>Ga0256404_1000679_pt1 | contig 87044 bp, 81 predicted proteins | sample RumenRJG_01DNA_FD_185990 | JGI IMG/M metagenome (GOLD analysis project Ga0256404, IMG submission 185990) | Bovine rumen microbial communities from Lethbridge, Alberta, Canada - RJG_01 | ecosystem: Host-associated > Mammals > Digestive system > Stomach > Rumen | place: Canada: Alberta | collected...
CCGAGCGTTCCTATAATGGCAAGAAGCAGTATTATCTTTCCTACAGGTAAAATCAAAGGCAATGTAATTTTAAAGAACGACTGCGCTCCCGTTGCTCCGTCAAGTGCTGCGCTTTCGTACACATCGAGCGGTACGTTTGCAAGCGCCGCCATAAAGTACATTACGTTCGTTCCGAATGTGTTCCATACAGAACCGATTACCAATACCGCCAATGACGTTCCCTTGCTTGCAAACCAGTCTATTCCGTCTTGTATTATTCCGAGCTTTGCAAGTCCGTAATTGATAATTCCGTAATAGCCGAACAGGTTCGACATAATAACGCCGATGATTGCGACACTGATTACGCAAGGCATATAATATGCCGAACGGAAAAAGCCTTTTGCCTTTATATCCTTTGAAAGTATCAGCGCAAGTATCATTGCGAGCGTAAGCTCAATCGGCACTTTACATAGTGCAAACTCAAGCGTTGTTATCCACGTTTTCCAATATGTAAGGTCCGTTGTGAACAGTGAGATAAAGTTCCTTAAGCCTATAAAGCTTGCCTGTGACTTTATTCCGCTGTACGAGTAAAACGACCAGCGGAACGTCCACAGAATAGGATATACCGTGAACACACAAAAGCCGATTATCGGCAGCGCCAGCATCAGATAGCACCAGCGTGCTTCGGTCCGAAGCTCTTGCTTCAGACCTTTGCCGCTTTTAAATACGTCCTTTGTTTTTTTCTTACTTAACTGCATTTATTATTCCCCTTTGCGGTATATTTTCGGGAATGTTGTTCCCTGACGTTTTACAGCTTAGTTGTTTTCAACAGGCTGCGGTTTCCAGTTCGGGTCTGCAAACTGGTGTGTATCATAATCGGGGTGATTTGCTATATATGTCTCACGTCCCTTTTTCTGATTTGCAGTTGCCTGTGCAATTGCGTCATCAAGCGACATATTGCCTGACCATACCTCTTCAAGGAACAAAGTTTTCATACCCTTAAGACCTGCCATATCACAGTTCGGGCCCCAATGCGTTTCCGTTACGTTCTTTGTCAACTCCATAAATTCGGTCCAACCCTTTTTCGGATTGTCTATTGTTACACCTTCCATAATCTTTGAGTCTGCCGGTGCAGCAACACAACCCTTATACAATCCTGCGAGATACTCGTCCGAAAGGAAGAAGTCTACTACTTTTCTTAATTTCTCAACCGGTACTTTTGACGCCGCATTTACAAACTGCGAACGTCCGTATCCGCCGTTCTGCTTGTAGTTATGTTCCTCATCTGCGATAGGAAGCGGCGCAACGCCCCAGTCGCATTTTGCCGGGAACTGGTCGTTTAATACACCTACGTCAAAGTTAAATCCGTACTTCATACCGATGCCGCCCTCTGCGAATAATGCTCTTGCCGTATCGTTATCTATACTGTCACCGCCGGGGTATACGCTGCCGTCGTCTCTCATATCAAGAATAAGCTGTGCATAGTCTTTTATAAACGAAAAATCATAATCGTCTTCCGCAGGATTATATGCTTTTCTGCCTCCGCTGTAGGTTGATGCCGGAGCCTGTATGTCCGAGTTGAACCAACCGTCCCACTTCTTTGGGTAAATTATTCCGTACTGTTTCTTTGACGCGTCCGTAAGCTTCTTTGCGTCCTCGCGCATTTCGGCAAGAGTTCTCGGCGGCTTTGCCTCGCCCTTTTCGTCAACTATGCCTGCCGCTTTGAACATCTCCTTATTGTAAAGAAGTCCCTGTACATTTCCGACTGTTACAGGCACGCAGTAAAGCTTTCCGTTATACAAGTCCTGCGTATTCTTTAATTTGCCGTCATACTTCTTCTTCAAATCGTCAATATCACTGCCGTAAATATCGTCATACGACATTATGTAACCCTTATCCGCAAGCGACACAATTCCGTCGCCCTCCCAAATGTCGGGAGCCGTTCCGCTCTGGAGCGCCAATTCCAGGTTCTGCGTAATGCTTCCGCCGCCCTGGAGCGTATACTCGATTTCAATACCGTCTTTCTTACCCTGGTTCTGATTGTAGTTGTCAATCAGCTCACGTACAACCGCCTCTGCGTGCGAGTTGCCGCTCCAGTATGTAACCTTGGTTACATCTCCGCTTGCCTCCTGCTTTTCACCGCAGCCGGCTAACATTCCCATTCCCATCACAGCGCCTAACACAAGGGCTGTAATCTTCGTTGATTTTTTCATTTAATAACTCCTCCTTGAAAAACTTTTCATAAATTTTCATTATGAATTATTTCTTACCACTATCATAACATACAATTTATTAAAAAACAAGAGGACATTTTTTGTCTTGTTTGCATATTTGCATAATTTTGTTGCACTATTGTGTCAGGGTCTGTTTTTTATGGATTTTTTACGAAAATCTATTGACAATTTATACAGGTTAGTGTTAATATTAATTAACAATGCTTTTTTGAAAGGATTTATCTCTATGGACAGGGTCTCGGTTTTAATATATGACAGCGCCATATATATTCAGGGCGGTTACTATGACGATTTTACGTCTTTTCCCGAAATTGAAGTCACCGCAAAGGCGTATACTTACGAAAGATGTCTTGAACTCGCACGGCGTACCTTTCCCGATTTGCTGATTTTCGACATCAACAACGAACCGCAAAGTCCTCACATTATATCTGAAATAAAGGAAATCTGTCCGAGCATAAAAGTTATAATTCTGTCAGACAGCATAAGCGACGCTTATATTTTTCAAGCTTTCGCCGATGGTGCGGATAATTATTGCGAAAAATCGCTCGCACACGACGAAATACGCAGGATAATCAAAAACACTTTTACATCAGCCAATTCACTCAATCCCGAAATCGCAAAAAAACTTATCAGCCGTGCAAGAGAAGTAAATCAAAATCAACAGTCACTATTATATATGTACAACAAAATTTCTCATCTGACAAAGGGCGAATTTGATCTTCTGCACTCTTTGTACAAAGGCGAAAGCTACAGCGACATCGCAAAAAGAAAGGTTGTGGAGGTTGCCTCCGTAAGGAAAATGGCGAGCCGGCTTTTAAAGCGTATGGGAGCGGGAACTATGAATGAATTGCTCGATATACTGCACAATCTGCAAATTTTTGAGTTTATTGATATGGGAAAATTACAATTTTAATTACTGCGGCAAAATGAAATCATTTTGCCGCAGTTTTTTTCGGATACGCCCGACACCGTCCTATCATATTCCGCCGTCCTGTTTCATATGATTAAGCGGAGGGATTATATGAAACGTTTTATTTTGATTGTTATTGCGGTTATATTTATAACCGTTTTTATTCCGCTCACCATTGTTATGATTATGGATAAAAGCATCGACAATTCCAAACCGTTTAACGCTCCCGAAACAGCGGAGCAGGTCAAAGTATACATACCTTCGTCCGACACCGTTGCCGAGATGGACAAGTCGGCATATCTGGCGGGGGTTGTTGCCGCTGAAATGCCGGCGGAATTTGAATGCGAGGCATTAAAGGCGCAGGCTGTTGCGGCACGGACTTATCTTATATCGCACATTCGCTCCGGCAAGGATGAGGTGCACAAAGGTGCGGACATCTGCACCGACTCCACACACTGTCAGGCTTTCGTTTCCGAGGAGGATTTCAAAGCAAACCGCTCCGCAGAGCTTTGGGATAAGGTTGCCGACGCCGTCAGGGACACACAAAGTGAAATCGTGACCTACAAAGGTCAGCCTATATCAGCAGTGTTCTTTTCCACCTCCCCGGGGCTCACTGAAAATGCCGAAAACGTATGGGGCAAAGAAGTTCCGTATCTTAAAAGCGTAAAAAGCAAGGGCGACGAGCTTGCTCCGCACTACACAAGCGAGGAAACAATCAGCACAGATGATTTTAAGCGGATTGCGGAGGAAAACATAGAAAACGTAAACTGGGGCAAAAAGCTGTTCAGCGATATTTCACGCACAAAATCCGGCGCAATAAAAACGATTAAAATAGGCGGTGCGGAAATAAAAGGCACTCAACTGCGCACCTTCTACAAGCTCCGCTCAACAAATGCCGAAATAAGCGTTTCGGACAACAGCGTAAAATTCGCCGTAAAGGGCTACGGTCACAATGTCGGTATGAGCCAATACGGTGCAAATTATATGGCGTCGCACGGCAAAAGCTACAAGGATATTTTAAAGCATTACTACACGGGAGTAAAAATAGAAAATTCAAAATAATTGCCGTTCACATATGCGCATTGCTCCGCATATTATACGGTATGGGTAAAGCCCAAATCAAGAAAGGAGTTTTTTTATATGAGTGATTACAGATATAACAACCGTTCAGACGAATGCTGTGCGGAAACAGCAAGCGGCAACAATTCAAACTGCTGCTCAAACAACACTAACTTCCGTGAAGCTGTATGCATACATACAGATAAAATTTACGACAGCTGCCGTGATAAAGACTGCTTAGAAAACATCAGAGTATACCTCACTGCCTGTGGTCAGGAGGTTATCGACCGTTCAATAAATGTAAAATGCACAAAGGCGGAGATTATATGGGTATTCTCGGACATCGAACCCGTTCCGTTTAACCGCGGTTTCTACTCGGTAGACCTCAAATACTTCTTCAAGGTTACGCTCGCCGCATTTACCGGCGTCGGCAGACCGACAGAGGTTGAGGGTCTTGCAACCTTCAACAAAAAGGTAATACTCTTCGGTTCGGAGGGTACGGCAAAGGTTTTCGCCTCCAAGTACAAGGAGGACGCATTCGATCCTCAGCTTTGGAGAAAAACAAATATGCCTCACGCTGTGGTAGAGGTTGTTGACCCGATAACCCTCGGCGCAAAGCTTGTTGACGCACGTGACAAGAAGTCATGCTGCTGTGATGATGATTTTGACCTTGCCTCCGTTCCCGAATCGGTTGCACGCATTTTCGACGACGCACTCGTTGTAGGCGGCGAAGCAAAGCGTGTATTCGTTTCGATAGGTATATTCTCCATCATCAAGCTTGAACGCCACGTTCAGCTCTTAATTCCGTCATACGATTTCTGCATACCGCAGAAAGAGTGTGTCGGCGCAACGGATGACAATCCCTGCGATTTGTTCGAGCGCATTCAGTTCCCGGTAGATGAGTTCTTCCCGCCGGAAAAGAGCGATTTCGTGGACTGCAAAAATCCCGACCCGACCGCCGGAGCAAAGGTTTCTCCGATAAATGACTGCGGCTGTCAGTAATGATTAAAAAATCGGTGCAAAGCCTTATGGCTTGCACCGATTTTTTATTATGGGACGATGAGGGCATCGTCCCATACCTTCATATAATGTATCGATTTTATCTCATTTCGCCGAGACACTCGTCCAGGCTTTCGCTTATCTTATGCCTGTCCATATTTTTTCCGATAAATACAAGCTTTATCATTCTGTCACCGGCAACGGGATCCCAATCCTTCATTAAATCGGGATTTTGTTTCATAAACTCTTTGAGCTGTTTCGGCGTTGCTGACGCATACCATCTGCCGTTTTCGTACATCTGTATCTGCTTGCCCGCCTGTTCAAGCACATACGACATTTTGTTGTCATCCTGCGCCCAAACTATACCCTTACAGCGGATAATCTCTTTCGGGAAGCTGTCAAGCCATTTTTCGAGCTTATCCATAATAAACGGCTGTTGTCTGAAATACACAAACGAGCTTATGCCGTACTCCTCTGCTTCGCCCTCCTCCTCATTATGCTCATGGTCATGATGATGGTGGTGGTGATGTTCATGCTCATGATGATGCTCGTGTTCATGTTCGTGATCGTGATGATGGTGATGTTCCTCATCATGATCATCATCTTCTTCCTCTTTTTCAAACTCCTGTATCCAGCCTGCCGAGGAAATGGCTTTATCAAAGTCAAATTCCTTTGTATCAAGCACATCGCTCATTTTTACCTTTGCGTAATTCGTTTCGATAATCTTTGCTTTCGGCTGGAGAGTCTTTATAACGGCTTTTACCTTATTAAGCTCCTCCTCCGAAACCTCGTCAACCTTGTTTATGATTATCTTTGTGCAAAACTCTATCTGCTGTATGAGAAGATTTTCAATATCCTCTTCATCAAGATTTTTTTCAAGAAGCTTATCGCCGCCGGCAAACTCGTCCACCAATCGGCACGCATCGACAACAGTAATTACGCAGTCAAGGCGGCAAACCTTCGGAAGCTCGGGCGATGAGCCGTCGAGCATGGTTATTGTCTGCACAATCGGCATCGGCTCGCATATTCCGCTCGCCTCGATAAGAATATAATCAAACTTGCCGCTCTGCGCAAGCTCCACTATCTGCTTCATAAGGTCTACCTTAAGTGTACAGCAGATACAGCCGTTCGTAAGCGGTACAAGACTGTCGTCCTGCTCGGCTACCACGCCGCCTTTCTGGATAAGCGATGCGTCTATGTTTACCTCGCCTATATCGTTTACAATTACCGCTGCCTTATATCCCTCCTGGTTCGCAAGAATATAATTCAAAAGCGTTGTTTTTCCTGCGCCGAGATAACCCGTCAAAAGGGTTACCGGTATAACCTTATTACTCATTTTACATTACTCCTTTCAAAAAGCCGTCAGTTTTTCAGGCTCTGCAGAGGTGCCGGTATTCTGCCGCCCCTGTTTATAAATTCTTCGCTTGAATAGTTCTTTACAGGCATTACGGGACCTGTTCCCAATAGTCCGCCGAATTCCACTACATCGCCTTCTTTCGCATCGGGAGCAGGGATTATTCTTACTGCGGTCGTTTTTGTGTTGACCATTCCTATAGCCGCCTCATCGGCAATGATTGCCGATATGGTAGATGCCGGGGTATCGCCCGGAATAACTATCATATCAAGTCCGACCGAGCACACGCACGTCATTGCCTCAAGCTTTTCTATCGTAAGCGCACCCGATTTTGCCGCCGCTATCATACCGGCGTCTTCGCTTACGGGAATAAACGCTCCCGACAATCCGCCTACATATCCCGACGCCATAACTCCGCCCTTTTTAACGGCATCGTTAAGCAATGCCAATGCGGCGGTTGTGCCGTGCGTACCGCACTGTTCCAGTCCCATTTCCTCAAGTATATATGCAACGCTGTCACCGACTGCCGGAGTCGGTGCAAGCGATAAATCGACTATGCCGAAAGGCACTCCGAGCCGCTTTGACGCCTCCTGCGCCACAAGCTGTCCCATTCTTGTTATCTTAAACGCCGTCTTTTTTATTGTTTCGGCTACCACTCCGAAATCCTTGCCCTTAACCTTTTCAAGCGCGCATTTTACAACACCCGGACCCGAAACGCCGACATTTATTACACATTCGCCTTCGCCCTCGCCCAGGAATGCGCCCGCCATAAACGGATTGTCCTCAACCGCATTGCAGAACACAACAAGCTTTGCACACGCAAACCCCTGCGTATCCTTTGTAAGGTCGGCGGCACGTTTTACGATTTTACCCATTTCCTTTACGGCGTCCATATTTATTCCGGCACGTGTAGTACCGACATTGACGCTCGAGCATACAAGCTCCGTTGATGCAAGCGCCTCGGGAATGGAGTCTATAAGTATTCTTTCGCCGTTAGTATATCCTTTATGAACAAGCGCCGTATATCCGCCGATGAAATTTACGCCGCATTTTTTCGCCGCACGGTCAAGCGTTTTTGCAATCTTTACGCACTTTTCCTTAGTGGGATTTTCAAGTGCGTCAACAAGAGTTGCCACAGGCGTTACCGATATTCTTTTGTTTATAATCGGTATGCCGAACTGATTTTCTATATCCTCACCCGTTTTTACAAGGTCCTTTGCGTACGAAACTATCTTATTGTAAACCTTTTCGCATACAACGTCTATATCGGGTCCTGCACAGCTTTTTAAGGAAATACCCATTGTTATTGTTCGTATATCGAGGTTTTCCTTGTCTATCATATCGATAGTTTCAATTATTTCAAATGGATTTATCAATTTCCCTACCCCCTATATTCTGTGCATTGACGAGAAAATCTCCTCGCGCTGAACATGGATTGACAAATTCATTTCTTTTGCTACCGCATCAAGCCTATCGGTTATTCCCTGTATGGATATTTCCGATGATCTGAAATCCACAAGCATTATCATGGTGAACATATTCTGCATTATGGTCTGAGAAATATCCTGAATATTTATGTTATTTTCATACAGTGCAGTGCTTACCTTTGCTATAATTCCCGTCTTATCTTCGCCGATTACCGTTACAATCGCTTTCATTTAGTATACCTTCCTTTATCCGTTATTGCGCTGTCTTACAGCCTCATACATAACAACGCCTGCCGCAACAGATGCGTTGAGCGAATTTATCTCCCCGTACATAGGTATGCTTATAATAAAATCGCACTTTTCCTTTACCAGACGGCTTACGCCGCTGCCCTCGCTCCCGACAACAATGCCGAGCGCACCTTTTAGATCGGTTTTGTACATACTTTCGCCGTCCATATCCGCGGCAGCTATCCACAAGCCTTTTTTCTTTAGCTTGTCTATGGTATCCGCAATGTTTGTCACCTTTGCAACACCCGTATATTCCACCGCCCCTGCGGACGTTTTTGCCACAGTGCTGTTTATTCCGGCACTGCTGCGCTTGGGAATTATAACGCCGTGCGCTCCCACGCAGTTTGCCGTTCTGATTATTGCGCCCAGATTATGCGGATCGGTTATTTTATCGCATATGATAACAAACGGCGCCTCGCCTTTATCCTCGGCGTTTTTTAAAATATCGTCCACGCTGACATAGCTGTGTGCGCTCACATATGCAATTACGCCCTGATGATTTTCGCCCTCCGCCAAAGCGTCAAGCTTTGCACGGTCCGTTTCCTGTATTATTATACCCATTTCCTTTGCTTTTTTTATCAAAGGAACCATTGAGCCTTCGTACTTACCCTTTTTGATAAGTATTTTATCTATGGGTCTGCCCGATTTTATTGCCTCAAGCACCGGGTTTCTGCCTATTACCGTATCTTCCATTACTGCTCCTTTATGCCACAAAAACCACAAGGTTCGCCCTCGTGGTTAATGTATTTATTAGTTTCTGAAAAATTTATCGTGTATCGCAACGACTGCCGCCTCGGCGTCCTTACTGCTTACAAGCACCGAAATCTTTATTTCGGAGGTGGCAATCATATTGATATTTATATGAGCGTCATACAGCGCCTCAAACATCATTGCCGCCACGCCCGTATTGTTTACCATACCTGCGCCGACTATCGAAACCTTTGATATATCGGTTGTTGACTTTATCTCACGCGCCTTTACAATATCCTTCCTTTCTTCAAGGAGGTCAAGCACACGCTGAAGGTCGCCCTCCGATACGGTAAAGCTTATATCCTTTGTTTTTCCGTCGCCTATCGACTGAATGATAAGGTCAACGTTTATGCCTTTTTCAGCCAGCATTCTGAATACAGTAAACGCTTTTCCCGGAGTATCCTCAACACCGCACAAAGCTATTCTTGCAACGTCATTATCTCTTGTTACACCTCTGACAAGCATCTTTTCCACTTGTTCTACCTCCTCAACATATGTTCCTTCGTTATTGTTCAGACTGGATTTAACCGCTAATTTTACATTGTATTTCTTTGCCATTTCAACGCTTCTGTTATGGAGAACGTTTGCTCCCAGAGAAGCGAGTTCGAGCATTTCGTCGTATGAAATTGTGTCAAGCTTGAATGCGTCCTTTACAATTCTCGGGTCTGCGGTATAAACGCCGTCGACGTCTGTGTATATCTCGCAGACATCTGCGTGCAGCGCCGCCGCCAGCGCCACAGCCGACGTGTCCGAGCCGCCTCTGCCGAGAGTTGAAATGTCGTCATACTTATTTAACCCCTGGAAACCGGCAACTATTACTATACGTCTTTTATCAAGCTCCGACTTGATTCGCTCTGTGTCTATCTTCTTAATTCTTGCGTTTCCGTAATGCGTATCGGTTATCACGCCTGCCTGCCAGCCGGTAAGCGAAATTACGGGATAACCGAGACTTTCGATAGCCATTGCAAGCAATGCAATCGAGATTTGCTCGCCCGTTGCCAAAAGCATATCAAGCTCACGCTTTGACGCATCCGGGTTTATTTCCTTGCCCTTTGCTATAAGATCGTCCGTGGTGTCGCCTTGTGCGGAAACCGCCACAACAACATTATTTCCCTTTTTGTACTCGTCCGTTATGCGTCTTGCAACGTTCATAACTCGTTCGGCGTCCTTAACGGACGTACCGCCGTATTTCTGAACCGTAAGTCCCATATCTTTCCTCCATTCCGCCGCCCCCGGCGGCAATATATCTTTTTCATATAATACGCTGTTATGCTCTAAAATGTGTTTATCTCCGAAACAACCGCTCCGACGTTATCCGTTGACAAAATCATACATACCCAATCGTGGGAATTTTCTTTAAAGAAGTTTTGCATCTTTGCATTAAATTCAGCCTGATTACTGTCTATAATCGAAACGATTGTCGGACCGGAGCCGCTTAAATAAGTGGCCCTTGCGCCTATTTGATATGTCTTTTCAACAATATTGTCAAAGCCGTCAATATGGTTTTTCCGATACTGCTGATGAAGCTTGTCCCCGACCGCTTCCCTTAGAACCGACATATCTCCGCACGTGAGCGCCGCCTGGAGCAATGACGCTCTCGAAACATTATAAACCGCATCTCTAAACGGAATTTGTTCCGGCAAAACCTCACGTGATTTTTTTGTGGCAACAAAATAATCGGGAATCATTACCGCAAATTTTATATCAGGACTAAGCTTTGTGCTTTTGCACCAAGCCTTTTCGCCGTCGAACACCGACACGCAAAATCCGCCGTACAAAGCCGGAGCGACATTGTCGGGGTGTCCCTCGATTTTTGCGGCAAGGTTAAGTATTTCCCTATAGGTAAGCTTTCTGCCCGAAATGACGTTCGCCGCAAGCATACCGCCTATTATGCAGGCGCTGCTGCTCCCCAAACCTCTTGTCATCGGGATAGCGCTGTTTTGGCGTATTTTAATACCCTTTACCTTATAGTCCGTGTATTCAAACACATTCATTGCCGCTCTGTATATAAGATTGTTTTCGTCTTTAGGTGTAAAACCCTTGGGATTTAGCGTTTCAATAACAAGTCCCTCTGGGATTTCTTCTATTTCAATTCTGTTGTATAAATTCAGCGCAACGCCGAGCGTATCAAAGCCCGGACCCATATTTGCGCTTGATGCCGGAATTCTGAGTCTTACCATTACTTCAACACTCTTATGCAGGAAACTGCGCCGTCAAGCTTGCCGAGTTTTTCGTCTTTTTCGCTGACGGTAAGCTCTGACGTTATAAACGCCGTTTCGCCGTTTATGATGCTTTCTGTAAATTCACATTCGCCGAATGTGTTCTTTATGTTATCTTCCGTATCCGTGCATCTTACAAAATATCTGAATTTTACATCGTCCTTTGAAGCCGAAATATTTTCCGCCTGGTGTTCCCAGTAAATCTTTTTACTGCGTTCACGGTGCTTTACGCTGTCCACTATATCGGCAACCACCGCAGACGCTGTCGGGAGCTTGCCGGCGCCTCTGCCGTAGAACATAACGTCGCCGACGCAGTCGCCCGTAACCATTATTGCGTTAAACACTCCGTTTACGCAGGAAATTGGATGCTCGTCCTTTATGAGCATCGGACTTACGGTCGCATAAACCTTGCCGTTGTCGAGAAATTCCGCATAGCCTATTAACTTTATAGCGCAGCCCATTTTTGTTGCGTACTGCGTATCCTCAAGCGTTATCTCCGTGATACCCTCAGTTTCAATATCATTGTAATCAACAGTTTTTCTTGACGCCAATGACGCAAGTATTGCAATTTTTCTGCAGGCGTCATAACCCTCAATATCGGCAGCCGGATTTTTCTCTGCATATCCTTTTGCCTGTGCGTCCTTAAGCGCGTCTTCAAAAGTTTTGCCGTTCTTTATCATCTGATTAAGTATATAGTTTGTTGTACCGTTTAATATCCCGGCTATTTTTTCTATATTATTAGCCGTCAGACATTGATGCATCGGGCGTATAATCGGAATACCGCCGCCGACGCTTGCCTCAAAGAAATAGTTTATGTTTTTATCGCTCGCAAGCTTTAAAAGCTCCGAACCGTATGTTGCAACTAACTCCTTATTGGAAGTGACAACGCTCTTGCCTGCCTCCAAAAGGCTCTTTGTAAACTCATACGCAGGGTGAAGTCCGCCCATTACCTCCGCAACGACCGTAACCTCATCATCATTTAAAATATCGTTGAAATCTTTTGTGAAAAGATTTTTTTCGGGGTGGCCGTCAAAATCACGAATATCCAGTATATATTTTATTTCGATAGGCTCGTTATTTGCATTAATAAACAGCTTTTCGGTGTTCTTTTTAATAATCTCATACACACCGCTCCCTACAGTTCCGTAACCCATTATTGCGATTTTTGCCATCTGTATGCCTCCCTGTATTTATAATCTATAATAGAATATATTATCACATTGCCGCACTAAAGTCAATATCCCCAAATGCCGAAACAACGGCTAAACATCTGCTTTTTTATGTACATTATTACCCTTTTTGACAAAAGGATAGCGATTCATCATACTTTCGCACCGTTCATCGGCAACGATAAAGTGATTTTCGAGCCGCACGCCGACAAGGCGCATTGCGCTCATAATAACCTGTGTGGCGGTTATGTCCGACTCGGACGGAGTAACTATTCCGCTCGGGTGATTATGCGCAAGAACAATTGCCGCCGCTTCGCAGTTTACCGCAATCCGCACCATACTGCCCACGTCAAGGCTGACGCTTTCAAAATTACCCTCAACCACGGTATCACGGCGGATTATTCTGTTCTTTCCGTCAAGGCAGACCATATACAGCGCCTCGTTATGCTTTTCACCGAACAGGTCGACAAGATATTTCTTAAAAGTCGGCTCACTGTATGATTTTCTGCTGTCATATTTTTTCTTTGTAAGGCAGTAATCATACATTTTCTTTTGAGCTTTTATATATTTTGCCGTTTCCGCCCCGACGCCCTTTACCTCGCACAGCTGTTCCTCCGATGCGGAGAGCATTTTTTCCATTGTTCCGAATTTTGCAAGAATATCGTGTGCAATCTGGTTTGTATCACGTCTGGGGATTTTATCAAACAGCAAAAACTCAAGCACCTCGTGTTCCGCCCAGCCGTTAAATCCGTTTTGTTCATACCTTTCACGCATACGTTTTCTGTGTCCCGCATGCGGATATTTCTTTTTATCTTCAGGCATAAAGTCCTCCGTAATTGTTATTTTGACACAGCGTCCGTACCGCTTTGTTGCCCTATCTCTATCGTGAGCCTGTGCGGAAGGCATACGATAGGCATTCCGCCGCTTTTAAGCTTTCCGCTTTTCACACACACTTTATCGGGGCAATCCGCCTCGGATACCCATATTTCGCCGTTTTGTATGCAAATATCGTTATACCCTGCGGCGGTATTTATTCTGAAGGTGCTTTCGGTATCGAGCGTCACGCTTTTATAGAGTTTTCCGTCCAAATATATATCTGCGGTTTGTCCGCTGTGATTTTCAAATATCCAAAACACCGCGCAAACCGCCGCTACGGCGGCAAATACAGCCGCCCAGATTAAATGTTTTTTCATAATCAACAAAAAGAGGGCTGTAAAAAGTCACTTTTTACAGCCCCTGTCAAATCATAATCAGTTAATAATTGTAAGCTCTGTATCTTTATCGAAGAAGTGAAGCTTATTTGCGTCAAATCCAACCTTGATGCTGTCACCGAGCTTTGAATTTGAACGCTGATGAACTCTTGCAGTGAACTGCGTATCATTAATCTTAAGATACAGATACGTTTCAGCGCCGAGCATTTCCGTTACTTCCACATATGCGTTACAAGTAGCTTCCGGATATGTAGAAAGGAATACTTCGTCATCATGAATATCTTCAGGTCTGATACCCATAATAACTTCCTTGCCGATGTAGTCCGAGAAACCGGGCTTTGAAGCCTTACCCTCGGGTATCTTAATCTTTTCGTCACCGAAGCAAGCGTAAACGTCTTCGCCCTCTTTTGTAAGAGTTACGTTCATAAAGTTCATCTGCGGTGAACCGATAAATCCTGCAACGAAGAGGTTGCACGGGCTTGTGTAAAGATTAATCGGTGAGTCAACCTGCTGAATGATACCGTCTTTCATTACAACGATACGAGTACCCATCGTCATAGCTTCCGTCTGGTCATGAGTTACGTATATGAACGTTGTCTGAAGTCTGTTATGCAGCTTCTTTATCTCTGTTCTCATTGCAACTCTGAGCTTTGCGTCCAGGTTTGAAAGCGGTTCGTCCATAAGGAATACTTTAGGACTGCGGACAATGGCACGACCCATAGCAACACGCTGTCTCTGACCGCCCGACAAAGCCTTCGGCTTTCTGTCAAGCAAATGCTCAATGTCAAGAATTTTTGCTGCTTCCATAACTCTTCTCTTAATTTCATCTTTCGGAGTCTTTCTGAGCTTTAAGGCAAATGCCATATTCTCAAAAACCGTCATATGCGGATAAAGAGCATAGTTCTGGAAAACCATTGCTATATCTCTGTCCTTCGGAGCAACATCGTTTACCAGCTTGCCGCCGATATATAATTCACCCTCCGAAATTTCCTCAAGACCTGCGATCATTCTCAAAGTTGTTGACTTACCGCAGCCTGAAGGTCCGACAAGAATTATGAATTCCTTGTCTTCGATATCGAGACAAAAGTCACCGACTGCAGTAACTCCGCCTGCGTATCTTTTGTACACGTGCTTTAACTGTAAATCTGCCATTTCTATGAATTCCCCTCTCATACTTATGAAAATTTTTGTGCTGACATTTTCGCACAAACGCATTTTTCATGACATTTATAATACACTAACATAATAACACATTTTATCAGAAATTGTTATTCTTATAATTCACAAAAATGCATTTTTTATTTAGTGATAATAAACAAACATAGTAAACACCCCTGTCAAAGTGCCTATAATGCGCCTTATTATTCTTTATTTGTATTGGCTATTATTTTTTCGGCTATATTCTGAGGGGTCTGCTCATAGCGCACAAACTCAAACGTAAACATTCCTCTGCCACGGCTCATCGACCTTAAATCGACAGCATATCTGAACATTTCCGCCATCGGCACTTCCGCCTCAACCATATTGAGTCCCGGCTTGTCGCTTTCGCCCATGCCCATTATTCTTCCGCGGCGCTTGTTTATGTCGCCTATAACGTCGCCCATTATGCTTTCGGGGACATATGCCTTAAGATAGCCCACAGGTTCGAGTAATACGGGCTTTGCCTGTTGCATACCCTCTTTATACGCTATCGAAGCCGCCGTTTTGAACGCCATTTCGGACGAGTCCACGGGGTGATACGAGCCGTCAAGCAGGGTTGCTTTCAGGTTTACCACGGGGTATCCCGCCAGAACGCCGTGCAGGCAGGAATCACGCAGTCCCTTTTCAACCGCCGGGAAGTAGTTTTTCGGAACGCTTCCGCCGAATACGCTCTCCTCAAAGACCATATCCTCCATTATTCCCGGTTCAAATCTAATCTTTACATGACCGTACTGACCGTGACCGCCCGACTGTTTCTTGTGCTTACCTTCAACCTCAGCCATGCCCGTTATCGTTTCACGGTACGGCACTATCGGGTCGGACAGCTTTACGTTTATTCCGTATTTGCTGTTTAATTTGCTTACAATAACATCTATTTGCTGTTCGCCCTGACCGTTTATGAGAGTCTGCTTTGTTTCCAAATTGGTCGTAACGGTAAACGACGGATCCTCATCGGTAAGCTTTGTAAGTCCCGATATTATTTTTTCCTCGTCGCCCTTTGCCATAGGCTCTACCGCCATTGACAGCACGGGATTGGGGAATTCTATGCCCGTAAGGATTATATTCTTGTCCTTATCGCACAGCGTGTCGCCCGTTTTTGTATTTTCAAGCTTTGCCGTACAGCCTATATCGCCCGCTTTTATCTTTGAAGCTTCAAGCTGTTTTTTACCGCACAGGTTAAATACCTTGCCTATCTTCTCGTTACAGCCGCGGTTAGGATTGTAAAGCACACTGTCCGAATGAATATCGCCCGAGTAGACTCTGAAAAGCGACATTTTTCCGACATACGGGTCTGCAATTGTCTTAAACACTATTGCGGCGGTTGTTTCCTCCTCGCTCTGAACAACCTCTATCGGCTCGCCGCTGTCTGCCGAATGGGCAATCTCCTCGATTTCCGACGGAGCGGGAAGATATTTTCCGATACCATCCATAAGTGAGCGCACGCCTATATTATCCTGTCCGCTTCCGCAGTATACGGGGTATATGCTTCCGTCCTTGACGCCTTTTCTTATTGCGCCCTTTATTTCATCAACGGTAAATTCCTCGCCGTTGAAGTATTTGTTCATTAATTCCTCGTCCGTTTCGGCAACAGCCTCCATTATCATATCTCTCAAAGGCGCCACCACCTCCGCCATACCGTCCGGGACAGGGATTTCAACCCTGTATATTCCGTCGTAACGGCGTGCGGTCATATCTACTATATCAACAAAGCCTTTGAACTCGTCACCCTCACGTATCGGGTAAACAAACGGCGTTACCGATTTTCCGAATACCTCTTTCATCTGTTCGAGCGTTTTCTGATAATCGGCACGGTCATCATCGATTTTGTTTACAAAAAACATTATCGGTATACCTCTTTGGCGTGCATATTCAAAAGTCTGCTCCGTTCCCACCGAAACTCCGCTTCTGCCGCTCATTACGACAAGCGCACTGTCTGCGGCACGCACACCCTCCTTTACCTCGCCCGCAAAATCAAAAAATCCCGGCGTATCGATTATATTATATTTCATATCCTTCCATTCTATCGGTGCTACAGCCGCAGAAACGGAAAACTGTCTTTTGATTTCCTCGGGGTCACAGTCGGTAACGGTTGTACCGTCGGCAGTCTTTCCCAAACGATCCGTTGCTTTTGCGTTAAAAAGCATAGCCTCCGTAAGCGTGGTTTTTCCGCACTTTCCGTGTCCCGTTATTACAACGTTTCTGATTTCGTCCATTTTATACTCTTTCATAGTCCTGCTCCCTTCGTTCCGATTTTCAATCGGAAGTTTATTATTTATTTTTTACCCCCTATCCTCCTTACATAAACATTATTTTGCTCGGCACAATGTATCAATTTTGCTTTGTCTTTTTGTTTATTCTGATATTAAAAAAGAAGGAGTCTGTCGGCAATATTTTGCCGACAGGCTCACTCCTTTTTAATTAATTGTATCTATCGCAACTGCCGCCGTATCATTGTACACCGGTACATCATACGATTTTACGGCTTCGGGGAACATTCTGAATATTCTCTCAATATTGACAGCCTGTTGAGTTGCCCATTCAATATCCGTCGCATACTGATGCTCGCTCGGATTATCGGGATTCCACCGCATCTTATAGAGCGTATTCTGTCTGCCGTAAGCGGTATTGATATAATGACTGCTTATCCACTGCGCACCGCCCATTATTGCCGACGATACGTCCGTCCAGCCCTCCTGATATGCTTTTCTTGAGCCGTAGAATACCGCACCCGAATCGTATGCGCCTATTCCGTACACATTGTACACCGTCACGCCGCCCACAAGCACGCCGTTCGCCAGTGTGGACGTGCCGTTTCCGGTTTCAAGGCACGCATGTGCGACAAGATATACCTCCGAAACATTGTATGCCCTTGCCGCCGCTATGAAGTCGGCGCCGTGTCCCCGTAAAATGCCCTTATCGGCAAGGAAAGCGTTCAGCGACTCCTCGCTTATTCCGTTCGTGTACGAAAGGTCAAGGAACTGATACTTATACGCTCCGTTACTGTATGCACCCGGATCAAGCGCTGTCTTTACCTCATCATACGACGCCGCAGAGTTGCCCTTGTGCGGAACGGGATTGCTGTTCATCTGTATTGCGGTCATATCCAAAAGCGACATATTGTACGCTGTGTACGTCACTCCGCCGCTTGTGTACGTTTCGCCGCCGTTGAGGTTAAACGGATCGCGCACAACTCCCGGCTGTACCGTAAGATTAAATGTATCCGTTTTTCCGTTTACCGAAGAAACGGTTATCGTGGTTTTTCCGACACCCCTCGCAAGCACACGCCCCGTCTGGCTGACGGTTGCGGCGGCAATATTACTGCTCGTCCATTTGAGAGTTTTGTTTCTTGCGTTTTCAGGCTCTGTTTCCGTCGCAAGATTTATCGACTCGCCCACACGCAGATATGCGTCCTCTTTATAATCGTTCTTTATGCTTACGCTGTTCACGTCAACCGAATAATTCACAACCGTCACATAGCATTTTGCTTCAAAGCCGCCGTCATCGCTTTTCGCTACAACCTCCGCCATACCCAGACCGACAGGCTTTACGTGCCCGTTGTTGTCAACCGTTACGACCTTTTCGTTTTTGCTCTGCCATACCATATTCTGATTTGTCGCATTCTGCGGTACGGTTTCGCACTTTAAAAGCTGTCCGGCACTTCCCTTGTACAGCGTAACCGTTGTTTCGGGCATAAACAGTCCCGTCACCGGCTGAACAACGGTCAGTTCAGCCTCGGTTTCCATATGCCGTTCTCCGTTGTCGGCAACTATCTTTATCTTTGCCGCACCCGGATTTTTTGCCTCTATGTTTCCGTTTTCGTCCACCGTTGCAACGTTCTCGTTGTCCGAAGCGTATGTAATGCTTACATTACGCAGATTTATCGGATAAACATTTGCATGGATTTTTGTAACCGCTCTGCCGTCCGTAAGCTTTAAGGTTTCCTCTTTCCAGCTCGGCTTTACCGCCGAGTGGAAATCCGAAAAATCAAAGCTTGAATAATGCGGCAGTACCATGGCATACTCGCCTTTAGCCGCACGCCTTTTCAGCGTTGCGCTTATGTCCGTGGTTATGACTGCAACCGACGAGAGTATAACAACTCCCGCCATCAGCGTGGTTAAAAACACGAGTATTTTATATTTATAAGTTTTTAAGGGCGTTATTATATCCGCTCTTTTTATATTTATATTCATAAAATCCCTCTTGACATTGATTAACTATACGCTATTATAACAACATACGTCAAAAAGTCAACAAATTCAATGAATTATTCAAAAAAAGTTTACTTTTTAAAGCGTTCCGCTATATAATTGTTCGCCGTTATTTCCAGCGTATCGTCAAGAGGTGAAAGCTCTGTAAATTCAGGGTATTTTTTCTTGAGTGCGTTTGCAAGCACATAATCGCACAGCTTGGGATTTTTCGGAAACAGCGGTCCGTGCAGATATGTGGCGACAACATTTTTGTAAATTACGCCCTCATATCCGCAGTCATCGGAATTTCCGTTTCCGTACAGCACACGTCCGAGCGGAGTGTGCTTTCCTATATATGTTCTTCCGCCGTGGTTTTCAAAACCGACTATTTTCCCGGCAATGTCCGAGTCAAGCACTATATTGCCGATAAGGCGTCCCTTGCCTTGAACGGTATATATATCAAGTATTCCCAGACCCTCTATGGTTTCGTTTTCAAGCTTGTAATACTCGCCCAAAAGCTGATACCCTCCGCACACCGCAACGAGCGAGCCACCGTTTTCGACAAATCTGCTTATTTCCTTTCGGTGTCCGAGAAGCCTTTCGCATACAAGCTTTTGCTCCCTGTCGCTTCCGCCGCCGAGAAATACTATGTCATAGTCCAACAAATCAAAATCCTTGCTTTCACAGGTGTATTCGGCACATTCGGCGTCTATCCCGCGCCACAAAAGCCGTTTCCTCAAGCACTCTATGTTTCCTCTGTCGCCGTACAGGTTAAGCAAATCGGGATAGAGATGCAATATTTTTATCTTCATTTAATCAATCTCCGTTTCATTTTTAAGCAGCTCATTCAATACGCTCTCCGTCGGGTACAGCGCCGTGTAATTCACAAGCACATACACCGCCTCCGAGTCGGACGCAAGCGCATTTTTCACAGCCGCTCTCATATCGTGCGTTATCATATCAACGTTTATGTCCGCATATTTGAAACGCAGGCTTATATCCCAAAGGCGTATTCCCGTTGTTATGAGCATATTGAGGTTTTCGTCCTTTATTTTGTCAAAGTCCACGTCCCAAAGCCACGACACGTCACGCCCATCGTTTGCTTTGTCGTTTATTGCAACTATTACGTCCTTTTTGCGCTTGTCGCCGTTTACGGTGGCAATTGCCTGGTTAAATCCCGCCGGGTTTTTTGAAAGACTCAGAATTACGGGCTTTTTAAACGCAAACTCCTGCATTCTGCCTATTTGCGGTTTATATTTTGCCAGAAGTGCGTCAAAATCCGCCGCACCCTCGCCGAGAATATTAAGCACGCCGTACACTGCGGCAAGGTTGTATATATTGTAAAAACCTTTATAATTCACTGTCATATGCTGACCGTTTATGTCAAATGCCATCTCAGTGCCGAGGTGAACATTGGTTATGTCAAAATCTATATCGGGGCGCTTAAATCCGCATTTCGGGCAGTAATAATCGCCGAGCTGGCTGTAATGATAATAATTATACCACTGTTCCTCGCCGCACACGGGGCAGAAACGTCCCTCTTTTGTGTCGTTCGTCTGCGGCAGAACTTTTTCGGATATTCCGTAATATTTTGCCTCTGAAAGCTTGCCGAACTGCGTGCAGAGCGGATCGTCACCGTTCAGCAAAAGCTGTACGGACGGTACTTTTTCTATCGCACGCTTTATTATATCGGAGGTTATGTCTATCTCGCCGTAGCGGTCGAGCTGATCACGGAAAAGATTTGTTATAACCATTATATCGGGTTTTACCTGTTCAAAAACAATCGGCGTGTATGCTTCGTCTATTTCAAGGCACGCATAGTCCGCCTTAAGACGTCCGAATATATCCGCCTCCTGCAAATACGCCGTTGCGATACCGCTTAACATATTCGCTCCCAGGCGGTTGCACAGTACCTTGTAGCCCTTTGCCTCAAGAGCGCTGCACAAAAGATTGTTTGTGGTTGTCTTTCCGTTTGTTCCGCAGGTAACTATTATTTTTTTTGATATACGTTTGTTTAAATCACTTACCAGGTTCGGGCAAAGCTTTAGCGCAAACGCACCCGGACTTGACGAGGATTTCTTCCCCATAAGCTTTCCTGCGGCGGTGAGCGCCTTACCCAACCATATTGCCGGTAATCTCATCATATTTGTACTGACCCCTTTGCTTTTTTCGCCTGTCGGCAAAGTATTGCCGACAGGCTTAAGTTATATTATACTCTGTTTTTGATTATTTTGCAATAGCGTTATTCATATGAAATAATACACTCGTTCTCCCCTTTGTATACGGGAACGTCAAAATTCACATTTGCCTCCGGCAGTGCGCCGAACAGCGAGTACAGCGTCCCTGCCTGCTTTACCGCCCATGCAACGTCCGTTGCATACTGATGCACACCGGGATTTGACGGATTCCACCGCATTTTATAGAGTGTATTCTGCTTTGACGAGCCGTTTATATAATTCTCGCTTATCCACTTTGCTCCGCCGTATATTGCGCTGTCAACGCTTGTCCAGCCGTGCTCATATGCATATTTTGCACCCTCGTTTTCGGGGTCTTTGTCATATGCGCCTATTCCGAACATATTGTAAACGGCTGTGCCGTTGTAATCAATTCCGCAGGCAAGCCTTGATGTACCGCTCCCCGATTCCAGAACGGCATGCACCGCAAGATATATCTCGCTCACTCCGTACTTTTTCGACGCATCGATAAACACACTGCCCTTTCCCTTAAGCACGCCTTTGTTGCTTAGATATGTGTTAAGCGTTTCAACACTCAAACCGTTTGTTCCGTTTAAAAGCGCAAACTGATACTTTGCACTTCCGGACGCATAGTTTGACGGGTTAATGTACTTCTGCACCTCCGCCGCCGATGCCGGCGACGCTTTGTTTGAAAACGTAACGGGATTTTGCGCAAGCTGTTTTTTCACCGCCTCCGCAAGCGTTATTTTGTAATCCGTATAAATTGCCGGTACGGAAAGCTCCGCTATGCGTTCCGAAACAGGTCTTGAAATAATCCTGTACTCAAACGGCGTTCCGTCATCGGGAACAACGTTTACGGTGAACGTGTCCTCCGCACCGTTTGCCGATACCGCGCGAATAAGCGCATTTCCCTCCGATATGCCCCTGAGGTTTCCGTTTCCGTCAACCTCAGCAACCGAAGTATTGTCCGACGACCAGCCTACATATTTGTTGCGTGCATTCTGCGGATATATGTACGCCGTAAGCCTGTATTCACCGCCAATCCTTATTGCCTCGACGGCGTTTTCTATAAATACCGCACGCACGGGAACATTATAAATTGTCACTCGCACCGTACATTCGGCTTTAAAGCCGCCGTCCTCCGTTACTGCGCTCACCGTTGCAGTTCCGACTCCGCTCGGCGTTATTGTGCCGTTTTCGTCCACAGCCGCAACGGCTGTGTCGCTTGATGTCCACTTTACGTTTTTGTTCGTTGCGTCCGACGGGTACACCGTTGCTTTCAGCGATGCGGACTGAGGTCTGTCGGCGTAAAACGTGAGATCGGTATTCGAAAGCGATATTCCCGTGACGCCCCTCACCACCTCAACCGGTACTTCCGCCGACACGTCGCCGCAGTTTACCGTAACAGATGCCGTTCCCCCTTTGTTTTTTGAAGTGACCGTTCCGTTTTCGTCCACCGTTACAATGCTTTCGTCCGAGGACGAGTATGTAAGTTTTTTGTCCGTTGTGTTTATCGGCATCGCCTCAGCGCCGAGCCGTGCCGTGAAATCTCCGCTGTCAAGATAAAACGTAAGCTTGTCCGAGGGGGTGTATATCTTCTCGCAGTCAACACTGTACCACCCCGTTATATGCTTTAAATATTTCGTGCCCGTCCGCTCCGCCGACGCCGTTGCCGTGAAAATAGCAAACACCGCCGCAAGCACGATAAAAAATCTGCGCACAAATATCATCTCCTTGTTTGATACCGATATTGTAATAAATTTCATAAGTTTTGTCAATAGAACGGCTTCATTTACGGCATTTGTTTACAAGTTATCGGCTTTTTTGAAAAAAGATATTGTAATATTTTCGGTTTTGGTATATAATCAGTAAGAATGTAACTAAAACTCAGGAGGAATAATTTTAATGGAACAGGAACAAACACAAGCAAGATTAAAGCAAATTTTAAAGAACAGGCGTGACAAGCTCGCCGAATACTGCGAGGCAGGCTGTGATCCGTTTAAAATTACCAAATATGACCGTGACACAAAGGCGGCGCAGATAAAGGAAAACTATGCCAAATACGAGGGCAAAACCGTAAAAATAGCAGGAAGAATAATGTCAAAAAGAGGTATGGGCAAAATAGGCTTCTGCGATTTGGCGGACGTTTCGGGAAAGATACAGACTTTCTTTAAGAAGGACGTTTTGGGCGAAGACGAGTACAAGCGTTTCAAAAAGCTTGACATCGGCGATATAGCAGGCGTTGAGGGCGAAGTGTTCACCACCGAGGCGGGAGAAATTTCCGTATTGGTAAAGGACGTAACGCTTCTTTCAAAATCACTTATGCCTCTCCCCGAAAAATTCCACGGTTTGAGCGACACGGACACAAGATACCGTCAGCGTTATGTTGATTTGATTATGAATACCGACGTTAAGGACACGTTTATAAAGCGTTCAAAAATCATTGCGGCAATACGCAGTTATCTCAATGCGCAGGATTTTCTTGAGGTTGAAACTCCCATGCTCGTTTCAAATGCGGGCGGAGCCGCCGCAAGACCGTTTGAAACCCATTTCAACGCATTGGACGAGGATTTCAAGCTCCGCATATCGCTTGAATTGTATTTAAAAAGGCTTATTGTCGGCGGTTTTGACCGTGTGTATGAAATAGGCAGAGTTTTCAGAAACGAAGGTCTTGACACACGCCACAATCCCGAATTTACGCTTATGGAGCTTTACCAGGCGTATACGGATTACCACGGTATGATGGATTTGACCGAAAACCTGTACCGTCACGTTGCGCAGGAGGTACTCGGCACGACAAAGATTACCTACAACGGTATTGAGATGGACCTCGGCAAGCCTTTTGAGCGTATCACAATGCTTGACGCCGTTAAGAAGTACGCAAATGTTGATTTCAGAGAAATAAAAACGCTCGAAGAAGCAAGAGCGGTTGCAAAAGAGCATCATATCGAATATGAGGAAAGACACAAAAAGGGCGATATTCTGAACCTGTTCTTTGAAGAATATGTTGAAGAACATCTTATACAGCCGACATTTGTAATGGATCACCCGATAGAGATTTCACCGCTTACAAAGAAAAAGCCGGACGATCCCGAATATGTTGAGCGTTTTGAGTTCTTTATGAACGGCTGGGAAATGGCGAATGCATATTCCGAGCTTAACGACCCGATTGATCAGAGAGAACGCTTCAAGGCGCAGGAGGAACAGCTTGCGCAGGGCGATGAGGAAGCAAACACCACAGATGAGGACTTTATGCGTGCGCTCGAAATAGGTATGCCCCCCACAGGCGGAATAGGTTTCGGCATAGACCGTATGTGTATGCTCCTAACCGACTCCCCCGCAATCAGAGACGTGCTCCTGTTCCCCACAATGAAACCTTTGGATAAGTAACCCGCATAAAATGGGGCTTTTGAGGTGCTTGACTGCACCCAACTACACCATTACTACACCATTTTATGCATAAAATGATGCTCACAAAAATGTCTTAGCGTTATATAAGGACTATGGTTTTAAATCGTAGTCCTTTTAATTTGACAAGTTATATAAAGTGCGATAACATATAATTGTTCGAGAATTTATATTTAAGAATTATGTTATTTTATTAAAGCGGATATTTACCCGCTGACTGTCTCCTATTACTTCAAATCACATCATATGTAATAGGAGTGAATTGAAACGTTATTAAACAAGAAAAGCAATCTGACTATGTTCAGGTTGTTTTTTTATGCAAAATACTAAAAGTTTTAGTGTTTGTATTGAAAAAACAAATATTTTGTGTTAAAATATAAGTATGATTGTAAACTGGAAGAGGTGTGTATTTTGGTTAAAGTCAGTTATAAGAAATTATGGAAACTGTTGATTGATAAAGATATGAAAAAGATCCAGCTGAAAGAAAAGGCAAAAATCAGCGGTTATAATATAGCGAAACTTACAAATAACGAAAATGTCAGTTCGGATGTACTTGCAAGGGTGTGCCTTGCTCTCGACTGCGGTTTGGACGATATGATGGAAATTATAGACACAGAAGTCCCCGAAAAGGTTCATAAGGCAAAGTCCGTTAAATAGGATAGCTATATTGTTATACTATGTGAAAAGGTTTTTACTATTAAACTTCCGATAATAAAAAATTATAGGAAGTTGCGAAAGGAAGATTTTGATGCTGCCCGAAGAAAAAGCACGCATAAAAATAGACAAACAATTAAAGAGCGCGGGATGGGACATTGTATCTCGGAATGAATATGTTCCCCAAAATGCACAAGCAGTAAAAGAAGCGTTAATGAACGGTAATACCGAAAGTGATTATCTTTTATTTGTTGACGGAAAGGCAATAGCAGTTGTTGAAGCAAAAAAAGAAGAAAATAATCTTGGTGCAGAAGTCGCTGCACAAGCTGAAAGCTATTCAGTAAATCCGCAAGGTTGGTATCAATTGTGGTTTCCTGGACAGATACCGCTTGTTTATCTCGCAAACGGAAATAAAATATATTTTAAGAATATGCTTACAGACCCCGATGGAGACTATGTTGAATTGACAAAAATGCACTCTCCTAAAAAGATGTTGCAGTTAATTGGCAAAAAGTCGGAATATGGTGCATTGCCACGCATCGAAAAGAATGGTCTTCGTGATTGTCAGTATAATGCAGAAGTTAAACTTGAACAATCTCTTAAAGCGGGCAAAGAGAAAGCCCTTGCAGTTTTAGCAACAGGTTCGGGTAAAACATACCTCGCGTGCCTGGCTGCATACAGATTGTTAAATTATACACCTACAAAGCGAGTGTTGTTCCTTGTAGACAGAAATAATCTTGCCCGTCAGACAGAAACAGAGTTCAGTCTTTTTGACCGTACTGAAAACTCTGAACCAATGAACAAACTGTATCAGATAAGCAGATTGAAAAACAGTGAAGATGCTAATGGAGATATTGTCATCTCCACCATTCAGAAGCTCTTTGCAGTTTTAACCGGACAATCAATAATTGAAGATGACGAAGATAAAGAAGATGAAAAGCTCTTCTCATTCAGCGATAGCGAAAAAGAACAGGAACAGATTGATTTAGGCGACAATCTTAAACTTGCTCCTGACCACTTCCAGTTCATCATCATTGATGAATGTCATAGGTCTATTTACGGCAAATGGCAAGCTGTACTGAACTATTTTAAGGATGCTAAAATTCTTGGTTTAACTGCTACTCCTACTCCGGAAGCACACGCTTATTTTAATAAAAATATTGTTGAAGAATATACATACGACCACTCTGTTGTTGATGGTGTAAATGTCCCTGCTCGTGTATATAGAATAAAAACAAGTATTACGGAACACGGCGGAACTATAATTCCAGGAGACAGAATTTCAGACAAGAGTCGTAATGGAGAAATTGTTGATACATATACAGCAACAGAGCGAATTGATTTCAAACCGACACAGCTTGACCGTTCTGTTATAGTGCCGGATCAGATGGAAAAGGTTTTAAAGGCATACAGAGATGCTATCTATACCGACCTTTATCCAGATAGAAAAGAAAACTGGAATTATATACCTAAGACCTTAATATTTGCAAAAGATGATAATCATGCAACACAGATTGTAGATGTAATCAAAAAGGTATTTGCAGAAAAGTTTGAAGACGGAGTTGTTCCTGAAAAATTTGTTCAGAAGATAACCTATTCAGCAGGAGATTCTAATGCTCTTATTAGGGATTTAAGGGTTGAAAAAGATTTTAGAATTGCAGTTACTGTGACTCTTGTTGCAACTGGAACTGATGTAAGACCTCTTGAAGTTGTTCTCTTTATGAACGATGTTAAATCTGATGTTCTTTATACTCAAATGAAAGGTCGAGGCTGCCGTACTATTACAGATGATAAATTAAAAGAAATCACGCCTAATGCCAATACAAAAGAATGCTTTTACATTGTGGATGCAGTTGGTGTAACAGAAAGTGATAAAACAATTCCTCATCCAAGTAAAAAGGGCAATGGCGGTGGCGGACAGAAAATTCCTAAATTAGACCAGCTTCTTGAACATCTTGCTCACGGTGAAGTAAGTGATGATAATCTTGCATTTTTAAGAGATTACTGCGCAATGGTTAATAGACGATATGAGGATAACACTCTCTTTGGCAGACATCTTGAAATGTTTACCAATGATTTTGGATTTTCACCTAAATCTCTGGCAAATGACATCAATACTGCTCTTGAAGAGAACGGACTTCCTCCATTTGAAAACATTTCAGACGATAATACGATCAGAAAGAATTTAATCTATTGCCTTATTTCAAATGTTGATGCACGAAAGAAACTTCTTGAAATGCACAGAGGTTATTATGCTGTTGCTCCCGAAGAGGACGAAGTTGTATATTCAGACTTTTCGCAAGAAACAGCAAGAAAGTTTATAGATTCATTTGAAAAATACATAAATGATAACGCAGATAAGGTTGAAGCACTGAGAATTATTTACAATTCAGAAGACACCGTTATTACACACTCAATGCTTGTGGATTTGAAAGACAAGCTCATATCTGAAAACCGTTTATTTACTCCTGATTATATTTGGAGTAATTACAAACTTTTAGATACTGATGGCAATGTCGAAGAACTGGACATCAACCAAAACACAAAAGCACTTACGCATCTGATACAACTTGTGCGTTACGCTTATAAGAAAAACACTAAATTAAAGAGTTTACTCAAAGGTTATGCACAGAGATTTACTCTCTATTCAGGACAAGCACAGAGAAATCTTACAAGCGACCAACAAGAGATTATGAAGCAGATTGCAGAATACATAATAGCTGACGGAGCATTTACTCCAATGGAATTAAATGGGTTTGACACAGAACTCTGGAAAAAGGCTATTCCCGCATTTGGCGGAGTTCAGACACTGGCAGCAGAAATAATTGATTTATCAAAATTTATGTTAAAGGCGGCTTAAAATTATGGCAGATAATATACAAACAAAAAGCGAAGCAACGCTTGTCAAAAAAGTTTGGGACATCGCAAATGTTCTTGCATCGGCAGGTGTTGGTTTTACAGATTATATCACACAGCTTACTTATATCCTCTTCCTTAAAATGGACGACGAAAAAGAAAGTTTAGGTCTTGGTAGCAGTATAGCAGAAGGTTACAAATGGAAAGAACTTATGGAACTTAACGGGCCTGACCTTGTAGAAAAGTACGAAGAAATCTTGTCTGAACTTGCAAAAGATGATGGTCTTATCGGTACTATCTTTACAAAAGCATCAAACAAGATTTCAAGCCCTGTACATCTTAAAAAAGTTATTCAGATGGTTGGAGAAGAGAACTGGTATATGATGGAGGGCGATTTCAAGGGTGCAATCTATGAAGCAATTCTTGAAAAGAACGGTCAGGATAAGAAAAGCGGTGCAGGACAGTACTTTACCCCTCGTGCTCTTATTAAGGCAATGGTAGATGTTACAGACCCTAAGATTACAGAAACTGTTGCAGACCCAGCTTGTGGAACAGGCGGTTTCTTGCTTGCGGCATTCGACCATATGAAACCTCAGAGCAAGGAAATTGAAAAACAGAACTTCTTAAAAAACAATGCTTTCTTTGGTGCAGATAATACTCCACTTGTTGTTACTCTTGCATCTATGAACCTTTATTTACATGATATAGGTACAACCAAGAGCCCTATTGTGTGTCAGGATTCACTTCTTGATACATCTGATAAAATGTATGATGTTATTCTTGCAAATCCTCCTTTTGGAACAAGACCGCAAGGAAGTGGCGAAGTAAATACTGTAAGAACAGATTTTATTAAAACATCAGATAACCAGGTAAACTTCTTACAACACATTATGTCTATTGTTAAAACCGGTGGTCGTGTAGCAGTTGTTTTGCCCGATAATGTATTAACAGATGCAAATGCTACTGCAAAGGTGCGTGAAAAGCTCTTAAAAGATTTTAATTTGCATACCATCCTTCGTCTTCCTACTGGTATCTTCTATGCCAATGGTGTAAAAACAAATGTTTTGTTCTTTGAAAAAGGCGAAGAAACGAAAGACATTTGGGTATATGATTACAGAACCGGTATTAAACATACAATGGCAACCAAGCCAATGACAAGAGAGCATCTTAATGAATTTGTTGAATGCTTCTGCTCCGGACATCTCGAAGACAGAACCCCAACATATTCGGAAGAAAACCCAAACGGCAGATGGAGAAAGTTCTCTAAGGAAGAAGTTTATTCAAGAGACTTATTAAAACTTGACTTCAAGTGGCTTGACCTTGAAGAAAAGGATGATAGAACAATCGGCGAATTACTTTCAGATATGCAGGAAAAAGCAACATCTATTACAGATGCAGTTGCTAAGCTCCAAGAAATACTCGGAGGTATTGATTTATGATTGATACATCCGCATTAAGAGAAAAGGTTCTTGACCTTGCTATTCGTGGAAAACTTGTGCCACAAGACCCAAATGACGAACCCGCAAGTGTTCTTTTGGGGCGAATCCGTGCAGAAAAAGAGCAAATGGTTAAGGATGGCAAGCTGAAAGCAAAAGATATAAAGAACGATACTGTTATCTTTAAAGGTGAAGATAATTTACATTATGAGAAGTTCTCCGATGGAACAGTAAAATGTATAGAGGATGAAATACCTTTTGATGTTCCTGATGGATGGGCTTGGTGTAGATTAAATAGCGCGGTAGATGTTAGAGATGGCACTCATGACACTCCTAAATATGTGTCTTCTGGTGTACCATTAATAACAAGTAAAAACTTAAATGAAGGTGGCATAGATTACTCTAATGTTAAATTTATCTCTGAACACGATGCTAAAATTATAAATATGCGTTCAGGTGTAGATGTTGGAGATATTCTTTATGCTATGATTGGCACAATAGGAAATCCGGCATTAATAAAAGAAAATATACTGATTTCAATAAAAAATGTTGCTTTGTTTAAATTTGATTACAGCTTGGACTTATATAATGAATATATATTATTGTTTTTACAATATGCTCAAAAAGATATGAAATACAATGCATCAGGAGGATTGCAACCATTTGTATCTTTGAGTTATTTGAGGAATTATTTAGTTCCAATTCCCCCAATAAACGAGCAGCGTAAAATTAGTGATATTTACAAAAATATAGAGAAAAACATTGACACCATAGAGAATAACAAATCGGCTACCATGGATTTAATATCTTCTATCAAATCCAAAATCCTTGACCTTGCAATTCGCGGAAAACTTGTACCGCAAGACCCAAATGATGAACCGGCTTCCGTTCTTTTGGAACGCATCAAAGCTGAAAAAGAAGAGCTTATTAAACAAGGTAAAATCAAGCGTGATAAAAAGGAATCCGTCATCTTCAAAGGTGAGGATAACTCTTATTATGAGAAGATTGGTTCTGAAATCATAAACATCTCGGATGAAATTCCTTTTGATATTCCTGATAGTTGGAGTTGGTGTAGAGGTTATTCGTGTTTTGCAGGAATGAATAGTACAAAGCCTACTGGTGATTCTTTTAGATACATTGATATTGATTCCATAGACAATAAAATACAGAAAATCAGAAATGCAAAAACCGTTCCAACAAAAAAAGCTCCTAGTCGTGCTAGTAGAGATGTTGAGAATGGTAGCGTGTTATTTTCGTTTGTTAGACCATACTTAAAAAACATCGCATACGTAAGCAAAGAGTATTCTGATTGTATCGCTTCAACAGGATTTTATATATGCAATTCTAACGGTGCTCTTGATGGCGAATTTATGTATTATTTAATGATTTCTGATTATGTGGTTAAAGGATTAAATCAATTTATGAAAGGCGATAATTCGCCATCAATTACCAAAGATAATATTGAAGGTTGGCTTTATCCAATTCCACCATTAATGGAACAAAAAGAAATATGCGAAAAAATATCCGCTTTATACACAGAAGTCCGTGAAATAGAAAAAAGTCTCAACTGAGACTTTTTTCTATTATGTCAATCATTTGATAAATTTTTTCTACATAGTTTGAAATCCTGAGCTGTTCATCATAAGGTGGTATTGGAAAAAGAATGCTTTTAACACTGTCAGATTTTAAATTCTTAACAGTTGACCCTGCTGCCAAATTAGTGAAAGTACGATACATTTCATTCGAACTTAATGCATAATAAAGAAAATCTTGATAGAAAATATTTTCAATATCTGCTATCACTAACCATCCGTCATGAATACAGCCATCTGTCTTCAAAATATAAGGTCTTCCATAACTCATTGAATTTGTCAGCAAAAAATCTCCGCTTTTCACATATCTTGTTTTTGATAAACCTTCTGGTATTATTTTTTCTTTGGTCGAATAAATGTACTTGCCTCCTTGTTCCGTATCACCAATCTTAATCCAGTTAATGCCATCATCTTGATTAGTAAGATATTCATTTATTGGTCTTGGAGAGCCACCACGAGCAATTGTGCTTATATTTCCTAGTCGTTCCCATCTCCATTCAGCGGGTATCTCGAATGGGATTTCATCATCTATACAAGCGATGTTTTCCCCAATCTTCTCATAATAAGAGAAAAACACACAAACATAGTATAATATTCATGTGGAAAGTTCCACAAAAATATTATACGGAGGTGTCTTATTATGAAGACAAAACAAACTTTTGAAGAAAGTTTGCGCAAGAGCAATCTTTCGGAAAACACTATATCATCATATCTTTGGACAATACAGTATTTTGAAGAAAATTATGATGGTATTACAAAGGAAAATCTTTTGGCATACAAAGGATACCTGATGGAGTATTTCAAGCCTAAAACTGTCAATTTGCGCATTCAGGCAATGAACAAATATCTTGACTATCTCGGCAAAGAAAAACTCAGATTAAAAGCGGTTAAAGTACAGCAAAAGAATTTTCTTGAAAATGTTATAAGCAATGCCGATTACAAATTTCTGAAAAATCAATTAAAGAAAGACGGTAATCTTGAATGGTATTTCGTAGTGTGGTTCTTAGCAGCTACCGGAGCACGAGTGAGTGAATTGATACAGATAAAAATTGAGCATGTTGAACTTGGTTATTTTGATTTATATTCCAAAGGCGGTAAGCTCCGCAGATTGTACATACCTAAAAAATTAAGAGATGAAACAGCTAAATGGCTGGCGGAAGAAAATCGTTCCTCCGGCTATTTATTTCTTAATAGGTATGGCGAGAAGATAACCGTAAGAGGAATTTCTCAACAACTCAAAAATTATGCAGAAAAATACGGACTCGATAAGAAGGTTGTATATCCTCACTCATTCAGACACAGATATGCAAAGAACTTTCTTGAAAAATTTAATGATATAGCCCTTCTTGCCGATCTTATGGGACACGAAAGCATAGAAACGACAAGAATATACCTTCGCCGTACAGCAAGTGAGCAACAAGCACTAGTCGATAAAATTGTTACTTGGTAAGATAAATGCCGCCTTCATCCGAGGGCGGCAATATCAGTTAAAGATTATTCAAGATGTTGTCAATATGTTCAAAAGCAGTTTCGATTGCGTCTACAATCCGTTTTTGCTCTGCGAGTGGTGGTATAGCCAATGGTAGAGAAATCAAGTTTAACTTACTAATTCTTTTTCTTGTTGTACCGGAACTATTTAACATTACAGATGATTGAAATTGGGGCGATGAAATTGCATATAATATATATTTTAAATTATACCAGTCATCGCAAGGTGAAATCCAACAAGTATCTACGGTTGTTATTTTTTTACCCTCAATTTTAGGCAAAATACAAGCAGACATTTTATCGCTAACAATTCTGTTTATTAACAGATAGCCAGAGTGTATTTCTGTACATCCAAGTTCCTCAAAGGTTTCATCAGTAAGATATTTAAAGCTTTTATCAATATACCTCATAAAACCAACTGAGCCAAGTTGTATTAATTTTATGTTTCCGAACTTTACCATATTGTCAGATAAAATCCAATCACCATCATTTAAACAAGAAGATGTTGTTAAATTTCCAAGGGTTGAGACACACCAACCCGAAGGTAAATCTGCATAATAAGAGTTATCCTCACCTTTGAAGATGACAGATTCCTTTTTATCACGCTTGATTTTGCCTTGTTTTATAAGTTCTTCTTTCTGAGCTTTAATGCGTTCAAGAAGCACAGAAGCGGGTTCATCGTTTTGGTTCTGTGGTACAAGTTTTCCTTGTATTGCTAAATCAAGGATTTTGGATTTTATAAGAGAAGATACGTTATTTAAATCAGTCTTATTTTCGTCAATGTATTCAACCAAATTAAAAATATTATTTATTTTATCAATTATGGTTAGCTGTTCTTTAAATGGTGGAAGCGAAACAAGAATTCTATTCATATTATCTTGGTTCATTTTGGGCTGTGCAGCACCAGTCACATAATATTCTAAATTTATAGCATTTATGTAATAACATAAATAATCTAGATATTGTTTATTTGTCGCATCAATGCAATGCGCATGATTATTAACCCAATACTTTCCCTCGGCAAAAAATGCGATAGGTTTGCTCCGTGTTATTAGATTTGCACCATCTTCTCCAATAAGCAATAGTCTTTCATCGAATAAATATTTATCCATTTTATCTATTTTGCCTGATGCACCATAATAATCATAGATTTTATCGATGTTTTTACGTTCAGAAGATGAGATTGGTTTTCTTTCGCTATCACGATTTAAAGTTAATGTTCCAAATCTACACCAAACCCACCCATCAGGCACATCAAAAGGGATTTCATCCTCGATACATTTTACTGTTCCATCGGAGAACTTCTCATAATGTAAATTATAATTATAACTTTTTTCAAAAAAGGAGCTGACAAATCAGAAGTTATGCGGTATAATAGAATTATCAAAGGAAACTTTGATATCCTTTCTTAGTGTAGTTCAACATAAAAATCACTTCTTTCTAAAAATATGATGACTTTTAGGGGTGTCTGTTTGATAACATTACCCGCTATTAGCATACCGGAGGGGCAACCCTCCGAGTACATAAAAAACTACAAAAACTGCTCAAAAAATTTGGGCAGTTTTTTTGATGCGAAAAAAGGGGATTTGATTTTTCTGAGTAAATATACATTATCATAATGTTTATATACTCACGACAGAAAATTCTCTGCTTACGCAGTTTAATATAGATATTTTTTCACGAAAGGCGGTGATTATCAAACTCAGCTGAAAAATATCTAAAAAACACTCTTTCTTTGTAATATGTCTTTTGCGAAGCATAACAAAAACTCGCAACAAACTGAGCGTTCATAACCTGAGCGCTCTTTTAATTTGCATAAAAAATAAATGTACGGTATGATTAATATACTTCTTTTATCCTACCTAAACTTAAAAAACAGGCGTATCATCTTTTTACGGATGAAACGCCTGTTTTAAAGTTATGCGAACTGAGGAACAAGACCAAATGCTATTTTTAATTTTTCGTCTGCCTGAACCATCAATTTTTCAGGCAGATTTGCAATTTTATTATGCAGCTGATACCGATTAACCGTCAAAACCTGTTCAAACAATGCCACGGAATCTTTTGGCAGAATACCGCCCAGCTCCATGTGCGTCGGCATATTTTTAGCGGTTTTATTTGCGCTTGATGTTATAGGAACAACCAACAGCACCGGACTTACCTTGCACGCAATTCGGTTGCTTACAACGATGCATGGTCTGAAACCCGTAGAACCGCCGTTTTGAACATGACCGTTTCTTTCTGAACCCAAGTCCACATAAAAAATACTTCCCTTTCTGACATATGTAGTCGAGTCTGTCATACATAATAGCCCCTTTCTGTAATGAGATAATTTAATATTGAATCATCATTTATAGAAAGATCCTAAATTACCTTTTTTACATACAAATAAGGATAACCCGAAGATAAAATATTATATTTTTCTTTAATCAATTTTGATGCTTTTACCTTTTTTAATCCCAAATTCTGTATTATTGCCGGGAGTTGCTTGATAAAGGTATTTTCCTTGAAATATTTATCGTTTTCACGATAAAATTCTCTCACGCTGTTCTCGGTAAAATAACCGTATTCTTCAAGCAATGTTGTAATTACATACAACAAGTATTCATCAATATCTCTTACTCTTTTGCCTTTGACCTGCGGAAATACCCTGTCTGCCGTATCGGTGCCGAAAGCATTGGCAACTGATTCATATGTAAAATGCTTTTTTCTTAGATTTTTCTCTTTAACTTGCTTTGCCATTTCATTGCACTCCGTGAGCTTATCATAATTGTACTGCGGAATGGAATACACATTCACGTACTTATCTCTATCACCCTGAAAACGCTTAATATATTGCTTGTAGCACTCTGAAACGGTTTCATTATCTAAGTCTATTTTATCAATCAGTTTCAGCAGACAAAACAGCGAAATATCTGCCCCGGTATTCTTTTTATCATTCTTTCCAAGTGCTTTGGCAACATAATTTGTAGATGCCGAAAAAATTAAATCTTTTTCATTATCCGCATAAATAATATTTTTTAATGCTATAAAATGTAAGGCACGGAGTGTGGGCAAATATCTGTAAATTACGCCGTACAGGTCTTTGTGAGAATATTGAATATCGTCATCAATGGTTTTGATGTTATCAAGTAAAAATTTCATTGTTTCTATGTTTTCTTCATATTTTACATTAAGATTTTCACAGATTTTATTGATTGCTTTGCTGCGTGAACAATCTTCAAGTTTTGCAACAACCTGTATCAAATTCCCTGTAAAACCGCAGTTTGCAGAATGGCAATAGTACAGCTCAATCCCCGAATCAGTCTTGAAAATATCTGCGCTTGCCTTTTCGTCATTATGAAATATACAACGAAAACTCTTTTCCGATACCGCATCAAGGTTATAGTATTTTTTGAGATAATCAAACATACTGACATTCTTTGTAATATAATCAAAGACCTCTTTGTAGGATTTAAAAATCTTTCTTTTATGCTGAAATTTATACTTTGGCGTCATGCTTGTTTTAGGTTTAGATGCTGAAATTTTGAATTTTTCATCTTTTAACATCTTGCAGTATGATGTGATATAAGTTTTAACATCATTTGAACGGATGATTTTACAGAAAAACGGATTGTCCTTATCTTTCATCCAAAAGGTATTGGGCACACGCATTTGGTTTGCCGGAGATTTAACCTTTTTATCGGAATTAAAATGTTCAACAAAGGCATTTTCAATTTTTGTCCATAAATTATAATCAATTTTGTCATAAATAAACCAGTATGCGTGAATCCCATTACGAGTTTCAACCACAACATTTGCTTTTATTTCAAAAGTATCAATTTTTGCAAGACAGGACTCTTTAAATCTTCTGACTTTATTTAAACTGTAATAATTGCCGTTTTCGTCCCGTCCGCAGTCCAAATCAATAAAAAACGCTTTAAAATCTGTAATGTCCTTTGACTTTGTCCCTCCGATATTGGGAATAAAATATATATCATTTTTCTTGTTGTATTTGTTAATTTCATTCACGCTGATTTTTATTTTATTGTCAATCAGGCATATCGGGTTGGGATTACCCAACAATTTAAAGAACTCTTGATAAGTCATACTGTTTTTTGATAGTTTTCTATCAGTCCCCCTTTCATTATTTACTTTATCGCATTACATTTATTTCGTCAAATCATAAAAAGTTCCCCTAATTATAGGTTTATAATTTCAAACCTTATAATATGGGGAACTTTCAGGTGTGAAAAATGCTCTTAAATATAATATAAATAGTAAGAATAAAAATAATATTCCAATAAAAAATGAAATAAAAAGAATAAAAATGTCTTAAAATCATTTTGCCGGATAAATCAATGAAAATAACATATAAAAATATAATTTTCAAAGAACATTCGTAAATAGAACGATCTTGAATAAAAGAGGATATGAGAGAACTCATAAAGTCCCCTCATACTCCTTCACCCGCCTGTAAAATGTGTTAGGCTTGATGCCTCCTAATAATTCCATCGCTTTTCTTGCTGTAATTGCGCCTCTTCGCCATTCGATATAAACCTCTTGAAAATTCTGAACATCAATAGGTTTGCGACCTTTGTACTTACCAAGACTTCTTGCTGTTTCAATGCCTTGTCTTTGTCGACTGCGAATATTTTCTCTTTCCTGCTCACTCACATAAGAAAGAATTTGCAAAAACAAATCGGATATAAATCTTTTGGTTAGCCCACCGTCTGTATTACGTGTATCCAGAATAGGCATGTCCAAAACAACAATATCACAACCCAAGGAAATAATATCTCGCCATTCGGCGATAATCTGGTCATAATTTCTGCCCAGCCTGTCAATCGAAAGAATAACCAGTAAATCGCCCTCACGAAGCTGCCCTTTTAAAATCTGATACTGCTCACGGTCAAAATCTTTCCCTGATTTCTTATCGATGTAAATATCTCTGTCATCGATACCGAAATCTTTTGCCGCTTTAATTTGTCTGTCAGCGTTTTGTTCTTTTGTGCTCACTCTACCATAGAAGAATTGCTTGTTTGTCATTAGAAAATCATTCCTTTCATTATAAATTTACATTTATGGTTTTCTTTGTTTCAATAGGATGTCCTTGATTTTGAAATATTGCATAATAAAGAAAAACACCCTATCGAAATGCGTCAAAAGAGTAAAAAACACTCTATCGAGAAATATGTCAACTTCATACTTTATCGAAACACTTTTAAAAATAATAGTTTTTAGATCTTTCTCTTGTGATTGATGATGGACTGTAAATAAAAGTGGGGCAAGTGTTATGCCTGCCCCGTGGGATAAGGTTATTCTTTCCCGTATCGGTCGATAATGCTGACCATCAGTTCTTTCAGTTTGTTTTCTGCGTCTTGTGTTGAAAGATTTATATCCTTAACGATTTCCTCTAATTGTACAAGCTTGGATATAATCATCAGAATATTTTGCGATTCCAGAGATTGCTCGGAATTTACACAAAAATGAAGATGCTTAACCACTCTGCCGTCAATAGAAAATTTAGGCACAGAAACAACTGAAATAATGTTTTTACCGTCTGCCGGTGCCATACGGATAAAAAATTCAAACTTGTTGATGTCATTTTCCGTGTGCGACGGGTAGATGATAGAAAACTGAATTTCTGTCTTCAAGTAAAAACCTCCCTTCATAAAATGATAATTTCATCTTATATAGGGAGGCTGAAAGCCCTTTATTTAGAGTTTGTTTTTAATTTTAAACTTCTGTACTGTCGTTTTAAGTTCATCTCTTAATTCTACTGCGAGAGCATTATTAAGTTCTTTGATAATTTCAAAATCAAATGAAATTGCTTTCATAAATACATACGGGCTTTGAATGTGATTCTTTGAAAACTGAATAATATCAGCATCTTTTTTCTCATCCAATTCGTTGTTTTGAAAAAACTTGATTATTGCACTATGAAATTCTCTTGTTGCCTCCGAGGTCAAATCAATATTCGGGTTTTGCGGCAAGGAATACAATCCGAGCATTGGGTTATTAAACGGCAAACAGTCCACTCCGTATGCGGCGAGTTTTTGCCCGGTATGCTCAAATGCAGATTGCTCATTTTCACCGTTTTTCACAAAATACGCATATAGCGACATATAAATATGAATGAGTTTGATTTTACCCATTCCATTGTATTTGTTTGGAGTGCTTGCCATTAAACTCTCTTTGCAATACGAGGTGTCTGTTTCTGTTTTCTCGAAGTTAATAGGCGCATATTTATACACAAATATAGGAAAATTGTTTTTTGAAATAGGGCTTTCTTCATCCTTAAAATATACGAAGTCCTCACTTTCGTATTTATATAATTTTTTTATTATTTCATTCGCTCTTAATTTATAAAAAATGCCGTCCCAATCGGTTTTGTTTTCGTCATTCCAATAAAGTCTGTTTATATAACGCTGTAAATCTATCGGAATTTCCACCGTGCGATGCATCAAATACATTCCATATAGCCAATATTCGCTATATAACAACTCCTCCGGATATTCCGCGTGCTCTTTATCAATTATCTTGGCAAATATCTGATCTATTCTTTCTGAGATATATTTATCAACTCGATTTTTTTCGGCATACGACAGTGATTCATATTCAATAGAAACATACCGAAGGTCAGCAGGGAAATTTTCTTCATCAAAAATAGTATCTGCTATATTTTTTCTCTCGTTTTCCGTAGTACCTTCTTTGCTGACGAGAGATGTGTCAATCACGCATTTTTTGATTGTGTATATGGTAATCGGGACGCATAACTGTTGCTGATTAATTGATGAATTTAATTTATTATTTGTTTTGTAGATACGCTTTAAGGTTGTTTTTTGTGGTTTTGGTTTATTATCCGCACAGTCATTCTTTCGTGTGGGGTATATTTTCCCCGAAACAATGCCTTTTTTTATTGCAGTATCAAGTAATTCTGCCATTCTTTCTTGTTTTTTTCCAAACAAATATGCGTTATATTCAATCAAAAACATTTTTCGTAATGTATCAATGTAAATATGGTTTCGCCTTTTGATTGTGCATAGATAAAAACTCGTTGATTGAGAGTTCAATAAAATTTCTTCTCCGAATTTTTCATGCGAATATCCCAATACAGCAGTTCTTATATAATCTATAAATTGTGCTGTAAATTCTGTGAATTTATATCTCCCATACATAATCATCATCCCTTGCCACGCTTTTTATTTATTATACCATGTATATTATCTCGTGTCAATAAAATCTTCACAAAATAAATATATATTCACAATATTATATGAATATTGGCTATTAAAACAGCTTATAAAAGTCCAAATAATTAATTTTTGTGAATAATTTTGCTATAATAAAATTATAACAAAGGACAAGTTCCTTGTTAAATTAAATTACAAATAAATCATACTTCTGTTGAAGTTCGCGCGATAGACAGAGGGGATTTCAAAAGGTCTTAGGCAAATGAGCATTTTTATGCTTATTTGTTTGAAATCTGATGACATCCGCTCTACTTATCGTGCTTTTTTTCGATTTGGTCGGTGTGTCATCAGAAGCACCGACCTTTTGTTTCCCCAAGGTGGTATGCCGGAAAGGAAACATTATGAACACATTAAATGAAAAAAATTATTTGGTTATCGGCGGTGAAAGAGTTGAGGTCAGCATTGAGGTTAAGAAGGCATACCAAAATATGCAGGACAATATGCGCATTAAACAACGCAGACACGGAGAATGCTGCTGCCCGAGGTCAAAGTGGTACGCCTGCACAACGGACTGTCTTACCTGTCCGTTCAGAATCAACACAAATGTATCATTGGATAGCAAAGGTTCAGACGAAGACGAGTCATACGGAGAAGAATTTCTGTATCAGCAGACAAAACAAAGATACGGAGCCTTTGATGAGGACTTTGCTGAAAGAGAAGAAGACAAAGCGATCTTTAAGCGTGCATGCGAGCTGATGCCTGAAATCGTTAAAGTAGGCGAATACATATTAGCCGGTTATACCCACGCTCAAATAGCAGAGATGCTCGGAATGAAAAGATCTACATTAGAATCTCGTATAGCGAAAGTTAAGATAATCATCGAAAAGGAATTCAATGTCAAATTTAAACGCAAAAAAAAATAAAAAAGTTTCGGCAAAACGCTGATTAGTGTTCGGTATATAAGTGTAAGGCAAATAACTTACACCGATGAAACAGTAATTTATATTGGGATTCATCGATTGTTCTTTGAAAACCGAATAAAAAAGCAAAGACACTTTAACCGCATAGCGAGCAGAACCGCAAATACGCCATGATGCTGTCGGATACTTCCGGCAGCGGAGCGATAAATATTTGACGGTCAAACAGATGCCAATCTGCAAGTGATGACACTATGCGGAACATAATGATACTTCTGTCCAGCCACAACTCACATAATGGGGGCAGCTCGGTGAGAACCACGGAGAGGTTTTATTCCTATGTGCGGTACGGTAAAACCGCAGTCTTTGTTTTGTGAAACCTTAAAAACTACTACGAAAGGACTGATATATATGAAAAAATTAAATATTATGGACGAATATCGGTTGGTGAATGAAGTCATTATGACGAACAGGATTTACAATATGGACTGTCTTGAAGGGCTTCGCAGGATGCCTGATAATTCAGTTGATTTGATTCTTACAGACCCACCGTACTGTTTTGATACAAAGCAGGGCAAGGGTACCGGCATTGTTAAAGATTCCAAGTATCTTAAAGAAATCGAATATATGACCAACGGTTTTGATTTAAGAATACTTGACGAGTGCGTCCGGGTAATGAAAAAAATCAATGCTTTTTTCTTCTGCTCCCGTGAACAAATACCAATGTACATTGAATATTTTTCTGCACTTGGTGCAAACATACAGCTTTTAACATGGTCTAAAACAGATGTGCCGCCGCTTTGCAACGGTAAATATCTCAGTGATACGGAATATATCATTTACGCATATGAAAGCAATACAGACGAACGATATACACTTATCACAGACCACTTTATAACAAAAAAGGTGCGCGGTAGTAAGAACGATCCTTTATATCATCCCACAAAGAAACCGATAGACATATTATCATCGCTGATACAGTCTGCATCAAAAGAAAATGATATTGTTCTTGATATGTTCTCCGGTTCTGCATCTACTGCGGTAGCGTGCATAGAAACGGGACGAAAATTCATCGGTTTTGAATTGATGGAAAAATACTATAAGGTCGGCAATAAAAGAATTGCAATCGCTCTTGAAGAACATTCTGAATACAAATTGGAGTCGACACCTTTGGTTTCAAAATCAGACATTGTATCAGGCAATGCAACATCTATGTTCGATGCAATTGACGATGGCAACATTGACCTTACAATTCTTGATATTTGCGGTAAAGGTAACGATATTCCTTATGATTTCTTTGAAAAGATTATCGCAAAACAGGAAAAGCCCAACCTTTACATTATGACGGATGTTGCTCAATTTCCTGATGTACTGATGTACTTTGTAAAGCAGAATTATAAGTTTGATATCATAACCAACCATCAGAGAGAGGGTACTAAATATCTGTTGTTTTTCAGAAAAGGCGGTGTAAAACTGTACGGTACATATCACACAAAGCGTAAATTCTTCGAGGACAACAGAGATATGTCGCTGCCGTATCAGGATAACATCCCACAGGAGTTGATGGAGCGAATTATCACTAATTCTTCCTTGCCCGGTGAGACAGTATTCTGTTCCGGTGGATATGGAACAAGTATTAAATGCTGTATCAATATGGACAGGCGTTATATTGCATATGAGCCTGATACAGACAAGTTGATGCATTGTGTAGATGCTATAAAGCAATCAAAACTTAATCTTTCCGACCGTTATACCGGGCAGGAAATATATTCATGATGGACTGCCGTTGAAGTTTTGGGGATAACCTCGCAGCGGCAAGTATTAACCCCGCAACTGCCATATTTGAGATTAGCTACCTCAAATATTGGTTTGATATATATATAACAGAAGCAAGGGACTTGATCACCCCTTGTACACGGTAAAGCGCTTTGCCTTCTAACAAATCTTAGGAGGTAAAAAGAAATGAAAAACTCATATAATTTTAACATTGCAGGTTTCTGCGAAATAGACAAGAACGCTGCTAAGGCGTATTCAGTAATACATAATGTTTCGCCGGATAAAAATTTCCGCGATATTACAAAAATTAAAGCGGAGAAATTGCCCTACATAAATGTACTCTCAGGCGGCTCGCCCTGCCAAGATTTTTCAAACGCCGGTCAGAGAAACGGAGCCTTATGGCGCTGTATCGAATGTGGTGAAACATATAACCCCTTGACAGTACACTACACACAGCGTAAGTTCTGTCCGCATTGCCATTCGGATCATATTGAAAAGACCCGCTCCTCACTGCTTGTACATTACCTTGAAGTTTTGCACCATACGATGCCGAACTTTGCAATATATGAAAATGTTAAAAATCTGCTTTCCAAACGTTTCAAACCTCTGTTTGATATGTTTGTGGCAGAGATTGAGGAATACGGTTATAACGTATATTTCAAGGTATTAAATGCCAAAGATTACGGGATTCCGCAAAATCGGGAAAGGATAATTCTGATTGCCGTCAAAAAAGAATTGGATAACAGAAAATTTTGTTTTCCAGAACCTTTGAAAGATGTAAAAACAATTAATGATATGCTTGATGATTGCTCGGATTTGTTTGAGGGCACTGATAAAACGGTTCTCGTCGATACCGCTATTTCACCCTATGTAAGAAGGAATATCGAAAGAGAACTTGACTTCGTTATACGTTCTGAAAAAGGCATTTACAGACCGAATTGCACATCCGGTTGGAATGATAATCAGATAGGTATTAAATATTCCCCGACATTGAGAGCGTCCAACCCAAACACCATTGTTATGCAGACCATCAACACCGCTGACGGGAAAAAGTATTACATAAAACGGTTATCGCCTTGTGAAGCATATCGCTTTATGGGGTTTGACGATGCAGATTATGAAAAAGCATCGGCGGTTTGCCCTAAAACTGCGATATACCATCAGGCAGGCAACAGCATTGTTGTTGATGTTGTGTATTGGGTCCTTAAAGAATTGTTTAATGTTATGCCCTATCTGTTTGAAAATATACAGTTTCTGCATTTGTTTTCAGGGATAGGGGCATTTGAAAAAGCATTTTACAGAGTGATTTATGAAGCGAATTCTGCTGATTCAAAAGGCGGTGATTTGCTTGAATAATAATCTCAAAGGGATGTATAACTCGTCAAATGATGAGTTATACACTCCAAAAATTCTGGTAGAACCGATTATTAAGTATATTCCAAAAGGAAGCACGGTATGGTGTCCTTGCGATACCAAATCAAGCGAATTTGTTCTCACGTTGAAAGAGCATAACATAAAGGTAATTCATTCTCATATTTGGGAAGGAAAAGACTTTCTTACTTATGAACCGGACGAACACTATGATTGCATAATCACAAACCCACCGTTTTCTATAAAACTTGATATTTTTAAAAGACTGATAAGTCTGCAAAAACCCTTTGCTATATTGATGAACAGCACTTGTGAACAGTATCAGGTGATAGGAAACTACTTTTATGAACTTGGAGAAAAGGGCATCCGAATCCAAAAACTAACACCTGATAAAAAAGTTAGTTTCAACGGCAAGACATCCAGTTTTAATACAGCGTATTATTGCTGTAATTTCTTGCCTATGGACAATATGTACTGTCATCTTGCTCATAACAACTCCGGGAAACACTATGTTCCGAGTCGTATGTATAAAGATGTTATATCTGATACAGGAAATTCAAATTAACTTAGCATATTTGGCGGTATCTATTCAAAACCGTCATAAAGCACTATGAAAATTACGGAGGAACTAAAAATGAGTAAATTTAACATATATGAAGTTATAACCCAAAGATTCATAGAACAGCTGGAAAACGGTGTTATTCCGTGGAGAAAACCTTGGACAGGCACACGGAATGGCGCATACAGCAGATATTCAAAAAGACCTTACAGCTTGCTTAATCAAATGCTGCTCGGCAAATCGGGCGAATGGTTGACATACAGGCAAATTACCCAGCTCGGCGGTTTCGTTAATGAGGGCGAGAGGTCAAGCATGGTTGTTTATTGGAATATGCTTACTGTTCCGGACGAGGAGGATGCGGACAGAACAAAAAGCATACCGATTCTGCGGTATTACAAGGTTTTTCATATAGACCAGACCACAGGCATAAAACCGCTTGACCTTGAAGAAATGAATGTTATTCTTGAACCTAATCGGGATGCCGAAACGGTTATCCAAAATTACATAGCAAAAACAGGCGTAGCATTTGATGTGAAGGTTTCCGACGAAGCATTTTATGACCCAAAGCAGGACAGCATAACCATTCCCTGTATGGAGCAGTATTCCTCGGTATCGGACTATTACAGTACGGCATTTCACGAGATAACCCATTCAACAGGACATAAGGACAGGCTTGACAGATTGGTTGACGGTGCTTTTTTAAGAGACCGAAACAAATACGCAAAAGAAGAACTTATTGCCGAAATCGGTTCAGCATCACTCTGCAATTTATGCGGTGTTGAAACGCCTGAGGTATTTGAAAATTCTGCGGCATATATACAGAATTGGATTAACGCCTTAAACGGCAACATGCATCTGATTGTCAGTGCAAGCAGTAAAGCACAAAAAGCAGTAGATTTTATATTAAATGATAAACAGGAGGTTTTGGAAAATGAAAATAACTAATAGAAACAAATTAGAGGTTATGAACCTTATTCACAACAACAGAAGAACAACATTAAATGAAACATATTGTTCTCTTTCACAGCAGGAAATGGCAGAATATTTGTGCTGCAACAGAAACAAAGTTTCCTGTATTATATGCAGATTAATTGATGAAGGATATATCATTCCGAGAAATGGAAAGGTTAGAAGATATGCTCTCACAACAAAGGGAAAAGATGTTTTAATGAATCTTAACACAAAATGATTTTATATAGTTTGGCGGTATCTATTCAAAAACCGCCCAAATTTAAATTATGATGTGAAAATGACCGAAATTTCAAAAATATGCAATTTGTTTAATAAATAAAATTGTTGCAAAAGGAGGACGGAAAAAATGAAAGAAGTACCTATTTGGGAAAAAAGTAACTTAACATTAGAAGAGGCGGCGGCATATACCGGAATTGGTATTAGTAAACTGCGTCAGTTGTCCGACAGTGAAGATTGTACATTTGTCCTCTGGGTTGGGACAAAGAGATTGATAAAAAGAAAAAAGTTTGATGAATACATAGATATGGCATATTCTGTATAAAGCAAAATTATGAATGTACTGAAAATTTTCAAAAAATGCCTTGCGTTTTGGGTGTAGTTACGATATAATCCTATCCATATAAACGCTAAGGCATTTTTTTAACGCAAAAAGAAAGGAAGTTGAAAAAATGTCAAATACAAGTGCAACAAAAAAGTCTAAGAGGAGGTTAGACAAAAACAGAATTACTCTTCGCAAGGGAGAAATCCAACGTAAGGACGGTATATATTGTTATCGTTGGAATACCCGTGGAGGTCAGAGGCATTACATATATGCCGGAACCCTTGATGAACTGCGCCGTAAAGAAGCTGAACTTACTGTTGATAATTTTGATGGGATACGCACAGACAAACAACATACCACTGTAAATGATATGTTTGACTTATGGTGTGAGTTAAAGCGTGGTCTGAAAGATAATACATTTCAAAATTATAAATATATGTATAATAATTTTGTTAGAAATGATTTTGGAAAGCAAAAATTATCAAAGGTAAAAAAATCCGATGTCAAGAAATTTTATAATACATTGGCTGATGAAAGAATTCTTAAAATTGCAACAATTGACACAATACATAATATATTACATCAGGTTTTTTCATTGGCTATGGATGATAATTACATCCGATTGAATCCAACTGATAATACGCTTAGAGAATTAAAGCAAGCACATAATTTTTCGGCAGAAAAGCGAAAGGCTTTGACTGTTCCTGAACAAGAGTTATTTATTAATTTTTTGAAATCCAATGCTAAATACAATCATTGGTATCCGGTTTTTGCAGTAATGCTTGGCACAGGAATGAGAGTGGGTGAAATAGTCGGACTTAGGTGGTGCGATATCAATTTTGAGGAAAATCTTATCAGCGTTAATCATACTTTGGTGTATTATAACAAAGGCGATAATAATGGTTGTTCCTATGCCGTAAATAAACCTAAAACAAAAGCGGGTGAACGCACAATACCTATGCTTGAATCGGTAAAAGAAGCATTTTTAAAAGAAAAATCATATCAGGACGAAGTCGGAATATCTTGCAGTGTTGAAATTGATGGATATACGGACTTTATATTTGTTAATAGGTTTGGAAATGTGCAGAATCAAGGAACGTTAAATAAGGCAATAAAAAGGATTATAAGAGACTGTAATTATGCTGTTCTGTCAAAAGAAGAGGACGAACCTTTACTATTGCCACCGTTCAGTTGCCACTCTCTGCGGCATACATTCTCTACACGTTTATGTGAAAATGGCGTAAATATAAAGGTTATTCAGGATGTATTGGGACACAGTGATTTCACAACCACAATGGATGTCTATACGGATGCTACAAAAGAATTAAAGCAACGGGAATTTGACCTTTTAAGTTTAAAATTATTTAATTAAGGTCTATTACACCAACTACACCATTTACTGTACCATTTCCCCTGTAATCTGCATAGAGTTATGTAGAATTATGATAAATTGCCCTTATCATAATTGTAGTATTTATAGGGATATGAGGGGTTATATCTGATTATAAAATTTTATCAGATATATTCCCCACAATGAAGCCGTTGGATAAGTAAAAAACGAAAAAAGCCAGTATTTATGGGGGTTTGCGGATTTTTAGAAATTCAAAAATTACGCCATACTACGCCAATACTACACCAATTTGTGCAGGAATTTGTGCATTAAAAGGTAACAACGCTGACAAAGAGTTGCAGATGTATAATTTGCAGCTCTTTTTGTTTATATAAATAATATGGAAGAGTGCTTTATACAGAATGTAGAGCATTCTTTTTTTGTGCAATCATACGAGGAAAATACGAGAATATATCCGAAAACATATGGCCAAGCCCTTCATCTGTAGCAATTACAATCATATCGCTCATAATTTGCCCTGCAAAAACACCTATTACAACAGCAGCCAAAACACACCAAAGTTTTTTCATATTTGTCTTTACTTTCATCAAATCATAACCCTTTGATGCCCTATTGCTATTAAATATCCCAGCCATGCCATAAACCACCCCTGACTGGATACAACAGCCCAAGGTATTGCCGCAACTAAAGCTCCAACCAAAGCACCGAGCAATCCAAGCAAATAATTATCGGATAATGAATTTTGTTTCTCAAGGCAAGCTTTAGAAATAGCTCTTTTTTGTAATTCCTGCTCATTTTTTCCTTGCTCAACGGTTACATATCCATTATTGTCAGTATTTCTGCCAATATCGGAATTGTTTTCTGTTCTATCAAACAAAGATTCCGTTTCAGTCGGCAATTCTTCACCGCAAAATACACAGTGGGCATTTCCTTTCTGTGATACATTACCGCATTTTTTGCATTTTACTTCTGCACTCATTATATATATCCTTTACCCTAAAAAACTTCCGGTTCATTTTCAAATTTCTTGTCGCCCGGCTATTATTTATTTATACTTATAAAAGTACACCATGATCGTTCCCTTTTCGTGTTCCATCTCCATTTTCAGCTTTCCGTCCTCATGTATAATGTTATATTCGTCTTGGGTATCCCCAAATTTCAAGCCTTCTTCGGTAGGTTCCCATTTGCCTTCAACAGTATCACTGACGTCCTCCAAAGAAGACGTACCGTCTGCATTAAAAGTAAAATCTAAGAGACCGGGGTACGGATATTCCTTGCCTTCATATTCGTAATGATCAACCATCCATGTTCCCACATATGGGCTGTCAGCATATTTGCCGCTGTTGCTGTCACTGCAACCTGTCAGTAAAATTCCCAGAGATGTAATGATTACACAGTATGCTACCATTATTATTTTTTTCAATTTCATATTTTATTCCTCACTTAATAATTATAATAAACATCTACATTTTATAAATTATATTGTCCATTACAAATTATAGCATAAAACATAGCGAAATCCTATAAAAATTACCGTTATGTCAATGACAATGCGGGCATTTCAGGTGTTCGAAGCACTGTCGTTTGCTTTTTTGCAACCACCAGATATCCCGGTGCATAAAAAGAGCGTAACCTTGAATAAAGGTCACGCTCTTATTGCGCTGGTACATGAAATACCTTATAGCGGCTTGCCGGGGTAAGATGATATAATATAAATCGTTTTATTTGGGTTTAAAGAAAACAGCACCAAATCAAAACAGCACCGATAAAAAGAAACACCAATCCTATCGGTAGAGGAAACAGATGCCCGACAAATCGCATTTTTTCAGGGCTTTTGGGGTTGTAACAAATTGCTATTTCTGAACCAATCGGATATTTCGTTTTCAGATAAGTTCTGAAATACGCCTTTTCGGTATAGCTTTTGCCGTCAACGACATACCTCACAACCGGACGATAATGGGTATGCTTTACGCCACGGAAATATGTATGTTCTTTTGCCGGCTTTACAACAGTTGCATTTATCGGCACGGTGCAGCGTATGTAAGTCAGAACCTTCGCCGTAACCAAAAGCAGACCGATACCGGTAAGCATCACACCTACAGCTAAAAAGAATATGTCTCTCACAGCGTCACGCTTTCAATGAGCTGAGAAACATTAATACACCTGATACACCGATGAGTAGCATAAAAGCACCAAAAAAAATCGTAAGTATTCCACCGCCTTTGGTGAAATGCTCTTCCGGATTTTTGGGGTTGTAAAATACTTTAATATTACCACCAATTTTAATTTTTTTTATGCGTTCGTAAGAGGTATCTCCGATGCCGTGATAGATTTGTCCATTGACTTCATATTCAAATTCCGGCGAATAATAAGTGGTTAGGTAGCCATCCCTGTCCTTGTCCTCAGATTCGTGTATGCCGGTTATTCTGCCGACGGTTTTACTCTTGCAGCTCGTGACTGTTTTAATGCCTGACACAAGCATGAACGCTCCGAAGATGGTACATGCGATACTAATTAAAATTTCAATAGCTGTCATAAAAATCACTCTTCTTTCTTTATTACGATTGGAAAAAGAAACGTTGATTCTTCGTTTTCATAGAACACGTTTCTTTTTCCGGAACTTCAAATTTTTATAATAATAAAATGATAACCGTTTATGGTTAGACTGCCGGCCTGCAGAAATCTTCAAAAGCACGGATCATTTTAGGATTTTTGATAACAAAATGTTCAGCGAACTACTGCTTCTTTACGAAGTGGCAAGTCACTTTTACATCTGCCATATCTATCTTCCATAGCAGTTCTCCGTCCTTATAGGTAAATTCAGCAGACACGCCGTTAGGCTCCATGATTTTTACACCATCTTCAGTAAGTTCCCATGTGCCATCAGAGACATCACCATTTATGCTGCCCGAAAATGTATTGTCAGCATTAAAAGTGAACTCATAGGCACCGATGCTTTCCTCAACGTCATATACATCGCCTTCATCTGATTCCATAACTGTTGCTGCCCATGTTCCCAAATACCGATTTTCATCATTCGTTTCGGTGCTGCTTTCGACATTTGTGTCGGTGCTGCTTTCGGCATTCGTTTCGGTGCTGCTTTCGACATTCATGCCGCTGCTGTTTCCAGCATCCTTGTCGCTGCTGTTACCGCAGCCTGTCAGTGCGATTCCCATAGATGCTATGATTACACAGCATACCACCATTATTATTTTTTTCAATTTCATATTTTTTCCTCCTCATTATTCATTGTATAAAATACTTTATTTTATCATATTGAACCCATCCATATTAACATAATGAATAAACATCTAAATTCTACATTTGATACGACCTTTTTTCCGGTATTTTGCCGGGTTGTATGCTATCATAAAAACCGTTTATTTTTCGGTTGCCCGTCTGCAGAAATCTTCAAATGCACGAATCATTTTGGGATGTTTGATGACAAAATGAATGGCGGGGGCATTGTTCTTTGATACTATCACCCATTTCCCCACATTGATCTGAATCTGAATATTTCTGAAAGTCTGTACAGCATCTGTATGCAGGTTATATCCGTCATAATCTTCAGCAAATTGCATGGTCGCCGCAAGATGCTGCAGATATTCCGGATATGTATATTTCAGTCCTTTTTCCGAAAACATACCGCAAAGAGATAAATAAACCGGCTCTTTTCCAAACTCTTCTTCACTCAGCACATAAACCTCGTCACATATCGTTGCGTTTTCAAGGATTGCTTCTGTCATTTTCCTTTGCCTGAACATATAGTTTCTGACATCTGCCTTGTCTTTTTCCCCAAAGGAATTGTTTTCCAGCATAATTTCCAGAACATCTTTAGGTAGCGTATAGATAGGCAGGGAAGAAAGAATGTTGAATCGCGTTCCGCCGGACAATGCTTCAGAATCTTCAAAACAAAAGAACGCATCCTTATCCGCTGTCCTGTAAGTCTTCATCAGCGGTTTTGCTTTTGAGAACAGACGCTGCATCCGCTTTTTGTAATAAGCAAGATCAGTCTCATTTTGTGTCAAGCAGTATTTCCCCTCATTATGATACCCTCTGATACATTCCCCGTAGAGTGCGGCAGTGTCAGATACGTAGTCCGTGTGGCAATAGATACGGTTTGAAGAATCATTCAGATAGAAAGAAGTGACCTTTCCGGTCATATAAAGCGGAACCCAGCTCATTAACCCGAGCATCATCTCGTCGGGTGGGCGATCAACATCATGAATCATCCGGATATCCACACCCTTCATAATCATCATTGCAATGGTCTGCATCCATGCTCTCATATATGCCGCATCCAAGGTCAAGTCTTCCATAGGGATACTGTTACACATATAGACAGTGCCATTTGCTCCCGAAGATGCAACTGTCCTGAAAAAATCCAGCTCGCCTTTTTTCATCTCGTCAAACCCGTAATAGTATTTCGGAAGAGATAAAATCTCCGACTCCTGAGCATAATCCGCCTCAGGAAAATGATTATTGCTCATATATGTTTTAATATTGAACGCATCCAGTTGATACAGAAACTCTCCGAGATAATCATGCTGACTAATCGTTTTGGAATTTAGCCAGCTACACATTTTTAACGCACACCGTCCTACCGGAACAAGCTCTTCTGCGGGTTGTCCAATAAGCCCTGCAATTGCCAATGGTGAGTTTGTTCTTGCGATATACTCTGCTGTTTCGATAAGAAACTTATCTAAATCGGCAGGTTTACGCTGCCCAGTCCGAATTCTTGACAGATATGACGAATCAAAGCTCAGTGCTCTTGAAAGACCTGAAACGCTGATATCTAACGCTTCAATTGCAGCATTGAGATTTTTAATGATGGCATCATAATCGAGCTTTGGCTTCTCCATAAACTCTGAAAAAGCGTTTCTGATAATTGCTTCATCAAGTTCCGGGTTATTCTCACTTGCCAGATGAACAAATCCGCAAATCAGCTTTTCAATCTGTTCCTGCTCAGGAACTCTCTTCCCGGAACGGTATCTGCTTAGGGCAGAAGCCGATATACCCGAAGCAGCGGACAGCTCTTTCGCAGTAGACTGCGTTTTGTTCAGATACAGTTTTAGCACATCGGAAAAACCCATACTCTCACCCCTTTCATTGCTTATTATACATTATAGCATAAAATATCACAACATGCCATAAAAATTCCCGCGATGTCAATGACAATATGGAAATTCCAGGCGTTTGAAGGGCTATAAGATTGTATCTGCTGACGGTACGGCTGTTTACTATAAAATGAAAACAAACAGCAGTTATTATAAAAATTCTATTGTTAAGGCTACATTTGAGAACGGTTATTATATATAAGCTTATTATCTTGCAAAAACAAGTAAGGAACTGGTCTATATCGCTGAAATACCTGTTTCCCTCTTGGATAGAGCATTAAACTATGGTAAAATATATATAGATTTTAAAAGAATGGAGTTCATTATGGAATAACAACGGACAATAAAAGGTAGTGTAAGTCATATGGAAAACTTCAAAGAAAAAAATATCATTGCCGGACTGATTCAGGAGTATAACATCAAGAGTGCAGAAGATATTCAAGAGGCGTTAAAAGACCTGTTGGGCGGAACGATTCAAGAGATGATGGAATCTGAGCTTGACGAACATTTAGGATATGATGAATATGAGCGCAGCGACAATCCTGATTACCGAAACGGCGTAAAGCACAATAAATTACGCAGTTCATACGGCGAAATACCGATTGATGTTCCGCAAGACCGCGACGGAGATTTTGAACCGCAAATAGTGCAAAAACGCAAAAAGGACATATCTGAAATAAAGCAAAAAAATCATTGCAATGTCGGCTAAAGGCATGACTACAAGGCAAATATCGGATATCATAGAAGATATATACGGTTTTGAGGTAGCGAAAGCATGGTACTGCCGTTACAAACAAAATACTTCCTCAAACAGAGGAATGGCAGCAAAGACCGTTATCAGCGGTATACCCAATCGTTTTCATTGATGCAATACATTTTTCCGTGCGTGATGAGCATATTGTGAAAAAGATAGCTGCATATATAATTCTCGGTATTAATGACGAGGGCAAAAAAGAGGTATTGAGCATAACCGTAGGTGAAAACGAAAGTGCAAAATATTGGCTTGGTGTATTAAATGACCTTAAAAACCGAGGAGTACATGATATATTAATTCTATGTGCCGACGGCTTATTCGGGATAAAAGAGTCGATTGCAGCAGCATATCCAAATACCGAATATCAGCGTTGTATCGTTCATCAGGTATGCCCTCCTCTGCCGTATGTATTCCGAATCTTGCCACCGACCATATTTGTTTGAAAGAAATTTTTATTTTTCTTCGCGTATCCGTTTTTAGAGAAACATTCCAGCATTCCCCCCGCATCATCTTTAGGCACTATAAGCCCAAATTAACCGTTAATCCTGATATTTTAGCTGTAATTTTTGACATTCCCGGTTTATGCACACAGATTATATCATCAGCATCCCTGAATACATTTATTGTCTTCTGTGTTTCTGTATCTTCGATCAATATATCCCGTCCATCCTTAAAAGTTCTTGGCTGATAATCAATCATATGGTCGTATTTTATAATTCTTAAAAGCGAGGTCTTATGCCAAAAGAAACCCATACCTGTGTTAGAAATAACTGATGCAATTTTATCATTGCACAAATAGTTAAGCCACGGTCTTGGCGTATCCTTTGTGTCTATACGGTATGCACCATTATTTTCAACAAAAGCTCCATATTTTTTATTACTTTTGCCACTGTAATCTTCCTCGCTGCACCAATAATCGTAGGTGTCGCAGTCATAAATTATTCTATCTATCTCTGTTCTCCTTAAGTTAACGATTCTGCGACGGCCACTTCAAAAGCCTTCGCCGTTTTTGCTTCGCTTCCGCCGTCATACATTGAATTTTTCATATAAATGGCATAAATTTTATTGGCCGGGTCGATCCAAAAATGGGTTCCGTATGCTCCGCTCCAACCATAGCACCCTTTCGGCAATATGTATTTATCCGTCAATACTCTTACCCCCAGTCCCCATGCCTGATAAGCCTTTACCATCAAATTTTCGCCGGTAACGGGCTGCTGCATTTGCTGAATATAAGCCTCGGAAACAATTCGTTCACCCTCAAAGGTTCCGTAATTTTGCAGCATGGAAGCAAAATTTGCATAGTCATCTATACTTCCGATAAGCCCTGCCCCCGCAAGGCAGCGTCGGTTGTCAAAATTTCCGAAAACGCGGTCACCCATATCTTTTTCCACACTTTCACCCATAACCTTGTCGTGCATTTTAACAACACGTGACCACTGCTCTCTATTTGGTAAAAATGTGGTATCCATCATCTTCAAAGGAGTCAGTATATTTTCTTTTACAAAATCTTTAAAAGCATTGCCAGTAACTTTTTCCACAATATAAGCGAGTATATCATATGCGCACATACTTGTATCATATGACTGTTTTTGCCCCGCATCAAAAATCCGCAGAGCATTTTTTTTATAATGCGCAACAGCTGTTTGCAAATCAGGCATTTCTTCTTGATCTTTATCGTAAATACCGCTGGAATGTGCAAGCAAATGCCTGATTTTAATTTTATTTGTGCTCGGTATTGTTTCTATGATCTTTCCATTGCCGTCCGTTTCAACAATATTATTATTTTCGAAATTACCTATGTATGATTCTATATCATCATCCAAAGAAATTAAGCCTCTGTCACAAAGGATCCCAATTGCAACAGCAGATATGGGTTTAGTCATTGATGCTAATCTGAAAAGAGAGTTCTCTTTATTGTCTCCGTACCAGTTTTTATAAATTATTTTATCGTTTTGTGCAATCAAAACCGATGCTCCAAAAATATTGTTGTTTTCCAAATCGCTGCAAATATTTTCCGTAATTCTTTGTTGCAAATAATTACAATTTATTAAATTCATTTTTTTATATTCCTTTCTTAACCAGTTATCCAAAAGAATCTCCCACTCCTCAACCTGCTCGTTATAATATTGAGGACATTTATCCGAAGCGCATACGTCATTTGCTAAAGCCAATCCGTGGACTCCATCAGAAAAAATATGCAATTCAAACTTAACCCCGGCTTTATTATAAGCTTCTGTTAAAACAATGGCACTCCGTGCAGGGACTGTAACATCTGTAAAAGTATGCCATATAAACGTCGGAACAGAGTCTTTGTCAACTCTGTTTTCTAACGAAAGTTCATCATAGGGCCAACTCCGCCCGCAGTAAGCATTCCCCCTAAAAATCCATACTGTTCAACAATCAATACCTTTATACCTTCGCGTGCTGCACTTATTGCTGCAACAGCTCCTGAAATTCCTCCGCCTACAATTTTAACATCATATTTTGGAAATGTCAATAAAAGTGCAGTCGAAATTTACCACAAATTTCTGAAACTACTTTAATTCTTCAACCGGCATAACTAACAATCCATTCGGAGCGGAAATCCGATTAAAGGATTATCATTCAAGGCAAAGCAAAAAAATCACTATTTCAATTTTGGTTGCAATATGTTTTTGCGTGACCTCGAATATGGTGTTGCAAATATTAACGGATTTAAAGGCGATTACGATCTGGAATTTTCCTATAACGGCAAAAATTATACCAAGTCAATCAAACTTGATGATCGTTATGATTGTATTAATAAAATTACACTTGATTAAAATTGAACAGAACAGGTAATTCGGGCTATTTATGTTCAAAGCCCTGTTTATGCGGCTTTTAGGTATTTTTATACAATACACTTTTTAAAAAGTCCTAGCTTTGAACTTAGCCAAAAAGTTTATGCCAAACGAGAGGAATAGCCAAAATTTTTCCTTGACTAAAACATTATAATGATATATAATGTAAATAACGGGACTATAAGTGGAATCCACATGGAGCAATACTCCTAAATAAAATTTGTCCAATATGTAAGGTATAAAATAAGGAGGTTTGAGAATGGATATAAAAGCTATGTATAAGCTAAGCTATGGCTTATTTGTTTTAACTGCAAGAGAAGCGGACAAGGATAATGGTTGTATCATAAATACAGCGATTCAAGCTGCTTTATCTCCAAACCAATTAAGTATCTGTGTAAGTAAAGCAAATTATACACATGATATAATCAAGAAAACCGGAGAGTTTACGGTGTCCGTGTTGAGCCAAAATGCAGGGTTTGATTTGTTTAAGCATTTTGGATTCCAGTCGGGTCGTGAATTGAATAAGTTTGAAAACTTTTCAAAATGCAAACGCGGCGCAAATGGTATTTATTATATAACAGAGGGAACCAATGCCTATATTTCCGTAAAAGTCACTAAAACGAACGATTTGGGATCACACACAATGTTTATTGGCGAAATCTCCGATATGGAAGTGTTAAGCGAGGTCCCGTCAGTAACATATGATTATTATTTAAATAACATTAAGCCAAAACCGCAAGCCGTAGGAACTACACCTGACGGACAGACCGTATGGCGCTGTATCATTTGCGGTTATGAGTATGTCGGTGAGGAATTGCCGGAGGATTTTATTTGTCCCCTTTGCAAGCATCCTGCATCGGATTTTGAAAAAATAAAAAAATAATTAAGAAAAGGAGTTAAAAACCATGGCAACAAACAAATACGCAGGAACACAGACAGAAAAGAACTTGCAGGAAGCATTTTCAGGAGAATCTCAAGCAAGAAACAAGTATACATATTTTGCATCTGTAGCTAAAAAAGAAGGCTATGAGCAGATGTCTGCTCTATTCCTTAAAACTGCTGATAATGAAAAGGAACACGCAAAAATGTGGTTTAAAGAATTGGCGGGTCTCGGCGATACAAAAGCAAATCTTTCTGCAGCTGCAGACGGTGAAAACTATGAATGGACAGATATGTATGAAGGTTTTGCAAAGACCGCTGAAGAGGAGGGATTTCCCGATCTTGCTGCAAAATTTAGGGCGGTAGGCGAAATTGAAAAGCGTCATGAAGAAAGATACCGCGCTCTTCTTAAAAACATTGAGACAGCGCAGGTATTTGAAAAAAGTGAAGTAAAAGTATGGGAATGCCGTAATTGTGGTCACATAGTAGTCGGAACAAAAGCTCCAGAAGTATGTCCTGTATGTGCACATCCGCAAAGTTATTTTGAGGTTCACGCAGAAAACTATTAAAAAATAATGTAATGTTTATGCCGATATAACCAAAGAACTAAAGCATTGCGAGTTCTTAAGCGGTATAAAATACGGAGCTTGCAGATAATATCGGCAAGCTCCTTTTGTTTGGCCGCACAAAGTTTAAGGATGAGCCGCGATGAAAGGAGTCAACCCCGAATTTTGTGTAAAGTCTTTACGAAGCCTCCAAGATGATATATAATAATGGAGTGATATAATATAAATAGAGTCGACAAACGCCCAAAAATCTGATATAATAAATCAGAAAGAGGTAAAGAAAAGGTCAAAGTACAGCAAGGAATTTAAAGAGGAAGCGTTAAAACTGTCTGATGAAATAGGAGTCAAGAAGGCAGCTCTGTAATTAGGATTGCAATACTATACGCTTGCGGATTGGAGAAAAGCTCGTAAGTATGCAAAAAAGCATACTGTGGTTCTGACAGAAAATGAAGCTAATGCAAAAATATATGAGCTTGAACGTGAAAACGCAGAGCTTCGTCAAGCAAATGAAATATTAAAGGATGCTCTCGTTTTTTTCGCAAAAGACCGGAAGAGGTAAAAACAGCTGAAAGGCATACATTTGTTTTGAAATACAAAAATAGATATACAGTAAAATTAATGTGTAAAGTCTTGAAAATCAGCGAATCCGGATATTATAGGTGGCTGAAAAACAAGGACAAGCCTTCCAAGCGACAGCTTCTTCTGGTCAAAATAAATGCAATCTTATCCGAACATCCGGATAATGCGAATTACGGATATGACCGCATACATAAAGCATTAGAAATACGCGGGATTAAAATGAGCCGAAATACCGTATACCGTACCATGAAAGACGGAAATTTAATCCACAAAGTAAGGAAGCCGCACGGTATAACAAAGGCAAGCAAAGAGATACAGGATAAAGAAAATTTAATAAAACGTGATTTTACGGCAGATAAACCTGTAAAAAAAACTATTAACAGATATTACAGAGGTTCAATGTTTAGACGGCAAATTATATATTTCACCGATAATGGATTGCTATAACGGAGAAATACTTACTGTTGAAATGCGTGACAATATGAAAAAAGAATTATGCATAGATACGGTGTATCAGTTGAAACAAAGATGTGGCAATTTGCAAGGAGTAGTGTTACACAGTGACAGAGGAAGTTAATACACAAGCGAGGCATATCGGAAATCATTAAAAAACTGCGGAATAATGCAGAGCTTAAGCGGCACAGGACATTGTTATGATAACGCGAGAATGGAAAGTTTTTTTTGCTACGCTTAAGAAAGAAAAGTTATATCAAATTCCGACATATCGTATGAAAAAAGAAGAAGTCAAAACAATTGTATTCAGGTATATTTTCATATACTATAACAGAATAAGGCTGTATACCGGCAATCCGGGATGCTTGCCACCGAGTGAATACCGTATAAGGAACTGTGAAAAGACCGCGGCATAAACTTTCTTCAACCGACGGCATAGATTATATTCAGAAACAAAAATCTGTCAAGGTTAATACAGATCACCTTGGCGACCTTGACAGATTTCCGTCTCCGAATGGATTGTTAGTTATGCCGGTTGAAGAATTAAAGTAGTTTCAGAAATTCGGGGGAAATTTCGACTGCACTTTTATTGACATTTCCACTTTTAGTGATATAATAAACAAGCTACGTATCTTAATACTTTACCAATTCAAGTTTGCGTTTGGTAAAAACGCAAGCTTTAGTCATCATACTTGAATTGGTGTGAGATGCGTAGCAGCAAAGACGGAGCTGCGTTTTTCGTGCGTCGGCTTCTGTCGGCGCACTTTTTAATTTATTGGAGGTCATATTATGAAAAAGAAATTAATCTCTATTGGCATGGTTATAGTTCTGTTGTTACTAATGCAACCGATGACTTTTGCTAATGTAGAAACGCACAAAAGTTACAAAGAAATCATTGATAGCACAATGAATACTTATGGTGCTTTTGAAGAAAACATTAATTTTTATGCTACTGGATTGATATATGGTGAATTTATCGATTTCGATAATGACAACACAAAGGAAATGTTGCTAATATATAAAAAGAAAAATGATAGTTCTTACGATGCACCATGGGCGAATATTGTAATTTATGGTATGAAAGGGAATACGCCAATCAAACTGCTTGAAGAAGGAATTTATAGTTCTTTAGGGCAAACTGATATGAGTTATCAAATTCTTATTAGAGATATTAATGGACAAAAACATTTGTTATTTAATTCAAAAAAAACACCTGTATCGCATGGTGATTCAGAAAATATAACTATGTTTACAATGAATAATAAAAATATTGAAATAAAAAAATACTATGGTGAAGTTTTGCCGTGGTGGGATACATACGAATTTAAATATACAAAATGTATGATAGATAGTAAACCAGTTTCTGAAGAAGAATATACTGGTGATTTGTATTCATTTTATAACAATTCACAAAGGATAAACTTATTCTTAGGAAAAGATTTCGATAATTTTAGTTTTTGTAGTAAAGAAAAATTAAACAAATTTCTTGAAGAGGCTAAAGATATTTCAAATACACAAAATACAACAATTGCAGGCACATTAAGTGAACGTTATATCAAAGATAGTTCGGGGAAAGATGTTCAATGTCTGATTTTGACGTTAGATACGCCACAAAATTTTCAGGCAACAGATATGTTTGGAGAAACATTTACTGCTACCGATGTTAGGGAAGTTCAAGTTATAGCAAAAAATTATGTTTCTGATATGGATGGCGCTAAGGTAAAAATTGCATCTTATGGTGAAATTTTTGAGGGACATACTGCATATCACATAAGACCAATTGTTATAAATAGTGCGGTAATTGAAATAGTGGAAAAAGCTATTAAAGTAACTTTGGATGGTAAAAAAATTATCTTTGACCAACCACCAATTATAGTTGATGGGCGTACATTGGTTCCACTTCGTGCTATATTTGAAGAACTTGGTGCAACTGTTAATTGGGACGGAAATACACAAACAGTTACATCTACAAAAGGTCAGACAACCATTTCAATGGCCATAGGAAAAACCGAGATGTATAAGAATGGTAAATTAATTACACTTGATGTTGTTCCTCAATTAGTAGGCGGACGCACCCTTGTCCCCGTTCGTGCAGTTGCAGAAGGATTTGATTGTAAAGTAGATTGGGATGGAGATAATCAAACAGTAATTATAAAAACCATAGATACTGAAAAAGTTATCAAGGCTGCTAAAAATTTATATCAAGCAAATGAAGATATGGGTGGCGTTACTAATCTTGCGACATACGCTGAAGTCGATGCCCTTTTGTATAACTCACTTAATGAAATTGATAAAACATTAGCAGTAAATGAATTTACATTGGATATGGTATCTGCTGGCACTACTGCGACTATTGCTGCTGCAAAAGTTTCTACAGGTAATTATTCTTCAATAGATAATATTGGAGATGGGTTAAGCAAACTTTTATCATCGAAAGAAATCGCAGATGCAGCAGATGGTGTATTAAAAGATGCAATAAAACAGCGTGTGTTTAATGAAATCTTAAGTTCTGTTCCAGATGCGAACGCATTTATTCTAAATCTGGGTAGAAGTGCATACGGCCGTAATTCAAAAATGGTACAGGAGTTTATTGTGTTACACTCAAAGTTTAAGAGTGGAAATTACACTTATGATGATGCTGTAGCATATATAGTAATGCACGACACGTTGGTTATGAATAGAAAAACAATGTCAATGGCAGTTGAAGTACTATCAGACGAATTGCCACAAAACTTTTTAGAAAGTTTACTTATGTCTACCGAAGCATCTGCAAAGGCTGTGTTAGGTGGATTGTTTGGGGATGCCTTTGATGGAAGAGGCATAAAAATATCTACAGAATTGTTTACTGATATTGTTACCGCATATACAGATTTTGCTTGCGGACAGGGCACGGATTTGCTTAAGTATATGAAACAAATGAACCACCCTGCAATTACTGAATGGGCAAATGAGTTTGAAGTCTATGAGGATAATTTAGCAAAAAAATTGGCTGTTAAATAATTTTCAAAAAGGATATGTTGTGTTTTCTGCAAATCCTTTTCTTGTGGATAATTATTTAAAAATAATTATCCATGGGCGTTGACTATAGTATTTAATGGAGGTATAATATATATAAGTAAGTTATATGGGTATATGGAAATGTCAATAAAAGTGCAGTCGAAATTTACCCCAAATTTCTGAAACTACTTTAATTCTTCAACCGGCATAACTAACAATCCATTCGGAGACGGAAATCTGTCAAGGTCGCCAAGTCGCTCTGTATTAACCTTGACAGATTTTTGTTTCTGAATATAATCTATGCCGTCGGTTGAAGAAAGTTTATGCTGCGGTCTTTTCACAGTTCCTTATACGGTATTCGCTCGGTGGCAAGCATCCCGGATTGCCGGTATACAGCCTTATTCTGTTATAGTATATGAAAATATATCTGAATACAATTGTTTTAACTTCTTCTTTTTTCATGCGATATGTCGGAATTTGATATAATTTTTCTTTCTTAAGCGTACTTTTTTGCATACTTACGAGCTTTCTCCAATCCGCAAGCGTGTAGTATTGCAATCCTAATTGCAGCGCCGCCTTCTTGACTCCTATTTCATCGGACAGCTTTAACGCTTCCTCTTTAAATTCCTTGCTGTACTTTGACATTTTCTTTTCCTCTTTCTGATTTATTATATCAGATTTTTGGGCGTGTGTCGACTCTATTTATATTATACCACTCCATCACGAAAAAGCGGATTATCGGCAATATTATGCTTGTGTGCGGTATTCTGACGTTTATGCTGTTTTATCTTGATATTTTCCGCAGTATATGGTATAATTAGCCATATTACAGACGAGGAGTGATTTCAAAATGACAAAAAACTTCGGTGCGCCAAACTGGAGGGAGTACATTCCCCAACCGATTTGCGATGAGCACCCGGAATATCTCGAATTATACAACAAAGCTTGGGAGCTTGCCTTTGAACACATAAAAAACATTCCCGGAATGCCCCAAAATCCATATATGGACGAGGCGTTCTGCGATACGCAGATATGGATATGGGACACTTGTTTTATGACCCTGTTCTGCAAATATGCGCAGGAAATCTTTCCCGGAATTGAGAGCTTTAAAAACTTTTATGCGGTTTTATGCAACGGCGAGACCTTACCGGCGGTAATCCCGACCGAAAATGAGCCTGACTGGACAGGCGCAGTTCCCGGTGAGCCGTTTAACATTGAACTGCACATAGCGGACAATCCGCCGCTTTTGGCATGGGCGGAATATGAAAATGCACTTATTAGCGGCGATGCCGAGCATATAAGAAAGCTTTTATATGAAGAAAAATTTCTTCAAAATCACTATGAATGGATAGAAAATTTAAAGGCTTCGCTTCAGCCGAAGAATGTACACTGCCCCACATGCCTTATTTCCGAAAAGTACGGATACAAATGGGAGGGCGGACGTTCGGGAATGGATAACACGCCGAGAGGAAGAATGGGCGAGCATGCTTATGAGGATCGCCCGAACAATCCCGATATGTATTGGATTGACGCCATCTGCCAGCAGGCTTTATCGGCAAATATGATTGCAAAGCTTTATGCATTATTGGGTGATACCGAAAACGAAGCCGTATGGAAAGAAAAATTTGAGGAAAAGAAATCTATAATTAACGAGTTATACTGGGATAAAGAGGATAATTTTTATTACGATATTGACTGCAACACGCACGATTTCTATAAAGTTAAGACGATTGCGTCATATTGGACGCTTACCTCAGAAACTGCAACAAAAAATCAAGCCGAACACCTTGCAGATGAGCTGAAAAATGAAAAAACACTCGGAGGAGTTGTTCCTTTGGTATCTCTTTCAAGAGATGACAGCGATTATGTACCGAGCGGCGGTTATTGGCGTGGTTCTGTGTGGCTCCCGACGGCATATGCGGCTCTCAAAGGTCTTGATACATACGGATTGCACGCAGACGCTCACGCATTGGCAGCTAAGCTGCTTAACCATATGTCCGAAACATACAAGGAGTTTTCTCCCCACACAATATGGGAATGTTACAATCCTGAAAAGCCTATGCCCGCAACATGTGGAAAAGCGCCGGGTAAGTGGGTACGTCCCAACTTCTGCGGCTGGTCGGCGCTCGGACCGATTTCGGTTTATATTGAATTTGTATTGGGATTTCATTCGATTAATGCGTTTGAAAAAACGGTTAAATGGGCAAAACCCGATACCTTTACGGGTACAATCGGTATAAAAAATCTCCGCTTCGGAAATATCATAACCGATATTGTCGCCGACAGAAACATTTGCCGTATAACTTCAAATGAAGACTATACTCTTGAAATAAACGGAAACAAATACAACATTAATTCAGGCGAAAACACATTAACCATATAAAAAAGTTGCGGCAAAATGATTTCATTTTGCCGCAACTTTTTACCCCAACATACCTTTTTTCATTTTAAGTGTCAGAATTTTTCTTACGCTTTTTTCTAGCCGTTCTCGCGGTATACTGCCGTTTTCCACCGCATTCATCAATGCGTCATGGGTTTTCTCCAAATCCGACGGCATCAAAATCATATCCGCTCCGGCTTTTACCGCCTTAACAACCGCTTCTTCCACGGTAAACTCCTTTGTAATCGCCCCCATACTGAACGAATCGGTTATCGCAATGCCCGTATATCCAAGCTCATTAAAAAGCATATCGGTAATTACCTCTTTTGAAAGTGACGACGGGACTTTTTCCTCTGTTGCGTTTACAAGCGTCATGTGCGAAACCATAACAAAATCCGCTCCGACGTCTATGCCCGCCTTAAACGGCAAAAACTCCTCCGCACGCAATTCATCGGCAGTTCTTTTAACCTCCGAATATCCCGTGTGCGAGTCGGTATATGTAGCTCCGTGACCCGGGAAATGCTTAAGCGCCGACGACACTCCGTTATCCTGCAAGCCTTTCACGACATTTTCAACCATAACCGAAACCATTTTGGTGTCTGTGCCGAACGAGCGGTCTCCTATCTCCTTATTATCGGGATTGATTAAAACGTCCGCATCGGGTGCAAAATCCACATTGAAACCGAGCCTTGCAAGGTCTTGTCCGAGCGTTTGCCCCACAGCATACGCCTTTTTCGGATCACCCGTTTCACCGATTTTTTTCATCGGCGGCTGTTTGGTCACTCCCATAGACGGATTATTGCCGAGTCTTGAAACCTTTCCGCCCTCCTCGTCAACTCCGATAAACAGCGGTATTTTGGAATATTCCTGCGTGTTTTTAATCATCTCCGCCGTTTGTTTCCTGTCTTTAAAATTCTTTGCAAAATACACAATTCCGCCCACAGGGTATTTTTCCAAAGCGGCTTTTGTCGCCTCCCCTGCTCTTATTGCCGTATCTACGCCCGTAATCAATTCGGGCGTTACAAACATCATCTGATAAACCATATCGCTCACGGACATACCCTCAAGCGAAATTTCGTTTTGTTCAACATCAACAGTTTCCTGCGGCAATGCCGACGGAGTGCCGTCCGCAATATCCGCACCTTTGTACATATTATAGCCGAACATTATTGCCGCCGCAAGCGCCGCAACTCCCGTAATCCCCAATATAACTCCTGTTTTTACCGACATAGCCTTCCCCCTTAATCATTTTTTTCTATCCACTCCGACAGCTTCAGCATACCGCCCTTTCCTCCCGAAAGAAACAGCACATCGCCCTTTCTGAACACATAATCGGGCTTTATATTTTCGATTACCGAGCCGTTGTTTTCAACGGCGATTATATTAAGGTCAAACTTTGACCGAAAATCTATTTCCACAACCGTTTTTCCGACTGCACAATCGGGAATTAAAAGCTTGGATATGTTTATCTTCTCGCTTAACTGCATAGAGTCAAGCACTCTTGAATTTTCCAGACGGCTCGCAAGCCTTACCGCCATATCACGCTCCGGATACACTACCTCTGCGCCGAGCTTTTTGAGTATTTCGCCATGCTCGGCACTGTTTGCCTTTGCAACAACCTTAGGAATACCCATATCAACCAAATCAAGCGTGGTAAGTATAGATGTATCTATATGCTCGCCTATGCACACCGCAACAACATCACAGTTTTGTATGCCCGTTTCCGAAAGCGATTTTCTGTCAATAGAGCGCACAACGAACGCATTTTCCGTGTATTCACGCATCTCTCTTACCTTTTCCTCTTCTTTATCAATAACCAGAAGTTCCGCCCCCGACTGCGCAAGCTCAAGCGCCAGTGCCGAGCCGAAACGTCCCAGTCCGATAATTCCGTATGTGGTTTTTTCAGATTTATTTTTCATAATATGTCCTCTCCCATATTTTATCCTATAGATATATTTCCCTCGGGATAGCTCACACGTTCGCCCTTTGAGAAATGCCACAGCGTCGCTATGGTGAGCGGTCCGAGTCTGCCGATATACATAATTATTATCGACAGTATTTTGCTTGATGCACCCAGCTGCGGAGTAATCCCCGTAGACAATCCTACCGTTCCGTAGGCGCTTGTAACTTCAAACATTATATCCTCAAGCGAGATATTCGGTTCAAACAGGCACATAAGATATGTTCCTATAATTACAACAACCAATCCCATAAGCGCTATCGTTGCCGCCTTTCGGAAAGCTTCTTTTGGGACGGAATAATGAAACGCTTTCTCGGAGCGGTTGGTTGCCGCCGATTTTATACCCTGCAAAAGTACAAAAAATGTGCTCGTCTTAATACCGCCGCCCGTCGAGCCGGGTGACGCTCCTATAAACATAAGGAACATCAGCACTATCAATCCCGATTTGGAAAATGTTCCGAGCGGATATGTCGAAAAGCCTGCCGTTCTCACCGATACGCTGTGGAAAAACGCACCGAGCCACGTCACGTTTTCCGTCAGTTTAATAAGCACCGTTCCGACCGCTATAAGTACAAAGCTGACCGAAAGCACAACTCTTGAATGCATCGAAAGCTTTTTCCACCTGAATTTTTTAACTCTCAGCTCACGTATTACCAAAAAGCCTATTCCGCCGAAAAATATCAACACGCACGTAACTGCATTAAGCAATACGCTGTCACGGTACGGTATAAGGCTTTGATAATTTCCCAATATATCAAAGCCGGCATTGTTGAATGCTGCTATTGAATGGAACAGGCTTATCCCAACCGCCTCAAGCGGAGGATAGTCACGCACAAACACACAAAAGCTTAAAGCCGCACCGGCTATTTCGAAAAGCGCCGTCACGGCAAATACACGCCGTATGAGCTTTACCAATCCTTTTCCCGTGTCTGTGTTCATTGCCTCACGTATAATGAGTCTGCCTTTTATATTGACTTTTTTGCCCACGGCAATTATTATTCCCGCGCCTATTGTTGTTACGCCGAGTCCGCCTATCTGTATAAGCATAGCCAAAAAGAACCGTCCGAGCGGCGTAAAGGTATCGGCGGTGTCAACCGCAATAAGTCCGGTTACGCACACTGCGCTTGTGGAGGTGTACAGTGCGTCGATATACCTTATCGTCACTCCGTCACGCACGCTCACAGGCAGCATCAGAAGTACTGAGCCGAGCAATATCAAAAATGCAAATCCTGAAGCGATTATCCTTGCCGGCGATTGTTTTTTTATTAATCCGATCATTTCTTTCCTCTTACTGTTTACAAACTGTATCTTATATTTTCATAATAACACTTTATCCAAAAATATGCAATACTATAAAAGGAAATTGCCGTATAAAAATTTTAATGATTAACATAATATCGGCATTTTTCATATTATGTTAATGCGGATACACTTCCGCACTAATTAATGAAAGGAGCAAAATAATGAGTGAAAATAATACTTGTCCGTACAATCCCTGCGGCTGTGTGGGATACGGATACGTACCGGAGCAGGAATTCTGCACCGCATATGACGCATGCACGGCGCTTGAGCAAGGCTCGATTTTTCCCGAGCTTAACCTGAACATCTCCGAGTACGGAAAAATTTGCAAGCATAACGGAGGGGACTGCGATGAATGAGTGTTGTCTTATGAAAAAGCTGCAAAGCTATAACTTTGCGGCTTACGATATGCTTTTGTATCTTGATACGCACCCGAAAGACAGAAAAGCCATGGAGATGTTCCGTGACCTGGTGAAAAAGGCAAAGGCGCTCCGTGAGGAATATGAAAAGGAATACGGACCTCTTACGCCGTTTTCTTCGGCTAATCTTGATAAATTCGTATGGCTCGAAGGTCCGTGGCCATGGCAGAAGGAGGCGAACAGATAATGTTTTCTTATAACAAAATCCTGGAATATCCCATAAATATAAAAAATCCAAACTCACGCCTTGCCGTTATCGTTGCAACGCAGTACGGCGGGCCGGATTGCAACTGTTTGAGTGTTTCTTCCTTACCTATAAATTATCTCCAAAACACGCATTTAAGCTGTTTTCCGCCCTCTCCGCCTTTTATAATTTCTTTAAAAATTGTCCTTGCCATGTTGTTTTTTTCAACATTACTTACATCAGCATCTTTCAAAACCTCGGTCAATCTGCGAAGCTCTTTTTTGTTTAGCTTGACTTCTTCTTTTGGTTCTTCCTCATGAGCTTGCTCAAGCATTTCATTCAGCTTATCAATTTCATCTGTAATGGCTTTTTTCTTTGCTTTGTACTCTTCAAGAGTATCTACACCATCTTCATAAGCAAGTTTTACTCTCTCCAGACGAATCTCAAGTCTTTGAACTTGTGCAGATATTATTCTGCTGTCATCGTTGATATTTACTTCCTTAGCAGAATTAGGCTCAGCAAATTCCATTTCAACATTTGGTAGTTCTATTTCGGATAAAATGTTAAGAATGATATTAGCTATTTTTTCTGCTTTTATATATCCAACGCCATCACATTTTCCTCTGCTTCGCTCTGAACAACCGAAGTATCCTCCCTGATAAGACAGAACCTTGCCACACTTTTCGCATCTGAGGATTCCCGTCAACCAATGGGACAAACCTTTTCTGTCAGAATTAAAGAACTTTCGGAACCTTGCTTTTTGCTCTTGCATTTTTTTCTGTGCCTTATCCCAAGTATCAATATCGATAATAGATTCGTGGGGCCCATCGGTTATAATTGCAGTATCTGCCGTATAATTTCGTGAAAGCTTGCCGTCAGGATTCCAACGGGTTTTACCTATGTACAAAGGATTATTAAGCCAATATTCTACAGTCCTATTTTCGATTTTGTTTCCACGATGTGTTCTTACTCCCATAGCATTCAGTTCTTTTGCAATTGTTAAAAGACCTTTACCCTTTACATAATCATTGAAAACCTTTCTTATAATCTCCGCTTCTTCAGGAACAACAACATACTCACCGTTTTCCACTTTGTAACCAAATCCGGGTATCGAAAGAACACCGCCTCTTTTAGCTTTTTCTGTCATTCCTCGTTTTACTTCTTCTGCAAGGTTGATGCTGTAAAACTCATCCATTGCTTCTATGATGGCTTCAATCAGTATGGATAATTTATCATCACCAATGTCTTCGCTGACCGATACAACATCAATATTATGCTCTTTTCGGAGCATAGATTTATAAACGATACTATCTTCTCGATTTCGTGCAAATCGGCTGAATTTCCAAACCAAAATAACATCGAAAGGTTTTGGTTTACGCTTCGCAAGACCTATCATTTCGTTAAATGCAGGTCTGTTTTTAGTTTTTCTTCCACTGATGCCTTCATCTACAAATATAAATTCTTTTGGCAATAAAATTTGATTTCTTTCCGCATAGAGTCTTATTTTTTCTAGCTGACTGGCAGGACTGTATTCAGCCTGATCATCAGTAGAAACTCGTATGTAAGCTGCCGCTACTTTCATTTTGTTTAACCTCCTTCCCTGAAAAAACGGCAACTATTTATTCTATACGATTATTGTATCAATGCCGCTTTTTGAAATCAAATTTTTTTGCTTTTAATTTTAATTTTTTGGTTATGGTATTCGCTCAATGCTCGTTCCTCCACATCTTTTTTCCATTGTTCCATTTCATCTTCATTTAAGTTTGAGAGCATCACATCCTGCTCATCATCACTTGCTACGAAGAATTCAACCAGAAACTCATTCATTAATACCACCTCTCATAATTTTATGTTTTACTTTTCACTTAAATAACAGTGTACAAACTGCCTTTTGAGCATAAAAAAACGACCGGCATAACCGATCATTAAAACACAAAAGCGACTGACTTTCATCAGCCGCTTTTGCATTAATTAAATTTCAGAAAGTTCTTTAATATAGTTTTTCACATCGAATTCATCATCTTTGATGTCTTGACTAATCAAAAACATATTTTGAACTTTTTTGAATATTTCATCTTTTTCTTTTTCGAGTCGCTTTTTTTCAATATGTGCAACAGCAATCCATAAAAGATAAAAGTTTTGATTTGTTCTGCTTTGTGTGTTTTTCTTAGTATGGGCAATTAAACTATTGAAATTTTCAAAATCTTCCCCACATAAAATTTGCATTTTTTCTATAAATTTTTCTACATCTTGCAAAGCATTTTTGAACAATGAGTCATAATTACTTGAAATCTCTGTAAGGCGATTTGTTATATGACTTTTAGTGCTTATTCGTGCATTTATTCGCTGGTTACGTACAAAGATATTTAGATATTCACCGGGATTTATTGAATCTTTTTTCTCAATATATGCCAAATATGCTAATACTGTTATTAATTCCTCATTTTTCATTCTAGTGTCTAAGGGTTTAAATAACTTTCCAGCATATTTGTTGGCACAATCTTTTATTATATCCAAAAATTCCTTTGCAACAAAAGCATTCCACATTTCAAAAGTATTTGGTTCTATCGGAAATGGTTTTGAATTTAGTCGCAAAAATAAATCTATAGGACTAAAATTAGGATTTTGAGATTGGTTAATTTCGACAATATCAATTTGGAAATCTAAAATACGATCCTTTAAACTACTATCAAATTTCTCAACTCCACTAATATCTTTACCATTTAACTCCTTTAAAAAACGCAACTTTACAAGTTTAAATCCATGCTTATTGGACAATTGCTCATTGCCTTCTTCATCTCTATAAGTTTCTTGCAAAAATCCCAATATAGAAAGCAAGCGCTGTTGTCCATCAATCACTTCGCTAATGTTATCGTCCCGTCTATAAATAAATATTGGAGGTATTCTTATACCTAACAAAACGCTTTCCAATAAATATGATGCTTTTTGAATGTTGTTTGCAACTTCAGAACGTTGATAATCTGGTCTAATAATAAAGTTTTTTGACTGCACATCATTTAGTATGTCATATACAGTTGCAGATACAGGGTCTGTTTTTGATAATTTAAAATCTTTAAACTGATCAACCGAAGGGTTCTGGGCCATTATACAATCAAACTCTTGTTTATTTTTAATATGCGCTGCAAAATCAACGCCAGAAATTGAGTTTAAATAATTAGCGACAAACATATATCTGTTTATAATTGATTTGTAATAGTGACTGCCAGTAGAAAAGAAAACCATATCAAATTCTTTAGTTTCAACATCGACATCTTTCCAAAAACATTCCATTGAAGCACACGAGGATATATCTGATGCAATTTTTTCTTCGCTAAGCTTTTCAAATAATTCAACAGATTTTTCACGAATAACCGAAAGCCCCCAAAACAATGTTTCAAAGAAGAGATTGTTCTCTGAGATTTGCGTGGAAGTTTTTGCGAATTCACTCCTTATTGCATAAAGCTTGTCTATTATTTTAGAAAATGTATCAACTGTTTCTTTTGCTTCTGTCTTTTCAACTTTAAGCAACAGATAATTGCGGATAACTTCTGATTTAGAGCTAGCACCAGCAAAACTTTGAACCGGTATATATTGCATAGATAAAACAGTTCTAGCTCTAGATAAAACGTAATTAATTTTATCTCTTTCATTTAAGTTTTGTTTTCTTTTAGGCAATAGAGTAACCTGACACTTATGTAAGAAAGCTTGGTCTTGTTCTAATTTTAGTTTCAATTCACGAACTAATTTATCATTTATATATGCAGCACGCTCTATTTCTTGCGGTTTTAAAGCGATTATGCCTGAGTTATATCTCGTAAATATCTCTTTTTTTATTTTATCTTCTTGTTCAGGGGTAAGTGAAGGTTCATTTACAATACTAAATTGCAATACCCTTATTTTAGTGTTTTTGAAACTAGTTTTAATCTCTTCAGGGATATCACAATAATATTTTCCATCCAAAGAAGTTAAAGATTTCAATCCTCGAATATCTAAAGGTAATTTATTTTCAATAAATCGCTTAATGGTTTCATACCTTTGACGTCCATCAATCACTTCATTTTTTTTACCATCATCAAACAAAACTATTGGAGGTATCTCCGTCCCAAGCAAAATACTCTCAATAAAATAAGAGGCTTTCTCATCGTCCCACACATATCTTCTTTGAAAATACGGTGCAAAATCTATTCTGCTAGCATATCGTTCATTTAAAAATGTATGTGAAATTGATTTTACAGAATTGTCAACTTTCAAATGTGTTTTGAAAATCTCAATAATATCAGAACAATCTATTCCTATACTCATAATATCACTCCTAATTAATAATTACTCTTTCGTTCATTTTTTTTGCTTCAAAACCTGGTGTAGTCTTAGATACAACAGAACCCCTAAAGAAAAATTCATTATTATAACATAATCTTTGTTTGATTAAACCATCCAAAGCAAATCTATACGTGTATTGCCAACTTGGATTAGAAAAAGCTTTAGGAATTTGATGAATTGCAGGCAACCAATCATAAATATATCTACTATCATCAAATAATAATACATCAGTAAACATTCTTTTCTTTTTCGCAACATATGTAAATCTAAGAGCTTTATCGCTAACATAATGCATAGGACTTGATAATTGGTTGATAACCGAATCGAAGAATAAAACACTGTTAGGCTTATCCAAAAACTGATACATCAAATCGCTTTTGTTGAAAAAATCTACGGTATCAACTATATCATTGCAAATATTATTATTTTCAAATCTCACCTCATGGAGTTTTTTCATAGAAGATATCAACTCATATCCACTTTGCTGTGTATTCATCTCTCCTAATAATTTTTTTGCTTTATTAATACCATCAAAGTTTGATTCTTTTTGTTCTAAAAACAAATTCATCAAAAAGAATTTATATAAAGTATTATCTTTTATGGTATTAACATCCTGAAACTCTAGTTTTCTAATTGGCAAAGGAAATGTAGTAGTTAAAGACTGCAGATAATTTGAATTACAGAAACGTGCCGTCGGTATTGCTATTGATGCAGTATTATATATCATTGAAGTTATAAAATCTCCATATGAGTCTACTAAACTATCTTCTACTCTCCTTTTTTCTTCTTCAAAACCATCTGTGTACCTTATTTTTCCGCTTTCCTCTATCAAGCAGGCGTTTCGATTACATTTTAGAAAATTATATCGCGAAATAATATCAGTATACTGATTCTTGTCTGAAACAAGAGAATCATCTAAATAAGAAAAATTAGATATTAAAACACCCGGAGAATTTAATCTGTGATATTTAAATAAGGTAGATATTGCTCTTAAAGCGTGTTGGTCTGATATTAGTGAGGCACACGCATCAATATATACTATATCAAATGTCCTAGGGGACATCTCAAAAAAACGTTCGATAGATGTTTTAATCAATTTAGGTTGCATAAAACTTGTTCCATCTACAGTAGATAAAGCTCTTAAATAAGTATTTCGCTCTGATTCAAACGCCCAAATATTTTGAGGTTTCACCCCCATAGATATGAACTCCCTAAAGTCATTTTCTGGTTCAGGTCCAGATAGATAGCATACAACAAGTTCATCCGGTCGCTTTATACCAATATTGTTGGAATGTATATGTTCCCATTCACTGATGTAAGAACTATCAATTTTATTGGCCTCTTCTTGCTCATGCGTTTCATCCAAATGAATGAAATAATCATATAAATCTCTTACATACGATCTGCGCACACAACAAGCTTCTGAACGAAATGTTGTTAAAGTTTCTATTGCATGTTTTATTGAATAGTGTCTTACTTCATTTTTGGTTCTTTGTTTATATGAATATTCCTCTGCAGACATAATAATCATCCCCAATAATTTAAAGTGTATTAAACGGTTTCCAATAAATCTTCAATCTTGCATCCAAGGGTTTTTGAAAGTGCAAGAAGGGTTGTTGTTGCCGCTTTATTTATATCCTTTGCTTTCAGTTCATACTGTTGCAAAGTTCTTAAGTTTACTCCTGATTTCTCGGCAAGTTCTCTTTGAGAATAGCCGATGTTTTTGCGAAGTTCCTGCAATTTTGTTGTGGTAGTTTTTCTTTCGATTATTGAATTAACAACATCAACAAACTTTTCTTCTGATGCTTCGTGAATCGTTGGATAAAGTTTTTCAATTTCTTTTGCAGATACATTCTGAAATATATCTTTAAATGTTCTACCCGTATGCCACTGATAATAAGCCACAATCCATCCGCACCAATATTCAGGAGAACAATCATATTCAGTCTGTACTTCCGGTAGTTCTTGTTCTATACCTGCTTTTGCAATGATTTCGAGAACAAGTTCTGTTCCTGACAATCCCGAAATAATTTTAGGTACGCCATTTCCAAACTGCGTCGCAAAACCCGTTGTAATAAATAAGTCAAAGAATTTTTGCAAGCTCAACTTACAAGTATTGACTGCATAGTCTGCAGCTTCTCCAAGATTTCGCATAGCATCATCTAAATACTGCTCATCGTAAGCGTGCATCATCAGGTGTTACCTCCTCACGAACAATATCTCTCATATAAAGTCCGTCTAAATCTTCTTTTTCAAGTTCAGCATTATATGATTCTCTTGCTTCATCATCCCTTGCTTTGCGCTTAGCATAATAAATAGTATTGTCACAAGCTTCATACGACACAAATTTAATCTCATCAAATGCTTTTTTGCTTTTCAAAACAACCTGTTCTCCAAGTTTACCTAGACGCATAGCGTAAGATAACTGATTGAGTGAAATTTCGTTATTAACAAAAGCTCTTGCAAATGAGAAATACGAGTCATCAGCACGGTATCCAATAATTGCATCATAGCCTTCTGTGTCAGGCATGAAATGCTCGATAAGCCATTCACGACCACGTTTCATAACCGGAGTAGATAAACGAACCTTTCTGTTCTTCATCAAAATTGCCAGCCAATGTAAAATGGTATATTCATCTGAAGAAAGATTTAACACTTTAAGGCTTGATAAATCAATCTCGTATTTATTTACAAAGCCATCAACATCTTCGGTACAAGCCCATTCTTTTGCTAGTTCAATATGCTCTGTGCAATAAAAACCTCTGCCGTAATCGTTATAGGTTTTACCTTTACCAAACTGCGGGGTTTCAATTATTTCAGGTGAGCCGTGATATATCGTTAATTTACTCATAGTTACACCTCTCATACTTCTGTAGAGTTATACATTTATATTATACTCCCACAGAAGTATTTTGTCAAGACCTCTGTGGGAGTTTGCAAAAAAAATTTGTGGGAGTTTGCAAAAAAAATTATTCTAAGTCGTAAAGCATATCTTCCAAATCTGCAACAGCTTCTTCAATGAAGTCTGAGTGTAGAATTTCATTATCAACGATACATTTATACTCATCCGGCAAACGAATACCTGATGTCTTGATTATCGTATGTAAGACACAAAATGCTTCTTCTATCAAATCCTGCTCACACATAGATTCAATAGCATTATATAAATTTTGCACTTCCCCTAATTTGATCTTTTTACACAGCTTGTCGATCATCGGAGACATAATAGATCCAGATATTGCATTTAACATTTGAATATTCATATTAACCATCCTCTCGTTATTCATATTTTCAATAATTTTAACCTGATTATCATTAATAATATTTTTTCTCATATTTACAACCTCGTTTCTTATAAAATTTATATTTGACTATATACTGTTATTTCACTTTAAATGCGGAGATGTACCTAAGTGGTCATCGCTAACCCGACTCGAAATGTAGTGAAGTTAGAGGAAGTCCCAACCGCTACAAACCCTGATTTTACGGGACTTTTCTGAAAATTTAATATCGTTGTTTTTAGCTGTTCCCAAAGGTTGTTCCCAAAGATTTGCAACCTTTGGAGAACTCTTAAACATATATGGAGTGGTATCGAAGTGGTCATAACGGGACTGACTCGAAATCAGTTGACGGGCAACCGTCCGTGGGTTCGAATCCCACCCACTCCGCCATTTTACGAGGTTTTTGCCAAGTGCAAGAACCTCGTTTTTCTTTGGGAACTCACCAAAAGCCTTTGGGAACTCATAAATTTACAACTCCTGCAAGAGTGTTAAGTGACGAGAATTTTGAATTTGCATCTAAATGGGAATATGTATTTGCCGTTGTAGAAAAATCGCTATGTCCGAGCCATACCTGAATATCTTTTAATGTTACACCGTTAGTTTTACCTTTGTTGAGCAATAACGATGCACAAGTATGTCGGAGATCGTGATAGCGTATCACACGCAGCTCGTTCTTCTTTAACAAATGCTTGAAAGCTGATGTAATATAATTTGGAAGAATAAGTCCTCCAAGTTCATCTACCATTACATAGCCTGCCCACTCTTTACTGTATGAACGCTTGAACTTTTTTTGATATGCTTCTTGTTGTGCTTTGATTTCTAACAAGCGTTTCTTTATACCCGCATCAAGTGGTAAGGCTCTTAAACTTGACTTTGTTTTAGCTCTGTCTTTTGCGACAATTTTTAATTTGCCATCAATCCTCGGTGTTGTAACCGTGTGATTGATATAAAAAACATCATTTTCAAAATCAATAGCACTCCATCTCAGTCCTACAACCTCACTTCGGCGTAGTCCGTAGAAGCCACCCATAAGAACCGGAACTTCAAGATGTGTTCCTTTTGTCAGCTCTATTACTTTACTCAATTCATCAGCAGTATAGAATTTTCCAATAAATTGATTCTTTTCAGGCTTATCCACTTCTTCAATGGGATTTTCTTTAATAAACCCATTTTTTCTTGCATAGCAAAGCGACAAGCGTATGATTGCATGATAGTGAATTACTGTGTTTGCCGTTACTCGTTCAAGTTGAACATCGTAGAAATCTTGAATATCTCTTGCCGTTAAATCTTTAAGGGTTATTCCCATTTCACGGAAATAAGGTCCAACGGGACTTTTTACATTATTTACATAGGAAGAATAAGTTGTATCTTCAATCTGTTTCTTGCCTTTTCGTGTATATGGTAAATATAATTCGAGATAGTCAGCAAACAGAAGATTTGCAACCTGTTCCTTAGACAAGTCCTCCAATGTAATTTTTGAAAGTATTTCTTTTGGGATTTCAGCTTGAGCAACGGTTTCTTCTACAACAGTTGTTATCGTGCGAATTTCAGACATCTGCTGAACCTTATCACCAAGTAGGTATAAATCTTCATCAGGTATCTCAAAGTCCATTAAAAACTGTTCTGAAATGCCTTTTGCCTTCATCTTATTACCACGAACAGTAAGTTTTGTCGGAATCCATTTTTCTCTCCTGACTCCTGCTACATTCTTATAAATCAGAACGGCATAGTAATATCCCTTTTTCTCTCTTAAATATACTTTAACATCAATATCAAGATTGACTTTTGTGTGCTTAATCATAGTGTTACCTCCTTATTAACTTCTTACCTCCTTCTTTGAGAAATAATTTAACACCTACTATTGACAATAATATTTTATCAATAACAGGTGTTTTCGTCAAAAAAATCAGTTAGCTTTCATTAAATAGTCAATAATATCTACTTTGGTTATGCGATATTCTCGTCCAACCTTGACACTTCCGATTCTACCTTCTCTTAGCATTTTATATCCGGTCTTTGTACTCATACCGCCCAATGCTTCGCACATTTGTTCAATCTTGAGTACATCAGGATATTTTTTCAACATTTTAGCATAATCGCTTCGTTTTCTTTTTTCTGCAGTCATATCAGTACACCTCCAAATATAAAATCTATGCCTTAATAGCATAAGTAAAGGGACTGACAATCTATATGAGTCGTAATATAATCGGTGCATACTACTCTGAGGAGGGATATATCAGTCCCCTTAATTATGCTATCAAAACTAAAAAACAATACGGATGGCAGCTTGCGTAACTGCTCCATAGGAATTTCACCTTCCCGGCTCCGCCCGGACTACACTCATTGCCTGCGACGCATTCCACGCTCGGACTGTGACTATGTAGAAGTATCATTATCCCGACATACCATCTTCGCCACAAGATAGCAATTCTCTTTTACAATGCAAGTATTTATCGCTCGGATAAGCTCACTTTATAGAAAGAAGGTTAAAGTAAAGCTCAACACTTATCGTCTTGGCGTACTCATTGTCCGGCTACGATATATCGGAATGTATCCGTTTGTTACTATACTGCGAACCGTTATCTTGAACGCTTTCTTTTTCAAGGTACGAGTGAAAGGAATTATACCTTCATCTTAGGCATAGAATATTTGTTAATGATGTTCCGTAGCAAGTTTGCATCAGTATCATTAGAGGTTTCTGCAAGTCGATTAAGCAGATTTTCCTCATCAATTGATAAATGCAGTTTTAGGTTGTCTATGTAGTCTTCAATTACATATATTCCGCCATACATTCCTTGCTTGGTATATATAGGTGCATATCGGCTTAGAAAAGCAATGTCACGAAAAACCGTATCCTTACTTACCTTGAAGTAGAATGACAGTTCTGTTACGGTTGTTTTCTTACATTTGCTGAGCAAAAAAAGCATTTCTATTCTGCGTTCAAATGTTTTAACAGTTGATGTCATAACCGATAGCACCTCCTTTCAAGCATCATTATAAAGATGAAACTATGCAACATACCGTATGTTTCTAAAAATTTTTTCAAAAAAGTTTTCGACATATTTTGACCTCCGATTTTCAAATTGATTTATGAAAGCTCGGATAGTCGGTGGTGCTCTGCAAGAAAGCTCAATAAAGGCATAGAAAACAAAACAGCCAAAACACACCCTATAAAAGAGTAATGTCTTGGCTGCACGGTATGAGTAACCTCCATAATCGTCATCAGATGACTTCTTATGGCTTGTCCTATTATGAGCAGTTATTCTCTGATTTGTATAAAACGGGATGACTAAATAAAGCATATTTCACTCCTACCGCACGGCAATCCGCCGTTTGAAGGAGCGAATTGAACCTAAAATGCGGGCGAAATTGCCACACCAAAAACTTTAATATTCATTTGTTTTGGTTGTCCGCAACACTCTTCAGCATCAATAACCATTTCATTCACCTCATTTCCAAATTTTGACAATAGTCGATTAAAAAAAATAAATATCGTTAAATTTCGCATAAAAAGAAACCGCTTGAGGTCCTTAACAACCCCAAGCGGTTTTCTTCAACATTCTATATATTAACTTATAATGCAACAGATAAATCATAAAACCCACTCCATTCTTTTGTTTTTATCAGCATTACAATAAAATTGACCGTTATCTTGTTATATAGCTGAATTGTACCATTTTTCGATAGAGAAGTCTGTCGAAGATTGGAATGTGAATTAAAGTTTTTATCGTCTAATTTTGAGCAATTATCTTATAAAAATAAAGAATAATACAAATAGATACAAAAAAATACAGAATACGATAAGGTATTCTGTATGGTTACAAGTTATCTTGTCGAACGATTTTTGGAATAAAAAACCCGTTGGCTGCATACCAACGGGCATTTAAGAAATAATTTAACTGTATTTTCTGAACTTCAGGATTGCTTTGAACATATCTCCGTCCAATACAATCTCAAATTTACCGTTACATATTTCGGTGTAACTCTTTGCGATTGCAAGACCAAGACCATTACCTTCTTGTGTTCTTGATTCGTCACCTCTGACAAATCTGCCCACAATTTCTTCTGCATTAAAGTCCATCGGGTAAGATGCAATATTCTTGAACTCCATAATCACTTCGCCGTTTTCTTCATAAGCAGAAATAAATACTCTCGTATTCTTCATTGTGTACTTGAGAATATTACTTATCAAATTGCTTATTACACGGGACATCTTTCTGCCATCTGCAGAAATATACAGTTCCTTCGGAGCATTAACACAGAACGGAAGCTCTGATTTCTTTATTTCATTGTCATGCTCTCCGAGCGATTGATTGATAAGAAGTGATACATCAAGCTTTTCTAAAACAACACTTTCGTTTCCGCTTTGTACCTTCGATATGTCAAACAAGTCTTGTGTTAGGGTTTTAAGTCTGTCGCTCTTATTTGCTATAATCTGAGCATAGTCTTTTGCTTCTTCCGGTAAGCCTTCTACATTAGCCAAAAGCTCTGTATAACTAATTATGGATGTTAGAGGTGTCTTGAGATCGTGAGATACATTTGTTATAAGCTCTGTTTTCATTCTTTCTGCTTTTACTTTTGCAGAAACCGATTCATCAAGTCCTTTTGCTATATCATTGATATTGGTTGCTAATGCTTTCATATCTTCGCTTTTTAATTCAGGAATTTTGTAAGCCACATTTCCGTTTCTAACCTCGCTGACACCTTTTTTGATTTCATCAATGTCTTTTGAGCGATGAGCAATAAAAAACGACGCAAAACCAAACAGAGCAATACCAACAAATATCCAAAACAGATTGCCTGCTTCCAATGTAAATATTCCAAACAGACCGATTAAAGCAGTATATGCAAATAGCATACTAATAAGAATAACACCTGTTTTTTTAGATAATGTTTTGAATAGAAGATTTCTATATCCTACAAAACCGTTGCGAAGCCATACAAGAACTTTTACAAATATTTTGAAGCACCATCTGATAACACGAACTATAATGCTCGATTCAACAAATCTTTTGCACTTTATATTCCTGATAATAGAGAGTAAAGATGTAATGACAACTGCACTTGTTATTGCCGCTGAAATTCCTACAACCATATTCATCATGTTCAGTGGGAAATGCCCGGTATAGAATTCATCAAGCAGTATAACACAAAGAACAACTGCACCAAATCCAATTCCGACCATAGCTACTAAATGAACTTCTGTCCATATATTATCAAGCCACATTGATTTGTGCTCGCCATCTTTATTCTTACCACATACACATAGTAAGTAGATAAAAAGTATTAAAGCAAAAATGACATATATGATGGTTGATGTAAAAGTTTCATTTATTATCGTTGATTGTCTGTCCCAAATTACTTTACATTCATTTGCATACTCTTCTTTTATACTTGTGCAAACAACGATAGATGTTGTTTTATCATATAACGAGAGTTCATCGAGCAAGGGATATGAGTAGTAACGATTTTGACTTGAAACTATTTCATTATTTCCTTTTTCATCCCTTGTTGCTAAACGATAAAACTCTGCAGTCATAAGTTCTTGCTCACTTGAAGCTCCGCAATTAGTAAATACCGTATCATTCCACTTGACATAGTAATTTATTTTATCTGCACAGTATAAATCATCTAATTTCTTCTTAATATTCTGTTCTATGGTTTCACCATTGACAATTAAAGGTCTTTCTTTATCAACAGTTTCGGTTTCACCATCAACCAAATAGAAATTATGATATGCGTTAAAAATTGCACTTTCAGGTGCATCGAGCAAATGCGAAAAATGCCTTGCTTCGCTAAAATCATTTTCAAAACGATATATAACTTCTTTTTCATTTCCATATTCTGCTATACCATTGGTTACTGTCAATGCACCTAAAACAATACTTGTGATAAACAGAACAACCGCAATAAATTTTGTGTAGTTTGAGTATATAATCTTTTTCATTGCCAAAACCTCCTTTAGTCAATCTTGTAACCGATACCCCAAACAACTTTGAGATATTTAGGCTCTTTTGGATTGATTTCAATTTTCTCTCTGATATGCCGGATATGTACGGCGATAGTGTTATCACCGACAACCGTTTCTTCGTTCCATACATTAGAGTAAATATCCTCTGCCGAGAACACTCGTCCTCTGTTTCTCACAAGCAGTTCAAGAATTTTATACTCAATAGGTGTAAGCCTGACAGCTTCTCCGTCAACCTTAACGGTTTTCTTCTCGGTATTAACTACAAGTCCGTCAATTACGATTTCGCCGTTTTGTTTTCCTATTGAGCCAAGAGTGGTATATCTCCTTAACTGCGATTTTACTCTTGCAACAAGCTCTGAAGGATTAAGCGGCTTTGTTACATAATCATCCGCTCCGGCAGTAAGACCGAGTATTTTATCTGCATCTTCTGATTTTGCAGACAGTAGGATAACGGGAATATTCCTTGATTCTCTGAGCTTCATCAGGGTTTTGATTCCGTCAAGCTTTGGCATCATAATATCAAGAATCATTAGATGAACCTCGTTTTCTGACAGAATATCAAGTGCTTCAATTCCGTCATAGGCTTTTAGAACTTTATAACCTTCTCCTGACAGAAATATACCGATACTATCGACTATTTCTCTGTCATCATCCACAACCAATATCTTCATAATCTTTCACCTCCGGTTACATCATACAATATAATTCTTAATATTTGGCAATGAAATTTCTTAAGATTTCTTAAGAATTAGACTTTTTTGCAAACAAAGCGAAGCCGTAAGCTCCGCTTTTAAGTATATATCATTTATTCTATTTCTACAAATAAATCGCTTTCTATATAAAGAATATCATCAATCAAAACTTCTGTGTCATCATCGAAAACAACATCACTTTCAAATTCACGGATTTTCTTGATATATCCCTTTTTAGTAACATATTTTCCGCCTGTTTTTTTATTGTCCGGTACAAAGTATGTTATTGAGGTTTCAGGCAGGTCATCAAGATTATCTTTCAGAAAGTTCAGCTTTCTATTGAGTTCTTCTTTTGTATATTCATCAAGTTCTAACTTACTATCAGTTAGCCTTGCAGTTTCAATAACTGCTTCGTCATATCCCGTCAGCGCTGCGAAAGGAGCAAATTGAGCAGCTCTGAGAATTTTATCCGGGAAGTCTTTTTCTATTTCAGGGTTTGGATATTGCATATTTAATATATCTTCAAATTCAAAATTGCTCATCTTGCACCTCCTTAGCAATTCGATAAATTGGAATTTGTCGTTATCTATACTCATTTGGAACTTCGATATGAAATGTCTCACACAATAACTTCACATCATGTACATCATTTTCATCAAACTCGTATCCGAGATGGAACATTACTTGACTATATGGTTCAATACAGGAAACCTCTATCTCCTCAATTTTTCCTTTACCTGAAAAAATTTCTAACGGAAAGCAATCCCCCTCATAAAGAATTTCACCTTTGCCTGTATATTCAAAACAATGCAAATCAATAATTCTGTTTTTCGCATCTTCCCATACAGTATGATTCAATGTTGTATATTCCATCTTAATTTCATAAAATCCATTAGCTTGTATTATCTCTATAAAATTCTGATAATCTTTCTTTTCTACAAAAATATCAATATCGTTATGGCTTCTTGACTGATGTCCAAGAAGTGCATCTACACCCCAGCCGCCATCAAGAAAGACTTTAATCTCCGCATCTATTGCGAATTGAAGAATCTGTCTTACATCTGTTATATTGACCATCTTATCATCCTCACAAATTCTTATTTATCGGTCAGGCTTTATGCCCACCGATTTGTTTATTTCTTTCTATTGATGTTGCACCTTCCTGAAGGTTAGTGCCTTTTATAATTGAGTTCTTTCCGTACCGGGATTTAATATCAATCATTGCTTCCTGAATTTTGCGTTCCTTCTGAAGTGCCGCATTTTCTTTTTCTCGTTTTGCGACAAGTTCATCATAATCAGTAAATAAATCTAACTGCTCATAGTGTTGCTTATCCTCAATGTTTTTCTCAAGGATAAGATTGTTTGCCGCTATTGTAACTCGTCTTATCAAGAGCTTTTTATCAACTATTTCATCGTAGAGTTTTAGTGTGGCATCTGTTATTAGTCTTGTTGATGAAGTTTGTCTTTCTATATTTGCAGTTCCGTGTGCGTGTTTCGGAATTTTTCTTCCGTAATGGTCGGTTTTAACTTCACCGGAATAATACTTGCTTATCTCCGGGTTTGTCAGGTTCTCTATGTCATAACCAATGGTTAGAACAATCTGATTTGTAACAAGACCTTTTTCAACTAAGTCAAGAGATAAAAGCTCAAGCATTTCCCAAACTATTATCCTTGCCTTGTCAAAGTCATAAGGGCAATGCAGAACTTGTCCGACACTCATACTCTTTGTGCTCGGTGTATAAGCCTTTGCTTCTTCGATAGTACAAGGCTCATATCCCCATGCGTGGTCAACAAGCATTTTTGAGTTTATACCAAAAAGCTTTTTTAATAACTTTCTACCGTGCGGAGTGGTAGATGCTCTTGCAATATCTCCCATACAAAACATTCTGTTTTCTTCAAGCTTTTTTGAGTAACCTGCACCAACTCTCCAAAAGTCCGTAAGAGGTTTATGTTCCCAAAGTTCTTTACGATAGCTCGTTTCATCAAGTTCAGCTATGCGTACACCATCTTTATCAGGTGGCATTTTCTTTGCAGTTATATCCATTGCTATTTTAGCAAGATACATATTCGTACCTATTCCTGCAGTAGCAGTAATTCCCGTTGTTGCAAGCACATCACGAATAATTGTCATTGCCAATTCGTGTGCGGTCATTTTATAGGTATTCAGATAACTTGTAATATCCATAAACACCTCGTCAATGGAATAAACAAGAATATCTTCAGCAGAGATATATTTCAGGTACACATCATAAATTCTTGTGCTATATTCCATATAATGAGCCATTCGAGGGGGTGCTACGATATACCCAAGTGCAAGTGAAGGGTTTGTTTGTAACTCATCAGCATCGTATGATTCTCCGGTAAATTCTTTTCCGGGAGCTTTCCATTTTCTTTGACGGTTTACTTCCTTAACCCTCTGAACAACCTCAAACAATCTTGCACGGCCTGAAACACCATGAGCTTTAAGGCTCGGTGTGACAGCAAGGCAGATTGTCTTTTCCGTTCGGGAACTATCCGCAACAACAAGATTTGTTTTAAGCGGATCAAGCTCTCGTTCAATACATTCGACAGAAGCATAAAACGATTTTAAGTCAATACAAAGATAAGTTCGGTTTTTTCTTTGATTATCCATTTTAATGCTCCTTTCGATAGATTAAAGTACAGATATATTATACCACATTCTCTGTGTCCATTCAATGAATAAGAGAAAGTTTGTTTGTTTTTAATATTATGAGCCTATCACTCCGCAAAGAGCGATAGGCTCTGTTGTTTTATTTGTCTTTCACATGAATATCAATATCCGGTGTTCCAATATACATATCATCATTACCATCAAGGGTATGGTATTTTACGATTGTATAATCAGGGTACTTAAAAACAGCACTGCCGCCATCTTTGTATCGCAAATCTTGTATAACACCATCTGCAACATCCCGATTGGCTTTTGCAAGGATTGCAGACATTGTAATCTTGCCACGCTTAAGAGCGTGGGCAAGGGAGTGTTGCTCTCCGTCAACTGTTATAATCACATCCTCAAGACCGTGATAATAGAGATTATACTGTCTATACCAATAAGATTCTGAATCGCTATCGTGTGGCTGTGCTTTGTCATATATTTTCTTGGTTACAAGTTCATTTGACGGAACTACCTTCATTTTCCAATCACGGAAGCCTTCGACAGATATATCATCAGTTTTTATAGATGACATTTTACCATCATCCGTATTGATTTTTCCTTTATAGTAGATAACCACCATTCGACCTGTTCCATAGAGATAATCTATGTGGTCTGTGCCATATTCGATTTTTATTTTCTCTGCAACAGTTCTTTCATATTCATCATTCGCAGGTTCAACAATCATATAGGTTGTTGTTTCTTCTAATACCTTGCCGACAAAACTTTGTTCTTCATTTCTCAACGGATAATCATTCACCGGAGGAACATATTGATTACCCCAAGTAGAAAACACAACGGGTTTATTATTCTGCATTCGATTCATATCAATCACATAAGCACCGCCGATGGCAATAGCAACAAGGAGTATGATAGATATAACTATCATCAATTTCTTTTTCATAATAGACCTCCTCATATAATCAAGTGTTTTTTATTGAAAATTCAAGGTTTTTCAACCTTTCATATCTCAGTGAATAAGCCACAGCTATGAGCATTTCAATGTATCAGGTACTGAAATAGTGGTTAAAGGGTATACGAAATAAAACGTCATTGATTTCCGCTTTACTGGCCTTGTGTATACCCTTCCCTCTATGGCAGCTAACCTCCTATATCCACCAGGATCATCTCTGTCTCCAGAGGTCCTAACTTCCTTCGTCCTGCCTGCCCATAACCAGGGTGTCAGCTATGCTCCTTTACGGGGTCATATGCCCCATGGTGACTATTTCTGCCGACTACTGGCTCATTCTTTGTATTATTGATTACTGACTCGCTTCCTGTTCCAGCACTGTGATCAGTGGACGTTATCTGTTACATTCTGCTTGATTCAGTGGCTGTCCACTTGACAGCCTCCATTACAGTTACTTGTCTTTCTTACGCGGCCTGTAGATAAACTGCCGGTCTCTTGATGTCACTGACCATCTTTTTCGGATCATAATTCACGCCTTTTGTCAGCATGGCATAAAAGACACGTATCAGCTTGGCTGCAATTGCCATAAGTGACTGCATTTTCTTCAACGGATTCAACCTTCTGGTTGTATAATAATTGTGGAGTTCCCTGAACTCCTGGTTCTTCGACACAAGTGACATTGCAACCTCAAAGAGCAAATATCTGAGTCTCTTTCGACCTCGTCTGCTTATTGTTGTCTCGCCCTTGTGCTTTCCCGAACTATTTTCAACCAATGCCAATCCTGCAAGCTTCTGCAGTTCTTTCGGATTGTTGAAGCGGCTGATATCTCCTACTTCTGCAAGGAACCCTGACACTGTCCTGATCCCCACACCTTTGATCTCTAACAGCTTTTCAGCCATCGGAATCTTTCTTACCAGTTCTTCAATTAGAACCATAACTTCCTGTAGACGTGTATTTCTGGATTCATAGTCCTCCAAAAGCATTCGGATTTCCATTCTTGCAGACACCGCACCTTCTTTGCTTCCAACGCTGTGCTCTGCAGCTTCTATCAGGGTCTTCGCCCTCGCCTTTCCAACTGCTCTTAACTTCGCATCACGCCAGATTTGGTTCACTCCATCGATACCTAACGTCAGGATATCTTCAGGAAGTGGTGCTGCTTTAAGGATTAGCATTCCGCTCTTGGCATCCGGCTTTCCGTATACCGTCTTATATTCAGGAAAATATATATTGAACCAACGACTGATCCTGTTTTGAATTCTTGTAAGTTCCGCCTGTAACTGGAATCTTATGTTTGTTGCTGTTCTAAGATCAGCATAAACACCCTCCGGCAGATATGGGATCATGTAACGTCCCTCTCTAACTAATCCTGCTATAACTTTCGGATCCTTACGGTCATTTTTAGTAGGATTATTGTCGTCGAGTTCTTTTGTTTTTTTCACATGGTGAGGATTTACAAGAACCGGTTTCATTTCATTATCCTGTAGAAACTTTCCAAGATTGAACCAGTAATGCC
>Ga0256404_1000680_pt1 | contig 87035 bp, 57 predicted proteins | sample RumenRJG_01DNA_FD_185990 | JGI IMG/M metagenome (GOLD analysis project Ga0256404, IMG submission 185990) | Bovine rumen microbial communities from Lethbridge, Alberta, Canada - RJG_01 | ecosystem: Host-associated > Mammals > Digestive system > Stomach > Rumen | place: Canada: Alberta | collected...
CTCAGGTCTTCACCTCTGCCGACGTGGCCAGGGAATATGGCTACGAGAGCAAGGGTTCCATCACCAGCCGACTGAAACGCCTGCAGGACGAGGGCCTGGCTCAGAAGATTCGCTCAGGAGCCGACAAGGGCAAATACCGTAAGCTGGCGTAAGGGAGGGGTGAAAGGTGAAAAGGTGAAGGACTGCAAGGCTGCAAGGCTGCATGTTGCACGCAGTCCTCCCCCTACTCCTCTCTTCCCCTATGGTTTCACCAAGCAAGACTGAGTTGGGAGGATAAAACAAACGAAAGATCCCGATGCGCTGGGCACCGGGACCTTTTTGTTTGGGATGATAAACGGGAGGGTGTCCCGTTTGGGGCTATCAGAAGAAGAGATAGCGGTTGTCAGTGACGTTGGCCTTACGATAGAGCTCGTTGGTGAACTGGCTGGCGTACTGCATGGCACGCTGGCGCATCTTCTCTTCCTGAGCCTTGGCATCGTACTTCACGTCGCGGTTGACCTTGTCTACCACCTGGAAGACGTAGACACCGGCATTGCCCTTCACGGGAGCCTTCGAGAAAGCACCCTTGGCGGTGGCTGCCACAGCACCACTCAGAGAGGGCTCGCTGGCACCGGTGGAGGCGATGAAGACGGGAGCAGAGAACGTGATCTGGCTGACAGAGTCGACGCTGGCACCCTTGGCCTTGGCATCGGCAATGCTCTTGATGTCCTTAGCCTTGGCGAGCAGCTGCTCGGCCTTCTTGTCCTTCAGCACTTCCTGCTTGACGAACTCCTTCACCTGCTCCTCGTCGAGGCCGCGGCTGCCAATCTTATGAATCTTGTCGAGCACAACCACGAGCAGGTGGTTGTTGTCGCCGCACTCGTACATGGGCGAGATGTCGCCTTCCTTAGCCTCGAAGAGCCACTTCAGGGCTTCGCGAGTGCCATGGATGTTGGCCAGATAGTGCTCGGCGGTGGTGACGTCCTTGCGCTCCTGCACCTGATAGCCGCTCTTAGGAGCGTTCTTCACGATGTCGTCGGCAGTGCGGTTGGCGCTGACGAAGGAGCTGAACTTGTTGTAGGCTGCGTTGTAGGTGTCCTTCGAGAAGTCGATGGTCTTCTTGACAACGGCTGCGGTGTACTTGGTGATGAAGTTCTTACGGTCGAGCACCTGGACGATGATGTTGCCCTGGGTGAGGCTGATGTTCTTCAGCTCGTTGGGAGCCATCGTGTTGAGCGACATCAGGTAGCCCTTGGTGTCGTTGTCCATTGAGGGAGCGCTCTGGTACTGACGTGTGGTGAGCCAGGTCTTCTCGCCTGTCTGGCCGTACTTCTTGGCAAGAGCCTCGAACTCAGCACCGGCCTTGAGGGCGTTGAAGATGGAGTCGGCACGCTTGTGGGCCTCGTCGGGAGTGGCACCACCCACCTGAATCTGGCGATACTGCACGGAGTCGGGCAGCTGGGTCTTGGCAACGAGCTTGATGAGGTTGAGCGAGTTGTCCATCTTGCTTTCCATAGGACCATAGACGGCGCCTACGCCCATGGAGTCGAGACGTGCTGCGATGTCGGAGGGGAATGCTTCTTTAGCCACGGGCAGGCCCAGATAGGGAACCAGCGAGGTGCTCTTGCGAACCACTTCTGTGGGATCGGCAGCCTCGGTGAGGTCTTTCTGATAGCCCTGGAAGAGCTTCTGAATCTCGGCACGGTCGGTGGCCGAAGCCTGCACCTCGATGTCGACAAACTTCACGTCGCGGCTCTCCACATACTGGGCGAAGCGGCTCTTCATCTCGTCGTACTTAGCCTTGAGGTCGGCATCGCTCACCTGCACCTTGTCGTCGGCAATGCTGCTGTAGGGGAAGGAAGCGAGTTCGATTTTGCTCTCGGTGTTGTCGGCATCGAAAGCCATCTTGGCCTCGACGGGGTTGGAGAGCAGGCAGTGGCCGAGCAGGCTCTGGAACTTCTGGGCGAGGGTCTGCTGGCGCAGGGTCTTCTCGATGAATGTCCAGTAGCGATAGATGGTCTCATACTGGCGTGCCAGCTGAGGATTGGTGCTCTGCTGGGTCTTATATTCGGCCAGGAACTTCTGCAGGGCGTTGGCGTCGAAACGACCCGTCTGCTGGTTGACGAACGGAGTCTGCATGAGCATGGGGTTGGTACCTTCCTTGAGGATGGCCTGCATTTCGTCATCCGTCACGGTAAGACCGAGCTTCTTAGCTTCGTTCTCGATGATGCGCGTCTGGACAAATGTGTTCCACACGGCGTCCTTCACCTGATTGAGCTGCTCCTCAGACAGGTTGTCCTGTCCTTGCTGCATCTTGATGACTTCCTGATACTCATCAACGAGTTTCTGGAACTCCTGCACGTTGATTTTTTCACCTAACACTGAGCCGACTTGCTGGCGCTGATCATTGCGGGATGACTCGCATGAACGTACTGCCTCTTCGGCGATGAATGCAAACAGAGCCAGTGCGATAACACTTACGAGCACTGGCCCCCAGCTTCTGATTTTTCCAATTGCTGCCATTACTTTTTAATGTTTTTATTTACTTGTTTTTGTTTATTATCTCAAAAAAGCGTACAAAGATACAAAAAAGATTGAAGATAAGTGATTGATGAGGAAAGTTTTTTAGTTTTTTCACTCAAAAATCGGTTTTCGGGCGTCATTTGAGTGCTTTTTCCTGCTCATTCAGTGATTTTCAGCCTCACTAATTCTATCTTTGTCATTGTATTTTTAACGATGCGGAACTCGAACTTTCCTATCTTCACGATTTCGTTGAGCTTGGGGAAACTCTGGTATTCGTGCAGGATGAGTCCGCCCACGGTCATGTAGTCGTCGCTTTCGGGCAGGTCGAGGTCGAACATCTCGTTGACCTTGTCGATTTCGAGGCGTGCGGAGAGCACGTATTCGCCATTCTCGAGGTGCTTGGCCACGTAGTGGGAGTTGTCGTGCTCGTCCTCGATGTCGCCGAAGATTTCCTCCACAATGTCCTCGAGTGAGACGATGCCGCTGGTGCCTCCAAACTCATCGACGACGACGGCCACCGACTTCTTCTGCTGCAGGAATATCTGCATCATCTTCTGGGCTGCCATTGTCTCGGGCACGAAGGGCATGGTGCGGATGGTCTGCCGCCAGTCAGGGGGATTGCGGAACATCTCCGAGGAGTGGATGTAGCCGATGATGTGGTCGACGTCTTCCTCGTACACCAGCAGCTTGGAATGGCCGCTCTCTACGAACTTCTGCTGCAGCTCGTCGATGGTGCTGCCTTTCTCGACGGCCACTATCTCGGTGCGGGGTATCATGCAGTCGCGCACCTTGGTGTCGCCGAAATCAAGGGCGTTCTGAAATATCTTTACTTCGTCCTCGATGTCGTCCTCGCTCTTGGCGCTGTCGATGCTCGACTGAACAAGATAGTCGAGGTCGAGTTTGGAGAACTCTTCGTCCTCGTTTTCCTTCTCAATCTTCACTCCCAGCAGGCGCAGCATGAGTTTGGAGACAAACGTCGAGAACTTGCTGATGGGCCATAGCACGATGTAGCACAGATAGGCGGGAATGGCAAAGAGCGACAGCAGTCGGTTGGGATTGCTTTTGAAGAGCGTCTTGGGCAGGAACTCTCCCGTGAACAGGACGATGAACGTGGAGAGGATGGTGTCGGCCGGCACGGTGAAACCGGGCTGCATGCCTGCAAAAATGGTGTTGTCGAAGAGGCGGGCAATGAGGATGCCATAGACGACAAGCGCAATATTATTGCCCACCAGCATGGTACTGACGAAACCGTTGGGATGGGCATAGAAAACTGACAACAACCGCTGAGAGAGATTCTTTTCCTTTTCCATCTCTGCCAACATGCGGTTACTTGACACAAAGGCTATCTCCATGCCGGAAAAGAAGGCTGAGAAGGCCATTGTGACCAGTATACCAACGATGAGCGATATGTCAACTTGATGATCCATTATACCTTATTTAATATATATAAAAAGAGTTCAGATTCCTGACTTACGCTGCGGACGGGACATCTGGCGCTGGGGCTGCTGAACAGAGGAGGTGTCGGCTGCCGACTTGTCGGAACTGCCGTCGAAATCTTCTTTCTCGAAGGAGCCCTTGCTGTTTGACACGTAATAGTGGGTCATGCGCTCGTCGCTGCGGAAATAGGAGCCTTGCAACGTGCGATCAGGGGTGACCAGACGGGAGAACACATGGGAATAGAGCTCGTGGCGTGCCTCGTCCCAGAAGAGCTGCTCGCTGGTGTACTGGAGTCCGTCTTTGGTCAGGATGCGCACGCGTCCACGCAGTTCCCACAGCTTCATCTTGTCGTAGTTGTAGGCCGTGTCGCATTGTATGTAGGACTGCACATGGAACTTCTCGTCGAACTGGGTGAGGAAGACGCCCTTTTCGAAGATGGAGCGTGAGGGCTCTACGTTCGGATTGTAATCCCATTGCTCGGTGACGATGCGGTATTTGATGACACCCGAATCAGAGATAAGGGCATTGACGCCATAGCTCGTCATCATGGGCACCGAGTCTTTCGGATTGATGGCGGGGGCAATGTGTTCCTTCTGCTCTTCGCATCCAACGAAGAACATGCTCACCAGCAGACTTACTATGAATATAGGGAAACGTTTCAAAGCGGGAGGGGAAAAAAGGACGTTATTCAACTTTCCACTTCTCGAACCAGCGCTCGTTGAACGTGATGCCGATGTTGATGCGGAACATATTCTCGGTGATGAATGTCTTCGACTCCTGGCGCACCCACTGGAAACTGACGTTCACGATAGAGCGGTTGTACTTGTTCCACACGTTGACAATAGGTATGCCCAAACCTACGCTTGCGCTATACTCCTTGGGGCCGTCCTGACCGTTGATTTTCAGGTAGGGCGAAGCATAGGAGACACCGAAGCGATAGCGGATTCGGTTGACATAGCGGCGCGTGCTGTTCTCGTCGGGGCAATACTCGGCACCCAGCGTCAGCTTCTGAAGGTCGGAGAAGTGGTTTTCCGTGAGGCGATAGTCGGTCTGCCCGTTCTCAGAGATGTATTCAGGCATCTTTACGCTGCCCCACTTCTGGAGGACGTAGTCGGCTCCCACCTTCCACTTGTTGCGATGGTTCCACATCAAGCCGGCACCGATGGTAGTGGGAATCTCCAACTGCAGCTTGCCCGTGCGCGGATAGGAAGTGGTGTCGGCAACGGATGTCGTAGAGTTGGTCGACACAATCAGGCAGGTAGGATTGCCGCCAATCTGATGGCCAAGCCCGTAGGTGGCACCCAGGGTCACCTTGTCTTTCTTTGTAAGCGGCAACGTCAGCTGAACACCGAAGTCAAGTTTATAGCTGCGCACGTCGGCCGAGTAATACTTCGAAAGCGAGGTGCTGGCCTCGGTGTATGAATTGACGACCGAACGGTCGTATCCACCCCAGAGGTAGCCACCGTTCACACCGAAGGAAAAGCCCTTGAAGGGTTCCCATCCTAAGCCCAGGAATGCCTCGTGAAGACCACCCGACCCTTTGTAAAGGCTGGTGTAGGAGGCCGTACTATTCGTGCCGATTCGGTTGGTCAGGCTGTAGTTGTAGCCAATGTTGGAAATAGGAATCACGCCGAAGCCCATACCCAAGTGGCGAGCCATCCTGAAACTGGCCACGGCATAGTCGAAGCTGGCACTCTTGGCGTTGACGCGCTTATTGCCTTCCTCGAAGTTGCTGAGCTGACCCGACAGGCCTACGTCGAAGATAAACGTCAGCGAGTCGACAGCAGAATAGGACGCAGGGTTGAGATGGTTCACCTGAATGTGGTCGCGATAGGCCACTCCCAAACCATTCATGCCTCTGCCCACTCCACCTGCCTGTTCGGACAAGGCGCCGATGCCAAACTGGCTATATGGCGAATTAGTGCCACTATGCGTGGACGAAACCGTCTGAGCTGATGAAGCAACACATACGGCTCCAAGCATAACGGAAACAGCTAACTTTTTCATTCTATTCATGACTTACTTTTGTTCAAATCTTTTCTTTTTCCCAATTTGGATGCAAAATTATTGAAAAAAATCGAGATAAACGCACGATAATCGCAAAATATAAAGTATTTTTGCATCGTGAAACATTTAAAAGGTATTTTAAGACTTCATTTTGGGGTGTTGCTGCTCATTTTGGGGGGCAACTTGAACGCTTTTGCGAATAAAGTCCCTGAAGGTTACTACGAGCACCTCGACTCAGCCATCACGCTCAGCCTGCTCACCTGCCAGCCGGGTCAGGAGGCGTGGAGCCTCTATGGCCATACGGCCATCCACTACATCAACCGTGACAAAAATATTGACATCGCCGTCAACTACGGCATGTTCGATTTCCAGAAGCCTCACTTCGTTCTGCGCTTCATCTTCGGACTCACCGACTACGAGATGGGCATCCAGCCGTTCGACTATTTCTGTGCCGCCTATGCTTACGAAGAGCGGGGAATCATCGAGCAGCAGCTGAACTACCTCTCGCCACAGGACAAGCAGAAGATAGCCGCTGCCATCGAAGAGAACTACCGCCCGGAGAACCGCGAATACCGCTACAACTTCTTCTACGACAACTGTACTACCCGGGCTCGCGACATGCTGCTGAAGCCTTACCGGAAAGGGGTTGACGTCAACTTCAAGCGGGAACCCGACGGTCCTACCTTCCGCCAGCTCACCCATCAATACACGGAAGGCCATCCGTGGGTGGCAGTGGGCAACGACCTGCTCCTGGGGTTCAAGGCCGACCTGCCTACCACCGTCGAGGAACAGCAGTTCCTGCCTTTCAACCTGAAAGAGGACTTCGACCGAGGTGTTTACGTCAGCAACGGGGAAGAAATCCCCCTGCTTTCAGGCGAAGCCCGCACCATCGTCCCGATGTTCGACCGCAAGGACGCTGGCAGCTTTCCGCTCACCCCTACTGCCTGCGCTATCATCCTGGCACTCGTCATCATTCTGCTGACGGCTGTCGAATACCGTCGGCACAAGATGTTCTGGGGCTTCAACGTGCTATTACTGGGGGCCATAGGCATCGGCGGACTCATTCTGACGGCCATGATCTTCTCGCAGCATCCTACCGTGAACCTCAACCTGCAGATATTGCTGCTCAACCCTCTGGCTCTCGTCTGCCTCTGGCCAGTCGTCAGGAATGAAAGGAAACATCGCGTACATTGGTTCTGGAGCGCCTACGCCCTGTGCCTCGTACTGTTCTTCATAGGCAATCTTCTGCAATGCTATGCTGAGGGAACCAACATTTTGGCATCATCTTTGCTCATACGTTGCTTAGAGCGCATTTTTTGTAATCGTAAAAAGTAAATCATGAATAGATATCTTGCACTCATCATCGCTGTTTTATCTGGCGCCGAGCTGAATGCCTTCCAGCTGGCACCCAGATTGGTTGTCAACATCACTATCGACCAACTGCGAACCGACTATCTGGATGCCTTCACCCCACTCTACAACGCCGACGGATTCCGCAAGCTCTTAGGAAAAGGAATGGTGTATGAGGCTGCAAGCTATCCTTTCGAACCCGTAGACAGGGCTACCGCTACGGCTACTATTGCCACCGGCACTACGCCTTACTATCACGGCATCATTGGCAACCGATGGCTCGACCGCAGCACGCTGCGACCTCTTTTCTGTGTAGACGACCCTCAGCATTTTGCTTCTCCCCACCGGCTGATGACGTCAACATTCGGCGACGAGCTGAAAGTGAGTTCCCACGGTGCAGCCATCATCTGGAGTGTTGCAGCCAGCAAGGAATGCGCCATTCTGTCAGCCGGACATGCTGCCGATGGTGCGTTGTGGATTGACGACAGCAATACTCACTGGCGCACGTCAACTTACTACTCTGCCGTCACACCAGAATGGCTGAAAACAGCTTCAACCATCAAGGAGGAACTTACTAAAAACAAGCAACTTACAAACGACGTCGTCGTAAGTATGGCGCTTCAGGTCGTGAGCAATACGGCCATGGGTAAGGACGACGTGAGCGACCTGCTTTCAGTAACCCTCTCTTCGACAAAGCCCGGTGGAAACATGACAGATTGGCAAACGGAGATGGAGAGTGTCTACATGCAGTTGGACAACTCACTCAGCCGCCTGGTGACGGGCATAGAAAAGGCTGTGGGTAGCGACCGTGTGCTCTTTGTCGTCACCAGCACCGGATATGCCGACGATTCTGAAAGCGACCTGTCGCAATATCGCATTCCTACCGGCACGTTCTACATCAATCGCACGGCCAATCTCCTGAACATGTTCCTTTCGGCCATATACGGGCAGGGCCGTTACGTCGAGACTTGCTTCGGCAACGAGATGTACCTGAACCGCAAACTGATTGAGGAAAAGCGCATCAGCACCTCGGAACTGCTGCAGAGGTCTCAGGATTTCCTCGTGCAGAACGCTGGCGTAGCCGATGTCTACACGGCAGAAAGACTCCTGGCAGGCAACAACGACATTCTGAAGCTGCGCAACGGCTTCTCCCCCATTTTGAGTGGCGACATCATCATCAAGGTTGCCCCGGGATGGCGCCTGCTCAACGAAGACACGCAGGAGACCTTCACCTCCCGCACTGGCTTCATACCCTTCCCCATCATTTTCTATGGTGCCGGCACACATGCCGAGAAGATTACACTTCCCGTCAGCGTCGACCGCATAGCACCTACCATTGCCAAGTGCATCCGCATCAGAGCACCGAATGCCTGTACTGCAGAGCCGCTTTTCTAAGTTACATCCCTTATAAATTCCTTATTTAAAAGCATAAAAAGCTCTAAATAAGCGGATTATATAAAAAATTTTAGTAACTTTGCACCCGTTTTACGCACATACGCATGTGTGTACATTAAATGTAACATCAATTATCCGCCAGAAATAGTAATAAAAAGTAATATGAATTTCAACAATTTCCTCAAGTCACTCTTCGGTGACAAATCTACACGCGACATGAAACTGATTCAACCACTTGTTGAAGAAGTGAAGAAAGCGTATCCAGCCATCCAGGCTCTCAGCAACGACGAACTCCGTGCCAAAACCAAGGAGATCCAGAAGTATGTACAGGACTCAGCACGCGAGCAAAAGGAAAAGATAGAAGAATTAAAGGCCACGATTGAAGAGACACCGCTCGACGAGCGTGAGGCCATCTTCAACCAGATTGACAAACTCGACAAGGAGGCACTCGAAATCTACGAGAAGGCGCTCGACGAGGTGATGCCCGTTGCCTTCAGCATTGTGAAGGATACCGCACGCCGCTTTGCCGAGAACGAAGAGACCATCGTCACAGCCACCGACTTCGACCGCGAGTTGGCTGCCGACCCCAAGAAAGACTTCATCACCATCGACGGCGACAAGGCCATCTACCACAACCACTGGACGGCTGGCGGTAACGACCTGAAATGGGAAATGGTACACTACGACGTGCAGCTCTTCGGCGGTATCGCCCTGCATCAGGGTAAGATTGCCGAGATGGCAACGGGTGAAGGTAAGACCCTCGTAGCCACCCTGCCCGTGTTCCTCAATGCCCTGACCGGCAACGGTGTGCACGTGGTCACCGTCAACGACTATCTGGCCAAGCGTGACTCTGAATGGATGGGGCCGCTCTACATGTTCAACGGACTCTCCGTCGACTGCATCGACAAGCATCGTCCTAACTCCGACGAGCGCCGCAAGGCTTACAATGCCGACATCACCTTCGGTACGAACAATGAGTTTGGTTTCGACTACCTGCGCGACAACATGGCTTCGTCGCCTCAGGACCTTGTGCAGCGCCGTCACAACTATGCCATCGTTGACGAGGTCGACTCGGTGTTGGTCGACGATGCCCGTACACCGCTCATCATATCTGGCCCGGTGCCTAAGGGCGACGACCAGATGTTCGAGGAATATCAGCCGCTCGTTGAGCGCTTAGTCGACGTTCAGCGCAAACTGGCCACTCAGTATCTGGCCGATGCCAAGCAGAAGATAACACAGGGTCAGCAGATGCTGGAGGCCGGCCAAAAGAAGGAAGGCCAGGAAGTGCTCGACGAGGGATTCCTCTCCTTGTTCCGCTCCTTCAAATGTATGCCGAAGAACAAGCCGCTCATCAAGTACCTCTCTGAAGAGGGCATCAAGGCTGGCATGCTCAAGACCGAGGAGATGTACATGGAGAACAACAACCGCCGCATGCCCGAGGCCGTTGCTCCGCTCTACTTTGTCGTGGAGGAAAAGCTGAACTCATGCGAACTCACCGATAAAGGTACTGACTGGCTGGCAGCACAGGTGAACGACCGCGACCTCTTTGTGCTGCCCGACATCACCTCGCAGCTCTCTGAGCTCGAGGCTGACAAGAGCCTCACCGAGGAGCAGCGTGTCGATAAGAAAGACGAACTGCTCAACCACTATGCCGTGCAGAGCGAGCGTGTGCACACCATCCGCCAGCTGCTGAAGGCCTACTGCATGTTCAACAAGGACGACGAGTATGTGGTCATCGACGGTGAAGTGAAGATTGTCGACGAGCAGACAGGACGTATCATGGAGGGACGCCGCTGGAGCGACGGACTGCACCAGGCTGTTGAGGCCAAGGAGCACGTGAAGGTGGAGGCTGCCACGCAGACTTTTGCCACCATCACCCTGCAGAACTACTTCCGCATGTATCACAAGCTTGCCGGTATGACCGGTACGGCTTCCACCGAGGCTGGTGAGTTCTGGGACATCTATAAGCTGGATGTCGTCGAGATTCCCACCAACAAGCCCGTCATCCGTAACGACCAGGACGACCGCGTCTACAAGACAGCACGCGAGAAGTATCGTGCCGTCATCGACGAGATTGTGGAGATGCGTGCCAACGGCCGCCCGTGCCTCGTGGGTACGACGTCAGTGGAAATCTCCGAGATGCTTTCGAAGATGCTCTCCATGCGCAAGATTCCTCATCAGGTGCTGAATGCCAAGCTCCACCAGAAGGAAGCCGACATCGTGGCTCAGGCAGGTCAGTCGACCCAGGGCACGGCCTACGTCTCCCTCGACGGACGCGCTTTCTGCGACAAACCCTCAGCTCTGCGCCACAATCAGGAGCTGGCCGAGACCGACAAGAAGTTTGCCGACATCGATACGAACGAGGTGAAGGAAGAGCAGCGCCTGCTGGGTGCCGTGACCATTGCCACCAACATGGCTGGTCGTGGTACCGATATCAAACTGTCAGATGACGTGAAGGCTGCCGGTGGTCTGGCCATCATTGGTACCGAGCGCCACGAAAGCCGCCGTGTAGACCGCCAGTTGCGTGGTCGTGCCGGACGTCAGGGCGACCCGGGCTCCAGTGTGTTCTACGTTTCGCTCGAAGACAAGCTCATGCGTCTGTTCGGTTCCGAGCGCATCGCCTCCGTCATGGACCGACTTGGCTTCAAGGAGGGCGAACGCATTGAGAGCGGCATGATCACGAAGAACATTGAGCGTGCTCAGAAGAAAGTGGAGGAGAACAACTTCGGTATCCGTAAGCACCTGCTCGAGTATGACGACGTGATGAACAAACAGCGCACCGTGGTTTACGAGAAGCGCCGCCACGCCCTCATGGGTGAGCGCATCGGCATGGACATCGCCAACATCATCTGGGACCGCACCATCAACATCATCGACAACAACGACTACGCTGGCTGCCGCGAGCAGTTCCTGAAAATACTCTCCATGGAATGCCCCTTCACGAGCGAGGAGTTCATCAACACCAGCCGTGACCAACTCTACGAGCAGGCCTTCCAGGCTGCCATGCAGTCGTTCACCCGCAAGACTGACCGTCTGCAGTCGGTCGCCTGGCCCGTCATCAAGCAAGTGTTTGAGAATCAAGGAGAAATGTACGAGCGCATCCTCGTGCCCATTACCGACGGCAAGCGCGTTTACAACATTCCGTGCAACCTGCGCGAGGCTTACGAAAGCGAGGCTAAATCGGTGGTGAAGCAGTTCGAGAAGACCATCATGCTCCACATCATCGACGACTGCTGGAAGGAGAACCTGCGCCAGCTCGACGAACTGCGCCACTCGGTGCAAAATGCCAGCTACGAGCAGAAGGACCCGCTCCTCATTTTCAAGCTGGAGAGTGCCAAGCTCTTCGACGACATGGTGAACGACATGAACAACCGCATCTCCTCCATCCTCACCCGCGGACAGATTCCCGAGATGGAGCAGCAGGAAGTGCGCGAGGCCGCTCCCGAACAGCGTTCGCAGCGCTACAACGAGCAGCGTGGCAACGAACTCGTCGACCCCAATCAGGAGGCAGCTGCCCACACCGATACGCGCGGAAGTGCCCAGCAGGAGCAGCGCCGCCAGCCCATCGTCAAGGACAAGATGCCTGGCCGCAACGATCCCTGCCCCTGCGGCAGTGGCAAGAAGTTCAAGAATTGCCACGGACGCGGCATCGTGTAAGAACAAGCTACCAACGTTAAGTCAGCGAAAGACCAACGTAACGCCAATAAAAAGAATCAGCCCAGGGCATTTGTCCCTGGGCTTTCTTGTTGGGAAATAAGCAACATGAGTTAAACTTTGTCCGATAAAACCCACTCGATTCCAACCACTAAAAATTTGTGCAGGAATTCAAAGATTCTCATAGTAACATATTGGGAAACAAGCACTTGGAAGTGCGTCCTGCATTACCAGACTGATTACCACTATCTGGTAATACTTGTACCAGCACGTGGTAATACTTGTACCAGGCCGTGGTAATACTTGTACCAGGCTGTGGTAATACCTATACCAGGCCGTGGTAATACCTGTACCAGGCCGTGGTAAAGACATGAAACGGTAGTTCTGTAGGCAACAAAAAAACGCGAGCGCAATTGAAACCAATCACACTCACGATTATCAGCTGACGATTAGTTTATAATCGAAATCGTCGAACTCACATTAAAATAAGTACTTCGCGGCTCGCGCCCACTACCCTATCACCTTGAACTTGGCAAACTTCAGCAGCAACTGTTTGGTGCCCGTATTGCGGAAGTCAACGGTGGCCTTCGTGTTTTCGCCCGTTCCCTCCACCTTCACTACGGTTCCTATGCCGAAGCGCTGGTGCTCTATCACGTTGCCCTCCTGCAACGGAGCACTGCCTGCAGCGCCGCTGCGAGGCTCGTTCTTCAGCGCGTCGCTCACTCTTCGCAGATTCGTGACGGGAGGCGCCACCTGCTGCACCTGCTGCTGGCGGAATCGGCTGGCAGGCTGGAATGACGGTCTCTCCGTACGGCGTATCGGAGTGAAGCCAGCAGGCTCGTCCTCGCCTTCGATTGTCATCAGCGACGGGTCTATGTCTTTCAGGAATCGGCTGGGCACATCGAACTCCAACTTCCCATAGCGCCAACGGTTCTTGGCACACGTCAGGATGCAATGGCGTTCGGCTCGCGTGATGGCTACATAGAGCAACCGGCGCTCCTCCTCCAGTTCACGCAGCGAGTTGCAGGCCATAGGACTCGGGAAGATGTTCTCCTCCATGCCCACCACGAAAACGACAGGAAACTCCAGACCCTTGGCGGCATGGACTGTCATCAGGGCCACGCGGCTCTCACTGCCGTCGTCGCTGTCCAAGTCGGTGAGCAGTGACACCTCCTGAAGGAAGTCGGGCAGCAGCACTTCGTCCTCGCGGCCTTCCTCACGCCGCGTGTCAACGAAATCCTGCAGGCCATTCATGAACTCCTCAAGGTTCTGCTGGCGCGCCAAATCGTCGGCATCGCTTCCAGAAAAGAGATCCTGCGCAATACCGCTCGACTGAACGATTTCCTTACCCAGTTCGTAGGCGTCAGTGGTAGCCATCTTTTCGCGGAATCCCTCTATCATCAGCCTGAAGGCATCAATCTTTGCCATCGTGCCGCGGTTGACGTCCAGACCACACTCCTGCGGATGGCTGATTACATACCAGAAACTCACCCCGCCTTGCTGGGCAGCCTCGGCAATCTTCTGCACAGTGGTATTACCGATGCCCCTGGCCGGATAGTTGATGATGCGTTTCATGGCCTCCTCGTCGTCCTTGTTGCTCACCAGACGGAAATAGCCGATGATGTCTTTTATCTCCTTACGCTGATAGAAGCTGAGACCGCCGTAGATGCGGTAGGGAATGTTCTGGCGACGCATCTCCTCCTCGAACGGACGGCTCTGCGCATTCGTGCGATAGAGAATGGCGAAGTCGTTGTAGTCGCCTCTCTCCTGACGGCACAACCGCTTGATGTCCTTACACACCACGGCAGCTTCTTCTTTGTCAGAATACACCTGCTTCAACTGCAGCTTCTCGCCTTCAGCATTGCGGCTGTACACATCCTTCGGTATCTGCCGCTCATTTTTTCTGATCAGGCTGTTAGCGGCCTGCACGATGCGCTGCGTCGAACGATAATTGCGTTCCAGCTTAAAAAGACGCGCACCCTCGTATATTTTCTGGAAATTCAGAATATTATCGATGTTGGCACCACGGAAGGCATAGATGCTCTGTGCATCGTCGCCCACCACGCAAACACGCTGGTGCTCCTGTGTCAGCAGCCAGACAATCTGCTGCTGAGCGTAGTTTGTGTCCTGATACTCGTCTACAAGCACATAGCGGAAACGCTGTCTGTACTTCTCCAGCACCTCCCGATGTCCGCTCAGCAAGCGGTAGGCCAACACCAGCAGGTCGTCGAAATCCATCGCGTTCGCCTGACGGCAACGCTGCTCATAGGCAAGAAAGATGCGCCCCACCTCGGGCATCCGCGAATTGCTGTCGCGCTGTCTCACCTCGGCGTCAGCGGCATATTCGGCAGCACTTATCAGGTGGTTCTTTGCCATCGAGATAAGCGCGTGAACAGAGGCGGGCTTATACTGTTTCTCGTCGAGTGCCATTTCCTTCACAATCGACTTCAGCAGCGAACGCGAGTCGGCCTCGTCGTAGATGGTGAAACTCCTGCTAAAGCCCATCAGCTCGGCTTCCACACGCAGCACGCGAGCCAGCACCGAATGGAACGTGCCCATATTCAACTGCGACGCAGCCTCCTGACCCACCAGGCGGCCAATGCGTTGCTTCATCTCGTTGGCAGCCTTGTTCGTGAACGTCAGAGCCAGCACGTTCCACGGCTTCATGCCCTGCTGCAGCAAATAGGCTATTTTGTAGGTCAGCACGCGGGTCTTGCCACTGCCCGCACCGGCTATCACCAGCTGCGGACCATCGCACCACAACACTGCTTCGCGCTGACTTTCATTCAGTTCCTTTAGCAATTCGTTTTCTCTCTCTGTCATGATTATCTAAAATTGGAAATGCAAAGATACGAAAAAAACGAAGGTTAGACAAAATAAAACCTATTTATTTTGAATTGCTCACTACTTTTCGTAACTTTGCAGCCGCAAGACAAAAACATCTATTAAAAACATCATGAAACAAAACAACAACATCACCAAAGCCCATGCCGCCATCCTGACAGCCAACGTCATCTTCGGACTCGGCGTGCCCCTCACCAAATACCTGCTCACCTCCTGGGTCACCCCCATGACCTACATGGCCTTTCGCTGCATCGGTGCAGCCCTTATCTTCTGGTGCATAGCCAGTTTCCTGCCCCGCGAACATGTGGAGAAGCGCGACCTGCTCGTCATCATGGCAGGCGGACTGCTCGGATTCGTCATCTCCCAGACGCTCACGGCATGGGCCCTCGAGTTCACCACTCCCGTCTACTTCTCGCTCATCGCCACACTTACCCCCATCGCCACCATGCTCATGGCTGCCCTTTTCCTTGGCGAACGCATTACCAGCCTGAAGACCCTGGGCGTCGTGTTGGCCTTCGCTGGAGCCGCCCTTATGGTGTTTGTGGGCTGGCAGTCAGGCACGGGACGCAACGATCTGCTGGGCATTCTCCTCGCCTTGCTCAGCGTCCTCACCTGGGTGGTTTATCTACTCATCACGCGCAAGGTCTCTGAGCGCTATTCAGCCGTGACCCAGATGAAGTGGATTTTCCTCGTTTCCAGCATTGCCGTTGTACCCTTCGCTATCGGCGACATCCAAAGCACGCCCCTCATCACGCAGGCTGCCCTGACGTCCGACTGGCTGCGCGGTGTGCTCGGCATGCTCTTCATCGTTGTTTTCGCTACCGTGCTGGGATATTTCATGATACCCTTTGCCATGCAATACCTCCGGGCTACTACCGTCAGTATCTACACGAACCTCCAACCCGTCGTTGCCTCCCTCGTCGCCATTGCCATCGGCCAAGACCTCTTCACGTGGGACAAGCCTGTAGCTGCCCTCCTCGTTCTCCTCGGTGCCTACTTTGTCACAGCCCGGCAGACTCGGTAACAGGTGAATGGCGCCAGGTATTCGAAGGCGCTTGTCAGCAGCACGAGAATTCGTCATCCCGTCCTCATTTGACGGGCGATTTGTCATCATGCCCCGTTTGTAGCATACAAAAGGCCTGTTTGTAGCATACAAAAGGCCCTTTTTGTAGCATATAAAAGCCCCGTTTGTAGGTTATGGGAAGGCCTTCTGTAGCATCCAGGAGAGTCTTCCGCAGCCTATAAACGGGGCTTATGTAAGCTCTAAAAGCGTCTTTAAGTTCCTCTAAACAGAGTAGCTGCTGCCAACGAAAGGCTTTACCAGTCCTTTTTTAGGCAACAGCTTTAAGGGCGAACTATCCGCCGAAGTTATCGTACATGATACTCTCGGGCTCTACACCGAGTGAGTCGAGCGTCTGAACGACGGCATTCGACATGGGACCAGGTCCGCACATGTAGTACTCCACATCCTCGGGAGCCTCGTGGTCCTTGAGGTAGGTGTTGTACATCACCTGATGGACGAAGCCCGGAGTGTACTTCACACCAGCTGCATCGGCAGCAGGATCGGGACGGTCGAGGGCGAGGTGGAAATGGAAGTTGGGGAACTCCTTCTCCAGGCCGAGGAAGTCGTCGAGATAGAACACCTCGTTGAGCGCACGTGCACCATAGAAGTAGTGCATCTCGCGATCGGTGGTGTGGAGAGTCTTCGTCATGTGCATGATCTGTGCGCGCAGCGGAGCCATACCTGCACCACCACCAACCCATATCATCTCCTTCTTTGAGTCGAAGTGCGGATGGAAGTCGCCGTAAGGACCCGACATGATGACCTTGTCGCCGGGCTTCAGCGAGAAGATGTAGCTGGAAGCAATACCGGGGTTCACCTCCATGAAGCCAGAACGGTCGGGCTTGAACGGCGGTGTGGCGATACGCACCGTCAGCATGAACACATCGCCCTCGGCAGGATAGTTGGCCATCGAGTAGGCACGGATGGTGGGCTCGGGGTTCTTACACTTCAGGTCGAACATCTTGAACTTCTCCCACGACGGCAGATACTCCTCGGTGATGAGGTCGCGGTCGTAGTCGTTGTAGTCGATGCAGTCGAAAGCAGGAATCTTGATCTGAGCGTAGGAGCCGGGCAGGAAGTCCATGTGGGCTCCGGCAGGCAGCTGCACCTTGAACTCCTTGATGAACGTGGCGACGTTCTTGTTGGAGATGACGGTGCACTCGTACTCCTTCACGCCGAGGATAGACTCGTCGACGTGAATCTTCAGATCGCCCTTCACCTTGCACTGGCAGCCCAGACGCCAGCCAGCCTTGATTTCCTTGCGAGAGAAGTGGGGCTTCTCGGAATCGAGGATCTCTCCCCCACCCTCGAGCACCTGCACCTTGCACTGTCCGCAAGAGGCCTTACCGCCACAGGCACTGGGCAGGAAGACGCCGTTCTCGTTGAGTGTGGACATGAGCGACGAACCCTGAGGTACGTTAATAGTGCGGTCGCCGTTGATTTCAATATTCACATTGCCCGATGGCGAGAGATACTTCTTTGCCACCAGCAGGATTACTACCAAAAGGAGGATTACAATCAGAAATACTCCGATGCTGTATAAAATAAACTGTAACATGTCTGTCTTGCCTCCTTATTTAAATGTTAAGACCTGAGAAACACATCATGGCCATAGCCATCAGGCCAACCGTGATGAAGGTGATGCCGAGTCCCTGGAGGGGTTTGGGCACGTCGCAGTACTGCATCTTCTCGCGGATGGCACCCAGCAGCACAATAGCCAGCGTCCATCCGAGACCGGAGCCAATGGCATAGACCATAGCATCCCAGACCGAGGTGATGGCCTGCGTGTTGGAGGGGTCGAGCAGGATGCGCTGCTGCATGAAGAGCGAGGCACCCATGATGGCACAGTTCACGGCGATGAGCGGCAGGAAGATACCCAGGGCTGCATAGAGCGAGGGCGAATACTTCTCGACCACCATCTCGACGAGCTGCACGATACCGGCGATGACAGCAATGAAGAGTATGAACGAGAGATAGCTCAGGTCGACACCCTCAACGAGGCAGTCGGGACCGAGCACCTTGGTTTGCAACAGATAGTCGACAGGCACGGTGACGAAAAGCACGAACGTGACAGCCATGCCCAGGCCGAGCGATGTCTTCACCGTCTTCGACACGGCCAAGTAAGAGCACATGCCGAGGAAGAAGGCAAAGATCATGTTGTCGACGAATATCGAACGGAAGAAAAGACTTATTGCGTGTTCCATAACTTATTTCTCCTTATAAAAGTAAGCACGATGAATCCAAATAACACAACCCACGAGGATGAGTGCCATGGCTGGCATCGTCATCATGCCGTTGTTCATGTAGCCAAAGTCGTAGCAGCCGTCGGGGATGATCTGGAAGCCCAGCAGCGAACCGCGGCCGAAGAACTCACGGAAGGCACCGACGATGACCAGAATCATGGCGTAGCCCAGACCGTTGCCAATGCCATCGAGGAACGAAGGCCAAGGCTTGTTCTGCATGGCGAAGGCCTCGAGGCGTCCCATGAGAATGCAGTTGGTGATGATCAGACCAACGTAGACAGAGAGCTGCACGCTGACGTCGTAGACGTAGGCCTTCAGAATCTGAGAGACAATGGTCACGAGAGCTGCCACCACCACGAGCTGCACAACGATGCGGATGCGGTTGGGGATGGTGTTGCGAATGGTAGAGATGATGACGTTAGAGAACGCCGTAATCACCGTCACGGCCAAGCCCATCACGATGGCCGGCTTCAGCTGGCTGGTGACGGCAAGTGCCGAGCAGATACCCAGTACCTGTACAAGTATCGGATGATCGAGGTTCAGCGGGTTGACGAGAGCCTCTTTGTTTTGTTTGCTAAGTAATGCCATAGTCTTATTCCTCCTCTACTTTAGGTTCATTCCAGAATTTCTTCAGACCATCTTTCAACATGGCATCAACACCGTTGGAGGTCAGCGTGGCACCTGTGACGCAGTCAACCTGTGTCTGAGGATCATCCACTTTCTTGACGACGGAGAGCACCACGTTGCCGTTCTCATCGAAGATTTTCTTGCCGATAAACTTCTCCTGCCAAGCCTGCGAATCTTTGATCTCAGCACCCAGACCGGCAGTCTCGCCTTCGTGGTTGAAGTAGGCGCCGTAGACGGTGCCATCGTCCTTGATGCCCAGATAACCGCTGATGCCACCCCAGAGGCCCATGCCCTTCAGGCTGGCCACCAGGACGTGCTGGCCATCAACTTCGCATTGATAGAACTTCTGGCCGTCGGCATTCTCCTGCTCTTCCTTCACCACCTCGGCATATTTGGCTTCAGCCTCCTGGCCGTCCAGTCCGCGGATGTTGAGCGAGTAGAGAATCTGCTTCTTCACGTCGAGTGCCACGTTGGCATCCTGCATAGGCTTCAGTGCCTTGAAGACGAAGGCAAGCAGGAAGGCCACGATGACAACGAGAACCGCACTATATAATATAATGTACGTGTTCGAATTTGTATTTAGCTTGCTCATTTTGTACCTCCTCTTTTCATACGTTTCGAAATGTTGCGTGCCACGATGCAATGGTCGATGAGCGGTGCCACCATGTTGCCGAAGAAGATGGCGAGCATCATGCCCTCGGGATAGCCGGGATTCATCACGCGGATGATTACAGCCATAGCACCAATCAGGAAGCCGTAGATGTACTTACCGGTCTCGGTACGTGCCGAGGTGACGGGGTCGGTAGCCATGAAGACGGCACCGAAGCAGAAGCCACCCAGCACGATGTGCTCATACCAATGGATGGGCGTCATGCCCAGCTGCTCGAACAGGCAAGCCATCAAGCCGCCACCGACGAACACGCTCAGCATGGTCTTCCAGGAAGCGATGCCCATCCAGAGCAGGATGACGGCACCAATGGCAATGGCGATGACAGAGGTCTCGCCAATGCTGCCGGGGATGAAACCAAGAATCATGTCCTGCAGGGAGGCTGTGACATCGGTACCCTGGCCAATCTCTCCGAGCGGAGTGGCTGCGGTGTAGCCGTCGGGCAGCGTGTTGCCAAGACCGAAGATGCTGTTCTGGGCCACCCAGATGGTGTCGCCCGTCATCTTCGAAGGATAAGAGAAGAACAGGAACATACGTGCGGCGATGGCCACGTTGAAAATGTTCATGCCCGTTCCGCCAAAGATTTCCTTGGCAAAGATCACAGCAAAGGCACAAGCCAGAGCCAGCATCCACAGCGGACAGCCAATCGGCAGAATGAGCGGAATGATGATACCGCTCACGAGGTAGCCCTCCTGAATCTCCTCGCCTTTCCACTGAGCCCAGATGAACTCAATGCCGAGGCCTACGATGTAGCTGACGAGAATCTTCGGCAGCACGGCCAGGAAGCCGTAGCAGAAGATTTCGAAGAATGATGCCGAGGCCAGTGTGCCTGCGGCCAGATAGTTCTGATAGCCCACGTTGTACATGCCGAAGAGCATGGCAGGCATCAGGGCGATGACCACCATCGACATGATGCGCTTCGAGTCGATGGAGTCGTGGATGTGAGCACCGCTCTTGGCCGTTGTATTCGGCACAAAAAGGAAGGTCTCGAATCCGTCGAACACACTCTTGAGGGCATGCAGTTTGCCACCCTCCTCGAAGTTGGGCTTGACGTTATTCAAATATTTTCTTAATGCGTTCATAAGGATATTTACGGATTTTCGGATTTACGATTTATGATGATTACGCATTCTCCTTGCGCAGGATGTCAAGACCCTGACGCACAATCTTCTGCAATTCCAACTTAGAGGAGTCAACGAACTCTGCCAAGGCAAAATCCTCAGGTGATACTTCGTAGATGCCCAGCTGCTCCTGTCGGTCGATGTCGCCGGCAATGATGGCCTTAATCAGGTATTCTCCAAAGATGTCCATCGGCAGCACGCTGTCGTACTCACCGCTCATAATCATGTGGCGTTCACCACCCTTCACGCGTGCATCAATATTGTAAGTCTTGTTCTTGAAGAGCCAAGAGAAATAACTGCGGTTGACCGAGAACTGCTTGGTGCGCGGCATAATCCAGCCCAACATCTCGTCATTGTCGTCGCCCTCGGGAATAGCACACACCTCGCTGGTGTGGGCACCAAGGAAACCTTCTATCGAATCCTGACGGCCCGTGAGCGGGTTACCGTTGATAATGCGCACGTGGTCTTGATTCTTCAGACGACCTTCGAACATAGCCTTCAGCGGTGTTCCCACGAGAACATCGGCATAAGCAGGCTCGCTGACCTCGCTTCCGGCAATAGCCACCGTGCGGGTCAGGTCGACACGTCCCGTAAGGAACAGGCGGCCGAAGAAGATGACAGCCGAGGAATCGACCGTCCAGACTACTTCGCCCTTGTTGACCGGGTCGATGTGGTTCACCTGCACACCAACGTTGCCTGCGGGGCATCGTCCGTCGAAAATGGTCACTTCGACGTCCTTAGCCTTATGCAGGGCTTCATTCACCTGCAGCAGCCCGATACCAAGATAGGTCTTCGCCATCTTCGACAGAGCTGTCAGTCCAGCCTGGAACGCAGCCTCATTGCCCTCCAGCTCGTATTCGAACTTACCAGCCAGCGGCATGTCGCGCAGTGCCGACACAAAGATGGCCTTAGGTTGTGTTGCGGGATTTGTAGCCACAGCATAGGGAAGCTGATTGATGTAGCCAAACAGACCAGCTTCAAGCAGTGCCTGTTTCACCTCGTCGCCCGAGAGCGAACCGACGTCCTTCTTGCCAAATTCTGCATACTTCTGCTCTGCATCGGCTTTCACCTTCACACAGAGCACCTTGCGTCTGTCGCCACGTACTACCGCCGTCACCTGGCCACTCACGGGAGAAGCAAAGCGCACGTCGGGGCAGTTCTTGTCGACAAACAAGGGGTCGCCAGCCTTGACATAGTCGCCTTCTCGCACCACCACTTTAGGAACAAGTCCAGTAAAGTCCTCGGGTTGCAGGGCATATTCCTCACACTTCCCGACGTTTACCTTCTTTTCCATGGCAGCACCCTCCAGCTTGATGTCTAAGCCTTTGCGTAACTTAATTAGATTTGCCATAATTAAAAAAATATTTATTTAAGATTATAATCTCTAAAAAACGTTGCAAAAATAACAAAAAAACGGGATATAACGAACAAAAAAGTGACTTTTATTTCGTTGAGACACAATTTTGATGTAAATTTGCAGGTGATTTGAGAAAAACAAAGAGGATTATCAGTAGTGTACTATGGGCTTTGGTGGGTCTGTATGTCGCATTTGTCGTGTTGTTGCAATTGCCAACAACACAGCGTTTCCTTGGTGAAAAAGTATCGGAAGCCATTGGCGAAAAACTTGGTACAGACGTGCGCGTAGGCAGGGTGAACCTCGGTCTTTTGAACCGCATCATCGTGGACAACGTGCAGATTGACGACCAACAACACCTGCCCATGCTCAGTGCGGCCCGCGTGTCAGCAAAAGTCGATCTGCTCTCGCTCACGCAGGGGCGCATCGTCATCACCTCGGCCCAACTCTTCGGACTGAAGGCTGCACTCTATCAGGAGCAACCCGATGCCGACTTCAACTTTCAGTTTGCCTTGGATTCGCTGGCATCTAAAGACACCACCAAGCACACACCCCTTGACCTAAAAATCAATTCGCTCGTCGTCAGGCACGGCCAGATAGCCTTCGACAAGAAATACATCGCCCCGCAGTCGGGCGTGTTCTCGCCTGCCCACATCCATGCCAGCGACATCAGCGGACACGTCATCCTCAACGCCCTCAAGGACGATTCGCTCAACCTGAACCTGAAGAGGCTCTCGTTTAAGGAGGCATCGGGTATCAACGTGAAGTCCCTGCAACTGAAAGCCGTGGCCAACAAGAGCCAGGCAAACCTCGACAACTTCATTCTTACATTGCCCGCCTCACAACTGAACATAGGCCACATCGGAGCTACCTATAGATTCGAGAACGACAAGTTGCAGCTGGCCACTCTTCAGTATGAGGGAGGTATCGACAATTCTTATGTAACTCTTTCTGAATTAGCGCCTTTTATTCCTTCCCTAAAGGATAACAATAATACGCTTTCACTCCTATCGACCTTCTCCGGAACCAGTACCAACCTGCGTGTGTCACAACTCGACGTGAACACGGCCGACGGCAGTCTGGCCCTGCGCGCCGACGGCTCTATCAGCGACTGGCAGGCTAAGCCACGCTGGAATGGAAACATTGAGAAACTGCATGCAAGCACCCTGGGATTACAGACGGTACTCTCAGCCCTGAACAGCCATTCCGAACTGCCGCAAGAGGTTGTCAGACTTGGCGACATCGACTTTAGTGGAACACTCGGAGGCGTAGGAAAAGATGTGGCCGTAAAAGGACTTTTCAACACTGAGGCTGGCGACATGTTGATAGCCCTGGGCAAGAACGGCCAGCAATTCACTGGCCACCTTACCACAGAGGGCATCAACCTGAGGCAAATACTTGATAACGAACACTTTGGCATGGTCGATGCCGACATCGATCTGGATGGCATCCTACCTCGTCAAGGGAAACCATCGCTGAAGGCTGAGGGACGCATAGGCCGGTTGGACTATAATGACTACGCCTACCGCAACATCGAAATCAACGGCACCTACCGCAACGGACTTATCGATGGCCAGGCGTCGCTGGACGATCCAAACGCCAAACTGACACTCTGGGGCACAGCCTCTACCGAGCCCTCCCATCAGTTGGCAAACATCACGGCTGAGGTGAAGGCCTTCAACCCCAAAGGGCTAAAAATCAGCGATAAATGGGGCGACGCCACCTTCTCTTTCGATTTGACGGCCGACGTAAAGGGAAAAAGCCTGCGCACGGTTGACGGAAGCGTGAACATTTCGCAATTCATGATGGACGACGGCGACAACAGTTTCGCCTTCGACAATATGCTGCTGCTGGCTTCGGCCAAAGACGGACGCCAGCGACTCAGCGTGGAAAGTGATTTTGCCAACGTGGAAGTAGAAGGCCAGTATGACTACAAAACGCTGCTGCAGAGCATCACAAATACAATTGGCTCGAGACTGCCCACATTGCCAGGCCTTCCCAAGACGACGACCGGGAACGTCAGAAACGATTTCACGCTGAGTGCCGACATCAGCAACAGCGACTTCATACGCCACTTCTTCGACATTCCGCTGACACTGCACGAACCCATCGTTATCAACGGTGAACTGGACGACTACGACCAGCTGTTGCAACTACACGCCACGCTACCCCACTTCACTTATGACGAAAAGGAATATCGCGGCGGACTTCTCGACATCACCACTCAAGACGATACGCTGCGCACGCATGCCAACATACAGCGCATCGGCGAGGGCAACAACAGGCTGACGTTAGAGCTCGATGCCGCAGCGGCCGACAACCACTTAGGCACCTCGCTGCTATTCGACAGCCAGACCCGCCAATCCATACGCGGACAACTGAATGCCGACGCCCAATTCTTCAAGACCGACGACAACAAGGATGCAGCCCATGTAGATATTCACTCATCGGAGATTGTGGTGGGCGACAGCATCTGGACCGTAGAGCCCGGCACCATCGTCTACAGCAAGAACAACGTTACCATTGACCATCTGGCCGTGAAGCACGGGGCACAACACATTTTCATCGACGGCCATGCCACCACTCTGCCCACCGACACGCTCATAGCCGAGCTGAAAGACGTAGACGTGAAATACATCCTTGACCTGGTGAACTTCCACTCGGTCGACTTCAGCGGCAAGGCAACGGGCAAGGCTGTGCTCACCCAGGCATTCCAGAAGCCTGAGGCATCGGCCAACCTCGTGGTTGACGGGTTCCGTTTCCAGAATGGCAGAATGGGCGTGCTGACGGCCAACGCCCGTCTGAACAACGAACTGAATCAGATTGACATCGACGCCGTAGCCAACGACAATCTGTTCTCGCTCGACTCTCCTGGCTTCGATTTCATCCACCGCGAGCAGCACGAACTATCCGTTCCGTTCTCATACACCACCGTGAAGGGATTCGTATCGCCCCAGCGCAACGACATAGAACTGTTCATAGGCGTCCACCACACACGAGGCGAGTTCCTCCAGACATTCTGCGAGAGCTTCATGCGCGATGTCAACGTGTGTGTCGACGGCAACCTGCGTCTCTATGGACCTCTCAGCGACATCAACCTCACGGGTGATGCCGTCGCTAACGGCACGCTTGGCATCAAGCCACTCAACACGTCCTACACGCTGCGCAACGATACCATCAGGCTCATACCCGACGAAATCATGTTCATGCAAGACACCATCTACGACGCACGCGAACATATTGGCATCGTCACGGGAGCCCTGCATCACAAGAGCCTTACCAACCTGTCTTACGACATTGGCGTGCAGGCACAAGACTTGCTGGCCTTCGACGTACACGACTTTGGTGACGACACCTTCTGCGGAACCGTCTTCGGCACAGGCAACTGCACCATCAGAGGTCGCAGCGGCGAGGTGACGATAGACGTCGACGTGACGCCAGAGAAAGATTCTGAAATCAGATACAACGCCGCCAGCCCCGATGCCATCAGCAATAGCGAGTTCATCACATGGAACGACAGGAATGCCACCGACACGACGATGCTGGTCACCCACGTAGCCCTGCCCAGCAAGGAGAAAGACGAGGAAGTAGATATTCCGACCGACATCCGACTGAACTTCAACATCAATGCCACCCCCGACGCCACGCTGAAGGTCATCATGGACCAGCAATCGGGCGACTACATCGCACTCAACGGCAACGGAGCCATTCGCGCCACCTATTATAATAAAGGTACGTTCGACATGTTTGGCAACTATAACGTCGACCACGGCATTTACAAACTCACCATCCAGAACGTCATCAAGAAGGACTTCCAGTTCCAGGAAGGCAGCACGATAGCCTTCGGCGGCGATCCCTTCCATGCTGCCCTCAACCTGAAAGCGCAGTACACGGTGGCGGGAGTTCCGCTCTCCGACCTGAATATCGGACGCTCGTTCAGCAGCAATAACATTCGCGTGAACTGCCTGATGAACATCTCGGGCACGCCTGGCCAGCCGCGAGTAGACTTCGAGCTCGACTTGCCAACCATCGGCACCGATGCCAAGCAGATGATTTTCAGCCTGATCAATTCAGAAGAGGAAATGAATCAGCAGGTGCTTTATCTGCTGGCTGTGGGCCGCTTCTATAACCAGGGAGCCAACAACGCCGGCGAAGGCCCTGCTCAGCAGAGCCAGACCAGCCTTGCTATGCAGAGTCTGCTCAGCGGAACTATTTCCCAGCAACTCAACAACGTGCTGTCGAGTGTGGTGAAGAATCAGAATTGGAACTTCGGTGCCAACATCTCTACGGGCGACCAGGGCTTCTACAACGCCGAATACGAAGGCTTGCTCAGCGGCCGATTGCTCAACAATCGCCTGCTCATCAATGGCGAATTCGGCTATCGCGACAATCCCAATGCCACGAGTTCGTTCATTGGCGACTTCGATATTCGCTATCTGCTGCGCCCCAACGGCAATCTCTCCATCAAGGTCTACAACCAGACCAACGACCGCTATTTCACCCGAAACTCGCTCAACACGCAGGGTATCGGCCTACTGATGAAGAAAGATTTCAACGGACTTTCAGACCTCTTCGGCATCAAACAAAAGAAAGCCGCTGCCCCTGTGGACACGCTCATAAAGGAACCGGCGAAGTAAATAAAACGAAAGTCCGGCGATAATAACCGTCTGATGATGAACGTGAGTGTAATTGGTTTCAATTGCACTCGCGTTTTTTTTCTGGCTACTCAGCCACGTTCCCAAGAATGTACCACGCCTTGGTAATATCTTTACCACGGCCTGGTAATCCATTTACCACGCGCTGGTACAAGTATTACCACGTGCTGGTACAAGTATTACCAGATAGTGGTAATCAATCTGGTAATGCAGATCACACTTCCAAGCACAAAGTTTCAGACAAGATGTCACCCGCCGAATGTTCAGAAGCCACTGATTAGCAGCGATTCTTCAGGGTGACACCCTTTTCAACGTTTTCGTTGAACTCAAGTTCATCGTTCAGCAAGAGAGGGGCCTCGTCAGTTACAGACGATGTCGGCCATGATTCTTTGCTCGACATCACTTTTTGCAAACAATCTCAGCAAGCGGGCGTCGTTGGCGAAATCTGCCAACAACTGCTTTCGGTCTCCCTTGCGTAGTTTCAAATAACGACGGAACAAATCGACAGCCTCTTGCGTTTTTCCAAAGAGCCATGCGCAGTAACCGGCATTCAGGCAGTCCTCGTCGTGGCCGGCCTGCAACAGCTTTCCATATAGTTTTTCAGCCTGCTCCAGATTACCCTCAAGCATCTGTCCCCATGCCAAACCGCGAAGGACGTTCAGATTGCCTTCGTCCTCGAAGTGCAACTTATAGAGCGTTTGCAGTCCCTCTGCCCGTTGATCGTTGTTCACCTGCGCAATAGCCATGTTCAGCTCGTAGCCCATGTGGCCAGGTTCCATCTCCAGCAATGACCTGTAGCACTTTTCAGCCACATCGAAGTCGCCATTGTGGAAAGCCGCCTGAGCCAATGCCTTCGTCACTTGCTTGTTGCCAGGACGCATCTCCAACGAGCGCTCCAGTTTCGACTGAGCATCATAATAATTCTCGCATTTCAGGGCAACAAATCCTTCCATCATACAATAGTCGGCATCGTCCCAGTTCTCATGATTGTCCAACACGGTCATCAGGGGCTGAAGCAAATTGTGCTTCAGCAGGAAGCGGGAGAGTTTCATCGTTGTCTCGTCCATCTCTTCGCTGCTCAAGATAAGGGGATTGCCCATGAAGAAGCGCTCGGGATGATGCTGATAGTCGAAGGGCGACGGGAAATTGGTCTTTTGAGGATAGAGCCGGAAGAAACGGAACAGGTCTTGCAGATAGGAACGGCGAATGAAAGCCCCCGACTGGCGTTCGGCATTCTCTACAGTCGGCCCCAAGCCACCTTGCAGCTCCAGCAACTCGCGCATGTTAGCCGGTACCTTGTCGATGACAGACGCCACGGCCAGCGCAAACGAATACTTATCGGAATCGCAGAGCGGAGCATTCATAAAGAGGATATCCAACAATTTGCTGCCGCTGAGTTTCTTCGCCACTTGGCTCAGGCCAGGATGCTCAGGATAGAAAGGCACAAACCAGTTGCAGAGCGTGTAGAAGAACGAATAGCGTTTCATGTGGGAGAAGCCGCCGAAATAAATGTCGGCACCATTCTTTTGCATATCGAGCATTTTATTCACGTTTGCCTCGAGTTCCTCCATAGCCTTGTCCTCGGCATCGGGATGCAGAATATCCTCCAGCGTGTCCTTCTCCTTTTCCTCTATGCCAAAGCGCGTGATACGGAAGTTTTGATTCTTCATCAGCCCCGGCATAATGTCGCGCTGAATGCGCTCGTTATCTTTTTCAGCATTCATGCAGAAGAATACCTGCATCTGAAGTTCAAGCATCTCCTTACGGCATTTCTCCTCATCCATGAGTCGTTTGCCAATCAGCTGGTACTCAGGGAAAAGCATGTCCAGACCCTGAGGCATGGCAAAGGCTACACCCACCAGCGCACGCTGACGAAGTTCCTCGTCGTCGGCCATAGAATAGATGGCGGCAAGAGCATTCAGTTTGTGGTGATCGGGCTCCATCATGGCAGCCAGCATCACGGCACTCACCAGCATTCGGGCATCATTGATATCGATGGTCGGCGAAAGAAGCAACGAGCGATAGAAATCTTCATCGCCCTGAGTCCATTGGAAGGAATAGACGATAGATTCGAAAACAGCATTTATATCCTTCAGGTGTCGTGCCCGCAAATCTTCCTCGCTCTGCCCGCCCATGTGGAGAGGCTCCTCTTCCAGTTGTAGGTTTCCTATCCCCAACTCAGCCACATATTCCTCCAGCATTCGCTTTACGTCATCGCTGCGCAGGGGTGATTCCCCTGCTGCCGGATGCCCTGCCTGCACAGCATACATACGCATTTCCCAGTCGCAAGCCAAGCGATAGGCTTTTCTGAGCAATTTCCGATAGAGTTCTTCCCGCTGATTGTCGGCATAGCCACGCAGCATGAAGTCGCGCATCAGCTCATAGTCGCTACCAATGTCCACCATGCGCCTGACCAACTCACCGGTAATCAACTGAGGCTGATTGCCAGCCAGCAACCTCATCTCGGCAAGCACCTCCCCCAGGTCGCCACTATGCAAGATACTGCTTTTTATCTCCTTGACATCCATGATTATTTCAACTTTTCAAACCTCACTTTTGGCAGAGCGCCAATGCTCTTTTCTTCCACATGGCAATACTTTACTATCACTTCACCATAAGCCGATAAGCCTTTGGAATTCAACGAGTCGCAAGCCATGTTGTAACCTTTCACCAACTTTTCTACCTGCTCTCTCACACGCTTGTCGGCAATGTCCTTTTCGCGCACCACCATGCGGCCAAGTTTCATCCCAGCCTTACGGGTGTCCCAAAGCACGGTATTGCCATGTTCGCGTGCCACCGTGGCTTGAGGCTCAGGCAACCATAGGGCGTCCATCTCGTTGTTGAGCAGCATCTGCAGGCGCAACGAGACATCGTTGATCTGCACCCGATACACCGTTGCCTGCGTCTTCACACCTTTGAGGACGTGGTCAGTCAGATAGTCGGTGGCCGAATAGCGTGTCATCGCCACCATTTTATCTCCCAGTTGCTTCACCTCCTTCAAACGGGCTGAGCGATTGGCTATCAGTTGCCAGTCGGCTATGCTACGCCCGAGACTCTTCAACGGTGTTCCGCGCGAAATCATCCTTGCCACGCGCACCGAGTCGCTGACGGCTCCGTTCATGCTGCCGCCCACCAATGCCGTGTCGATGTCCATCTGAGCCTTGCAGGGACGCAGACGCACGTCAACTCCTAATTTCTCGAAAACGCCGCGCTCCTTTGCCACAAACAAGGGCAGACAGTCAAGCGTGGGAAGAACGCCGAACTTCAGCGCCTGGCGCTCCTCTGCCTTCAGCCTCTCTCGCTCGGCTTTCGTCAGCCGGCGCTTCTCTACAGGCGTCTCGCCACACGACCATAATAACAACAGGCTGCAACAAGCCAGCAATAATATCTTTTTCATCTTCTGTCTATTTTTTTGCAAAAGTACAAAAAAGATGAAAGACAAAAGATGAAAGAAGAGAGTTTTTTTCAAAAAACCATCCAACTTTTCTACTTTTCATCCTTTCAGCCTTTCATCTTTCAACTATTCTTCGTATCTTTGCGACAAAAATATACACGGACTATGCCTAAAGACAAAACCATGTACGTCTGCTCAAATTGCGGACAGGAATCACCCAAGTGGATTGGCAAGTGCCCTTCCTGCTTCCAGTGGAATACTTTTAAGGAAATCAAGGTGGCTGCTCATACGACCAGCTCGATGGCTGCCCACTCTACTGCCAAGGCCCTACAATCGCCTCTGGCCAAAGGCAACAAGCCACAGCCACTGACGGCCATCACCTATACATCGCAGCCACGCATCAGCACACTCGATCCTGAACTCGACCGCGTGTTGGGTGGCGGTCTTGTGCCCGGCTCCATCGTTCTGCTGGGCGGCGAACCTGGTATCGGCAAAAGTACGCTCACGCTGCAAACCATCCTGGGACTCAGCGAAATGCGCGTGCTATACGTGTCGGGTGAAGAAAGTCCGCAGCAGCTCAAGATGCGCGCAGAAAGGCTTTCAGCCGCCCTACCTGACTCTCCCGCCTCGCCAATCGCCAACGAGAACCTGCTCATACTGGCGGAAACTTCACTCGAAGCCATCTTCGAACACATTCGTGAGGTGCAGCCACAACTGCTGATTATCGACTCTATCCAGACTATTGAGACAGAAGACGTGGACAGTTCGCCAGGCAGTGTCAGCCAGGTCAGGGAGTGTGCTTCGGCTCTGCTGCGCTTCGCCAAGACCAGCCAGGTGCCCGTGTTGCTCATCGGCCACATCAACAAGGAAGGCAGTCTCGCCGGACCGAAGATTCTGGAACACATCGTCGACACTGTCATCCAGTTCGAAGGTGACCAGCAGCACATCTACCGCATCCTACGAAGCATCAAGAATCGCTTCGGCTCGACAGCCGAACTGGGTATCTACGAGATGCAGAATACGGGACTCCGCCCTGTAACCAATCCCAGCGAACTGCTGCTCACTCACCACGACGAACCCCTCTCGGGCATAGCCATTTCGGCTGCCATCGAGGGTGTGCGCCCCTTCTTGCTCGAAACGCAGGCACTGGTCTCCAGCGCCGCTTATGGGACTCCCCAACGGTCAGCTACAGGCTTCGACCAACGACGTCTGAACATGCTGCTGGCAGTACTTGAGAAACGCGTCGGTTTCAAACTCATGCAGAAAGACGTCTTCCTGAATATTGCCGGCGGTCTGCGCGTCACCGACCTTGCCACCGACCTAAGCGTCATCGCAGCAGTGCTGTCTTCCAACCTTGACATGCCCATCGAAAGTGGTTGGTGTCTGGCAGGCGAAGTGGGACTATCGGGAGAAGTGCGTCCCGTCAGCCGCATCCAACAGCGCATAGCCGAAGCCCAAAAACTCGGATTCACCCATTTCGTCCTGCCACGTTTCAACCTGCAGGGACTCGACACATCGGCCTACACCATCAAACTGCATCCTGTGCGCAAGGTGGAAGAAGCTCTTCGACTGCTCTTTGGATAATTGATAATCCCCCCCCAAAAAAACGATACAGCCTGCCAGTTGAGTACTGACAGGCTGTATTGCTTAATATAACGAAAAGACGTAGAAGCCTACTTCACCATGAGTTTGCGAACACTACCATCGCTCATGCGGACTATGTTCAGACCCTTCTGGGCATGGGCGATGCGCTTGCCGTCGGCAGCGTAACGGGCTACTTCAACGACATTCTTCTCAGCTACGTTCGAGTCAATGCCAACGGTGGAACTGATGACTTCCTTCTGATCAGCATTGATGAATTTCTTTTGTTCTTTGTCGTAGAGCAAAGCAGCCACATAGAGTTTTGTAGCCTTCTTGGCCAACGTATTGTTCTTGATGCTGAATTGGGAACTATGGCTCTGCACCTGTCCTTCTTCTACTTTCGACTTTAAACTGCCGGCAACACCCGACGAGATGCCAAGGGCATTGATAGCAACGTGGTCGTAGACAAGGCCTTCCACGTAAAGGGGCCATTCAGTGACTTCCTTCATGTAGGGATCATCATCATAGGAACCTGCATACACATAATAGATATTCGTCTGCTTCCAGTTGTCGTCGGTGCCTGTGAGTCCGTCAGCTATCAGCACATACGAGAGCAGATAGGGTGCGTTGCGGCGCGAAATCTGGAAGGTGACGTCGGTAGTGAAGTTGATGATGCCAGTCTCTTCGTCGAGAATGGGCTGCTTTAGGTCGATTCCGGCCTCAACCTGACTTGCCTGCTCATCGTCGATGACGGTTCCCAATCCCCAACCTTCTGAACCTTCACCCATATAGGGATCGACGGCACGATAGCGGTTCACGTCGGCCGAGGGGAAGCCGCGTCCAGAAAGGCGCGACGAGAAAGCGCTGACCTGCATCGGGTCGACGTTGCTGCCGCTGCCACTATGGATTGCCATCAAGACTACATCGTCACCATATTCATCATGAGCTCGCTTCAGACCTGCTATGCCTCGCGGACACCACATACACCACGTACCTGTGTACTCTTCGATAACGGTCTTTCGGGGCGAATACTTTGCAATGGTCATCAGTTTGCCTGTAGCCGAGGTACCAGTCTTAGCTTCGTTTTCCTGACCGTTGATGGCTTTCAGCACGATAGCACGGTTGACGATACCAGTAACTGTGTCAGCAGGAACGGGCAGATTCACGTAGCGCGAAACGCCAATGCCCCTGATGGGTTCTGCCAGATCAACGTGCATCAGTTCGCTGTCGTTGAGCCCCGAGCGCACTACGTAGTCGATGCTTTTCACACCTGCACTGCCAACACTCTTCATGGGCACCTTCGCATCGGCAGTACCACCGAGAACGGCTGTCACCTGATCGAACGCACCTATCGAAGCACTGTTCACAGGGAAGGTTTCGTCAACCTTCACAGCACGTTTGTCGGCATTCACGATGGCTCCAGTGGTCTTGTTGATGAGCATGGCCACAACAAAGAGTTTACCAAGATTGGTAGTCAGGCTGTTGCCAGATACGTTGATATAGTTGCTGTAGGTCTTGGTCTCGCCTTCCACAATGGGAGCCTTGATGCTGCCCGTGAGGCCTGCATTGACACCTTTGCCTGCAATAGCAACATGGTCATAGACCTGAGCCATATAGGAACTGCCTTCGTACCAGGCCTTCAGGTTATCATCGTCAGCATAATCAGCATTGTGGGAATAGTAGTTGGCCTGGGCCCACTTACGGCCATCGCCCTTCAAACCGTCTGTCACCACGGCAAAGGCAAGAGCATAAGGAGCGGTGGTGCTGCTATAGTTGAACACAACTTCGGTCGAGAACGTAATCTTGCCATTGACATCCATCTGAGGCTCTGACAGGGCCAGTGAGGCTTCAGCCGGGATTTCCAGTTGCTCAGCCACAAGGTCGCCAATGCCGAAGGGTTTTCCGTTGAGTCCATAATAGGGATCAGCAGGCGTTGCACGATTCACCAAAGCATAGGGGAAGCTGGGGGCCTCAACGCCGTAATTGGCGACCATCGGGTCATCATTATGAACAGCCACTGTCACGACGTCGTCGGGATATTTCTCGTTGAGCATGTCGAGGCCCACGATGCCACGCGGACACCAGCCACACCATGTACCCGTGAACTCCTCGACGAGCACTTTCTTCTTGGCTCCCTTGGTAAGCGACACGAAATAGCCCTTCGACGTGGCAATGCCGTCTTCGTTGGGCTCGCCATTCACCTTATGGATGGAAATGGTGCGCTCCGTACGACCTGACTGAGCATCAGCCGTGAGAGGAATGCTAACAGTGCGCTGGGCACCAATGCCTTCCATGGGTTCAAAGTCGAGATGGCGCTCCTCGCTTGTTCCGCTGGGAGTAGTCTCGGTGTAGTCGATACTGCTGACCTTTCCAAGTCCCTGACTGGTGAGCGTAACAGTGGCGTTGGCCGTCCCGTTGACGAGTGAATAGACATCAATAAACGAACCGCTAACAGAAACGGCATTGTGGTCGAACTCCCCATCCAGCAATACCTGCAGGGCCAACTCGCCATAACCAGTCTTATTGTCAGCCAAGTCAATCCAGTCGGTTTGTTTCTTCGACGTGCGGAAAAGGAGCGCGTTCTTCACTTTAGTGCCGTCATAGTTGATGATGATGGGAAACTTCGATTCTTCATTGGCCTCAGTAATGGTGAACGTGTAGCCGACATAGAGCGTCTTGGCCGGAATGGCATATGGCTCTTCCAACTCAATTTCTGTCATCTCCCCATCCTTGATGAGCGACATGTCGATAGGAATCTTCTTGTAGTTACTGGTTGATTCATTGGGAAGGGTCTCCGAGAACCAGATGGCGAAGTCTTTCATATACTTCGTTGCAGCCACCATGAAGCGCACGGCCTTGATGTCCTTATCCTGACAAATAGTCTGCGACACGGGAATACCGATAGCTGCCCAATAAGTCTCAGCCTCGCTCGTCCCCATACCGACGAACTCCCTGGGAGTCTGATAGTAGCCCCACCACATTTGACGCCAGGAGTCTACTTCTACAGTACGACTGGGAGCCTTCATCTGTGGAACCGAGAACAAAGCCTTCGACGATAAGAATTCTTGTGGGATGGCCTTCACGCGAAGAGGTCCGCCAAGAGAGTACTCTTGTGCGCCGGCAATTCCTGCCATGAGCAGAAGAGCAAAGAGAATGTGTAGCCTTTTTAACATAAGCATTTTGTTTTAAGATTGTTAGTTTATAGATATTTGTTTGAGATAGCAAGACTCAGGGATAGACGGAAATTCACTGCAAAGGTCGCAAAAAAAACGCGACTGGCAAAATTATTCCCGCTAAAAAACATATTTATACCTTGTTTTATTGCAACGTAGAAAGTTTTTTTGTACATTTGCAAAACAAAAACCAAACATTATCTACACCGCGTTATGAAAATACAATTGACAACCTTCGCACTCGCCGCAGCATTTGCCCTGAGTGCCAATGCCCAAGATGCTACCGTGACCATTCACGCCAGCGAGGGCACACAGAAAATTCACAAAGAAATCTACGGCCAGTTTGCCGAGCATCTCGGCACGTGTATCTACGGCGGACTCTGGGTAGGACCTGAGTCTGACATCCCCAATACCGATGGCTACCGCAACGACGTGCTGCAGGCGCTCAAGGACTTGAAGGTCCCCGTACTGCGCTGGCCAGGCGGATGCTTTGCCGACGAGTATCATTGGCGCGACGGCATCGGCCCGCGCTCTGAGCGTCCGAAGATGCAGAACAACAACTGGGGAGGCACCATCGAGGATAATTCCTTTGGCACACATGAATTCCTGAACCTGTGCGAACTCATCGGCTGCGAACCCTACATCAGTGGCAACGTGGGCAGTGGAACTGTTGAGGAACTTGCCAAATGGGTAGAATATATGACTAGCGAAGGCGACACACCTATGGCTAAGTTACGGCGTCAGAACGGACGCGACAAGGCATGGAAGGTAAAGTATCTTGGCGTAGGCAACGAGTCATGGGGCTGTGGCGGCAATATGCGGCCTGAATACTACAGCGACCTCTACCGCCGATATCAAACCTATTGCCGCAACTACGACGGCAACCGTCTCTACAAGATTGCCTCTGGTGCCAGCGACTACGACTACAATTGGACACGCGTACTGATGAAGCAGGTAGGCGGACAGATGAATGGTGTCTCTCTGCATTATTATACTGTGAGCGGTTGGAATGGGTCCAAAGGCTCGGCTCTGGTCTACGACAACGACGAATACTACTGGACGTTGGGAAAGTGCCTGGAGATTGAGGATGTCATCAAGAAGCATGCTGCCATCATGGACGAGAGCGACCCGCAGAAGCGAATCGGTTTGATGGTCGACGAATGGGGCACTTGGTGGGACGAGGAGCCTGGCACCGTGCGCGGCCACCTTTACCAACAGAACACTATGCGCGATGCATTCGTGGCAGCTCTTTCGCTGAATGTGTTCCATCGCCATTGCGACCGCGTGCGCATGGCCAATATTGCCCAGGTGGTGAACGTGCTGCAATCGATGATCCTAACTGACACCAAGGATGGCGGTCACATGGTGCTCACACCAACCTACCACGTGTTCCAGATGTACACACCCTTCCAGGAGGCCACCTATCTCCCACTCGACCTGCAATGTACCGAAACAAGTGTGCGCCACGACATGCGCAAGCAGATGGCCCCCAACGACGAACAGGGTCATCGCACGCTGCCGCTCGTAAGTGCTTCTGCAGCAAAAACTAAAGATGGTACGCTTGTCGTTTCACTTTCAAATGTATCGCTCGACAAATCGCAAGAAATTTCTATCGATGGTCTCAGTGGAGCAACCATTGAGGGCAGCATTCTCTCGGCTGCCGACGTACGCGACTACAACGATTTCGAACACCCCACGCGTGTGGCTCCCGTAAAGTTCCAAAACAGCAAGCCGGGTAAGTCTGTCGAGGTCTCGATGGGCAAGAAGAAGCAGTCGCTCAAGATCAACCTTGCCAAGAAGAAAGGCGACAAGGCAAAAGTCGTGCTGCCGCCGGCAAGCATCGTCGTATTCTGCGTGAAGTAGCAACAGATTGCACCTATAATAAAAGGTCACGAAACCTGTCGAACTGGGCTTCGTGACCTTTTCTATTTTGATGGTTCTCAAAAACTTCAGCGAGGATTGTTCTGGGCGAATATGGCCATTCGCTCGTCGAGCTGCTCGTACTGATGGTCGCGAATGAACGACGTGCAGACACGCAAGCCTTCCTGATGGCTGCCCGTGGTGATCAGACAAATGGCCGACACGCCATAGTACATCAGCTCGCGGGCGAGCTCGCCGCTGGTCATGCCTGGATAGCCGATGGTGAAATAGAAGCCGTCGGCTATGGGCTGGTCGAGGTCTTTGTCGTAGACCACGTAGAAGCCGTGGCGCAGGAAGATTTCCTTCAGCTTGTGAGCACGCTCGCCATAAACCTTGATGTCGTCGCGGAAGTTGTACTCGCCGTCGCAGGCAGCACGGAAGAGTTCCGCCATGGCATACTGGGCCGAATGGCTGGTGCCCGACGAGAGGGCGTAGAGCATGCGCGTGGAGAACACCAGTCCGAAGGGCAATCCTTCGTAACGCGCGGCAAGGTCGGGATAGTGGCGATGGAACAACTTGTCGCTGATGCAGACCACGCCGATGCGCTCGCCGGCATAGCTGAATGCCTTCGAGCCGGAGATGAGCAGCAGGTAGTTGTCGGTGTAGCGTCCCACAGTGGGCTGATAGGGCGGCTGGAACGGCGTGCTCAGGTCCTGTCGGAAGTCCATAGCGAAGTAAGCCAGGTCTTCGATGATAATGGTATCGTACTTAGTGGCCAGCGTGCCAATGGTGCGCAGCTCGTCTTCCGTGAGACACACCCACGAGGGGTTGTTGGGATTAGAGTAGATGATGGCGCAGATGTTGCCTTTCTCGAGATAGCTCTCGAGCTTCGGACCGAGCCGCTCGCCGCGATAGTCGTAGACATCGAACGTCTCATAGCTGACGCCCTGCACCTGCAACTGCATCTTCTGCACAGGGAAACCCGGGTCGATGAAGAGCACGGTATCTTTTTTCTTGTCAGCCTGCGAACAGGTGAGGAACGAGGCAAAGGCGCCCTGCATGGAACCCACCACGGGCACGCAACCCTCTGGGGCGATATCGATGCCGATGAAGGCCTTCACGAAGCGCGATGCCTGCCGTTTCAGTTCGGGATAGCCCTGAATGTCGGGATATTGCGAGGCGATACCGTTTTGCAGGGCCTTGATCTGGGCATCAACACCCACCTTGGCAGCAGGCAGGCCAGGGATGCCCATCTCCATCTTGATGTATTCCACACCCGACTGCTGCTCGGCCATGGCAGCCACCTGCTTCACCTCGCGTATGGTGGCCTTGGCGAAGTCCTGTATGCCAAGCTGTGCAATCAGTGTGTCGACGATTTCTTTCTTAATAGGTGTTTGCATGATTCATATCTTTTACTTCTGTGCCTCGCGGCCCATGGCAAGGGCCTTGATGTTGGCCTCGACCACGGCTTCGCCCTTACGGCCGAACACACGGCGGATGGCATCCTCAAGTTTCTGATACTCAATTCCGAGTGCCTTCTGTGCAGCACCCAACAGGATGACGTTGGCCGAACGGGGCACGCCGCCGTCCTTCGCCATCTGCTCCAAGTCGAGCGTGATGACGTGGGGCAGCTTCCGCAGGTCGCCCATGATGACTTCCATCTCGGGATAGTTGGGAATGTTCTTGAAGGGCGTGCTCGAGGTGATGATCCAGCCTTCCTTGCTGAGGAATGGCAGATAGCGCAGGGCTTCCATGGGCTCCATCGAGATGATGACGTCGGCGCCGCCCTTGGCAATGAGGTCGCTGGAGATGGGCTCGCTGGAGATGCGAAGGTTCGACTGCACGTCGCCGCCACGCTGGCTCATGCCGTGCACTTCGGCCTGCTTGATGTAAAGGTTCTCGTTCATGGCGGCCTCGCCTATGATGGTAGCAATGGAGAGGATGCCTTGTCCTCCCACACCGCAAAGGATGATATCGGTTTTCATGATTGACGATTTACGGGATTTACGATTTACGATTTTCTTCCTGTGCCTTCTTCTGCTTCAGATGTCGCTGCAAGGTCTGGATGCACTCACGGCGCGGGATAATCACGCTGGTGCCGTGATAGTTGATTTCCTGACGCATGATGCTCGTAATCTCGGGCATGTTCTTCGGCAGGGGCACCACGACGTGCAGGTGTTCGTCGCTCAGGCCGAGTCCGCGGCAGATGGCTTCGAACTTATTGGTGCCGGCAGAGTCCTGGCCGCCGGTCATGCCCGTGGTGAGGTTGTCGCTGATGATGACAGTGATGTCGGCATTCTCGTTGATGGCATCGAGCAAGCCCGTCATGCCAGAGTGAGTGAACGTGGAGTCGCCGATGATGGCCACGGCAGGCCACTGACCGGCATCGGCAGCACCCTTCGCCATGGTAATCGAAGCTCCCATGTCGACGCAGGAGTGGATGGCCTTGTAGGGAGGCAGGAAGCCGAGCGTGTAGCAACCGATGTCGCCAAAGACGCGAGGATTGTCGTACTCCCGCAGCACTTCGTTCAGAGCCGTATAGACGTCGCGATGGCCGCAACCCTGGCAGAGTGCCGGTGGACGTGGAGCCACATCCTCGCAGGGAGCATAGTTCTCGCCCACCTCCATGCCGAGGGCTTTCTTCACGACATCGGGATTCAACTCGCCCGTGCGAGGCAGCTCGCCCGTGAGACGTCCCATGACGTTGGGCATCTCAGCCACACCGCGCACGATGTCCTCGACGAACGGCTGTCCCTCCTCTACAATCAGTACGCGCTCGCACTCTGAGAGCATGCGGCGCACGAGCTTCTTCGGCAGCGGATATTGCGAAATCTTCAGCAGCGGATAGGGAACCTGCCCGCTGGCAAAGCACTCGCGCACGTAGTTGTAGCCGATACCGCTGGCGATGATGCCAAGCGAGTGGTCTGCAGCATCAGTATAGACGTTGTAGGGCGATGCCACAGCGTCCTCCTCGAGAGCCGCCTGCTGAGCCGTTACGTGGTCGTTGCGGCGACGGGCGTTGGCAGGCAGCAGCACCCAGTTCTTTGCCTCGGCGTCGTAGTTCATGTCGTTCTCCTTGCGAGCCTCAGCCTTCACCTCGACAACGGCACGCGAATGGGCCATGCGAGTGGTGACGCGCATGAGCACGGGCAACTTCTGCCGTTCAGAATAGTCGAAGGCTGCAGCCACCATGTCGTAGGCTTCCTGCTGCGAAGAGGGTTCGAACGTGGGCAGCATGGCAAACTTGCCATAGAAGCGCGAGTCCTGCTCGTCCTGCGACGAGTGCATCGAGGGATCGTCGGCCACCAACACGATGAGACCACCATTGACACCCGTCATTCCCGAATTGACAAACGGGTCAGCGCAAACGTTCAGGCCCACGTGCTTCATGCACACCAGCGCACGCTTGCCCATGAACGACATGCCGAGTGCTGCCTCCATAGCAGTCTTCTCGTTGGTCGACCAGCGACTGTGAATGCCACGCTCCTTGGCCAGTGGCGACAGTTGAATAAATTCTGTGATTTCCGTTGAAGGCGTGCCTGGATAGGCATAGACACCGCTCAGTCCGGCATCGATGGCTCCTTGGGCAATTGCCTCATCTCCTAATAAAAGTTTCTTCATGTTATTTGTTAGATTAAGACTATAATTGTGTTCTTTAGTTATTTCCATGCAAAAATACAAATTTTTCTCTTAACCGCAAAACAAAAACGCGGTTTTTCTTCAGAGAATCAGAAAAACCTCTCTTTTAGCGCGCAACGAACCACATCCCTCTACGTGAAAGCGCACAACTCCCTGCATGCCCTTTTACTCCCCTTTATGCCCTTCCACTCCCCTTTAAGCCCTTTATGCCCTTTCTCTGAATTTTTCCGACAAATCGACTGCGGCGTGAAACATCAAACTAGAGCGTGAAACATCCGGAAGTAAGACCTAAACCCTCCGTCAGCGGCAGATAGACCCTCCAAATCAAGGGTGCAGACCATGCAGAGCTATGAGATAGAACCTCTATCTCAATGAGTTGTTTGCTGTAACTCTAAGAGCTACATACACTAAACCTATGAGATACATACATCAGACCTATGCTTTAGAGGGGACGGAAGAAACGCGGGGAAGCCAAAAAAAACCTAACCTGTTGACTGACAACGGGTTAGAGGCTTTGCGGAAATACGGGCGTATTTGCGGAAAAATATTTTCTGATGCAGAATTTTTAATTCTACAGGGGCTTTTTCAAGCAAAAATGCTTACAAACTGTCCCTACTCCACTGTGACCTGCAAGGGCTGGGCAAGGGCATCGAGGAACTCATCGATGCGCAGCTGCCACTCGCGCTGGGTGCGAACGTCGTTCTTGCTCCAGGCACTGCCGAAGTAGTAGGTGAAACGCTGGCCGCTGCGGTAGTCTTTCAGAATGCCGACAGCATGACCCACGGTGCCAGGGGCAGGCTTCTTGTCGAGCAGTTTCTTGGTTTCCACATTGCCCTCCGGGAAGAGGCAAGCCACGTAGATCTGGAAGTTCTGAGCCGCGGGGTTGTCGGTGGGGTCGGCATATTGAACGTAGTTCTTGCCCAGCACGACACTCTCGGTGTCCTCTGCATGAATCACCACTCCGGCTGCCAGGTCGCGAGACTTCTTAAGACCGTCGTACCAGACTGTCATCTTGTTGAAATTGGAGCCCTTGTCGAGACTCAAAATGCGATGCTCGACGACAGCCTTGTCCTTCTTCACCTCTACAGCGGGATAGGTGAGTTCAACGGTGAAGCGCAGGGGGCCGTTGTCGAGAATCTTATAAGACTCGTAGCAATAGGGCAAGAGGAGGTTCTTGCCATCCATGAGAGCGGGGGCTCCGCAGCCCAGCGTTGGACCAACTTTATAGCAGTCGAGGCCGTAGCCGTGGTCGAAGTGGTAGGTAGTGGCCTTCTCCACCTCGAAAGCCTCATCCTTCTTTCCGGCAGCACGAAGAGCCTGAATCTGCGAGTGGTTGGAGAGTTCGGTCTTGTAGCGCCCCTCTACCTCAAGGTCGGGCGTGTTCTTCAGCCAGACGTCGATGCCAAAAGCACGCTCGCCAGAGCGCTGCAGGGCTGGACCATAAAGGCGATAGGCGGTGCGGTCGTTCTCCCAAGCGATGTCGTCGACACGCTCAGGATACTGGCGTCCCGTGACGAACACCTTGGCGGGTTGAGGACGTCCAGGCTCGGCGAAGAACTCAGCCGTTCCACACGGACGTACAGCAGCATCGAGCAGCAGTCGGCCGTCGTAGGTGAGTTGATAGCCAACCTCCTGACCAAGGGCGTTCTTCACGATGAAGGGTTCGCCCTGGCGGATGCCAAGTTGCTTATAGACCTGAGCGGCATCGACCTCAACGACTTCCTGTCGCTGGATTTTCTCGTCGTTAGAGACGCGTATCTTCACTTTCTGTGCCATCAGTTGAGTGGGCACCATCAGGGCGACTAAGGCCCCGAGAATCATTTTGTTTCGGTTCATATGGTAAAAAGGGCTTAAATGGTTTACTTCATTTCCTCTATGAAGAACTGGGCAATCTGGCGCAGCAAGTGGTTGCGGGTGTTGCCGCCATAGATGCTGTGGTTGCGGTTGGTATAGAGATTCATCTTGAAATCCTTGTCAGCCTGCACGAGCGCCTCGGTGTATTCGAAGGTGTTCTGCGGATGCACGTTGTCGTCGGCCACGCCGTGACAGAGCAGCAAGGCTCCGTGCAGCTTGTCGGCACGCGTGATGGCGTTGTCGGCATAGCCGTCGGAATTCTCTTTCGGCGTACGCATGTAGCGTTCGGTATAGACGGAGTCGTAGAAGCGATAGCTGGTGGGCGGTGCCACAGCCACACCGGCACGGAACACCGGGCGCCCCTCGCTCATGCTCATCAGTGTGCAGAAGCCGCCATAGCTCCAGCCCCAGATGCCGATGCGGTCCTTGTCGACGTAGGGCTGACGGCCCAGCCAGAGGGCTGTCTCTACTTGGTCCTTGGCCTCAAGGTTGCCCAGATGCAGATACGTGCACTTCTCAAACTCGGCACCGCGGGCACCAGTGCCACGACCATCCACGCACACCACGATGAAGCCTTCCTGGCAAAGGTAGCTGTCAAAGAGACCGCCCTGCCCCATCGAGCCGATGTTCCATGAGTCGGTGACCTGCTGGCTGCCGGGACCGCTATACTGGAACATCACCACAGGATAGCGCTTAGAAGCATCGAAGTCGGCCGGCTTCATCATCCAGCCCTCCAGCTCGATGCCCTCGCCAGTGGTGAAGCGGAAGAACTCCTTCTTGCCCAAGGCATAACGCGAGAGTTTGGCGCGCAGGTCGGCATTGTCGACACGTGTGGAGAGCACCTTGCCCTTCTTGTCGCATACGGTAAAGACATAGGGTGTATTGGCATCGCTCCAGGTATTGAGGAAATACTGATAGTCGCCTGAGAAGACGGCAGAGTTCCAACCAGCCTGATTGGTGAGGCGCTCGGTCTTGCCATTCTTATGGCTGACGTAGACCTGACGGTCGCGGGCACTCTCGGTGGCAGCCTGATAGAACACGTCGCCCGTCAGCTCGTTGTAGCCATAGACGTCGGTAATATCATACTGACCATCACCTATCTTGCGCTCCTGCGTGCCATTCATCGTATATAAATAAAGATGCATGAAGCCGTCGCGGTCGCTGGGCATGAGGATGTGGCTCTTGCCAACAATCATCTGCCCGAGCACGTCTTCCTTCACATACTTGGGCACGCTCTCCTTGATGAGCAACTGAGCCACAGTGGAGCGAGCGTTCACCGTGTAGAGATTGAGCTCGTCCTGATGGCGGTTCATGGAAGCCACGATGACCTTGTCGGGCTCGCTCATAGGCAGGATGCGAGGCAGGTAACCATCGGCATCAACAGGCACCTGCAGCTGACGCGTCTGGCGACTCTTGATGTCGTAGCTCCAGGCAGTCACCGTTGAGTTCTGCTCGCCAGCCTTCGGATACTTATAGCTGTAAAAGCCAGGATAGAGTTCGTACTCCTGACGCTGGGGCTTCATGCCCTGGAAGAACTGCAGGGAATACTCAGGTACGGCCTTCTCGTCGAAGCGCACCCAGCAAAGCATCGTGCCATCGGCCGTGAAGCAGAAGGCGCGATTATATTCAAACTCCTCCTCGTAAACCCAGTCGGGAATACCATTGATGACCTCGTTGAAACGGCCGTCCTTCGTCACCTGGCTCTCAGCGTTGTCGTAGAGCAACTTGACGAGGAAAAGGTTGTTGTCGCGCACGAAAGCCACCTGCAGTCCGTCAGGGCTCCACAAGGGAACCTGCTGCTTGCCGCCGTCGGAGAGGCGCTCCAGCTTGCGGCTCTTGATGGTGTAGATATAATAGTCGGCCTTGAAGGAACGGCGATAGACAGCCTCCGTATTGGTTTGGATGAGCATGCGGGTGCCGTCGGGCGACATGACGTAACCGTCGAAGCGCTCAATCTTCTCGCCCTGTGTCTTCTCAACGTCGAAGAGCACCCCAGTCTCCTGCCCCGTCTTGAACGAATACTCAACGATGCGTTTGCCGTCGTTTGAGATACTGGCATAGCGGTCGGTACCCTCGATGGGATTGACACCATATACACGCTGGGGAGCAAACTCGCCACCCGTGATGGCCTTCAGCGTGAGGCGCTCGGCAGCCGTTGCAGCCAAGGGCATCAGCAGAGACAAGAGGAAAAGAGCAATCTGTTTCTTCATTTTCATTTCAGAATATAGAGATAATTAATTCATGCAAAGGTACAAAAAACCTTATGCACGAAGTGGTTCTGCGATGTTAAATATTACAAAATGGTCACAGGCTACTTCATTTTCAGTTCGGAAAGCCAGTGGTTGAGATCGCTGACCATCTGACGATGATGGCGGAAGTTCTCGCGGAATCCCCATCCATGACCGCCAGAGGCATAGACGTGCAGGGTACAGCTGTTGCCAGCCTGCTGCATGGCCGAATAGTAGGCAATGGCATTGGTGACGGGCGGCACGGTTCCATCGTCGTTACTCGTGAGAATCAAGGCTGGAGGGGTAATGCCTTTGCGGACAGCCTTGTCGCTGGAGAACTCGCCGACAAGAACAGCGTCGGAGCGCGAATCACCCAGGAAGCCGTGGACAGAGCCTTTGTGGGTAACGCGTTCGTCCATCGAGATGACAGGATAAAAAAGAATGGAGAAGTTGGGACGTGCCTCTTCTGGCGCATGGGTGCTGACGGCTGAAGCCAAGTGGCCTCCAGCGGAGAAGCCCATAATGCCCACGTTTGTGGGCGATATGCCCCAGACCTCAGCACTATCGCGCACGAGCCGGAAGGCTTCGTTGGCATCGCCGAGAGGGATGTTGCGGTCGCCATTGGGCATGCGATACTTCAAGACGAAGAATGCAATACCCTTTGCATTGAAGAACGAGGCCCAATCGTGTCCTTCATGCTGCATGGCAAGATGGCTGTAGCCGCCGCCAGGACAGTCGATGATGGCCCGTCCGGAAGGCATCTCGGGCAGATAGCACGTGAGCATGGCAACACCGATGCCACCATCGTTGTTGCTATGAGGCGTGATGGACGACAGCTGACGATCGCTGAGCAGAAGCGTGAATTGGCGGGCGGTTTGAGCATGAACGCCAAGCACACAGAGGATAGCGAGGATTGATAGCAGATGTTTTTTCATGTCTTTAGTTGTTTTATTTTCATTATTGATTCTTCTGATGGAATTCCACTTCCACGATGCGCAACTTCACTTCGCCCTTCAACGTGCGTACGCGGTCGAGTTCACCTGTGGCACCACCCGCCAGTTCCTTGATTTCTCCGAAGGCCGAACTATTCTGAACGGGCCCCAGCATGCGAAGCGTGATTTGGTCGGTGGTGACAGGGGTGGCAATCGGGATATGGACATAACCCAACGTGGCATAAGTGATGCCTTCCCAAAGTTTCTTTTTGCCAGCATAGATAGCCAGCGGGTAGCACTTGTTACGCCAGCCCGTGAGTTTCAGCACGACCTCATCGACGGGTGCTTTACGGGCAAGACGATAGGTGGCCCAGGCGTTTTCTCGCAAGCCATCGCTCGCCCACTCTGAGAGTTCGTTGTCGTCGAAACTATTGGCGAGCGACGTGGCATTGCTACCAGATGTGGCATCAACAATATCGATACTTACAGAATGGTCGCAGTAAGAAGGTGTAGAGGGAGTTTCGCCACGAGTGAGGTTGAGAGGAAGTGGGGATGACGGCTGCCTGACGGTCTGCAGATCTATGGTGACAGGTTGCAGTCCCTCGGCAGCACATGTAAGCGTAATGTTGCCGGGATGGTTGGTGCTGCGCACAAGCACACGATTGACTCCACACTCCACGGGCAGAGACTGGTGGCGGATGAAGTTGTCGAAGACTGATGGGTGTTCAGGACCGTCGAGCAAGGCAGATGAATTAGCAAGAGGGATTTTTTGTTCTGCAGCGGCCTGATTCGATGGATAGGGCCATGAGCCTTGCGGGGTAGCAATGCCACCCAGCCAACGGCCTTCGCCCCAGAGATTGAAATGCACCATGCGATTGTCGAGCGGACAACGGCGGCCCTGTTCGTCGACCACCTCAAACTGCACAATGGCCATATCGGCTCCATCAGCCTTGAAACCATCAGGATTTTCGATAGTGGTGACATGCAAATGGTGAGGCTTGCCCGCCGTTTCAATGGCGTAGCGACTCACCTCGCGTGCCCCACGATAGCTCACAGCTTCCAAACGACCTGCTTCATAAGGAATATTGGCAAAAGTGAAAAGATACTGATAGGAGCGTTCGCCTTTGCCGAGCGAGCGGCCATTGAGGAAAAGTTCTACTTCGTCGCCCGTTGATACAACATACTTGGTCAGCGTGAGGGTATCGGCATAATTCCAGTGGCCGACAATATAAGTACGATCGCGCTCTGGCGTCACCCATCCATCCCACATCACCTGATGGACAAAGAATGCGTCCTTAGGCAGGCGCATGGCATCTGTGACACCACTGGTGCGATAGTTCGATTCGCCACGGAAGTGAGTATTGGTATCGGAGAAGACAATCTTCGCACCGCCACTATTCACACGACGGCCTGTGCCTGGACGCTCAAGCCAATAATCATACCAGCGGCGTACCATCTCTACGGCAAAAGCATCCATATTGTGGTTGTACTCATGTGCCGGTGCATTGCGATAGAACGGTCCTGCTCCCTCTTTATGGTAAGGATAACTCCACTCGTCCCAATACTTACGGAGCCCTTCGTCGCGGCAATATTCCATCTGCCACATGGGGTGCTTCGCCGACTTGTTGACATAGAGCATCTCGCCACCGTACTCGGCTTCTACGATGTCGAGCATTTCGCGTGAACCTACGGCGCGCCCACCATGAGGGTCGAAACGATCACGAACGGCTTTCAGTTGAAGCATGTGATCACGCGAAATAGATTCGTTGCCACCTTCATAGAAAAGGATACTGGGATTGTTGCGATTGTAGATGATGGCGTCACGCATCAGTTCCACACGCTGCTCCCATCGGCGCCCCTCAATATCTTTCTCAGCATCGCCGGCAGGCATGGCCTGAATGAGGCCCACACGGTCGCACGACTCTATATCCTGCTTCCAAGGCGTGACATGCATCCAACGTACCAGATTGCCGCCAGACTCCACCATCAGGCAATTGGAATAGTCGCTCATCCATGCCGGCACACTCATACCCACCGACGGCCACTCATTTGAAGTGCGCTGGGCATAGCCATGCATCATGATGACGCGATCGTTGAGCCATATCTTACCTTCAGCAAAGCGCGTCTTGCGAAAGCCCGTTCGGGTGGAAACGAGGTCGACGGAAGCAGCTGAGTCGCTACTAACAAGAGATGTGTTGACAGTATAGAGATACCCATAACCCCACGACCAGAAGTGGGCATCGTGCAAAAGGCCACGGGCATGAGCAATAATGGTCTGGCCAGCCTGTAGGGTGCAGGGGGTGCCTTGGAAAGTGAGCACTTCCCTACCCTCTGCATCAAGCACCTGCACCAACAAGCAGAAACTGTGGGGCACGGCATCATCGTTCTTCACCTCCGACTCAACATTAACTACGACAGAGCGCTGAGGAATATCGTAGTCGGAACCATAAACATAGGTACCAGTGGTTTGCAAATTGCTATAAAGGGGCAACGTCTGATGCAGGAGGCCAGTTGTATGAAGCCATACGTTCTTTGGCAATCCGCCATAGTTGGCATTAAAGTTCTTATTGTTCCACTGGTAGGTGCTCCCTGTAGAACGCTCGTGATAATTCCAACTATTGTCGGTTCGCACGGCTAAGACATTCTCACCTTTTTTTATATAAGGAGTCATGTCGAAGCCAAATGCCATCACCCCATTCTCTGAAATACCAAGCAAATGGCCATTCAGATAGACATCGGCGGCAAAGCGAGCACCTTCAAATTCGATGAAAAACTTCCTACTTTCCGTTTCATCGACAGTGAAATGCTTGCGATACCATACAATTGTATCTGAGAGTTGGGCACAGGCAATGCGGAAAGCCTCCTGCTCGTTCCAGGCATGTGGGAGCGTCACTTGCTCCCACCCCTGGTCGTCGAACGAGGCTGACTGAGCACCGTCCATGTCGCCAATGGCAAGCAACCAATTGCCATTGAAGCTTGTCCTTGAGCGCTCTTCGGCTAGCAAATTCAAAGAGAAAAGCGCTATAGCGAAAAGTAGGAAAGTCTTTCTCATCTTTACTTCACGACGATCTTCCGACCACGAACAAAGTAGACGCCGCGAGGCAGACCTTCCAACGAGCGTGCATGACGTCGCACTAACTGGCCACTGGCATTATAGATGTCAACACCCTTGCCATTCTTATCGGTAAGAAGGGCATCGATACCAGTGCTTACCTTCACGAAGAGCAGGCCTTCGCTGATGCGGCTAGTATCCCAATCAAGACCATTGCCTATCTCGGGCAGGTCAAAGGTTGGAGAACCACCAAAAGACTTAGCAACAAAGATGCGGATGGAGTCACCAGCCTGAAGATTGTGATTATCTGCAAGGAAGACACTGATAGTACCGTTCATGACAAGGCGATTGACACCCTGAAGGCTCGTACAGCCATTATTGGATGCAGTGGCGCAGCGAGAAGCACCAACAATGTATGTACTTTCTTTACCAAACGTCACATTCTTGTCATTGAGATTAATGACGCCGCTGGTCGAGACCTTCGACGATCCCACCTGAAGCGTACCATTGATCGTATAGGCAGAGTTCTTCAACGAACCAGAGACACTGGTGATACCAGACAACACGGCACCCTTGGCAACGGTTAGGGCACCCGTGCCGAGCGAGGCGGCAGACGTGAAGGCCAGTTCGCCTTCATTGACGGCAACACTGCCACTAGTCGACCACGCTCCCTTAACGGTCATCTTGCCTTCACCTATTTTCTGGAAGAGAGCGTTCGAAGTAACCTTACCTTCCCAAGTGAAGTTGTCGTCGTTACCTACTCGCCAGGTATTGGCGCCTACACTTGCTCCATTGCTGAACGTGCAAGAACCTCCCAGACTACCTGCTCCGCTAACCTTTCCGATGGTGAAAGTCTTGCCAGAGTTCTGTACTTCCACACCAGAGGCGATGTCGAACGTGCCTTTGGGGCAGCTGCCTGCCACGTTGAGCGTGAAGCGCAAGAGAGCCGGGTCATCGACACTGGAAGTAGGCTTGATAGTACCTTCGAAGTCACTGAAATTGCATTGGATGGGTGTGCGTGTAGCATAGTAGTTGGAACCCTTCTCCGTGACGCCATAGATAGTTAAGGTGCCTGCACCCGTAATCTTGTTTGAATAGGTAGAACGGTTGGCCAGATACCATGTGCCGGTTTTACCCTTCGGCACGTTAACAGCGTAACTAGTACCGGCGTTCTCGCGCAGCGTGCCACCGTGATAGACAACATTCCTGGCGGGAGTTGAGCAAGAAACACACTGTACGGTTCCTGCTGCTACCACCATCGTGTCGACACTGTTGGCAATGTTGAGTTTCATCCAACCCGATCCCCTCTTGGTAAGCTTGGTTCCACTAATAGCCTTGTTGACAATAAAGTCAGCAGAATTCTGAATGACACCGCCCTCAGGTGATTCCATCCTCATGGGTGAGCCTTGAGTGACTGCAGCAGTTGTACGCAACTCTGCACCATTTTCCATGACAAATTTCGCATTACTCGTAACAACACCGCCCAAATTACCTACAGCCTGATTGGCATTTGAAAGCGACGTAACGATCACTGCGCCATCTGAAATGCGCGTGCCACCAGTGTAGGTATTGTCAGTCCTAATTGTAAGATTTCCTGTACCTCGCTTTACGAGCACAGTATTACCAATAATAGATCCATTGCCAGCAAAGGTATAAGCCTTCGTATTATCGACGATGATGGAATCGGCCTCAATCTCGCCTTCCAAGGACACGTTGAAGAGCTTGGCATTATCCGTAAAGTAGACTTTGTCACCACTTACAAACACATCAGCTTTCTCACCGTCGGCAGCAAGGAAGTTCTCTGCTCCACCCAGATTCCAGGCATTACTCTCAGTACCATTCCAATAGACGGTACCAGCATCACGGAGACCTGATACCTCTACGTAAAGTTTTCCATCCTCGAGTACTAACTGAGTCTTGTGAGAATTACCCAGACCTTCAATCTTCAGCTTCGTGAGGTCGCCCTTTAACTCGCCTACTTCACCTAAGAAATAACGTCCCTGTGCTATCTCAGTATCGGCGCCCAAATGAGCTACAAACTCAACAACAGGCGTGAGGTTCTTTGGCCCAAACTGCCAGTTCTTGGTCTCAATCTCCAGTACCTTGGTATTCAACTGATCGGCCTGCATGCCTTCATTGAAAAGGTCGATCACAAGACGCGAGCCAAAGCCCAGAATCAGCGAGTCGGTTGTCACGACACCAGCCTTGCCAGCCCCACCCGGGCGCAACTTGGAGTCATAATCCATCTTAATACTACGGAACTGGCCACCATCGGAATTGAGTTCGGCAAAGCGATTAAGCCATAGTGACGACTGGAGCAACTTACCATCGAAGTTGAGCGTGCCGGCCCAGATGTCGGTGTTACCCGTATAGGTTTGCTCCACTGCAGGGAGCGTCAGAATGCCATCGCCCTGTTTCACAAGGCGCATGTTGCCCGTAAAGGCACCACCGCTAACTGTGCAGGTGTAATACTGATAGTCAATCTTGGCTTTACCGTTGAGAAGGGGGCTATTAGTACCTTGCACCCACGATGGCACGTTGAACGTAGCAACATGGGGCTTAGCACCGTCGGCCACTGTAACTTTCGTGTCATTGGTCTCGCAGACGATGACGTGCTCATCATCATTTGCATACGAGATGGTGCCACCATTCTTGATCTCCGTACGGCCCGTCATGGTGAAAGGTGGCGGAGCTACTGTGATGCCTTCCATCTGTCCAAGGAAGAAACTCTTGTGAGGCGGTTGGTTGTAGCCCACGCACTGCCACACCATACCATTGCGATACTGATGATCGTGCCAAAGCGTGTAGATGCGATACTCCGTGGGGATATTGGTAGTGTAGATACGCAGTTTGGTGTTGTCGCTTGTGCGCACTACGATTTCCTCGCGCCAGTCGCCAAAGATGTCGGCCGAAGCACAAGGATTATTCTTCGAACTATTGTTGGTGGAGCAGCCTGATGTGGTGAGAAGTCGGCCGCCGCCTGGCTTGTAAACGGCTGCGTCGCGTGCATTGCTGCCAGGCGAGTCGAGCACTTCGTCGCAAAGGTCACCATCCCAGTAAATACGGAAATTCAAATGGCTCCAGAACAGGGCATCATTGGCATCGGCTGTGGCTGGTCCTCCGGTAATCACCTTGTCGGCAACAGTTGAGACAAGTCCTGTCTGCGTGGTACGTCCAAGTGAACCAGGGTAGCTATTTGAGAAGTTGGCGCAGAGGGCGCGGCCATCGTCGCTCGTTGATTGCAGACGATAGTAGATCTGACCCGTAGTAGCATTATAATAAGTACAAGCAGGCTCGTCCTCATTACAGGTGAACTGCTCCTGGCCATGGCGATAGGGATCGAGGTCGGCACAATGCTGAGCGTCACCATGTCCATTACCTGTGGTACATAAACCTTTACCGTTGTCATCAATAATCATAGAGCCAAACACTATCTCGTCGCGACCATCCCAGTCAACGTCGGCAATAGCAAAATTATGGAATCCATTACCAAACCACGGATCGTTCCAACCGCCGTTGTTGTCCCAACGCCAGCGCTGAGTGAGTTCATGTGTCTGCGGATTCACGTCAAGTGCACACATCTTATGGCGCGTGTAACAGCCACGTCCAAGGAAGATGCTGGCATGGCGTCCATCAAGGAAGGGAGCGCCGAAGTAATGCTTTGACGAACGATGGCCAGTGTCGGCTTTGCCCCAAGCGGTGGCGTAGTCACTCTCGCCTTTCTCAAATCGCGGTAGCGGATATTCCATCGGTGTGAAAGTTTGGCTCTGCCCGTCCCAGGCAAAGGGCTCACCTGTCTCACCATTGAAATAAATAAGGTATTCGGCTCCCTGATGGGTATACTCGTCGCGAGGCGCCGTATAATTCATGTTACCAATGTTAATGATCTTACCTGATGCAGTATGGAATATCATGTTGTCGGCACCACGCATTATACATTCTGCCTTGCCATCCTGATCCCAGTCGAAGCCTACGATATCCCACTGCTCGTCGGGGCCAGCCATAAGGTTAGGTCCGAGATCGATCCACCAGAGGCGCTTTCCGCTCAACGTATAGCACTCATAATGATGGAACTTTGTCTTATTCGACGAGTTGAGGATGTCGCCCGCGAAGTTTCTCTTCACAATAAACTCCGGTACTCCGTCACCTGTCACGTCGGCCAGCGACACGTCGTTCAGTTCGTATTCTGAAGTGACAGTAGTCCCATTACGGTCTTGAACAGCCGAAACAGGGATGTCGAAGTACTGCTGTGACCAGCGACCTACCTCCTTTGACTTTTCCTGTTCCACGCCCCGTACAACTGCTGCCACCTGATACCTACTCTGGGCATTTCCCGAGGTATGTTGAAAGTTGGACGTACGGAGGGGCTTGCTATTCAGCTTTGTGCCATTGCAATAGAGGTTGTACTCTGTATCGTAGTACTCCTCGCCAAAGATTTTCCAACTTACGAAATTGCCACCCGACTGACCAGGCACAGCAACGAGGCCGCGATCTAGTTTGTCAGTGGTGCGCTGGGCAGACATTGTCGTAAAGGCCGCCATCAGCATTAGCATGAGAAAGATTCTTTTCATTTGTAAATATTTATTTTGTTTATTTTGATTTCATAAGACGTGCAAAAATACTAAAAAAAATTGAAAGCAAATTGTTTATGACCGTTTTTAACAATCATCTAAACTGAGGATAGTTCAGTTGCCATCTGGTTTCTTCAACTCGAAGAGTCCCGACGAAGGCCACACGAATGACGAGGGGCCATCAGGCTCGGCGGGGTCAAAGCCAGTGAAATCGGCTCTCACATGATCAGCCAGCGATAAGTGGAGAGTCTTCATACCCTGAACAACCATTTTGGCAACCTCGTAGGCTCCGTAAGGGTTAAAGTGGGTATTGTCGGCCAATTCCTTAACCTGCCCAGGAAAGGTATTAGCAGGATAATGCACCAATGCCTCACGCGATCCGTTGAAGCCCAGTGTTTCGAAGAAAGTGCGTGTCATCTCGTGCAGTTCTATCACGGGCACACCCTCTCTTCGCGCCACCTCGCGCATGGCCTGCGGATAATCGCCGTGTGTCTCTTTTATGAAACGCTTCTGCTCGTCGAACGAACGGCGCTGGGTAGGTGTACAAAACACTACAGTGGCACCCTTTTTGCGTGCGCCGTCGATAAGGCGCTTTAAGGAGTAAGCAAAATTGTAGTAAGCACCAGCGCCATCGAATCGTTCTTTCTGATCATTGTGACCAAACTCGCAGATTACATAATCGCCTTTGCGTAACATGGAAAGTACCTTGTCAAAGCGTTTCTGGGCAAGAAAAGTGGTAGCAGTAAGGCCACTTTCGGCATAATTAGCTACGCTGACCTCCGCGTCGAGCCATCGAGTGATCATCTGTCCCCATGAAGCCCAAGGTTCAAACTCCTGGTCAACAACGGTAGAATTGCCGCAGAGATAGAGGGTCGTGGCTGTAGAATCGCGTTCTACTTGCAACCGACTCACAGCTGGGTAACGGCCGCAAAACTCCAGAGTCAGAGAGTCATCCCAATTCACATAGTAGCGCTCACGCTCCTTAATTCGAATAGAATCTTTTGGCGATTGCCGCTTGGCAATGGAGCCTTCCGTGTATATATAGGGTGAACGCTTGTTCACTACAAACGTGAGCGTTTTTGTCTCTCCTTTTTTTGTCTGTTGGGGCTCAAAGAAGAGACGACGTGACTCAGCCCTGACACAAGTCTCAGCAGCCTGACGTTTACTGCCTATGGTCACGCTGACACGATAGTTGCCATCAGGCACACTCACGCTGTAGCGGAAGGGCTCACCTTGCGGTTGGTGACTTAAATCGATGTCGAACGACTGGGCATTACTAGCCAATGTAACAAAGAGCGACATGCTCATCAGCAGGATATTTTTAGTCATCAGTATTTTTTTAAGATGTTGAAACAGATTGCAGTATTGTCTTGATTCCAGTTATTGATAGAACTCGCCGTTGATTTTCACATTCTTCACAATTGTGTTTTCAATAAGCATCGCATCAAAGGCACGACGCTCATCGCTGACATCTATATTCTCAAAGGTAAAATCATGAATGCGATACTTCTCACTGGTACCCACGTCGAAGAAGTTACGGCAATCCATGCGGATGTTCTTCATCATGATGTTATTGCACTCCGACAGGGGCATGTCCTTTCGGTCACCGGGCTTATAAAACTGAGTCCAAGGACGCACAACAAGGAAACTACCCGTACGGCCTGTCATATTCTCCACACTGACGTATTCATAATGCTGCGGAGTGTCAGGACGCATCTTGAGCCAGAGCACGCGGTTGGCATCGTCTGCATGGCAATGCCTTAGGATAATGTTGCGGTCGTGCAGCGACTCACTACCCAACGTCAGGCAACCATGAACGCGCCCATAGCGGCAACTCTCGATGAGCACTCGCTCGCAGGGGCCATTCTCTGGTTGCTGGTCGGCCCACGTGCCTTTTCCTCCTTTCAGCACTACAGCATCATCGCACACATGCATGTAACAACCTCTCACCACTACATCTTTGCAGGCATCTAAGTCGATAGCATCAGAACTAGGTGCTCCATGCTCACGGCCCGAAAAGTCAAACACACCACCTGTAGGAGCATAAATGAAGCAATCTCTGTAGCGCACGCGCTCACATCGATAAAGGTGGTTAGTCCAGAACGGTGAGTTGATAGTCCGAACACCCTCAACAGTGACGTTTTTTGAGTTTGAGATGTAAACAAGTCGTGGGCGCTGAGCATCCTTGTTCGTACATTGAGGGTTCCACTGGCGTCTAATCCAGAACTCCTGCCAATAGGCACGGCCATTGCCATCAATTGTACCTGGTCCAAGAATTGTAAAGCCATCGAGACCATCAGCATTCACCAGAGCCGGGAAATATTGGCAGGTTTCACCTTCAATACGTGTCAGGCAGACAGGAAAGTCGATAATGCGATCACTGCCTTTCAGGCGTGCGCCTTCACGCAGCCACAGATTAGTGCCCTGACGGAAGTGGAGTGCGCCGCTCAGGAACACACCCTCAGGTAGCACCACCACGCCTCCACCCTCTTGGGCAGCCAGATCGATGACGTGTTGAAGTTGTTGGGTCTGAACAAGCAACGAGTCGTCGGCCACAACTCCGTAATCAGTCACCAAATACTGACGGCCCAACGTTTCAACGTTGACACGCGTGGTATCCATGAACCATGCTTCCATCTGCGAACCATCGGGCCACGTAGGAGCAATTAATTTCTTTTTTTTTGCCTGAACAGCAGTTACAGCAACTATGAGCAGGCACATTATCAAGAGAATTCTTTTCATATTCTGTCTAAGATAAATGAAGGTTTTCAATGATGTTGTTTCATTTCTGATGCAAAATTATGAAAAATTATTGTAACAGCCAAATATGAGGACATAGGACTAGTAACACACAAGTGAAAAAATGACTACATACTGCACAGGGGAAGTTTTCGCCATATCCAACGGGGCAGCATTCGCCAAGTAGCGACAAGGCATCTATAGCGCCAGTCGACAACACACACATGACGTTTCTTTACAATAGCCTTAACTATTTGACGGGCAACATCTTGCGAATTAAGCTTCAATGGATAATTAGTATTCTCAATGAGCGGGGTGTCTACAAAGCCAGGACGTATATCAGTTATGCAGATACCCAGCCGAAGGTTGCAGGAGAGTTGCTCCAGTGATTCGAGGTAGGTGTTCTGAAAAGCTTTCGTGGCACTATAGGAAGGCGCTGGTCCTAGCCCTTTTGTACCCGCAATCGACGAAATGGCTACAATATGACCACCATTTTGTTCTCGGAAATACTGAAAAGCAGCATCCACCATTCTCGTAAATCCCACTCCATTGGTCACGACGGTACATATCTCAAGTTCTGCATCAAGGGTGACATTCTGCCAACCTACACCCGAAGAATGGACGTAGATATCCATGCCGCCCAACCTATCAATGAGCGTCCGAAGCCTTTCTGCAGCATTCTGACTGGTCACATCAATAGTCTCTGCCACAGCCAGTTGCGGAAAAGCGCTACACAATTCATCAAGACGCTCAATGCGTCTAGCTGCCACACCCACACACCAACCTTGCTGGAGCAGCAGGCGAGCCACTTCACGGCCAATACCAGACGAGGCTCCCATTACAACAGCTCTTTTCATTTCTTTCAATTATAATAAATTACGCTTGCAAAATTACACTATTTATTTAATAAGGTTAAAGATTTGACTGAAAAAATTTGCGTTTTCCAAAATTATTCGTACCTTTGCATAAGATATATCAACAAAAACAACAGAACACGCTTATGAAAGACTTTTTCAAGTATGTGCTAGCCACAATTGTTGGCATTGTAATTCTTTTCGTTGTAATGGCTATTTTGGGTGCTATGAGCCTAGTGGGCATGGTGGCATCAGGTGAAGCCACCAAGAACGTGAGTGACAACTCTGTGCTTGTTGTAAACCTCTCGGGCACCATGGAGGAGCAAGCTGGCGACAATACGCTGAATCAATTCCTTGGCTCGGCTGCAAGCACTATGGGCCTGCAAGAAACACTGGAAGCTATCCAGAAGGCTAAGGAGAACGACAATGTGAAAGGCATATACATTGAAGCCGGCTCATTCTCTGCTGATTACGCTTCATTGCAGGAAGTACGCAACGCACTACTCGACTTTAAGAAGAGTGGCAAGTGGATAGTGGCTTACGGCGACATATATACGCAAGCCACCTACTACCTCTGCTCGGTGGCAGATAAGGTGTGGATGAATCCTAGTGGTGAGATTGACTGGCACGGCATGGCATCACAGCCGATATTCGTAAAAGACTTGTTGGCAAAGGTGGGTATCAAGATGCAGGTCATCAAGGTGGGCAAGTACAAGAGCGCTACAGAGATGTACACTGAAGATCACATGAGCGATGCCAACCGCGAGCAGACACAGGCCTATATCAACAGCATTTGGAAACAAATTACAAATGATGTATCGTCCAGCAGAAAGTTATCAGTTGACTCTCTCAACGCCTATGCCGACCGTTTGGTGATGTTCGAAGGCGCAGAGGCACAGAAAAAGTATAAGTTGGTAGACGCCCTACTTTACCATGATCAGGTAAAGGCTGAGGTGAAGAAGCTCTTGAAGCTGGATGACGACAAGAGTATCAACCAACTGAGCATCAGCGATATGCAAACCGTAAAGCGTAAGAAGGACGGAGAACAGGTGGCTGTGTACTATGCCTATGGCGACATCGTAGATTCTCCTTCCCAGGGAATGCTCATGGGAGGAGGTCATCAGATTGTGGCCAACGATGTGAACAACGACCTTCAGAGCCTTGCTGACGACGATAACGTGAAGGCAGTTGTCATCCGCGTCAACTCACCTGGTGGATCAGCATATGCTTCCGAACAACTTTGGCACCAGATTGAGGTACTCAAACAGAAGAAACCTGTAGTTGTATCGATGGGCGGCTATGCTGCTTCTGGTGGCTACTACATGAGCTCAGGTGCCAACTATATCTTTGCTGAGCCCACCACTCTGACTGGCTCTATCGGTATCTTCGGTACCATTCCAGACCGCTCGGAACTCATGACAAAGAAACTGGGACTGAAGTTCGACGAGGTAAAGACCAACAAGAATGCAGCATTCGGCACCAGTTCACGCCCGTTCAATGCTGAAGAGCTCTCTTATCTGCAGTCGTACATCAACCGCGGCTACCAACTTTTCCGCAAGCGTGTTGCCGACGGTCGTAAAATGACCATTGAGCAAGTAGAAGCCATCGCTCAGGGTCACGTCTTCACCGGTGCCGACGCACTGAAGATTAAGCTCGTAGACGAACTTGGAGGTCTTGACAAGGCCATTGCTAAAGCTGCCCAGTTGGCCAAAATCGACGAATATTATACCAACAACTACCCTGCACCGCCTTCAATCTTCGATCAACTCATGAATCAAGCCAAGGGAGGCAACTACCTTGACGACCAATTGCGCGTGGCGCTGGGCGAATATTACCAGCCGTTTATGCTCATGCGCGAAGCCAACCATATGTCACCCGTGCAGGCACGCCTGCCCTATTTCCTGAATATTAAATAAGATATGCGTAGCGAGGGTGACTTCATAAAGGTGAACGAATGGCTACTGCCGTTAAGCTGGATCTACGGCGCGGTAGTAACCTTCAGAAACTGGATGTTTGATATAGGCATCCTGAAGAGTCGTGCTTACGACATACCCGTCATTTCTGTCGGTAATATCACGGTTGGGGGGGCAGGAAAGACCCCACATGTGGAGCACCTTGTCAGACTCCTTCAGGAAAAGATGAAGGTGGCTGTTCTTTCTCGGGGCTATAAGCGCAAGACGAAAGGTTATCTACTAGCAGACTCATCGTCGACAGCACGAGACATCGGTGACGAGCCTTTGCAAATGAAGCAGAAGTTCCCTAAAACATATATTGCAGTCGACAAGAAACGCAGACGTGGAATTGACAGGCTCACCCACGATGAAGCCACCAGTGACGTTGATGTGATTTTGCTTGACGATGCCTTCCAGCACCGCTATGTAAAACCTGGCATCAACATTTTGCTCGTCGACTATCACCGGCTTATCATTTACGACAAGCTGTTACCTGCCGGGCGACTGCGCGAGTCGATGAAAGGCAAGCGAAGAGCAGATATGGTTATAATAACAAAATGTCCGAAAGACCTGAAGCCGATGGAGTTCCGTGTGCTCACAAAGGCTATGGATCTTTTTCCATATCAGGGACTCTTTTTTACCACACTTGAATATGGCACACTGTTGCCGCTCTTCCCCAAGGAGAGCAAAGAGTTAAAGACTGAACAAATGAAAGATACCAACATCCTACTGCTTACAGGTATCGCCTCGCCACAGCAGATGGTGGAAGATTTGCAGGAGCATTGCAACACCATCACTCCTCTCACGTTTGGTGATCACCACTACTTCCACCCAAAAGACATACGACGTATTAACGAGGCTTTTGAGACATTGCCTACACCGCGCATTATCATCACGACAGAGAAAGATGCTGCCAGACTCGACAATATTGAAGGACTCTCTGACGAGATACGCAAAAACATCTATGCTCTGCCTATATGCATCAAGTTCATGCTTGATCAAGAAGAAAACTTTAATCAAAAAATACTAAGCTATGTACAAAAAAATTCAAGAAACAGCATCCTGGTTAAAACAAAGGATGACGTCAAGCCCAAAGATAGCAATCATTCTGGGGAGCGGCCTCGGAGAATTAGCTTCCGAGATAACTGATGCAGTAGAGATTCCTTACGAAGATATACCCAATTTCCCTGTCTCCACAGTAGAGGGACATAGCGGAAAGCTCATTTTTGGAAAACTCGGCAACAAGGATATCATGGCCATGAAGGGCCGATTCCACTACTACGAAGGTTATTCCATGAAAGAGGTCACTTTTCCAGAACGTGTGATGTACGAACTGGGCATAAAGATTCTCTTTGTTTCCAACGCAGCAGGCGGTATGAACCCTGCCTTTAAGATAGGAGACCTCATGGTTATCACAGACCATATTAACTTCTTCCCTGAGCACCCCCTACGCGGAAAGAACTTCCCAACCGGCCCACGTTTTCCTGACATGCACCAGGCATACGACGCTGAGCTCATCAAGTTGGCCAGCAAGATTGCCAAAGAGAAGAAGATTAGGCTCGTCTATGGCGTATACACAGGCGTACAAGGACCAACCTTCGAGACACCAGCCGAATATCGCATGTATCGCACATTGGGAGGCGACACCGTGGGCATGTCGACCGTGCCTGAGGTCATTGTGGCCAACCATTGTGGCATACGTGTCTTCGGAATCAGCATCGTAACAGATCTTGGGGGCTTTGACGTGCCTGTAGAGGTGAGTCATGAGGAAGTACAAGAAGCTGCAAACCGAGCACAGCCCATCATGACAGGCCTTATCCGGGAAATGGTCAATCGTCTCGACTAACTCTCCATCTATTCCCTAACCTGTTTCGATTCTGTAGCAACACATAAAAAGAGAAATCAATCCAATGGAAATAGCAAAACTCGGTGAGTTTGGTCTCATCGAACATCTTACCCACGACATTAGGCCTCAGAATGCATCTACGCTCTATGGCATAGGTGACGATTGTGCTGTCATGCACTACCCCGACACAGAAGTGCTGGTTACAAGCGATATGCTCATGGAGGGCATCCATTTCGACCTTACCTACATCTCTATGCGGAACCTTGGCTATAAGTCGGCTATGGTCAACATCAGCGACATCTTTGCTATGAACGGCACACCGCGCCAGCTCATTGTGAGCATTGCTCTGAGCAAGCGCTTCACTGTTGAAGACCTTGAAGACTTCTATCAGGGACTTCGTGCTGCATGCGCAAAGTGGAACGTCGATATAGTGGGCGGAGATACAACCTCCTCCTACACAGGCCTCGCCATTAGCATTACATGTATCGGAGAAGCTCACAAGGAAGATATTGTATATCGCAAAGGTGCACACGACACCGACCTCATCTGCGTCAGTGGCGACCTTGGAGCTGCCTACATGGGCTTACAACTGCTTGAACGCGAGAAGGCCGTCTACTACCAATTGCTCAATGAGCACCAGAAAAAGCATCCTAACGAACCAGAACCCGATTTCCAACCAGACTTTGCCGGAAAGGAATACCTCCTGCAACGACAGCTGGAACCAGATGCTCGAGGCGATATCATTCAGAAGCTGCGCGAGGCAGGCATCCGCCCGACGGCGATGATGGACATCAGCGACGGTCTTTCCTCAGAATTGCTGCACATTTGCAAACAATCGAACGTAGGGTGCCGCATATTTGAGAAGAACCTACCCATCGACTACCAAACGGCCGTAATGGCTGAGGAACTCAACATGAACGTCACGACCTGCGCCCTCAATGGAGGCGAGGACTACGAACTACTCTTTACCGTGCCCATTGGAGACCATGAGAAAATAGAGGAGATTGAAGGCGTAAAGCTTATCGGCCACATCACTCGTGCCGAACTAGGTGCACAACTTGTCAGTCGCGACGGGCAAGAGTTTGAGATCACAGCCCAAGGATGGAATCCTCTAAAAACTCAGGAATAAGATTAAAAAAGTCGATAAATAAGGATAAAACGGCGACAATCTGGCGGAAAACAAAAGAAAAACAACTTTTTTTGAAAATAATTGCACAAAAATTTTGGAGAATCAGAAAAATAGTTGTACCTTTGCATCCGCAAACGAAAGGAAGCGTGAAAACAATGGGGTGCCTTAGCTCAGTTGGTAGAGCATCGGACTGAAAATCCGTGTGTCCCCGGTTCGATTCCTGGAGGCACCACTCCTCCTTTCATTAGTCCCCGGTTATCCGTGATGGAGCCGGGGTTTTTCATTTTCATATATCACCAAAGCCAATAACCAAGACAATGAAACGACTAATCACCCTATCACTGTTGCTTCTTTCTGCTTTTAATGTCAGAGCAGACGGCAGCCTCTCACCTTACGACCTAGGACGTCCTATAGGATGGGCTACCGTAGAAGGTCAGACCACAGGTAGCAACGATGAGAATGCCGTTGTCGTCAGTTCGCTCAGTGAATTGAATGCAGCCTTGAAGACTGCACGTGACAACATCAAGAAAGATGCTGGTTACAAGATGACTATCTACGTGAAAGGCGAAATTGAGACCTCGTCTGTCATTTACCTCCAAGACTCCAAGAACATCACTATCTATGGTCTTCCTGGATCGGCACTCATCAACAAGAACCGCGACTCCAAATCGTCGACTGGTATTCTCGTTATTAAGCGTTGTGAGAACATCATCATGCGCAACATGACATTCAAAAGTGCAGGTGCCTATGATATAGATGGTAATGACAACCTCACCCTGCAATCCAGCAAACATATCTGGATTGACCATTGTGACTTCCAAGATGGTGTAGACGGCAATTTCGATTGCAACAGCCAATCTAACAACATTTGCGTAAGCTGGTGCCGTTTTCGCTATCTCATCTCTCCCAAGGCTGGAGGATCAGGCGGAAGCAACGACCACCGCTTCAGCAACCTTTGGGGAGGTAGCGATTCTGCCGACGATGACGGCTACCTGAATACGACATTCGTCTGCTGCTGGTGGGACGAGGGCTGTCGAGAACGTATGCCCCGCATTCGCTTCGGGCGCATACACATTCTGAACTGCCTCTATTCAAGTAGCGTCACCAGCTATGCCGTGGGAATAGGCTATAAGGCTCGCGCCTATGTAGAGAATTCCGTCTTCGATTTTACCATTAACAGTTCTCATAAGGTTTGGAAATATGCTTCCACTTCAGGGCAGGACGACCATAGTTTCATCTTCAAGGGCTGTCAGGGTATCAGCGACACAAAGGATCAAAAGCAAGAAGACTATTTTATCCCCTCTGAAACTTATGCTTACGAGGCCTTTGATGCCAACCTCGTAAAGGAGGCCATCACTAATGAGGAAACCGGGGCAGGCTCAACGCTTGACATTGAGGAGGGTGAGCCTTTCACAACAGGTATTGCTAATTCAGATGACAAGCTTATCACAAGGAAAACAGTCTATCACAACGTGTCAGGCAAGCAGGTTTCCCCGCTAACGAAAGGCGTAATTATTCGAACCGATATTATGAGCGATGGTACACGAAGAGTAAGGAAAATAATCCGATAAACGTCAGTCGTCCAATACCGTCAATACCCCATCATTGACCAAGAAATGAATATCACGACCTTCAAAAGGCATTCCATAGACCTTTTGAGGGTCGTTTTGATAATGAGGCCTGGGGTCTAACTCCAGTGTGTGACGAAGTGCTTCCAATTGCTCTTTACTGAGAAACGCCTCTATAGAAGGAGGAATCACTACACTAAGTTTCGGCCACTTTCTCTGATCTACAAAACCGCTTCTCACTCCTACATGACAGTCTGCATAAGCGATGTAAGGTTTAATATCGAAAATTGGTGTTCCATCCATTAGGTCGGCTCCCAACACATGAATAACTGGTCCCAGTGAATCGTTCATCTCAACATGATCAATCTTAACAGATGAAAGCCCCAATGGATTGGGACGAAAAGGCGAGCGCGTTGCAAACACCCCTACCCTCTCATTTCCGCCAAGAACTGGAGGACGAACCACAGGGCTGACAGCCCGGTGGGGATTGGCAGAAAACTCCCAGATGAGCCATAGGAAATCAAAATCCTCAAGCCCTCTGATGTAGTCTGTATTACGATACTTAGGCTCAAAAATGATGGAACCTCTCAATTCCTCAACAAGTCCGCTCTGCTTAGGTATTCCAAATTTCGACCTAAATGGCGAACGAAAATGAGCTATAGGAAATATATCCATAACAAATTGGATTAGCTGAGTTCTATGAAGAAAGAGGCCGACAAAAAAACAACGATAGTAAGTAAACCAACAAGAACGGGCATGTAAGGATGTTTGAGATCGGTAAGTACATCTTGCCTACTGATACGACAGAAGACATAATAGGCCAATGAAGCACCCACGGCTCCCATCACCATGCCTGCCAACAAGTCACTTGGATAATGTACCCCTAAATAAAGCCTGGAATAACAAACAAGCAGGGCCCATGCAGCCATAAAAAAGGTAAGGAAATGACGTCTTAGCAGCCATGCTATGAAGAACACCAAGCCCCAAGTGTTGCTTGCATGAGAAGAAGGGAATCCGTAACGACCTCCTCTATGATTGTCCACGATATGTATGAACTGGCTGACAGGATTCTCAAGATTGCTGGGACGAAGCCTGGCCACAAAAGGTCGTATAACATGAGAAGAAAAACAGTCAGTGAACAATAGAACAACGGCCATCGCCACTAGCGAAAAGAGCACCACCCGCAATTCAAAGTTTCTAAACAGCACGTAGAATATGGAAACATAAAAGGGAATCCATTCAAACTTACGGCTGCAGAGCCACATGAATGCATCCCAGTAGCTGCTATGATTACTATTGACAGCCAGCAAGAGAGACGTGTCGAGATCACTCAGATATGTTATAACTTCTGTCATCACTTTTATCCTATCGTTTATCTATATCATCATATAATTTCTGAAGATATGCCTTTCCGCTCATCAATAATGAGTCAGACATTTCACCTGCGACAACTTTGCCCGACTTGTTATCATAGATAAGACGCTCCTTGCCATCTTTCACAATGCCAAATGCATCGGGGACAGCAAAAAAGGCAAAATGAGGTGCCGACTGATCAAGCATATCCTTACTAAACAGGAACTCATGATGGTCAATACCCAATTGAGAAAGCAACGTAGCCGCTATATCCTGCTGCGAACCAAATACATCGATGTGCTTATGACACTTCAGAGCACCACCTACCATGAGCAAAGGAATCTGATATCGGCTGAAATCAAAGTTGCAGATTCCTTGCGGATAACATCCCAAGTGGTCGGGTACGATGATGACGAGCGAGTGCTCCCATCGGTCAGTATGTCTAAGCCATTCTATGAAACGTCCGAGATAAGTATCTGTGTAGGCAAATGCATTCAGTCGCTCGTCCGGCAACTTGTGGTAGGGGACATCGAAAGGTTCGTGCGAACTGGAGGTCTGAAGAACTCTAAAGCATGGGGTTATCTCTTTCTTTGAGATTTCAGCCGACCACTCTTCTTCCAAATCACTCTTCATCCGCTCAAACACCAAGTGGTCAGGAACTCCCCACTTGCTAAGTCTGTCCTTCATAGGGAAATCAACGTCTGAAATCAAACGCTCAAATCCTTGGTTCAGCAAAAATGAGCGCATATTGGTAAAATCAGCATCCCCACCATAATAATATGCCAATTCATAGCCTTCCTTTTTCAAGCTTTTAGCCAATGAAGGCAGTGAAGAAGTTTTATGGGGATACTTCATTAAACTCATTGTTGGTTGGGCTGGATAGCCACAAAGGATCGAAACGAGTCCGCGATCGGTACGGAAACTATTGGCATAGAAATTTGTAAACAGCAGCCCCTCGTCTGCCAATTTGTCGAGTGAAGCAGCAACACCATTCCCACCTAAGGTCTTCATCAGTTTCGATGAAAAACTCTCCAAGATGACCAGATAGATATCTGGACGAGAGAGGGTGAATAATGAGTCAACACATCCGTTGCCATGCTTGGTCATCTGTCGAAAGAGAAGTGTTGCCTCTTTTTCATCCATAAACCGGTATTGCTTGTCAAAGTCATTCTGATGGGACAATGACTCCAATAAGCTAAACATAGGATTGACTGCCGCATGATTCAAGGATTGCTGTTGGCTGAAATAGACCTTGCCAGTGTTCATCGACGACACTTTAAGGCCACCTCTGATGGCAACAAACATCATCCCCCCGAAGAATAAGAACAATATGGTGGCAGCAAGTTGCTGGCCAAGCATCATGCGTTTTCGCCACCCCAACTCACGAATGGAAAGGGCACGCGATGCACCGAAATAGAGCAACAATGACAACAGCACCAGCAAAACAACACCCATTATTAATAAAAAAGGTGTGGCACTTGCAAAAGCATCCTTCGGCGACGTGAAGAAATAGAACAATGGAGTGGCATCGAGTGGAAAATTCCAATATTCATAAAGCACAACATTCAAAAGAAACGTCAATGCCGCAAGCAAACTGCTGATCCCCAGCCATACCTGGCAGCAGATACGAAGCCATTTGGCTGGGCGCCAAAGATGGATAAGCACAACAACAAGTGGAAGGGCGGTCAGATAGCCTGCCATTGACACATCAAGAGGAAGTCCATGCCAGCAAACTCTTGACCATTCGCCCACTCCTTGCTCTGCATAGAGGCCTTTGTAGTAGAGCATGAACAAAGGCTTCTGAAGAAGAAATATAAAAATCCAGTATATCCAAAGCAGAAACACTTTGGATATACCAGATTCAAAAATAAAAGCCCACTGTCTTGCCTTCATTTAAATTTCCCATCCTACGGCACTAGCTCCAAGGACAGCAGCACTAGAGCCTTCAAGACCACTGACCAGGAACTTGGCCTTTCCCTTGAAAATCTTCAGCACATTCTCGTCGTAGGCCTTCTCAATGGGTTTCATAATCAGGTCGCCAGCTTTTGTCATTCCACCGAAGAACACAAATGCCTCAGGCGAAGAGAAGGCTGCAAAATCAGCACAGGCCTCACCAAGCATGCGTCCTGTAAACTCATAAATCTCATTAGCCAACTTGTCGCCCTTGCCGGCAGCAATAGCCACATCAAGACTCGTGATTTCCTCTGGATTCAGGTCGCGAAGCATGGAGGGCTCTTGAGTTGTGGAAAGCAATTCACGTGCCGTGCGGGCAACACCCGTAGCCGAGCAATAGGTCTCAAGGCATCCCTTGCGACCACAACCACAGGGACGACCATTCTCACGGCGAACAATGACATGACCAAGCTCGCCTGCGAAACCATCGCAACCATATACCAACTGGCCATTGATAACAATACCAGAACCCACACCAGTACCCAACGTAATCATGATGAAATTCTTCATGCCACGAGCAACGCCGTAGGTCATTTCGCCAATAGCGGCTGCATTGGCATCATTAGTCAGTGCAACAGGAATGCCCAGACGCTCTTTGAACATAGCTGCCAGCGGAACAATGCCATCGTGACCCCACGAAAGGTTTGGAGCAAACTCAATGGTACCATTATAGTAATTACCATTGGGAGCGCCGATACCCATTGCCTTAATCATCTCAATACCACCAACTTGCTCAATAATTGGTTCCAATGCGTTTACACAGGCGTCGACATAGTCTTCCACCTTGTCATAGCCTTGCGTCTTGATTGCTGTCGTAGCCTTGATCTCGCCACGACTGTCAACAATTCCGAAGACGGAGTTCGTTCCGCCCAAATCCAACCCGATTACATAGGGTTTAATAGCCTGTTGTGTATCCATTTTCTTAAAACTTTGGTTTATTTGTTAATAGTATTGCTGCAAAGGTACGAAAAAGTTTTGATAGTTCCAAATTTATTTGTACCTTTGCACTCGTTATGCCATTCCATATACCCATAAACATCTTGGATTTTATATTCAAGGGAATGCTCATCGGCATGATTGCTTCTGCTCCGATGGGACCTGTTGGTGTCCTTTGTGTTCAGCGTACGCTGAAGAAAGGCCGCTGGTATGGATTTGTTACAGGTGTCGGAGCTGCTGCCAGCGATATCATCTATGCTGCCATTACAGGTTTCGGTATGGCCTTTGTCATGGATTTTGTCAACAATGCTCAGACAAAGTTTTATCTACAAATCATCGGTAGCCTGATGCTGATGGCTTTCGGATGGTATACCTACAGAACAGACCCCACCAAAAACATGCATCATTCCAGTAATGACAAAGGCACTTTGGCCTACAACGCCATTACAGCATTCCTGGTAACTCTCAGCAATCCTCTTATTGTATTCCTCTTCATGGCACTCTATGCACAATTCGCCTTTGTGCTCCCCGACCATCCTTTTGAAATGATTGTAGGCTTCATGAGTATTGTTGGTGGTGCGCTGTTGTGGTGGTGGGGACTCACTTGGCTGGTCGATAAGATAAGACTGAAATTCGACGAACAAGGCATCAAGATTATCAATCAGGTTATTGGTGTTGCCGTGATGATAGGAAGTATCATTATGTTGCTTGGCACTACCACTAACCTTCTGAGATTCTTCTGACGACGCGCGCCAACGCCGCTCTATTTGCAACATCTTTTAATCATCATAACAGAAAGAAACAACCGTGTTTATTGCACAAGATTTACGTCAAAAGAACATTGTAGAATACTTGCTCTACATGTGGCAGGTTGAGGATATCATCCGTGCCTACGACTGCTCGCTTTCGCGCATCAGAAAAGAATACATTTCCCGCTTTGACTATTCCGACGAACAGCTTGAAGACATGACCGATTGGTATGGTGACTTGGTTACTATGATGAATCAGGAGGGGAAGCGCCAAAGTGGCCATTTGCAAGTCAATCAGGTGGTACTTCAGCAGCTTTCTGAACTCCATGCACAACTGCTTCAAAGCACAAAATTCCCTTTTTACACATCACAATATTATAAGGTATTGCCCTTCATCGTTGAATTGCGCAATCGTAGCGGAAAGGACAAGAATGAAATTGAGACCTGCCTCGATGCTCTTTACGGCACCATGATGCTGCGTTTGCAGAACAAGGAGATAACACCCAACACATCGCATGCCATACAAGAAATCACGACCTTGTTGGGCATGCTTTCCGATTATTATAAGAAAGACAAGGAAGAAGGTTTGGAATTAGAGTGACCCCCTAAATAAAGGTAAACTATGAATATTCTCATAACAGGATGCAACGGCCAACTCGGCAACGAAATGCAGCTCCTTCAAAAAAACGATTCAGACAACTGCTATTATAATACAGATATTGCAGAACTGGATATCACAAGCGTTGAAGCTATCGAAAGTTATGTCGCTGAACATCACATCGACGGCATCGTGAATTGCGCGGCCTACACAGCTGTTGACAAAGCCGAAGCCAACGAAGAGCTTTGCACGTTGCTGAATGCTGAGGCGCCAGCCTATCTTGCCGCCGCTATAGAGAAGCGAGGGGGATGGATGGTTCAGATTTCTACCGATTATGTTTTTGATGGTACCCATCATACGCCCTATCATGAAGACGACGACACTTGTCCGAACAGCGTATATGGACGAACGAAACTTGTTGGAGAATTTAACGTGATGAAACTGTGCCGCCGTTCTATGGTCATCCGCACAGCCTGGCTTTACAGTACTTTTGGCAACAACTTTGTAAAGACTATGATCCGCTTGGGGCGTGAGAAGGAACAATTGGGAGTAATCTTCGATCAGATTGGCACCCCCACCTACGCCCGCGATCTCGCAACAGCCATCATGACTGCCATCCGCAAAGGGATTGTACCAGGTATCTATCATTTCTCCAATGAGGGTGTCATCTCATGGTACGATTTCACAAAAGCCATTCATAGGTTGGCAGGCATTGATCATTGCCACGTACGTCCACTCCACACAAGTGAATATCCAACTGCTGCCAAGCGCCCCCCCTACTCCGTTCTCGACAAGACGAAAATCAAGCAGACCTATGGCATCGAGATTCCCTATTGGGAAGAGTCGTTGGCCGAATGTATAGCCAAAATGATTGAAGAATAATAAAAAAGTATTATTATATATATGAATCCTGAAATAGAAAGAAGAAGAACTTTTGCCATCATATCGCACCCTGATGCTGGTAAGACCACACTGACTGAGAAGTTTCTGCTCTTCGGCGGACAGATACAGGTGGCTGGCGCAGTGAAAAGCAACAAAATCAAGAAGACTGCAACCAGTGACTGGATGGACATTGAAAAGCAGCGTGGTATCTCTGTGTCGACCTCAGTCATGGAATTCGACTATACCCCTGAGGGCTCTGACATCGAGTACAAGGTGAACATCCTTGACACCCCTGGCCACCAAGATTTTGCCGAGGATACCTATCGAACGCTGACAGCCGTCGACTCAGCAATCATTGTCGTCGACGGAGCCAAGGGTGTTGAGACTCAGACACGCAAACTGATGGAAGTTTGTCGCATGCGCCAGACACCTGTCATTATCTTCATCAACAAGATGGACCGCGAAGGCCGCGATCCTTTCGACTTGCTCGACGAACTCGAACAGGAACTGAAAATCAAAGTGCGCCCTTTGTCGTGGCCCATTAACCAAGGTGCCAAGTTCAAAGGCGTCTACAACATCTATGAGCAGAAACTCGATCTCTTCACGCCAGACAAGCAGCGTGTCACGGAAAAGATAGAGGTTGACATCGAAAGTTCACAGCTCGACGACCAAGTAGGTGAAAAGGATGCACAGCAATTGCGTGATGACCTCGAACTGGTTGATGGCGTCTATCCAGAATTTGAAGTAGAGACATATCGCTCGGCAGAAGTAGCCCCAGTATTCTTTGGCTCTGCCCTGAACAATTTTGGTGTGCAGGAATTGCTGAATTGCTTTGTCGAGATTGCCCCCTCCCCTCGCCCGACAAAGGCTGAAGAGCGTTTGGTAGATCCCAATGAGCAGAAGTTCACCGGATTCATTTTCAAGATTACGGCCAATATCGACCCCAACCATCGTTCGTGTATTGCATTCTGCAAGGTGTGCTCGGGCAAGTTCATGCGCAACCAGCCCTATCTGCACGTGCGTCAGGGAAAGACGCTGCGTTTCTCTTCCCCCACCCAGTTCATGGCCCAACGCAAGTCCACCATCGACGAAGCATGGGCGGGTGATATCGTAGGTCTGCCAGACAACGGCACCTTCAAGATAGGCGACACGCTGACAGAAGGTGAACTGCTCCACTTCCGCGGGTTGCCTTCGTTCTCACCCGAAATGTTCAAGTATATCGAGAACGACGATCCCATGAAGTCAAAGCAGCTCGAGAAGGGTATCAATCAGCTGATGGATGAAGGTGTCGCTCAATTGTTCGTCAATCAGTTCAACAATCGAAAGATTATCGGAACCGTCGGACAGCTGCAGTTTGAAGTCATCCAATATCGCCTGGAGAACGAGTACAACGCCAAATGCCGTTGGGAACCCGTGCATCTGTACAAAGCATGCTGGGTGGAAGCCGACGACGAGAAGGAACTCGATGCCTTCAAGAAGCGCAAGTATCAGTATATGGCCAAGGACCGGGAAGGCCGAGACGTGTTCCTGGCCGACTCTGGCTACGTGCTATCAATGGCCCAGCAAGATTTCGAGCACATCCGTTTCCACTTCACCAGCGAGTTCTAAGCCCCATTCTGGAAACATTCAAATCACAATAAAGGGAATAACCTTTCCACTTCGGAAAGGCTATTCTTTATTATTCTTGAAAGTTATTTTGCCGTTGTAGGAAATGAGCACGTCAACAGCATAACTGCTTGGCGAATCCGGTTCGCAGATGAGTGCGCTGTAGTGAATGCCCTCCTCATCGACATGACTGAATAGCATATCACTCAAGATACTTTGTTTCAACACCTCAGCAGGCACGTGCTTTGCAAAGTCATTCTTATGGAAATCGCTTGAGAACACTTTCTGAGCACCTTGGAAAACAGCCAGGTTGATGATGTTGTCATAGTACACGTTACCCACCGACACTCCTTCGTCGTTGTAGGTCGTCTTGATAACCTTATAGGTTGTAGGGTTCACCTGCACATAACAATGGTAGCGCTTGCCCTGGCTCATAAAGATTGTGTCGCGCTTGATGAGCAGGTTCTGATTGATAGCCACTGGAGCCGACTTCTCAAAGAGTGTTGCATCATCCGTGTCGTCACTTTTCACAAGTTTCACGACGTCACCTGCCTGATTGCGGAACTCAAAGAGATGGGGAGCCTGCCTTACGATGGCATATCTGACATCGCTGGCCCCATGCATCACAAGCGTATCTCCAAACACTTGGAAAAGAGTGGGCAGACTGGTGGAATCAGGGAAAAAGATGGTGTCGCCCACTATGCGGAAGACGGGCTCATCGTCGTCGGCGTTCAACCATACACCCTGAAGCATCTGCTTGGCACGCATGTCCTCCTGCACGTCAGCAGAAGCAGCCGAAGATGCCTTCTCACGACCACACGATCCCAAAACGATAGCCATTCCCACCAGCAACGGCAGGAACGCCCGAGCGTAGTCTCTTCCTTTCTCTCTATTATGAATAAATCTCATCACAATACTTATCGTTTACCGATACAATGGTATTCAAACTCGGCTTCTTCCAATTCTGCATGGTCGAAGATGTTGCGCCCATCAATAACCAGCCGACGGCGCATGGCTTTGCCCACTACTTCCCAACTTGGCAGACGGAACTCCTTCCATTCTGTCAGCAAGAGCAAGGCGTCAGCATTCAGTACTGCGTCATACATGTCGCGACAATACACGACTGCATCTCCCAACCGGCGACGGCATTCGTCCATAGCCACTGGGTCGTACACACGAACGGTGCAGCCAGCCTTCAGCAACAGGTCGATCATCACGAGTGAAGTGGCTTCGCGCATATCGTCAGTTTCGGGTTTGAAGGAAAGGCCCCAGAGCGTAATCGTCTTGCCTTTCAGCGATTCGCCCTCGAATGCGCGCTGCAGTTTCTCGAAAAGAATGCTCTTCTGATGGGCATTCACACGCTCCACAGCCTTCAGCACCTCCATCGAATAGCCATTCTGGTCGGCGGTTTTGATGAGTGCCTTCACGTCTTTAGGGAAGCAAGAGCCACCGTAGCCACAACCGGGATAGAGAAACTTCCTGCCAATGCGTGTATCGCTGCCGATGCCCTGACGCACCATGTTCACGTCGGCGCCCACCAGTTCGCACAGGTTGGCAATGTCGTTCATGAACGAGATACGCGTTGCAAGCATCGAGTTGGCAGCATACTTCGTCATCTCAGCACTGGGCACATCCATGAAAATCACGCGGAAATTGTTCATCATGAATGGTTTGTAGAGACGCGAGAGCAGTTTGCGGGCACGTTCGCTATCAACACCCACTACCACGCGGTCTGGACTCATGAAGTCTTTGATGGCATTGCCTTCTTTCAGAAATTCAGGATTGCTGGCCACGTCAAACTTCACGTCGACTCCACGCTTGTCAAGTTCACGCTGAATAGCATCGTTCACTTTCTGAGCCGTACCGACGGGAACCGTACTCTTTGTCACTACCACCATATATTTATTAAGGTGGCGACCTATAGTCTCGGCCACTTGCAGCACGTACTTCAAGTCGGCCGATCCGTCTTCATCAGGAGGAGTGCCTACAGCAGAGAAGACTATCTGCTGCTCGTTGAGCACCTCTGCCAACGAAGTGGTAAACTTCAAACGACCTGCACGCACATTCTTCACCACCAAATCTTCCAATCCTGGCTCATAAATGGGAATATCACCCTTCATAAGTCGTTCTATCTTGGCAGCATCGACATCGACACAAGTCACGTTGGCACCCGTATCGGCAAAGCATGCGCCCGACACCAGTCCTACATATCCCGTTCCAACAATCGCTATATTCATTGGTTGTTAATCTATTATCAATCAAGTATTTATCCTTAGAAGTACTCCGCCTCACTGAAAGGCTTTGCCTTCTTATCTTTTTCGCTCAGCAACAACTGATTTTCTCCTAACGGCCAATCGATTGACAGCTGCTCGTCATTCCAAAGAATGGAAGCTTCGGCTTGAGGGGCATAGGCGTTGTCAACCTTATAGGTAAAGATGGCCTCGTCGCTCAGTACCAGAAAACCATGAGCAAAACCGCGGGGAATAAAGAACTGGCGCTTGTTCTCGCCGCTCAGTTCCACCATGACGTGTTGGCCAAAGGTAGGCGAATTGCGACGAAGATCGACAGCCACATCAAGCACGCGGCCACTGATGACCCTCACCAGTTTGGCCTGAGAAAACTCGCCACGCTGATAGTGCAAGCCGCGCAACACACCGAACGACGACTTCGACTCATTGTCCTGGACAAAGTCCACCTTACCGACATTTGCGACAAACTCCCCTTGTTTCCAAGCCTCGAAGAAGTAGCCTCGGGCATCCTCAAACACCTTTGGCTCAATCACATAGACTCCTTCTATTGCAGTTTTTATATATTCCATAGTTAATTGCGTTCAAATCGCTTCTTTTCATTCAATTTGCAAAGATACAAAAAAAACTTCAAACAAGCCGACGAACGCCTCGTTCTTTTTTTCCGGGTATATGAATTTTTGTTAAATGAGGAAAAAACTTCCCTCTTTCATCTACTGTCTTTCATCTTTTTTTGTACCTTTGCAAACGTGATTCAAATAGAGAGACATATAGAAATCCTGCTTCTGAGCAATGACTGTGTCATTGTTCCTGACTTTGGTGGCTTCATGGCTCACCACATAGAGGCGCACTACGAGGAAGACGAAAGCCTCTTCCTGCCCCCTCTGCGCACGCTGGGTTTCAATCCGCAACTGCGGCTCAACGACTCTCTGCTGGCCCAATCTTACATCGAAGCCTACGATATCAGCTATCCTGAAGCACTGAGACGTATTGCAGGCGAAGTGAGCGAGCTGAAACAGCACCTCAACGAGAACGGCTCTTACGAGCTGAACGACCTGGGCACCATCTACCTGAACGACGACGGCAACTACGAGTTCACTCCTTGCGAAGCAGGCATTCTCACGCCTTCACTCTACGCGCTCAGTTCTTTCGAGATGCAACCGCTGGCCCGACAGACGGCGACGATAGTGCCTCTCACCGAGCAACCACAGCAAGAAGAGCAGACGGAAGCCAAAGAAGCTGAAGACGAAAGGCCTTCGGCTGCCACCATTTCCATCAAGGTGAGCACCCTGCGGAACATCGCTGCAGCCTGCATTGCCGTGCTGGTTCTGTGGATTTTCCCCTCTCAGTTCAGCAACGACGCCCACCAGTCGGCCCAGCAGCTGCAAGCCAGTTCCGAAATCATGCAGCACATGATGCCCAAGAATGTCACAACAGGCAAGCCAAAGGCCGTGGTGCCGCAGCCGGCAAAGACTGTTCAAAGCGCACCCATCGCCAAGGAAAAAGAAGAAGCGCCTGTGGTTGAAGACTACTTCACCATCGTGCTGGCATCGCAGGTGAGCAAGAAGAACGCAGACTACTATGTCGAGCAGCTCCACAAAGACGGTTTCTCCTTGGCAGAAGTACTGCTTGCAGGCAAGAACACCCGTGTCATCTACGGCCACTTCGCCAGCGAAAGCGAGGCCTACAACGCCCTTCGCCCCCTGCGAAGCAAGTCTTCCGAATTTGCTGAAGGCTGGGTCATGAAAGTGAAACCATGAAGTTTTCCGCCACATCATTAACACATCATTCCAAGCATTTTCTACTATGAAACGCGTACGATGCCCCAAATGCGACCAGTTCACCATCTTCGACGACTCCAACTATGAAGCGGGACAATCGCTCGTCTTTCAATGCGCCAACTGCGGCAAGCAGTTTGGCATTCGCATCGGCGTGTCGAAATTGCGCAAGTCGCAACGCGAAGAAAGCAATCCCGACGAGCAAGCCAACGAACTGGGATGCGGCTCCATCGTAGTCATCGAAAACGTGTTCCACTTCAAGCAAGTCATCCCCCTACGCATGGGCGACAACATCATAGGCCGTTACCAGAAGGACAGCCGCGTCAACTGCCCGATTGAAACCGTCGATCCCAGCATCGACATCACCCACTGCATCATCAACGTCAGCCGCGACAAGAAAGGACTACTGAAGTACACCCTGCGCGACGGACCCAGCAACACCGGCACCTTCGTCGACAATCAGATACTTGGCGACCGCGAACGACGCGTCATCAGCGACGGCACCCTCTTCACCATAGGAGCCACGAGCGTCATCTTGCGAGCTGAGGAAAGCAACGAAACTGCCACCACCTGAACACCCCCCACTACACCTTATTCTATATATAAGCTGTGAGCCAGACAGCCCATAGCCACATTACCAACTATTTACCACGTGCTGGTAATCCAATTACCAAGGCCTGGTAAACCATGTACCACGCGCTGGTACACCATGTACCAGGCCGTGGTACACATATTACCAGGCCGTGGTACACACTGTGGAACACCGTAGTACACACAACGGAACACCGAGGCAGATACAAAGGAACGGCTGTTTACGTCGGAAAGAAAATAGCATAATAACACAAAGAAAGCCGTCCAACAACGTAAAAAGAGGCCGCTTGGACGAACAACTTTGCCTAAAAAATGTGAATAATTCATAAATCCGCCAATTCCATCACCTTATTATATTAATAAGAGAAATATTTTATGTAATTTTGCACCCGATTTTTAAAATTCACATAAAGTCTAACTTTATTAGTTTAAAACTTTTTAATTAACATTTATGTCAAATCTAAAAAACATTGAACCGCTGCAGGACTTCAATTGGGAAGAATTTGAAAACGGTTCGACCGCAGGCGTAAGCCGCGATGAGCTTCAAAAAGCTTACGACGAAACACTCAACAAGGTAGCCGATCACCAGGTCGTCGATGGTAAGGTGACTTCCGTAGACAAAAAGGAAGTTATCGTGAACATTGGCTACAAGAGCGACGGTATCATCCCCGCTTCAGAATTCCGCTACAATCCCGACCTGAAGGTTGGCGACATCGTAGAGGTGTACGTAGAAAATGCAGAGGACAAGAAGGGCCAGCTTGTTCTTTCGCACAAGAAGGCCCGCATGTCGAAGAGCTGGGAGCGTGTGAACGCTGCTCTCGACAATGAAGAGGTCGTCACTGGCTACATCAAGTGCCGCACGAAGGGCGGTATGATTGTGGACGTATTTGGCATCGAGGCATTCCTGCCCGGCAGCCAGATCGACGTTCACCCCATCCGCGACTACGACGTATTCGTAGGCAAGACGATGGAGTTCAAGATTGTGAAGATCAACCAGGAGTTCCGCAACGTTGTTGTCAGCCACAAGGCTCTCATCGAGGCCGAGCTCGAAGCTCAGAAGCGCGAGATTATCTCGAAGCTCGAGAAGGGTCAGATCCTCGAAGGTACCGTCAAGAACATCACTTCTTACGGTGTATTCGTTGACCTGGGCGGTGTTGACGGACTCATCCACATCACCGATCTGTCTTGGGGCCGCGTAAGCGATCCGCACGAGGTTGTTGCCCTCGACCAGAAGATCAATGTCGTCATCCTCGACTTCGACGACGAGAAGAAGCGCATCGCTCTCGGTCTGAAGCAGCTCACTCCGCATCCTTGGGATGCTCTCGACAGCGAACTGAAGGTGGGCGACCATGTGAAGGGTAAGGTTGTCGTGATTGCTGACTACGGTGCATTCGTTGAGATTGCTCCGGGTGTTGAAGGTCTGATTCACGTCAGCGAGATGTCTTGGAGCCAGCACCTGCGCAGCGCTCAGGAGTTCCTGCACGTGGGCGACGAGGTGGAGGCTGTCATCCTGACTCTCGACCGCGAGGAGCGCAAGATGTCGCTCGGCATCAAGCAGCTGAAGGAAGATCCGTGGGAGGCTATCGAGACCAAGTATCCTGTTGGTTCGAAGCACACTGCCAAGGTTCGCAACTTCACCAACTTCGGTATCTTCGTTGAGCTCGAAGAGGGTGTTGACGGTCTTATCCACATCAGCGACCTCTCTTGGACGAAGAAGGTGAAGCATCCCTCTGAGTTCACTCAGCAGGGTGCCGACATCGACGTTGTCGTGCTCGAAATCGACAAGGAGAACCGTCGTCTGAGCCTTGGCCACAAGCAGCTTGAGGACAATCCTTGGGATACCTACGAGACTCTCTACACTCCTGGCAGCGTCCACACTGGTAAGATTACCGAGATGATGGACAAGGGTGCCGTGATCACGCTCAACGAGGGCGGTGAGGGCTTTGCCACTCCGAAGCACCTCGTGAAGGCCGATGGCACACAGGCTCAGACGGGTGAGGAGCTCGAGTTCAAGGTGATTGAGTTCGTGAAGGAGACCAAGCGTATCATCCTCTCTCACAGCCGTACTTTCGAAGAGGGTAAGGACGACGTGAAGAAGGCCGCTCCCCGCAAGGCTGCTCCTAAGAAGGAAGCCGCTCCCACCATCCAGAACGTTGCTGCCAGCACCACGCTTGGCGACCTCGACGCACTGGCTGAACTGAAGGCTAAGCTCGAAAAGGGCGAGTAATCCGCAGACGATTACCATACACATTATAAGGAAAGGCTTGCACTTCTTAGTGCAGGCCTTTCTTATTTATTAATTATTGTTAACCAAAAGCCAAAAACTGAGCCATCATTCGTCTTTTTATCCAAAATATAGTACCTTTGCATTCGATTTTGAAAGAAACAAGTGTTACAGTTCTTGTAGCGCTTTCATTATTTCCAATCATCATTATTGAAAATCATAAAATCAGAGTTTATTATACCTATGTATTACAAAGACGACTTATTAGCGAAAGATTTTGCTGAACTCGTTGATATCGCCAATGAATTGGGCGCCGATGCGAGCATCAGCGACAAGGAAAGCTTGGTCTACGATATTCTGGAGAAACAGGCTTCGGCAGAAGCAGTGAAGAATCCTCTCGGCCAGAAGAGAAAGCGTACGCGTATTCTGAAAAAGGACACCGACCACGTATATACTGTCAATGGAAAAGATGGTGAGAATCTTGACATGAAAAAGAATAAGGTGGCAGCCAACGAACCTGCTCCCCTATTTAAAGATGTCACTGAGGATGCCGAAAAACCACAACAGGCAGAGGAAGTGTCCATAGCAACAGAGGAAATGGCAGCAGAGCCTACAGAAGAAAAGGATGCAGACGTTGTAGCAGAGACAACAGACGCAGTGGCAGAAGCTGCTGCTGAACCCGAGGCTGGAGAACCTTCTACGGAGCCCACTCAGGCATCACAACAAGAAGGGGAAGAAATTGTTTCCAACGAAGAATTGCTCGCCCAATTGGAAGAGGAACTGAAAACCCTTTCTAATCATCGTGGCCGCAAATCGAAGCGCGAACAGGAACTGATTGCCACTATTGAGGCCCTCAAGGCTCAAATGGCTGAGCAGGAAGAAGAAGGAGATGACAACATTGTGCCGGAAGCCATGTTTGCACAAGGCAATGCTGACGATGACGATGCCGCCGATGACAGCAGCGACCTTTTGGCCCGTTTGAAGGCAAAAGTGAATGCCCACAACGAGCAGAACAATGCTCCGTACAGCGAACAAGAGCAAGTTGACGGCGTTTGGGAAGGCGATCCGGGCGACGGAACAGACTTCATCACGGTCTTCGACCTGCCCATTGAGGATCATGGGGCCGTACCCACTTACGATATGTTCGACAATCCTATCACGCCTGCATATATGGGCCAGCCTTCTGGCATGGATATGATGAATATGCAAGCCGACGGCCAGATGAACTCTCAGGAAATGGAAAACGGCGATGGTCCTTACGACTTCGAAGACCTCATCAAGGCAAATGGCGTCCTTGAGATCATGCCTGATGGCTACGGATTCCTTCGCTCCAGCGACTACAACTACCTTTCGTCGCCCGACGATGTATACGTTTCAACCAACCAGATCAAACGATATGGGTTGAAGACTGGTGATGTCGTTGAGAGTACGGTTCGTCCTCCGCGCGAAGGCGAAAAGTACTTCCCGCTCACTGGCATCAGCAAAATCAACGGTCGTGAGCCTTCGGCCATTCGCGACCGCATGCCTTTCGAACACCTCACGCCGCTGTTCCCGGAAGAGAAGTATACGCTTTGCGGTGACAAAGCCACCACAAACCTCTCTACCCGCATCGTAGACCTGTTCGCCCCTATTGGTAAAGGCCAGCGCGCACTCATCGTGGCTCAGCCAAAGACTGGTAAGACAATCCTGATGAAGGACATTGCCAACGCCATTGCTGCCAACCATCCTGAAGCCTACCTCATGATGTTGCTCATCGACGAGCGCCCTGAAGAGGTGACCGATATGGCTCGAACGGTCAATGCCGAGGTCATTGCCTCAACATTCGACGAGCCAGCCGAGCGTCATGTGAAGATTGCCGCCATCGTGTTGGAGAAAGCAAAGCGTATGGTGGAATGCGGCCATGATGTTGTGATTTTCCTTGACAGTATCACTCGCCTTGCCCGCGCCTACAACACCGTTGCTCCTGCCAGCGGCAAGGTGCTTACTGGTGGTGTTGATGCCAACGCCCTGCAGAAACCTAAACGTTTCTTTGGCGCAGCCCGCAACATTGAGGGAGGCGGCTCGCTCACCATTGTTGCTACCGCACTGATTGATACCGGCTCAAAGATGGATGAAGTAATCTTCGAGGAGTTCAAGGGAACTGGTAACATGGAGCTCGTGCTCGACCGCTCGTTGTCTAACAAGCGCATCTTCCCGTCTGTGAACCTAGTTCAGAGTAGCACGCGTCGTGACGACCTGCTGCAAGACAAGACCACGCTCGACCGCATGTGGATCCTGCGCAAATATATTGCCGACATGAATCCTATTGAGGCTATGAATACGATTCATGAACGCATGTCGTCAACCCTTGACAACGAAGAATTCCTGCTTTCAATGAATTCCTAATCATTGCGAGTCAGAGATATAAAAGAAAAGCACCTGAATCGGCAGCGATTCAGGTGCTTTTTTTATTTGCGAACGATATGTGTAACCTATTCAAATACTTCGTCGATACCAAACTCATCGACGTCTGATCCCATCTCGCTGGAACATGGGTTATAGTCCTCCGGCACATCAAACTTCACATCTGGCGAATAGCCTAATGTCTTGTCAGCATATATTTTCTTCATATAATATGCCCATATAGGCAATGCCATCGTAGCACCCTGACCCATCGACATCGAGTCGAAGTGGATGTCTCGGTCTTCACCGCCAACCCAGCAACCACTAACCAACTGCGGGGTAAGGCCCATGAACCATGCGTCAGAGTTGCGGTTGGTGGTACCAGTCTTTCCGCCAATTTCGCCCTCAATGTTGTAGCGATGACGAATGCGTCCTGCCGTACCCTCGTTGACAACTGCTTGCAACAGGACGAGCATCTTGTTGGCACTCTCGGCACTGATGACTTCGTTCATTCGCGATTGGAACTGAACTATCAGGTTGCCCTCATTGTCCTCAATACGCGAGACAAACATTGGAGCCGTGCGGATGCCATGGTTGGCAAATGTAGTGTAGGCGCTGACCATCTCGCCGACAGAAACTTCGCAAGGGCCGAGACACAATGCCATGGAGGCATGAATGTCAGGGTTATTGATGCCATACTCATGCAACAAGTTGACAAACTGCTGCGGGTTCAGCTTACTCATCAGATAAGCAGAAATCCAGTTGTTAGACTGGGCCAGTCCCCACTTCAACGAAACCATTTGTCCGTAACGGCTGCGAGAAGCGTTTCTGGGTGTCCAAGGCTTTCCTGCCACCATATAGGTGCGTTGCACGTTGGGGGCATAGTCGCAAGGCGAGAAACCATTCTCCATGGCCAATGAATAGAGATAAGGCTTAATGGTTGACCCCACCTGACGACGTCCCGTCATCACCATGTCATACATGAAGTGAGTGAAATCGACACCACCCACATAGGCTTTCACATGACCTGTCTTGGGATCCATGCTCATAAAGCCAGAACGCAGGAACGACTTGTAATAGCGAATGGAATCCATGGGTGACATCAGCGTATCAATATCACCATGATAGCTGAAGATTGTCATGTCAATCTTTTTATTGAAAGCAGCGCGAATTTCCTCGTCAGAGAATCCTGCAGCTTTCATTGTGCGATAACGCTCGCTCTGAAGCATGGAACGATTCAGGATCTGACGTACCTGAGTAGGTGTCAGTTCACTGGTGAACGGAGCATTCGGCTTCGAGCGCATAGCCTTGTCAAATGCCGGTTGCAGGAATTTTACCACATGTTGATAGACAGCCTCTTCTGCATATTGCTGCATTCGTGTATCTATCGTCGTGTAAACCTTCAGTCCGTCTGTATACAGATTGTAGGGTTTTCCATCCTTACGATGGTTTTTGTTGCACCAGCCGTAAAGCGGATCTGTCTGCCAAGCAATGGAATCAAGAAAATATTGATTCTTGTTCCACGAGGGATAGTCGCTTAATGCAGGCCGCTTTGCCATCATATATTGACGAAGGAACTCGCGGAAATAAGGAGCTGTTCCATCTTTGTGATCCGTACGATGGAAGTCCAAGACAAGAGGTTTCTCACTTGACTCTGCACATTCAGCTTTCGACAAGTAGCCTGCCTTCTGCATCTGTGAAAGCACCACATTGCGGCGATCACGGCACCTGTCAGGATAACGAACAGGGTTGAAAAGCGAGGGGTTCTTACAAAGGCCTATCAACGTAGCCGATTCCTCAAGCGTCAGATCGCGCGGCTCTTTATTAAAATATGTATTGGCGGCAGTCTTGATACCAACGGCATTATGTAGGAAGTCAAAATAATTCAGATAGAGCGAAATGATTTCCTCCTTTGTATAATTACGTTCCAACTTCACAGCAATAACCCATTCAATAGGTTTCTGGAGCAATCGTTCCAACTTGGAATGAGCTGTCTCGGAATATAGCTGCTTAGCCAACTGCTGTGTGATAGTTGAACCACCGCCGGCACTTGCCTGTCCAAGAATGCCACGTTTCACAATGGCACGTCCAAGTGCAATGAAATCAATACCCGAATGCTCGTAGAAACGCTCATCCTCCGTGGCAACCAAGGCATGCACCAGATGAGGTGAAAGATTGTTGTATGACACGAGGATTCGGTTCTCACGATTGTAGTTCCAAGTACCAATGACTTGTCCGTCGGCAGAGAACACTTGCGTGGCCGAGCGACTGATCGGGTTCTGCAATTCCTCAATATCGGGCATGTAGCCAATCAGTCCAAACCAGATGGCTGCAAAAGAGGCAACCACCAGTGCGATGATACCCAGTAAAGCTTTCCATAGAAAGCGGATAAATGCTCTTCTCATTGCAATGAAAAACTAAATTTCTGCAAAAATACGAATTTTCTTTTTAATAATCAGCATATTTCAAAAAAATATGCGTAACTTAGCGGTCGAAAATGAACTTTCAACCCAAAAAGAAATGGAAAAACATAATTTTGTGACGATTGCCGACCTCTCGAGGGAGAAGATTATGTATCTCATCGAAATGGCCAGCGAGTTTGAGAAACATCCCAACAGGGAACTCCTGAAGGGAAAGGTTGTTGCCACTCTTTTTTATGAACCGTCCACACGTACCCGCTTGAGTTTTGAAACTGCCGCCAACCGACTGGGGGCACGCGTTATTGGTTTTTCCGACGCCAAGGCATCAAGCGTCGCCAAGGGCGAGACACTGAAGGACACGATTCTGATGGTGAGCAACTATGCCGATGTCATTGCCATGCGTCATAAACTGGAAGGAGCGGCCCAATATGCAAGCGAAGTGGCCCCGATACCCATCATCAACGCTGGAGACGGCTCTCACCAACATCCTTCGCAAACCATGCTCGACCTCTACTCCATCTATAAGACTCAGGGAACACTGGAGAATCTGAACATTTATCTGGTCGGCGACTTAAAATACGGCAGAACCGTCCATTCATTACTCATGGCCATGCGCCATTTCAATCCTACTTTCCATTTCGTTGCACCGAAGGAGCTGGCCATGCCCAATGAATACAAGGTGTACTGCCGCGAGCAGAACATCAAGTATCAGGAGCATACTGCCTTCAATGAGAAAGTGATTGCCGACGCCGACATTATTTATATGACACGCGTACAAAAAGAGCGCTTCTCCGACCTGATGGAATATGAGCGCGTGAAGAATGTCTACATTCTGAAAAACGACATGTTGGGAAACGTGAAGAACAACATGCGCATCCTTCATCCCCTACCCCGAGTCAATGAAATCGCATACGATGTAGACGACAACCCACATGCCTACTACATCCAGCAGGCCCAAAATGGTCTCTATGCTCGTGAAGCCATCTTCTGTTACTGCCTCGGCATTTCTTTGGAAGACATCAAGGCCGACAAAACCATCATCGGCTGATGCGTATTTGATGTACTCATTTTTGAATCACAAAGTATCACTTACAAAATATGGATAAGAAAAAAGAACGTCTCGTTGCCGCCATTGAGAACGGAACCGTGATTGACCATATCCCCGCCCAAAAGACCTTTCAGGTGGCACAGTTGTTAGGTTTGCTCGAATCTACCAATCTTACGACCATAGGCAACAACTATGCCTCAGAGAAAGTGGGTAAGAAGGGCATCATCAAGGTGTCAGACAAGTTCTTCACCGACGAAGAAATATCCAGGCTTTCCGTCGTTGCACCCAAGGTGGTGCTCAACATCATTCGCGACTACGAGGTTGTAGAGAAGAAGACCGTCGACACGCCTGACGAGTTGCATGGCATCGTCAAGTGTAACAATCCTGTCTGCATCACCAATAACGAGCCGATGAAGACGATTTTCCATGTTGTCGACAAAGACCGCGGCATCTGCAAATGCCATTATTGTGACATGGAGCAAGAGATGAGTCGTGTCAAGCTTTGCTAAGTAGTTAATCATTTATCTATTTAAATCTTAAATAACAGTTCCTATGGAAAGAGACAATGTAATTTTTGAGCTGATTGAGAAAGAACATCAGCGTCAGTTGAAGGGAATGGAGCTTATCGCCTCCGAGAATTTCGTTAGCGACGAAGTCATGGAAGCAATGGGGTCCTATCTTACAAACAAATACGCCGAAGGCTATCCTGGCAAGCGTTACTATGGTGGTTGCCAGGTTGTTGACGAGGTCGAAAATATTGCTATTGAGCGTGTATGCAAGTTGTTTGATGCAGAATATGCCAACGTACAGCCTCACTCTGGTGCACAGGCCAACGCTGCCGTGCTGCTGGCTGTACTGAAACCTGGCGACACATTCATGGGCATGAACCTCGACCACGGCGGTCACCTGTCGCACGGTTCTCGCGTCAACACAAGCGGTATTCTATACAATCCTGTCGGCTACAACCTGAATCGTGAGACAGGAAGAGTTGACTACGACGAGATGGAACAGCTGGCCTTGGAGCACAAGCCTAAACTGATCATTGGCGGTGGCTCTGCCTACAGCCGCGAATGGGACTATAAGCGCATGCGCGAGATTGCCGACAAGGTAGGTGCCCTGCTGATGGTCGATATGGCTCACCCCGCAGGACTTATCGCAGCCGGCTTGCTCGATAATCCTGTGAAGTACGCTCACATTGTCACTTCCACTACTCATAAGACCCTGCGTGGTCCTCGTGGCGGTATCATCCTGATGGGTAAAGACTTTGAGAATCCGTGGGGGCTGAAGACTCCGAAGGGCGTCACGAAGATGATGTCGCAGATTCTGAACTCGGCCGTGTTCCCCGGCCAGCAGGGCGGTCCGCTCGAGCACGTCATCGCAGCCAAGGCCGTTGCCTTCGGCGAGGCGCTGAAGCCCGAGTTCAAGGAGTATGCACTGCAGGTGAAGAAGAATGCTGCCGTACTGGCCGAGGAGCTCATCAAGCGTGGTTTCCATATTGTCAGTGGCGGTACCGACAACCATTCCATGCTTGTCGACCTGCGCACAAAGTATCCCGACCTGACTGGTAAGGTGGCTGAAAACGCACTTGTGGCAGCCGACATCACCGTGAATAAGAACATGGTTCCCTTCGACACGCGCTCAGCCTTCCAGACATCGGGTCTGCGCCTGGGCACTCCCGCTATCACCACCCGTGGTGCCAAGGAAGACCTCATGGTACTTATTGCCGAACTCATCGAAGAAGTGCTTAATGCACCTGAGGACGAGAAGGTGATTGCCAGCGTACGCCAGCGCGTAAACGAAACCATGAAGAACTATCCTCTCTTCGCCTATTAATCGGAATGATTCAATATGCCATCATAGCGGTCGTTGTCGCCCTTTCCATTGCCTACGCTTCCTATAGGTTGCATCAGGTTATAAAGGGCGCCAACGACCCTTGCTATGGTTGCAAAGGCTGTAAGCTGCGTGAGCAAATGCGGCATCAACACATAAAAAAAGGAAGAAAATGCGAGTGTTTTGAGAAAAAGTAACCAAATTATTTGGCCATTCCGATAAAAAGTTCTATCTTTGCATCCGCAAAAAGGAAACCTGTGGCTTCCTCATCTGAAATTGGTGCGTTAACAAAGCGGTTATGTGTTGGTCTGCAAAACCAAATAGAGCGGTTCGACTCCGCTACGCACCTCAACAATGCTCAATAGGGAAGTTCTTTCATAAGAACCTCCTTTTTTTTATAATATAAACAATCTACAACAATGACTGACCTGACCCCTACCCCACACATTGGCGCCAAAATAGGTGACATCGCCGAAACCGTCATTATGGCTGGCGACCCCTTGCGCATCAAGTTTATGGCTGAACGATACCTGTCCGACTGCAACCAGTTCAACAACGTTCGCGGAATGTACGGCTACACCGGCACCTACAAAGGCAAGCGCGTAAGCATGATGGGCCATGGCATGGGTATTCCTTCCATAGCCATTTATACCTATGAACTCTTTCATTTCTACGGAGTGAAGACCATCATCCGCGTAGGCTCTGCCGGTTCCTATCACGCCGATCTGAAGTTGGGCGACCTTGTCATCGCCATGGGAGCTTGCACCGATTCAAACTATGCCTCCAACTACGGCTTGCCCGGGACGTTTGCCCCGATAGCTGATTTCGGTCTTCTTCGTCAAGCAGTTGAGGAATGCGAACAGAACGGCTATCGCTACCGTGTTGGCAACGTGCTGTCTTCCGACGTGTTCTATTCAGAGGAATCTCACTTGGACAAATGGGTCAAGATGGGCGTGCTGGCCGTTGAGATGGAAGCCGCAGCACTCTACATGAATGCAGCCCGCTCGGGCAACAGGGCTCTGGCTATTTGCACGATTTCCGACAACCTGATTACAGGTGAAGAAACCACTTCGAAAGAACGTGAAACAACCTTCTGCCGCATGGTGGAAGTAGCGCTTGCGCTTGCTTAAAACCCCAAGAACGCCCTTC
>Ga0256404_1000681_pt1 | contig 86982 bp, 74 predicted proteins | sample RumenRJG_01DNA_FD_185990 | JGI IMG/M metagenome (GOLD analysis project Ga0256404, IMG submission 185990) | Bovine rumen microbial communities from Lethbridge, Alberta, Canada - RJG_01 | ecosystem: Host-associated > Mammals > Digestive system > Stomach > Rumen | place: Canada: Alberta | collected...
GTCATAAACGCGGAACCGGAGCCTGTCGTTAGGGTCCCTGCCGATAGTTGTCGTTATCGTTCCTTCATCCTCCTGGATGTTGCCCCAGACCACTGCTACGTACAGCCTGTCGATTGAATGGACGAAGAATTGACCGGCAAGATTCAGCTGGGCTTCCGGGTTCTTGGCAACAAGGAGAAGGCCGGAGGTATCTTTGTCTATCCTGTGGACGAGTATTCCCATCCTCTCATCCTCTGCGTCAGGCCCCTGGGATAGTCCCAGATGGAAGGCGAGGGCGTTGATAAGGGTCCCGGAGAAATGCCCATGCCCCGGATGGACGACCATGCCGGCAGGCTTGTTTACTACAAGAACATCGTCGTCTTCATATACTATGTTGAGGGGAATATCCTCCGGTAAGATCTCGACTCCGCGCCTCTGATAGGGCATCACGAAGCGGATGACATCCTCGGGGCGGATAATGGTGTTGGCTTTTGCGACCTTGTCATTTACCAGCACATACCCGTTTTTTATCGCGAGTTGTACTCTGTGCCGGGAGGTATACTCAACATGGGTCGAGATATATTTATCCACCCTTATAGGAGACTGCCCTTTGTCTGCAACCAGACGAAAGTGCTCAAACATCTCTTCCGATTCCTCATCGGGAGTCGGGAGGCCGTCGATGATCTCGTCTTCCGTCATTTCGAAGAGGGGAGTTTGCTCTCGTCGAGAGTAAGATAAATGTTGACAGATGAGCCCAGGGTCTTTGCGGTTCCAGGCGAATCCTGCTTGTATACTACTGCATTGACTGAATCGCGGTAACTTACTATATCGTCGTCAAAGTGGACGCGACCTACGTTAAGATATCGATCGTGGATTGCATCTACCGCGCGGATGTATTTCATACCTGTAACATTGGGAACAGTTGTCCGGCTGTCTTCCCTGCTGAGGCCGACTTCGAGGTCAATGTCTGATCCTGTGACTATCTTGGCCCCCGGGCGGATTGCGCGGCCCTTATATGACTGTCCGAGGACGCTGTTGGTCGCAATATCGCTGACATAATTGAGCTTGCCGAGATTCAGTCCATGGTTGGTGAGCTCTGCTTTTGCCTCGATGAGCGAATAGCCGACGAGATTTGGCATAGTTGTCTTCCGGGGGACAATAGAGTTGATGGTAAGAAAAATGCTGCGGCCCTTCTTTACCTTAGACCCGGCTTTTGGAGTCTGGCGGAATACCACTCCAGCGCCGAGCCTTCTTACAAATACAGAATCGGTAACCTTAACCTTTACGTCACCGGCTGCGGCTGCAACCTGGGCTTCCGCAATGCTCATGTTTGTGAAGTCCGGAACCTCGACGGTACGGTTGTGCCGCGTAACAATGTTGAGAAGTATGCTGACAACGACAAGGAGGGCGAAAACAAGCGCCACCGCTCCAAGTAAATTCTTGACTATCCAGTTGTTAAAAAATTTCTTCGATCCGCTTTCGGCCATGGTATCAATTCGTCTATAACCCTGCGAAGTTACGAAAATTTCTTTATTCGGACAATGGCGGCAAGAAGAAGCAGAATGAATACGAATACTGACAGCCTCCCGACGATGTCTCCTACGCGGACAAAGGGGGTTATCTCTTCTGAGAGATTGACGGTACCTTCGAGAATGGCTGGTTCCCACCAGGGTGTCCTTTTGAGTATCTCGCCGCGCTGATTTATGATTGCAGATATTCCGGTATTTGCGCAGCGGGCGATGTCCCGCCTCGTCTCAATAGCCCGTAATGAACTGTATGTCAGGTGTTGGCGGTATCCCGGTGTGTCTCCCCACCAAGCGTCGTTTGTAATGACAGTGAGAAGTTTTGCGCCTTTTCTGACATATTCTGCGCAGTGCTCTCCATATACTGATTCATAGCAGATAGCGCAGCCTGTAGGAACAGTCTTGCCTCCGTAGCTGAAATTGAGAAGGGAAACTTCCTTTTGTCCGACATTCCTTCCCATGACGCCGCCGAGCAGGTTGTCTATGGGAACGAATACTTTGGGGTACGGGGTCATCTCTACTCCTACAACTAGCTTGGACTTATGGTATATATCGTACTCGTCATCGTCCCGTACCATTATTGCGGAGTTGTGACTCTCATACCATTTCCCATTAAACTGGCGGGATAGGATTGAAGGTTTCTCGTCAAAAATCTCGTATGAAGTGGCCCCGAAAAGGACATTTGTCCCGGGGTAATTCTCTGTCAGTGAAGCAAAGCGCCTATATGTCTTTCCGGAGGTTACATCGCCTACCACGACGTCATTTGTAAAGGTCTCCGGGGTTAGAAGAAGTCTTGGTTTATTCTCCTTTCCTTCAAGTGCAGAACTGAACTGCCCCATTATTATCGCAGTTTGCTGCTCCTGAGTCAGAGATTGAAACTTCTGGTATGGATCGAGATTCGGCTGTGCGATAATAACATCGAGGGGATCGGAAGTCTCTTCAAAGTTGTTCCACAGGATGGCGGACCAGACCATTGGGGCGAAGATAACCAAGGCAGAAGAAGCGATTGCCGCAGCTTTAGCCTTGATATTGAATTGCTTCTGCCATCTTCCATCGGAAAGAGCTACCATGATTCCGAAGACCGCAAGGTTGGACCCCCATACCCAGAGGGAGCCCCCGAGAGAGCCGGTCACGCTGTACCATTGGACCAATCCCACGGATCCGGCAAAGGAGTTCCCAAGCACCAGCCAGGGCCATGAAATCTGAGAAAGAGTAAGATACCATTTTTCCCAAGCAATCCATGCGGCGGGGAGGAATACATAGGGGAGAACTCCGCCGAGACGTTTCCTAGTCCACCTGAATAGCCCGAAGATGACAGACATCTGGAGGGAGTTAGCGAGGATGGCGAAAATCGCTCCGCCCACCGTCGCGTTGCATACCCAGAAGGTGGTGATGGCGTTCCAAAGAACGAATGTCCCGTAATGCCACCACCAGAAATGCTTGAGCCCGCTGTTGGTCGCTATTCTCTCCATACATAACAGAGGTACTAGACCGAATAGCGCCAATACGCCTGTATGTGGCACCAGAAAGGGAATGCTCATCATAACTGCGGATAGAAATCCGAGCAGCAGCATCGTGTATCTTATCTTTTTCATTATTACAAATATAATAAAAAAGGACAAGCCTATTCAAGCTTGTCCCCTTTTTCGTTGTAAAGTTCATTCTGCAGGACAGAGAAGTCGGATGATTCGACCAGCTCTATTTTACATCTGTACTTTTTCTTCCATTTTGCTATAAAAGAGTTAAAGAATCCTCGTTTGAGGTACGCTCCGAGTATCGGTCCGGTCTTTAGTGTAAAACTTCTTTCCCTCTTTTCAATGACGTAGAACGCTATCTTCCGCTCAATCTCCTCGTCTATGACGATACTTGATGCTATCTTTCCGGTGCCGTGGCAGACCGGGCAAGTCTCTGCGGTATTTATCTCCGTCACCGGGCGAATCCTCTGGCGGGTGATCTGCATCAACCCGAACTTTGTAAGAGGCAGCACATTGTGCTTCGCCCTGTCACTTTCCATCAGCTCTTGCATATGCTTGAAGAGGGCTACCTTGTGATCGTTGTTGTCCATGTCGATGAAATCCACAATCACTATCCCTCCCATATCTCTGAGCCTCAGCTGTCTTGCGATTTCGTCTGCCGCCAGTTTGTTGACTTCGAAAGCATTGTCTTCCTGGTCGTTGGTCTTTGTGCGTATTCCGCTATTGACGTCAATCACATTCAGCGCTTCAGTCGTCTCGATGACAAGATATGCTCCCTGCTTCATCGGAACCACTTTCCCAAATGAACTCTTGATCTGCCTTGTGACCTCAAAATGGTCGAATATCGGCTGACGGTCGGAGTAAAGGTGTACGATTTTCTCCTGATCGGGAGATATTAAGGAAACGTACTTTTTGGCTTCGTCGCATACCCGTTCTTCATTGATATAGATATTGGAGAACGAGTCGTTCAGAAGGTCCCTCAGGACTGTCGTGGTCTTGCTGTATTCTGTAAACAGCTGCTGGGTTTTCTTCTCTTTGGCGATCTTTTCCCAAGAACTCTTCCATTTGTCGATAAGCGATTCGGTCTCGGCAACCAGCACTGCTGCGTTCTTGCCTTCCGCCGCCGTTCGGATTATAGCACCATAGTTTTTGGGAAGGATGCTCCTTACAAGTGTCTCAAGACGCTTTTTCTCCTCCTTGGAGGAGATTTTCTGGGAGATGCTCACCTTTTCTGCAAAGGGGAGCAGTACAATGTTCCGTCCTGCCAATGAAATTTCCGCTGTCAGTCTCGAACCTTTGGTCGAAATCGGCTCCTTGACGATCTGAACGATGATCATCTGGCCCTGTTTGACTACAGACTCTATCCTGCCTTCCTTAGGGAGAGGACTCCCAAGGGGAATGGAGGAGTAGAGGTCCAAGAGGTTGGTGTTCTGGTTGCTTTCTTTAACGAACCTGTCGAATGCATTGAAATACAGACCCAGATCCAGATAATGAACGAACGCCTCTTTCTTGTCACCGATATCGACAAAGGCCGCATTCAGGGAGGGAAGAATCTTCTTAACTTTTCCGAGGTAGACATCTCCTACCGAAAAATGTGTACCCTGAACGGACTCCGTGTTGAATTCGATCAGTCTGTGGTCTTCCATCAGAGCGATCTTGACCTCGCTCGAAGATACGTCTACGATGAGGTCTTTTGTCGGTTTTTCGGACTCCATATAGGAATTCATTGTGTTAAAGAACGGAAAAACAAAAGGGCCACCGGCTCCTCCGGTCAGCCCTCGGCTTTTAGCAGACTGCTAAAATGGGGACACATGAGAAATATTATTTCTTCTTGTGTCTGTCTTTGCGCAAGCGCTTTTTACGCTTGTGCGTCGCCATTTTATGTCTTTTTCTCTTTTTTCCGCTTGGCATAGCTAATTAAATTAAAATTATTTATTCTCTTTCAAAGATTCGACAAAAACCTTAGCCGGCTTGAATGCGGGAATGTCGTGAGCGGGAATAACAATAGTGGATTTTTTGGTGATGTTCCTTGCAGCTTTCTGTGCTCTGTGCTTGATGATGAAGCTACCGAAACCACGGAGATAAACAGGCTCACCGCTTGCTACTGAATTCTTTACACATTCCATTGAAGCTTCCAAAACTGAAAGTACTTCTGCCTTTTCAATGCCTGTTGCTTTTGCAACTTCATTGACGATCTCTGCCTTTGTCATATTAAATTTTATTAAAAATTAAATATATATATGGATACTCTTTGGAACAGCAAAGTTACTGTTATTTTTTTAATAATCAAAATAATAATGTGGATTTTATGACATGTAGGGCATTGGCACGGAGATTGACCTATATGTTCTCGCACTTGAAAAAGGGGCACATTATGACATTTTGTCAAAAAAATCTTATTTTTGAATTTGCAATATGAAAGATATAGTCAATAAATTCTCTGTAGGAGGAATGGAAGTCAACATTATGCCTGTCGCGGAAGGAGATTTTTTCTCTAAATTCGACGAGTCGACCCTTCCTCCATCCCTCCCGATCCTGGCTCTCAGGAATGCGGTGATATTTCCCGGGACGGTCTATCCTGTCACCATCGGCAGGGAAAAGTCTATCCGGCTTATCCGTGATGTCGAGAAAAGGGACGGCCTTCTCGGTGCCGTTCCGCAAACTGACATCACTGTAGAAGATCCTCTAGAGAAGGATTTGAACCAGTATGGTACTGTTGCAAAGGTTATTAAGACCATTGAAATGCCGGACGGTACCCTTACTGTCATTCTGCAAGGCTTGAAGCGTCTTGCTCTTGAGTCGGTAATCTCATTCGACCCTTATATTATAGCGAGGGTGACATACATTGATGATGTCATGCCTCCGGTTGAGGAAAATCAGCTCAAGATACTGATGGATTCTCTCAAGGAAAAGGCTGGGAACATAGTTAAATCCTCTTCTTTTGCTCCGAAGGAAGCTGTTACAGCCCTGAAGTCGATTGATAATTACCAGTTCCTGGTCAATTTTATCGCGACCACCATCGAAGTCGAAAACTTCTCTGAGAAAGTCGGTCTCCTTCAGTATTCTGACATGCAGGTGAGGGGCATGAAACTCCTTTCCGTACTCGAGACGCAGGTCCAGATTCTTAGGATCAAGCAGGAAATCAACCAGAAGGTACGCAGTGACATTGACCAGCAGCAGAGGGAGTATTATCTCAACAATCAGCTCCGTACTATCCAGGAAGAGCTCGGAATGGACGAGTCCGAAGATTTCCAGAAATTCCGCGATGCCGCTGCAAAGAAAAAGTGGCCGGAGAACGTAAAGGCGATTTTCGAAAAGGAGATGAAGCGTCTTGAGAAGTACAATCCCAACTCTCCTGATTATAGCATCCAGTACAATTATATCCAGTTCATGCTGGACCTCCCTTGGGGAGAGATGTCAGAGGATAATCTGGATCTCCAGCATGCCCAGGAGGTCCTCGACAATGACCATTTCGGTCTTGAGACGGTAAAGGATAGGATTATAGAGTATCTCGCTGTCCTCAAACTGAAGGGCAACATGAAATCTCCAATACTCTGTCTCTACGGCCCTCCCGGAGTAGGCAAGACCAGCCTCGGAAAGTCCATCGCAAAGGCCCTCGGCAGAAAGTATGTGAGAATATCCCTTGGCGGCATGCATGACGAGGCGGAGATCCGCGGTCACCGCAAGACCTATGTAGGAGCTCTCCCCGGAAGGATTCTCAGCGGAATCCAGAGGGCGGGAACGAGTAATCCGGTGATAGTCCTCGATGAGATAGACAAACTTGCTTCCGATTTCAAAGGCGATCCTTCATCGGCTCTTCTCGAGGCCTTGGATCCAGAGCAGAATTCGACATTCCATGACAATTATCTCGATATAGATTATGATCTGTCGAATGTCCTTTTCCTTACTACGGCCAATGGCATCGGGACCATCCAACCTGCTCTCAAAGACAGGATGGAGATGATCAACGTGACCGGTTATCTTGCGGAGGAGAAGATGGAAATTGCGAAGAACTATCTGATTCCCAAGCAGATAAAGGAGCATGGGCTGAAAAAGGCTGATTTGAAGATAGACAAGGCGGCTCTCGCGGAGATAATCAATAGCTATACCCATGAGTCCGGGGTGCGCGGTCTCGAGAAGCAGATTGCGAAGATTGCGCGCGTTACAGCAAAGAAGATAGCTTTGGATGAGGAACGCCCTGCTTCCATCAAGAAGGAGAACTTGAAGGAGTATCTCGGACTTCCTGTCTCTTTCCATGATATACAGAAGGGAAATGAAGCTCCCGGAGTGGTTACAGGACTGGCTTGGACTGAGATGGGAGGAGAGATTCTCTTTGTGGAAAGTTCTGTAAGTGCCGGTAAGGGTGTCCTTTCTATGACCGGCAACCTTGGTGATGTGATGAAAGAGTCCGCCCAGATATCCTACCAGTATATCAAGGCGCACCCGGAGCTTGCAAAGATGACCTCCGAGCAATTCGCCTCGAAGGATATCCATGTCCATGTCCCCGAAGGTGCAGTTCCTAAAGACGGTCCTTCCGCCGGTATCACTATGGTAAGTTCCATGGTTTCCGCCCTCAGGGGAGAAGCTCTTAAGAGCGGTATCGCCATGACCGGAGAAATGACCCTTCGCGGGCGTGTACTACCTGTCGGCGGAATAAAGGAGAAGATTCTCGCAGCCAAGAGGGCAGGGGTCCATACGATTATTATCAGCGAAGACAATAGAAAAGATATTGAGGACATTAAGGATATTTACGTAAAAGGTCTTAACTTTGTATATGTAAAGAATATATCCGACGTGATCCAAAATATCTTCTAAATGGAAGTTAAAATAGAACAGTCCTGGCACCAGGCGCTATCAAGTGAGTTCGAGAAGCCTTATTTCAAGGCTCTCTCGGACTTTCTGCATCGTGAGAAGGCCGCGGGGAAGGTTATTTATCCTCCCGGAAGCATGATTTTCAAGGCTTTTGAACTTACCCCGGTGGACTCTGTCAAGGTCGTGATACTGGGGCAGGATCCATATCACGGCCCCGGTCAGGCTATGGGCCTTTCATTTTCCGTTCCTTCTAATGTCCCGGCGCCGCCGTCTCTTAAAAATATTTTCCGGGAGATTTCGGACGATCTCGGGATACGAATGAGCGGTAATCCGAATCTGGAACCATGGGCCAGGCAGGGAGTTCTTCTTCTGAACACATCGCTGACTGTGCAATCCGGCATGGCTAATTCTCATTCCAGAATCGGCTGGGGAGAGTTTACTGATGCGGTCATCAAGTATATTTCTGACAATTGCGAAGGTGTGGTGTTCCTTCTTTGGGGGCGTTTCGCTCAAAGCAAAAAATCACTTATCGACCAGTCGAAGCACCATGTACTCGAAGCGGCCCATCCTTCTCCTCTTGCCGGAGGAGCATTTTTCGGATGCCGCCATTTTTCAAAGACAAATAAGATTTTGGTAGAAGAGGGCAAGACGCCCATCAACTGGCAATTATGAAAAAGAAAGCATTATTTCCGGGATCTTTCGACCCCTTTACAGCAGGTCATCTGAATATTCTGAACAGGGCCCTGACCATGTTCGACGAAGTCGTCGTCGCCGTCGGTATCAATCAAGACAAGCGCGGGTTCTTCGATATGGACAAGAAACTCGATATTATCCATCAGGCAACTGCCGGGATGAAAGGCGTTTCCGTTATCCAGTATGACAATCTTACCATAGACACCTGTCGTGAACTGGGTATCCGCCACATAGTGAGGGGAGTCCGCAACATGATTGATTTCGAGACCGAAAGGTCCATAGCGGATGCCAACCGTCGCCTTGCTCCGGAGATTGAGACTATTATCATTCCGACAGCCCAGGAATTTGCCCACATCTCGTCTTCAGCAGTGCGCGATATCCTTAAGCACCATGGTGATTATTCAGCATTCATTCCGAAAGGAGTAAAATTGTGAAAAGGCTTCTCACATATCTCTGCGCCCTCTTTTTTACTGTCTCGTCATTTGCTCAAGGCGGTGAAGCTCTTTCTGCGAAGCTGGGCGAGTACCTCGCCTCTTTGGAGAGAGAGACTTTGGAGGTCAAGGAGAAAGAATGTGATTTTCTTATCTCAACGTGTAAGGATTCGCTCATTCGACAAGAAGTTGCACTTAGGATTTACGACCATTATATCGGCTCCAAGATTATGGGCGACGAGTCTGTCGCCATCTACATCTACGACAAGTGGTTCGCTCCCGGTAAGGTTTCTTTCAAGACTTCGCTGGATGGGATGAATGCAAAGATTTTTGCCGATTTCAACCGATCTTCCCTTATCGGGAAGCAGGCGCCGGAGATTGTCCTCAGAGATTTAAATGACGAGAAGATAAACCCACTGAAGGCATCAGAAGGTCGATGGAAGGTGTTTTTCTTTTATGACACTTCCTGTGCAACCTGTAAAATTGAGTCGGTTCTTTTGAAGAATCTCGTTCAGGAGAATAAATATCCGGTCGATTTCTATGCGATTTATACAGGGGATAACGAGGCTTCGTGGGCAAGATATCGGGCGACATCGCTCCCCACCGAAGGGGTAATCCATCTTTGGGATCCTTCGATGGAGTCCGACTTTCTTAGAAAATACGGCATCCTTCAGACTCCGGGGATGTTCCTGATTGGTCCTTCGGGCATCATCGAAGGAAGAAAACTTGATACTGCCGCTCTCCAAACCCTTTTGGACAGGGAGTTTGCTTCGAAAGAATATGAGTATGCCTCAGATGAGTCCAAGGCCCTTTTTGATGAGCTGTTCGACGGAGGGGTAAGTAGCCCGGAAGAAGTGGTCTCCGTTGCTGATTATTTTGCTTCTGAGACTCTTGAAAAGGGAGATTCACTTCTTTTCCGTCATGTCTCGGGGGACCTTCTCTACTATCTTTCTTCCCAAAAGGGCCATGCTTCCCGTAAAGGAACCAAGTTATTCATTGAGAAGTATATCCTCCCATTTGAGACAGACCCGGAGATCAGAAGTCTTGCCGGTTTAATGTACCAGCTTCTGTCAAAATGCCCTGAAGGGGAAGTCGTACCTTCACTTTCTCTTCATGGAGAGCTTCATCGGAAGCCATGCCTTTTCCGGAAAGGTACCAAAGCCGGGTCTTTCAAATTGGATAAGCTAGGCGGAAAAAAGTCATTTATAGTATTTTACACTTCCGGATGCGGATCTTGTGAGGAGATCCTTTCTTCAGTGGGAGGAGTTGTCTCTCAGCGCGGAGTCAATGTCCTTCTTGTCGATATGGACGAGCTTTTCTCGTCATATCCTCAAGAAGCGAAGGCTGCTCTTGATGCTTTTGATCTTTCTTCTCTTCCTTTCATTATATCTCTTGACGGAAAAGGTGCAGTTACCGACAAGTATTTGGATTCTTTGGAATAGGCTTTCCTGTATTCGGAAATTCGCTAATAATCATTATATTTGTGCCAATTATGGCAAGGAAAAAGAAAATTAAGGGAGTCGACCCGGCCTATCTGGAGAAACAGAAGGCTTCTCTTCTTCGAAAGAACCGTCAGGTTCTCTATCTCAACGACAAAGAAGTCAGTGCTATCGATGAATACTGCTCTGTGTTCAACGTATCTTCGAAGGCCTCTTTCCTACGTGAAGCCATAATGGAAAAGGTCCTTTCCGGGCTCGATCAAAACCATCCTACACTTTTTTGATTATTCCATCTTATGAAAGGAGTTTATATTTTATTGGCAGACGGCTTCGAGGATATGGAAGCCCTTTCGACTCGAGACGTTCTGAAAAGGGGCGGGGTTGATGTCGAAACCGTCTCTATAACTGAGAATTATAATGTCGAGTCCTCCCATGGAGTGACAGTCTTTGCCGACATGAATTTCGAGGAGTTCAAACAGATTTCCGATGAAGGTACCGGTCGAGAAGATGTCCTGATTTTCCCGGGAGGCATGCCCGGAACGAAGAATCTTGCCGATAATTTTGATCTCATGGAGATGATGAAGTACCATTATGAGCAAGGGGGCACTGTGGCGGCTATATGCGCCGCTCCAGGGCTTGTCGCTTCTAAGCTGGAAGGACTTGAAGGCAAGGAATTTACCTGTTTCGAGGGATTCCAGGAGCCGATGATTGCAAAGGGTGCGGTCTATACTCCTGAGAGTGTCGTTGTCGACGGCCGTTTGATTACCGGCCGCGGCGCCGGCCATGCAGTAAACTTCGGCCTCCACATCCTTGGGTATCTCAAGGGAGAGGAGGCCGCGTCAAAGGTCAAGGGAGGGCTGATGCTCTAGTCTCTCCTACTTGTACTTGCAAAAGAGAAATAATACAGAAGCGTCGCCAGCGATCCGATCGCTGCGATGACATAGGTGTATGCCGCCCATTTGAGAGCATCCACAGCCATCGGCTTTGTCTCATAAGTCACTATACCTGAATTGTCCAGCCATTTGACCGCCCTTGCACTCGCATTTATTTCAACCGGGAGGGTGACGAAGCTGAAGAGAGTCGAGAGAGCAAATAATCCTATGCCAATCCAGATAAGGGAAGGGAAGACATTGATGAAGATCACTCCGGCAAGAAGCACCCATGAAACAATATTGGAGGAGAAACTGACGACCGGGACCAGGGCGGAACGAAGCTTCAGCGGGGCGTATCCGTCGGCGTGCTGAATTACATGACCGCACTCATGGGCGGCGACAGCTGCTGCCGCGACAGAGTTGCCGTAATAGACGTTTTTGCTGAGGTTGACAGTCTTTGTCTGAGGATTGTAATGGTCAGTCAGCGTCCCTTCGATCGAGACGATATTGACATCCCTGATTCCATGGGCCTCCAGCATCCTCTTGGCGATATCATGCCCTGTCATCCCTGCTGGAAGGGGAATCTCGGAGTACTTCGAGAATTTGCTTTTAAGCGTCTCCTGGATGATCATGCTGAGTACCATGACAATGATCATCAGAATCCATATCATACTGGTAGACATAATCTTGAGTGTTTATCAGTTTACAAATTTAAATTAAATATCGAAAATGTCATCCATAAATGTTAAATTTGCTGACAATTTGGTGGAAAGATGACAAGAGAGAATGAATTTTCACGTCTGGAGTTGAATCTCAAGAACTGTATAAGCAACTACAGATATTTCCGTTCGCGGCTGGAACCTCGGACAAAACTCCTCGTTCTTGTCAAGGCTAATGCTTATGGGCATGGCGCTGTCGAATTCGCCGCCATGATGCAGCAGGCCGGAGCAGATTATCTTGCCGTAGCCTATCCTGTCGAGGGGATGGAGCTTCGTCTTGCCGGTATCAGCCTGCCAATCATAGTTCTTACTGCCGGGACAGACTTCTATGAAGAGATAATCTCATATCGTCTCGAACCTGGGGTTCCCAATCTTGTATCGCTAAAGATTCTTTGCGGTATCCTGCGCTCCAAGGGGATTAAAGATTATCCTATCCATATCAAGCTCGATACCGGGATGCACCGCCTTGGATTTACTACGGATGAACTTCCTGAGCTTATGGAATACCTCAAGGGGGCCAAAGAGGTGAAAGTAAAGTCTATATATTCCCATCTCTGCGTTGCGGAAGATCCTCAGGAAGACAGATTTACGATGGGACAGCTGTCTCTTTTCGAAAAGAACAGTTCCTCGCTTATAGCTAGCCTTGGCTACAAGCCTATGCGGCATATTCTCAATTCCGCAGGCATCGAGAGATTCCCTGACTACCAGTATGACATGGTAAGGCTTGGAATCGGAATATACGGCATCAGCGCTCTTCCGGGGGTAAAGCTTGCCCCTGTTGCCTCTCTGAAATGTAAGATTCTCCAGATCAAGACTTTGACATCTCCGGAGGAGACTATCGGATACGGACGTTTTGGCCATGTCGCTCCTACAGGGACTACGATTGCAACTATCCCTGTCGGATATGCCGATGGCATTGACAGACATTTGGGAAGGGGCAACGCCTCTTTCTCTCTCAATGGTCACAGGGTGCCGACGATCGGTAATATTTGCATGGATATGTGTATGCTGGATATTACCGGGGTTGAAGCGTCAGTGGGAGATACGGTGACAATCTTTGGAGAGGATCCTACAGCATCGGAACTCGCCGACATACTTGGAACAATACCTTATGAGATCATGACATCAATACCCCGAAGGATTGACAGGGTCGTAATAAGGTAGCGGAAGTTTGAAAAATCGTAAAAAGATAATATCTTTGCAGTCCGGAATTGAGGTATGGTGTAATGGTAGCACCAGGGATTTTGGTTCCCTTAGTAGAGGTTCGAATCCTCTTACCTCAACTACTTCCTCCCGTCAAGAAGGTGAATAAGAGCCCCGGTGACGAGTATCTGGGATAGATAGAAAGTCGGCAGCATAAGAGAGTATCCGGTCTGGATCCCGACAAAATCATGCAGCGAAATCAGGAAATCCGAAAATAGTAGCGACGAAATGCCGCAGACTGTCAGTATTTTGGCCGTCCTGTCCATTTCGGGCCCGTAAGGCATTGCGGCGGCAGAAGAAACCGATACGCATGAGACCAGGATATAGAGCATAACGGCTACTCTGATGCCATTATTGGAAATGTTCGGGTAGAGGAGGAAGATGAAATATACGATGAAGACGACCGCAAGGATAGAGAGAAGCAGTTTGTTGATTTTTCCTTTCCGGAGAGTGAAGCAGATGTACCAGACGTGGGCGATGAAGTAGAGGGCTACTCCCGCTATGAAAATGATGGCCTCGTACTTTGGGTAGTTCGAGTCCAGATGGAGACAAAGGTCTCCGAAAATGGAGAAAAAGAATGCCAGAGGCACAAATAGATACTTCTTGCGGGCTTCTTTCGGGGCATTTTTGAAGATAAGGTAGAGGCACCAGCACATCAGGAACACAATGATTGAGGCTCTTGCGATGTAGATGCCTGTTATGGCGTAGATAACGTAGAGTATGACGGCCACAGCGAGAGGCCAGTAGCGTTTGAGGGTGTCCATGTCGTTTATCTTTTGTCCTTGAAAAATCCGGTTATAAGCTCAGCGCATTCTTCTGCGAGAACCCCAGCGGAGACTTGAGTTTTCGGATGAAGAAGAGAAGGGGAGAACAGTGAATAGCCCCTCTTTGGATCAATCGCTCCATATACTATCCTCCCTATCTGGGACCAGTTGAGGGCCCCGGCGCACATGGGACAAGGCTCGACTGTAACATATAACGTACAGTCGCTGAGGTATTTCCCTCCCATTGCCTCGGTCGCAGCCGTGATTGCTATCATCTCCGCATGGGCGGTGGCGTCATGGAGCCTTTCGGTCATATTGTGCCCCTTACCTATAATCCGGCCGCGGCAGATGACGACAGCGCCGATTGGAATCTCTCCCTCTTCGAGGGCCGCCTTGGCTTCGCGGAGTGCTTCCGCCATGTATTTGCTGTCTTCGTCCATGGATTCTAATCAAAAAGGCCGAGAATCTCAAGGCACATTTTTGTCTCGTGGAACGGGCTGTCTCCATTGAAATCAACTGGAAGATCGTTCCAAAGGGAGGATATGTGATCCCATGTATGAAGGGCTCTGTCGGCTCCTTCGGGGTCGAGAAGGTATTTCCACATCCTGAGATTGCCTACAACTGATTCAGAGAGGGAACGCCTGTTCTCTCCTTCTTCCAGGGTCCCGTCTTCAAGGCGGCAGGAGACCATTCCTCCGTCGATTTTGTAACCTTCAAGGGATGCTTCAGCCATATTTGTCGCTGCTGGCCTGATCTTGTTTATGAGGTCTATGTCCTTTACGGCCACTGCGCTCTCCATCAGGATACCTGAAGCCTCAAGGCCAAGAGCAAACGGAACGACATTAGAAAGGATGTTCCATTTTTTTCCGAAGCTGAGGCTAAGAAGACCGTCAGTTCCCATCATCTTGTCGCAAATCATCTCGTCCAGGGTAAAAATACTGTTCTTGAGACATTCCTCCGGCCAGATGCGATATAGATTTGAATAAGCTTCAAGAAGCAGGATATGTGATTCGGCGGTCTTCTCCGGCTCGTCTTCCCCTTGTTTTGGAAGAGACTTGAAATCTCTTGAGAGAGCCTCGATGTATCCACCATTCTCCTTGTCCAGGAAATTTTTTTCAAGTATACGGTAGATGTTTACGGCATTTTTCAATGCTTCCTCATCTTTCGCGACTCTGTAGAATTCGCTCAGACCCAGAATTGCTGCAGCTTGGGCTGAGAGTCTGGCCTTTGTCTCCGTTCTTTTGCCTTCCGAGTCAACTGCCCAATAGACACCGCCATACTTGTGGTCTACAAAGTGCTCGATGAAATAATCTTTCGCGTGAGAGGCGGCGATGAGGTATTCTCTTTTTCGAAGAGTCCTGTAAGCAGCTGAAAAAGACCAGATTATTCCGGCATTGACGAGAACGCCCCTGTCGGCTTTGTAATCCGGTGACCCGGTCGATGTCGTCTTTCCGAAGTAGCCTCCGTGGGGGTCTTTCAACGATAGATAGAATGGCAGTATACTTTGCGTGAGGCGGGATTGGGCCTCCTTGATGAAAATCGTTGTCCTTGACATTAGTGTGTGGTTTTAGTCCGTGTGCTAATATAAGCAAAAAAAAAGAGACCTCAAAGGGTCTCTTGGAAATTTCGTCCGGCGTCGGTACTACCAGCGGTCTTCGTCTGAAACGGTAAGTTTCTTGCGGCAGTGACGGCGGCGTGCGGCGAGGACGCGACGACCATTGGCCGAAGACATTCTCTCGCGGAATCCGTGCTTGTTGACGCGCTTGCGGCGTGAAGGTTGGAATGTTCTTTTCATGATATCTTATTTTTATATTTTTTCAGATAATGGGTTGCAAAGGTAATCTTTTTGAGTGAAACCTCAAAATATTTTTTAGAGAATCTCGCTTTTTTCGTATCTTTGAGCCTTATGAGCGGAAGACTTTTCCTGATAGACGGACATGCACTTATCTTCAAGATGTACTATGCATTCCTCCAAAGGCCCATGATTAATTCCAAAGGGGCCGATATGTCGATTCTATACGGTGTTACCAAGTATATCCTCGAGATGATTGAGAGGGAGAAACCTACCCATCTGGCTGTCTCCTTCGATCCTCCGGGAGGAACTTTCCGGAATGAACTCTATCCGGAGTATAAAGGTACCCGCCCTCCGACTCCGCAGCTTATAATCGATTCCCTGGAGCCGATGACCGAAATTATCAAGGCTATGAATATCCCGGTTGTAATGGTCCCCGGATTTGAGGCCGATGACGTTATCGGATCGATGTCGAAGCGTTTTGAGAGGGAAGGATTTGACGTCTATATGGTTACCCCGGACAAGGACTATGGGCAGCTTATCTCGGACCATGTCTTCCAGTATAAGCCCGGGAAGGGTGGTGGCGAGTCCGAGATTATAGATGCCGCGGCCGTTTGCTCTAAGTACAATATCCTGGATCCGATTCAGGTTATCGATATGCTGGCGATTTGCGGAGATACGGCCGATAATGTTCCAGGAGTCAAGGGAGTAGGAGAGGTCGGAGCCGGCAAACTTATCTCGAAGTATGGGTCGATAGAGAATATTTATGCCCATCTTGACGAGTTGCCGCCAAGGCAGAAGGCCATGTTCGAGGAGGCAAGGGATCATATTGGACTGAGTAAGGAGCTCGTAACTATAAAGACTGACATGGATCTTGACGTTTCCGCTGAGGACCTTGAGATAAACATGGACTTCAGCCCGTCACTTGCCGACCTTTTTGAAAAATATGAGTTCAATTCTCTCCTTCGTTTCCTTCCCCGTGTAAAGCGGGAAGCGGCAAAGGACGAGAGAGATGAAGTGGTTGTAAAAGAAGTACTTCCAAAGGATTTTAACCCTTCTTCCAAGGTCGCTCTGATTATCGACCCTGACGGGCCAGGGATATTCGCCGGCATCTCATCTGTCACTCTCGCCGCCGATGGTAACGTTGCCTCTTGCGGCTCCCCTCAGGATTTCAAGGCAATCCTTGAAGATCCTTTCATAATTAAATACGGGTATGACCTTAAACTCCAATCCAACCTCCTTGCCGCAGCGGGAATTACTCTTGGGGGAAGAAGGATGGACATAGAGCTGATGCACTATCTTATCAATCCTGAGAAGAGCCATAAGGTGGAAATCCTTGCAAAGAGCTATCTTGGAATGGATATCGAAGAGCCTTCGGAAGCGGTGTCGACTCTCTCTCTGTTCGATGAAGCGGACTCCGCTCCTAAGCGCTCACGCGCCAAAGAAGCTGTCGCCATCCTTCTTCTTGGACAGAAGATAAGCGAAGAAGCCGGTCCTCTCATGGACTTATATGAGAAGATGGAAGAACCTCTTTCCAAGATACTCTCAAAGATGGAAAGGGATGGAGTGAAGGTCGATATGGGGCAGATAGCATCTTTTGCCGAAGGACTCAGGGCAGAGATGGTAGAAAGGGAGAAACGTATACGGCAGATGACTGGCGAGCCGACCCTGAATGTATCTTCCCCAAAGCAGGTCGGCGATGTCCTCTTCGATAAGATGAAGCTCGACCCGAAGGCTAAAAAGAGTGCCAGGGGCCAGTATTCTACAGATGAAACAACTTTGCTGGAGATTGCCGACCGTCATCCGGTAGTCGATGAGATTCTCGAATTCAGGGCGGTCAAGAAGCTTCTTTCAACCTACATCGAGCCGTTCCCTACATTCGTCTCTCCGGTAGACGGCAGAGTACATACTACTTTCAATCAGGCGCTCACTGCGACAGGGAGGCTTTCCAGCTCCAATCCAAATCTCCAGAATATCCCGATAAGAACCGAGCGGGGCAAGGAAATCCGTAAAGCCTTTGTTCCAGGGACCCCGGGCGGACTTGTAATGTCAGCCGACTATTCCCAGATTGAGCTGAGGATAATGGCCCATCTAAGCTGCGACGAGCACCTTATCAAGGCTTTCCGGGACGGGGTGGATGTCCATCAGGCGACGGCTGCTAAAATATTCGGAAAAGATCATTCCGAGGTTACCTCCGATGAGCGCAGAATAGCCAAGACGGCCAATTTCGGCATTATGTATGGGATTTCGTCCTTTGGCCTTGCCCAGAGGCTCCGTATCGGAAGGAAAGAGGCCAAGAAGCTGATAGACGATTATTTCGAGAGTTTCCCTGCGATCAACTCTTTCATTAAAGATACCATTGAATCCGCCAAGGAGAACGGCTATGTAGAGACTATTTTCGGCCGCCGCCGTTATCTTCCCGACATCAATTCTCATAATGCTACGGTGCGTGCTCTTTCGGAGCGAAATGCAGTCAACGCACCGATTCAGGGGACAGCTGCCGATGTGATCAAACTCGCCATGATCAATGTGGACAGAGCGATGAAGGAAGCGGGAGTGAAGAGCAGGATGGTCCTTCAGATTCATGACGAACTTCTCTTCGATGTTGTAAAAGGCGAGGAGGATATTATGAAGGAGATTGTCGTACGGGAGATGGAAAGTGTAGTGAAGCTTTCCGTCCCGCTGACAGTTGAGTGCAATATTGGTAAGAATTGGTTGGAAGCGCATTGATGATTATGCAGTACGACTATAAGGATATGTCTGACAAGGACCTCGTTGAGAAGGCTAAACGAGGGGACCAGATCGCTTTCAGAGCGATCTACGGGAGGTATTTGGATTCTGTGAAAAACCGTGTTTCAGGCTACTTCAACTGGGTGGCCGACGTGGATGATGTGGTCTCGGTGACCTTCCAGAAATTCTTCTCAAAGCTCGACAGTTTTGATTCTTCAAGGGAGATAGGCCCCTGGCTCAATACGATAGCAATCAGGACTGCCCTCGACCACCTCGGCGTGATAAGACGGGAGGATGAGAAAAAGGAGCATATAAAAAACAAGGACGCCGAGATGAGCGACGAGGGAATTGATGTCATTGCCGAAGTCAATCCCGAGGATGAGATTATCAACCAGGAAGCCCATGACCGTTTGATGGCATATCTTGAAGAGCTCCCGTCTCTATACCGCGAAGTTATGCGGTTATATATGGTGGAAGAACTTGAATATGAGAAGATTGCAACGACTCTAGGGCTCGAGCTGAATACAGTTAAGACACGTATTCGCCGTGGCAAGGAAAAGCTTGCCGCCTTGATGCATATGGGAGAAATAAGCTAAGATGACAGGACCTGAATTCATATCGTTTCTAAAAGAATTCTTTCCCTTGCTGAGCCCTTCTCAGGAGGAGAAGTTCCTCATGATGGATTCCCTCTACAGGGATTGGAATTCGAAGATCAATGTAATTTCCAGGAAGGACATTGACAATCTTTACTCTCACCATATCCTCCACTCGCTCGCAATTGCACGGTACCTCCAGCTTCGCCCCGAAATGGAAGAAAAGTTCAGAAACTCTTCGGTGCTGGATCTTGGATGCGGCGGTGGTTTCCCCGGTATCCCTCTAGCCGTAATGTTCCCGGATGCTCATTTCACTCTTTGTGACTCTGTCGGGAAAAAGACAATCGTAGCCTCCGGAGTATCGGAATCGCTTGGACTTGAGAACGTAGAGGTCGTCAATGCAAGGGCGGAGTCCCTTGGACGGCAGTTTGATTTCGTGGTCTCGAGGGCGGTTGCTTCGCTTCAGGATTTTTATCCATGGATCAAAGGTTGCTACAAGCAGCATGTCCTCTATCTCAAGGGAGGTGATGTCAATGAGGAGATTGCCGAGATGATGGGACGCTTCCGGATGAAAAAAGGATCAGTTTCGACCTGGCCGGTAGACTCATGGCTCTCTGAAGAGTATTTCAAAGGAAAACTAATTGTCGATATCATATGAAAAAAGCTCCATTTATTCTTCTGGCGGTCCTGCTTATTGCAGGTTGTACTGCTAAGGTTTCTACTCCTCCATCCGATGGCGACCCTCTCGTAGAAGCTAAAGTAAATGAAGTACTTAGCGGAATGACCCTTGAAGAAAAGGTCGGTCAGATGGTGCAGCTGACTATAAGTGTGCTAGAGAATTCCTCTAGGGACGGTCTTGATCCTGCCAAGCTCGACGAGATTATTGGAAAATACAAGGTCGGTTCAATCCTGAATGTTATGGGTGACAGAGCCCATTCCAGGGCGGAGACAGCTGAAATGATCAAGGTCATTCAGAATAAATCCATGGAGGAAATAGGCATTCCATGTATCTACGGCCTGGATATGATTCATGGGGCGACCTATCTTTCGGACGGCACATTCTTCCCTCAGGAGATAAATCTTGCGGCTACTTTCAATCGCTCTTACGCCTCCGCTATGGGCGAGGCTATTGCTTATGAATCCAGGGCGGCTATGGTTCCTTGGGTTTTCTCTCCGGTGATGGATCTTGGCCGGGATCCTCGCTGGCCGCGCCATTGGGAGAGCTGGGGCGAGGATCCCTTCCTCTCTTCGGAAATGGCTGTCGCTGAGATGAATGCCATTCAGGGAGAGGACCGCGACCACGTCGATCTTGAGCATGCCGCAGTCAGTATCAAGCACTACATGGCGTATGGAGTACCTCTTTCTGGGAAAGACCGTACACCTGCTTATGTTCCCGAGAATGACTTGAGAGAGAAGTACTTCCGTCCTTTCAAAGAGTGCTTCGAGGCAGGGGCGCTTACTGCTATGGTGAATTCGGCTTCAATCAATGGAGTTCCGACTCATGCCAATGAGGAGCTCCTTACGGGATGGGTCAAAAAGGATCTCGGTTGGGACGGAATGTTCGTTACTGACTGGGCAGATATTGACAATCTCTACGCTAGGGACCATGTCGCAGCCGACAAGAAGGATGCCCTTCGGATTGGGATAAATGCAGGTATTGACATGATTATGGACCCTTATGATCCGAAGTGCTGCGAAGATATCAAGACTCTTGTCGAGGAGGGAAAGATTCCTATGTCCCGCATTGATGATGCTGTGAGAAGGATTCTTCGCTTAAAGGTCAGATTGGGCCTTTTCGACAATCCTACCTGGGGGCCGTCTCTCGAGCGATTTGGCTCTGAAGAATTCCGAAAGGCGTCTTATGAGGCGGCTCTCGAATCGGAAGTCCTTCTTAAGAATGAAGGTGGAATCCTTCCTATCGGGGAAGGAAAAAAGATCCTTGTAACAGGTCCGAATGCTAATTCTCTTCGTGCTCAGAATGGTGGCTGGTCATATACCTGGCAGGGGAGTGCGGATGATTTCGCCCCGGAATACAATACCTTCTACGAGGCCCTCAGGGAGCGTTTCGGAATAGGAAAAGTCTTCCTGATGGAAGGAGTCAAATACACCGGCCCGTCATGGCAGGACGAGGATGACTCTGAAATCTCCAGAGCGGTTACTGCTGCTGGATTTGTAGATATTATCATTGCCTGCGTAGGGGAGAACTCTTACTGCGAGAGCCCCGGCAATATGGACGATCTGAATCTTTCCTCAAAGCAGAAGGCCCTTGTAAAGGCTCTTGCAGCTACCGGGAAGCCTATTGTCCTGGTCCTTAATGAGGGACGTCCCCGTATTATCGGGGATATAGAGCCTCTCGCTTCGGCCGTTGTGGATGTAATGCTCCCGAGCAATTATGGAGGAGATGCCCTTGCCGCCCTTCTTTCTGGGGATGAGAATTTCAGCGGGCGACTTCCTTTTACATACTCAAAGCATGTTCATGCCCTTCATACATATGATTACAAGGTCTCCGAGCACAGGGAGATGATGGAAGGTATGTACAATTATGATGCGGTTATGGATGTCCAGTGGCCTTTCGGACATGGCCTGAGCTACTCTACATTCAAGTATTCCGACCTCAAAGTCCTTTCCGGCTCTGAATTTAAAGCAGGTGACGAGCTCCGTTTCTCCGTGACCGTCCGTAATACAAGCACCCGTCCTGGTAAGGAAGCTGTCCTTCTCTATTCGAGCGATCTTGTAGCTTCAATAATCCCCGATGTCAAGCGCCTGAGGGCTTTCGAAAAAATATCTCTTGATTTCGGAGAGACCAAGACAGTTGAATTCACCGTCCCTGCTTCCGAGCTCGCTTTTGTCGGCTCTGATGGCCGCTGGCGCCTTGAGGAGGGCGATTTCCGCATCTCCTGCGGCGGACTCTCTGTCCCTATACATTGTACAGAGACCAAAGTCTGGGATACTCCGAATATCAAATAGAGGAACCCCTATTCCTCCGGAAGGAACATGGGATCCCATGCGGGAAGGAGGGTAGGCTTCTGATCCATCAGAGAGAGGATGTCGGCGGGTACATATTTCTTCTCTACAACGAGGCGGAACATGTACTCGTCGAACCACTCATCGGTCATGATAAGATCGCCGTTGTAGCCGCTAGTCGGCCCCCAGCTATTTTCTACCATCCATTTGACCGGTTTTCCATCCTTTAGGTCAACAGCAATCAAGGTCATGGCGTGGGAAGAGCCGCTGGCATGGGTCTGAACTCTTTCCTTCTTGTCCATTCCGAATTCTACCCCCATCAGATCGGCGTAGTTGAAGTTGTTGACATCGAGAACACCATTTGAGCGGTTGAAGAATTTACCGACGTCGCATGAGAAGTACATTGCCGTGTCGTCCTTGATGGAAGCAATGGCCATTTCCTTTATCCTATCGATAGGAAGGTTGAGGTATACCCAGTTGTCTCCATCGTAAACATGGCGGTCATACTGGATTTCATAAGTCTTGAAATATTCGCGACAGGGATCGTTCATCACCATTATGTAACCGCCCTCGAGGTCAGCGCCTACGAATTCGTCGTAGAAAGACTTTGGAGTATATGTCTTGGTGCTGACGAATTCGCCCTTGGAGTTGTATCTGGTCCATTCAAACTCTGTCGGAGGAACTCCGAGGCAAAGAACGAGGATGTGGTATATCTCCTTCAACTGCTCGATTTTCATCTTTTCAAGGTTCTCCAGAGCTGCAGCATCCTTTCTTTCCATCTTGAGATTTCCTTTCTGGTATCTCTTCCCATCCGGAATGGTCATGGCCTTTTTATATGCCTGACGCAGCCTGAGGCCATCCTCCCGGAGTTTGGTGGCAATCTGTGTCCTCATCTGGGCGGTATTGTTGGCACAGAATGTCTCGGGCATTACCTCTGAAGGGACGACGCCGTATTTTGTGATCAGATTGGAAACCCCTGTGAATTGACCACCGTCTCCGATGGGGTTGGAGAACAGCCAGTCTACCTCGCGGTCGTCATCTGGGAGATTCCTTGTGTCTATGATGCCCTGAAGGAAAAGATTCGCTTTCTCGAGCTGGTCATAGAAGAAGACATAATTCTGGGAGAATGTGAAGGAGCCGAGGTCATGCTGTGTTATCATCTTTGCCCTGAGGACATTGAGCCCTGTGAACAGCCAGCAGCGTCCTGAGGATTTCTGGTCGGTATGACCCTTGGTCTTTACCCTGTCAGAGAAGTGGGTATCGATCATTGCAGCGTTTTCGCTATTGATCGCAAGGGTATTGATCGGGGTGGTGGCCAGAGCGTTCTTTATTGCCTTGTCAGCCCCGGTTCCTTCGTATCCTTTGGATATTTCAGCGAGCATATCGGAGGAAATCCCTCCATTATTCTGAGCGGAAACAATTGCTGCAGAGAAGATTGAAGCAGCGATGATAATTATCCTTTTCATTTTTTAATTATTGGTTTTCAGTTTTCTTGAGTGTCGGCAGAAGAGCGATTAAATATCCGACACCGGCTACTCCGGCTACTGTCCAAAGGATGTCAGTAAGTTTTAGGACAATCGGATAAGATGTGACCACGTAGTTGCCCGGCATCTTGATGAATCCGAACTTCTGCTGGAGAAGGGCGAAAGCAACGCCGATGAGAAGTCCTATTGCGAGCCCGAGCAGGGAAATCATCCATCCTTCCATAACAAAAATCCTTCTGACAAGAGAGTCTGTTGCCCCCAGGCTCTTCAGAGTTGATATATCATCCTTCTTCTCTATCACAAGCATTGTCAGAGAAGCAAAGATATTGAAGGCGATAATGATGATAATGAAAATCAGGATCATATAGATCGCGAGCTTTTCGTATCTCATCATCTTGAAGAGATTCTCATTCTGCTCATAGCGGTTAAGGACCTTGAAATCAGGCCCGAGTCTCTCTTTGAGTCCGTCTGCGACCTTTTGTACGCTTGCTCCATCCGCAGTTCTGATTTCCACGGCGGAGACTTCGTTCTCATAATGAAGAAGTTCCCTCATCGTCTCGATGGGGACGATAATGAGTTCATTGTCGAGAGTGGCGTTGATGGAAAAAAGACCGGATGGCCTGACGTCTACTTCTGAGAGGGAATTCATCGGATTGGAAAGGGAAACTTTCGCATCCCGAACCGGATAGTATATCTCTATCGGGGAGAGAAATCTCGGTGAAATGCCGAGATTATACGCTAGCCCCATCCCTACGACAGCCTTCTTTAGATCCCCGAAACGTAGAATGAATTCGCCGTCTTTAATGTGGTTTCTAAGAGGCGATTCCTCCTCATAGACATTATCTACTCCTTTCGCTTTTGCGAGCGCCTGCTTCCCGTCGTATGAGATAAAGACTTGCTCTTCAAGTACTTCTGACATATTGAGAACATCGTCGTTCTCATATGCCCATTCGAATGCCTCTCCCTTCGGGACAAAGACCTTCCCCTTGGTAGGGGAGACGAGAATGTCTGGAGCGACCTCTGAGAGGGAGTCGGAGACAAGCCGGTTGAAGCCGTTGAAGACGGAGAGAATAATAATGAGCGCAGCCGTTCCTATCGCCATTCCGGCGACGCAGATTCCCGAAATTATGTTTATCACACTATGCGAGCTGCGGGAAAAGAGGTAGCGCCGTGCGAACAGGAGCGGCAGGGACATTTATTTCTTGAGGAGCTCTTCGATATGCTCAGCGTAGTCAAGGGATGTATCGAGATAGAATACGAGGTCGGGGACGATTCTTAACTGGCGTCCGACCTGGCGTCCGAGCTCTCCCCGGTATGACTTGAGGTTCTGCTGTAGGGTGTCCATTACAGACTCCTGCTTCTCAGAAGGGAAGATACTTACATAAACCTTCGCGACAGAGAGGTCGGGGCTTACCCTGACTTCGCTGACAGTCACCATGGCCCCGCCAAAGGCGGCCATGCCTTTGCTCCTGATGATCTCCGCTAGGTCCTTCTGAATCTCACGTCCTACCTTGAGTTGTCTGGTTGATGCCGGTTTTTCCATTATATTATGTTGATAATGAAGTAGTTCTTCTTTCCTTTCTGGGCGAGGATGTACTTTCCGTCGATGATGTCGGCCTCGGTAATCTCTCCGGAAGGATCTGTGAATTTATCCTTGTTGATGCTGACTCCACCTCCCTGGATCATCTTGCGGGCCTCTCCCTTCGAAGGGAAGACGCTTGTCTTGACGGCAAGGAAATCCTGAATGCCGCAGGGGAGCTCCGCCTTAGGGACATCGAATGTCGGAACCCCGCTGAAAACAGCTAGGAATGTCTTTTCGTCAAGTTTTCTGAGGGCTTCTGAAGTTGAGTTGCCAAAGAGCATCTGCGAAGCCTCAAGTGCGTTCTCGTACTCTTTTTCTCCGTGGCACATGATGGTTACCTCGCGGGCGAGAACCTTTTGAAGCTTTCTCTGGCCGGGATCCTGGCGGTGCTCTTCAATAAGCGATTCGATAGTCTCGCGGTCCAGCATGGTGAATATCTTGATGTAGCTTTCAGCGTCATTGTCGGCCACATTGAGCCAGAACTGGTAGAACTCGTAAGGCGATGTCTTTTCCGCGTCGAGCCAGATGTTGCCCTTCTCGGTCTTGCCGAATTTAGTGCCGTCGGCCTTGCGGATAAGGGGACATGTGAGAGCGAAAGCTTCTCCGCCGTCCATCCTTCGGATGAGTTCGGTGCCGGTGGTGATATTGCCCCACTGGTCGCTGCCGCCGAGCTGAAGGATGCATCCCTTGTTCTTCCAGAGCCAGTAGAAATCATAACCCTGCATCAACTGGTAGCTGAATTCGGTGAATGACATGCCCTCGGAAGAGTCCCTAGACAGACGTTTCTTGACCGAATCCTTCGCCATCATGTAGTTGACGGTAATGTGCTTGCCGATGTCGCGGATGAAGCCTATGAAGCTATAGTCCTTCATCCAGTCATAGTTGTTGACAAGCTCGGCCTTGTTGGGCGCATCGCTCTCAAAGTCGAGGAAACGGCTAAGCTGAGCCTTGATGCAAGCAACATTGTGGTTCAGTGTCTCCTCGTCGAGAAGGTTCCTCTCGGCAGATTTCATCGAGGGATCGCCAATCATTCCCGTCGCGCCTCCGACAAGGGCGATGGGCTTGTGGCCGCACCTCTGGAAGTGCTTGAGAATCATGACACTTACAAGGTGGCCTATATGGAGTGAGTCAGCCGTCGGGTCAATGCCAACATAGGCAGACTGAGGGCCTTCCATGAGTTTTTCTTCGGTTCCGGGCATGATATCCTGGATCATGCCTCTCCATTTGAGTTCTTCAACAAAATTCTTCATCGATTGAAAATTCTTAATCCTGCAAATTTACGGAAAATATTCTATATAAATCTTTAATTATTGTTTTCTTGAGATTTTTTCCGATATTGCAAAGAATATATTTAGATTATGAAGAAGATTGTTCTCTTTTCTATACTGCTTCTTGCCAGCGTCTTGGCGGGAGCACAGGATTATTCTTCCTGTTATGATAGACTAGAAGTTCCGATGAAGCAGGTAAGTCCGGTTCAAATCGCAGATTACTCCGTCTCACTGACTGATTTCGGTGGAGTTGGTGATGGCCTGACTCTTAATACAGAGGCCTTCCAAAAGGCGATTTCCGCTCTTCGGAAGCAGGGAGGCGGTTGGCTCTATGTCCCTGCGGGAGTATATATGACCGGCCCTATTTCCCTCAAAAGCGGAATCGGCCTTCGACTTGACCGGAATGCCATTATCATGGCAACGGAAGACAAGACCGCCTTCGTAAAGGTCGAGGATGGAAAGCCTGTGCCCGGCCGTGTCCGTCCTCTTATCAGCGCATCGAAATGCGAGAATGTCGCTATTACGGGAGAGGGAATAATAGATGGCAATGGCGCTCAGTGGAGGCCGGTCAAAAGGAGTAAAACCAGTGATGCCGAGTGGTCGGAATTCAAGTACATGGGAGGAAAGGTGAACAAAGATGGCTCTCTCTGGTATGCTTATGACCTGAAGGGCCGCGAAAACATCGCTGATGATCCGGAGAAGCAGGAGAGCATGCGGGCCGACGCCGTCCAGTTCAATGACTGCCGAAATGTCCTCGTAGAGGGGGTTACAATCCAGAATTCCCCCCGTTTCCATCTCCATCCGACTCGCTGCGAGAATCTTATCATCGACGAGGTGACGGTCCGCTGCCCGTGGAATGCTCAGAACGGGGATGCGATTGACCTTAGCAACTGCAGGGTCTGTCTTGTGACCCGCAGCACAGTCGATGCCGGCGATGATGGAATCTGCATGAAGGGCGGCACCGGCCCTTCCGGAGTAAAGTACGGCCCTTGTGAAGATATCCTGATTCAAGACAATACTGTTTTTCATGCCCACGGCGGGTTCGTAATCGGCTCCGATGTCAGCGGGGGAATGAAGAATATAGTGGTCCGTCGCTGCCGCTTTTCCGGCACCGATGTCGGCCTTCGTTTCAAGAGCGGAATCGGTAGGGGAGGCCCCACCGAAGGGATTCGTATCAGCGATATTGTGATGACCGATATCAAAGACGAGGCAATAATCTTCGAATGCACTTATATTGATAAAAAGTACAATTATAAGGAGTCCGATTCCGGAAAACCTGTTGCTGTCGAGTTCGCTCCTGATTTCAAGGATATTAAGATCTCGAGAGTCGTCTGCCACAACTCAAAGACGGCGATAAGGAGCGTTGGCGTCGAGGGACTCAGGTGCGTAAGCGATATAAGTATCGAAGACAGCAGCTTCTTTTATACCAAAGCTGACTTTGATATAGATACCTTCAGCTCACTGGACATCTCCGGATGCAAGTTTATTAAGGCCTGGTAGGTTTGCTATTCTCATGGGAATCGAGTATATTTGCAGACTGGAAACATCTAAAATCTAAGATATCAAATGAGAAAGAAAATTGTCGCTGGCAACTGGAAAATGAATACCACCGTTGCCGAGGGCGTAGAGCTCGCAAAGGCTGTTGCAGCCAAGTCTGTTGAGGTTCCTGCAGGAGTTGATCTCGTTGTTGCTCCTCCTTTCACCCATCTCGTATGTGTAGCTGATGCCCTCAAGGGATCGAAGGTTGCACTTTCCGCGCAGAACTGCGCAGATCATGAGAAAGGTGCCTACACAGGAGAGGTTGCTGTCAATATGCTGACCTCCGTAGGTTGCGAGTACACTATCCTTGGTCACTCAGAGCGTCGCCAGTACTATGGTGAGACCGATGAGAAGCTTGTTGTAAAGACTAAGCTCGCTCTTGAGGCAGGTCTTAAGGTTATCCTCTGTGTCGGTGAGAATCTCGACGAGAGAGAGGCAGGAAAGCATTTCGAGGTTGTCAAGAATCAGACCGAGGCTGTCCTTTACACCCTTACCGCTGAGCAGCTCAAGAACATCGTAGTCGCTTATGAGCCCGTTTGGGCCATCGGTACCGGCAAGACCGCTACCGCAGCTCAGGCAGAAGAGATTCACGCTTGCATCCGCAAGGTCATCGCCGCTAAATTCGGCGAGGAGGCTGCTGAGGAAGTTACTATCCTCTACGGCGGAAGTTGCAAGCCTTCAAATGCGAAGGAACTCTTTGCTGAGAAGGACATCGACGGAGGACTCATCGGTGGTGCTGCTCTTAAAGCTGACGATTTCATCCAGATCGCCCTCAGCTTCTAAGCATCTGACACATTAGTATTTCAAAGGGGTTGACAAAAAAGTCCAGACGGGCTTAAATGTCATCCTCTTTTTTTATGCTTTGGCGCAATCTTGCGGTGCCCCTTTTCCCTTCTCTGAAATCATGCATCCAGTAGCAACAAAACACAGCATAAACACTAATAATTTAGTTCTGGTTCGTTTCGTATATTTCATGTTGATATTACTCTTTAGTGTCACTGTATTTAGTAAACACATTTCCAGGCTCGGTTCTTATCATTATGTGATCATCCCTGACTTCAAGAAGTTCCCACCAGAGTGCCCGATGATTATCTTCCTGCATAATTAAATACTTATATCCATTTGACGAGCCTACTTTTGATATGTCGAAAACCGTTTCTGGAGCGTTGCTCAAATAGTATAATTGACAAAAATGTAATTCAATCGGTTCATTATATGTATGGGAACACATTGAGGTATCACTGAACATGGTTAAGAGATGTCCATCACTTGATTTCCATTTATGCGATACCAAAATGGCTTTGATTCTCTTTCCACTTTTTATTTTTGGAAGAAGATTATTTATCTTTATTGGCGGGGTTTGTTTTAATTGAAACTCTTCTTGACCAGCTATTTTCCCTTTCAAAATGAAATCAATACTATTATTAATCGTAGAGTCCCGCCTTCCCATATCCTGGGCATTTATATTACTAATAACAAGTATCAATATTATAACCATTAATACTTTTTTCATATCTAGTTCTCCTTTTACACCCCTTTTTGCTATCATGAAACGTTCTAGAGCGCGGTTGTTCATAATGTCTTTATACACTTCAAACTGTTTTTCTGTCATATTTAGATTGTGACAAACTCTGTTGTTGTGATGTGAGAAATGACGATTACTCCATATATCATATTCTTCGGGAGTAAGATAGCTCTTCATCTTTGAGAGAAAATCCAAATAAGCAGCATGCTTCCTTTCCTTCTTGACTGTAGGTGCCCAGTCAGACCAGTCGGTCTCTTTTGATTTTACAGGCGGTGGAGGATGGCGGCGATTCCTTCCTTTCTGGACCAAAGCCAGACAGTACCGTCAGAGGAGGATTTTTCGACATTGAAGCTGACCCCTGTCTTTTTCTGGATACTATTGTTCTGGGTCCATTCGAGGGTGGCGGTCACGCTCTGGCCTTCGCGGGAAGGGATGTCGGAGCATGTTACAATGAAATACTCGCTCATATCGTCATTTCCCATCCTGAACTGCTTTTTCGAGGCATTGTATCCAAGCTGACAGCTGGCCGCATCGAAAGAATGGACGAGTTTGCCCTTGATTTTGAGGCAAACTGTCTCTTGCTCAAGAAGATCGCTTTCCATGTGCTTATCGCCACTGCAGGAAACAAGGAGCAAAAGGACCGATATTATAGTAACAAGTCTTTTCATTTCACTATGATTTCTTTAACTATCACATCCTTGCTTCCGTCGCTGTAGATGACTTCAGCTCTTATCGTACCCGACTTTTTAAGATGGTAGTACCCATCGTCAGATGAAGCAATCTCGCTGTTGTTGAAGTACCATTGAACACCTTCTGCGTCGGTTGCATTGCAGACTCTGAGGGGAATCTCCGTTCCCTTGGCAAAGGAGCCGTCAGAGCCCCTTTCGGCGCCGCTGAAAATGATATAAGGATATGTCCCGGAGTAGCTTGACTTTGTCGTGAACTTGCATTTATCATTGACATTGCCGGGAATACCGGATGCCTTGAAATAGATCTTTGCAGAATATGCGGTCCTCGGGGAGAGGCCGTCCATAACAAAGGCGTATTTGCCTTCCTCATAAGGAGGGACTACATACTCTTTTTCTTCGGAAGAATCGAGAGAGAATGAGATATATCCGTTCCCCGCGTATGAGGGATCGGAAGCGCTCCATCTTATTATTGCCGCGTCCTGGAAGATATCCTGAGAGTCAATAATCGCATCGGGAGCTTTGTCGACAACTCCTCCAATAGCAGTAAAGACAATATTGTCGCCGCTTTTTCGGATACCGGTAAGGGCCATGCTGCTCTCCTCTCCGCTCCAGAATACAAAAGCCGGGTCGGTAGAAGGGGAGAATGTGGTGTGGCCGGTCTGAGGCCAGAATACTTGATTGGGAACGCCTGCAGAAGGATTTGCCTCAATAAGGTCGGCGCATTGGTGGTCGGGCCTTGCATTTACCTCATTGTATACGAACCACCTGTCGTATGCGGAGATATCACCGTATTTGTCGGAGATTCCTGCCGACCTGTCAGATTTATCTATGTGGTAGATAATGAGGCCACTTCCGCCGATATACCGGTCCCATTTTTCGGATGAACGGCATTCCAGAAGGAAATACTCCTTCTCGTTATCTGTAGGGATAATATAGAACTTGCCATTCTTATGGATTGGCTCGAGGGTATGGGGCCCTGGTGTGAGAATGACAGGTTCGCTCATTCCGAGCTCGTATCGGTCGACTGCGTTGTAGTAGGGAGGACAATAGCCGTCGTTATTATAGTTCCCGCTGTCCATGAGGCTGATCGAGCCCCATAGGCCGTCAGACTGGCCTCCGCTCCCTTCATAATCGGTATCGTAGTAGTCAGGAAGGCCGAAGGTATGGGAATATTCATGGCAGAAGGTGCCGATCGAGGCCATTGTATATTTTCCGCCTTGGTAGAGGCGCATCAACTCCGCCGTGCAAGCGTAGGAATCGATTCTTTTGTCGTCCAGAACGAGTTTGATGCCGTCTCCGGAGAGATAATAAGCATGGGACCATATGCAGTCTGCATTGGCATCGGGATCGTCGGCTTCATCCTTTCCTGCGAAGAACACGAATACATTGTCGACATATCCGTCACCGTCATCATCGAAGACAGAAAAATCAATCTCGGCATCGGCGGCCTGGCATGCTTCCTTAATCATGAGAGCGGCATTCTGATCTTCATCATCGCTGTTGTTCGTCCCGTAGAAGGCTTCTTTCTCTGGGAGGGTCACTATGCTGCTGACAGTGAATTTGAAGTCATATTCTCCGCCGAACTGGTCATTGAAATAAGCAACTGCGGAGTTGTCTGTGTCGCCATTTAGTAGTCTGACGAAATCATCCTTCGTGTAGGTGAACTTGACATCGGAAAACTCTGCGAGGATAACAAGGCCATGTCTTTCCATGGATCCGGCCTTTGTGCTGACGGGGTGGGAGGCTCTGATTCTCTTTTCAAGATTGGGCCTACCATCCCAGCGGAGTCTGTATCTTTTCTGGTCTGCCCTTCTGCCGAGAATATGATAGGGAATGTATCGGCTATCAGATAAAATATTCGCAGGCACAGCGTCACCCACTCTGAAGGAGGTGCATACTTTCTTCCCTTCGCCGTCATAGACAGCATAATAGTAATAGCCGTCTTCCGCTTTCTTAATGGACGCACCGTCTTCCGTTGTCATGATACGCATGAAAGCATCGCCTTTTACGCGAGCGGTGAAAGAATATCCGTCAGGCTGGGTGATAGTTATTGAACCCCTTCTTGTCGGAACGGCTCCAAGGGATAAGGCTATAAATATAGTAATAAGAGTCAGTTTGATTCTCATTCGCTTGGTTCTAGTACAAAATCTCTCTGCAACTGCAAAGAAACGGTTTTTTCGTTTCTTCTCCAAATTTAATGCCTGCCTGGATTACTTTTTGGTAGGTGATTGTGACATTCGTGTTTGGTGACGGTCGCTTCCTGTACACCCTGACCCTTCTCCGGTGTACAGCCGGCATTTCAGGTCACTTCTCGTACACCATGGCACCCTTCCGGTGTACGACCGGCTTATCAAGCTATTCTCTAGGGAGAATAATCATTTTACAAATAAAAACGGGGGCGATAAGCCAATGATTCGCCCCGAAATGCGCTTTGGTGATCTGCCCCCCAAAAGTTGGACACAGATTGCAGTTAAATGAAAAAGAATGAGAATTACCCAAAACTTGTCCAGGCAATGCATATGCTGGATGAAGGTCATTCGGTCAATTACATCCAAAAGCAGCTAAGGGTAGATCGAAAAACCATTTTATTGGCGCGTCAACGTTACTTGTCCGGAGGCGAGTTGGCACTGCTTGTGCCCGAGTCCCAACCTCATTTGTCAATTGAAAGAAAACTTGAGATTGTTCGCGAAGTTGAGCAAAAGCAATTATCTTTGTCGGAGGTTGCCCATAAGCATCTCGTTTCTAGCTATTCCTTGAGACGTTGGATAAAAGCATATCATCAGTTCGGCGAGGCGGGACTTGCCAGAAAGGGCTCTTCAAACGGCATGAAAAAGAAAAGGCAAAGGACAGAAGCAGAGATGGACGAGCTCGAGAAGCTCCGCAAGCGGAACGAATATCTCGAAGCCGAGAACGCCCTGTTAAAAAAAGTCAAAGCCTTAGTCGAAGAAAGGGAAGCCCGTCTACGCGCGATTGGGCAGAAGCCATCCAAGGACTAAGGCCTAAACACAAGCTTGACATCCTGTTGGAAGTCAAGGGGATGGCTCGATCCACGTTCTACTACAACCACAGGCCGAAGGCGGACAAATGGGTCGTCGAGAGGCAGCGCATCGCGGAACTGTACCACCAGAACAAGGGGCGGTACGGTTACCGCCGCCTGACGATGGCGATGAGGAACGAAGGGTATGTCATAAACGGCAAGACGGTGCGCAAGCTGATGGCTGAAGCCGGCATCAAGTGCGCGGTAAGGATGAAAAAGTACAAGTCTTACAAGGGGGAGGTCGGTAAGATAGCTCCGAACCTGCTCGAAAGGGACTTCAAAGCCGATGCCCCTCATAAGAAGATGGTCACTGATGTCACCGAGTTCCACCTGTTCGGATCAAAGATATACTTGTCGCCAGTCCTGGACTTGTACAATAGCGAATTGATCTTCTACACGATTTACCGACATCCGGTTCTGGACATGGTTAAGGACATGATAAACGGAACCATTTCGGTTATCGGCTGCAATACAAACGCAATCCTCCACTCGGACCAGGGCTTCCATTATCAACATAAAGACTACCAGAAATTGTTGAAAGACAATCACATAATCCAAAGCATGTCACGAAAAGGAAACTGCCTGGACAATGCTGTGATGGAAAACTTTTTTGGACTATTGAAGTCCGAGTTGTTATATTTGCGAAAGTTCGAGTCGCTTGAGCAGTTCCTCGAGGAACTGGAAGACTATCTTGAATACTACAACACGGTTCGAATCAAAGCAAAACTAAACGGAATGAGTCCGGTGCAATACCGAACTCAAAACAATAAATCTTAGTTATTAACCCGTCCAACAAAAGGGGCGCACTTCACGTTGAGCAACTTGGGGGCGCAGAGGCGTGCTTCCGCCCCCGATTGCACTTCACGCAGCGCAACTTCGGGGCGCTGAGGCTTGTTTCCGCCCCCGAAATCATCATCTCCCGGACATCACGGAATAATAACGACCTACCGTGCTACGAAATACCCTTCCGGCGGCACGGGGACATCAATTCTTGCCTTACGTGCTACGAAATACCCTTCTGGTGACACGGGGAAAGATATTTAGCGACGGTTGCCCGAACCGAGAGTGCTATGCTGCGACAGGCTTTCGGGCGAATAGGAGGGAAAGGACCAGCGGGCCCGACGAGAGCGGCGGTACTGCGAAGCAGTAGGACGGCGTCTGTCCGACGACGTTGGACAGGGCAGAATGCCCTGACCAAAAGGAGGAGTTCGCCGTCCAGCAACCGAGGCGGACAAGCCCGCCCTTTCCCGACGTCAGCCCGAAGGCCTGTGGTGGCAGGACAGAAGGTCCGCGGCAACAATGCACAAGGCCTGTAGTGGCAGAACAGAAGGTCCGTGGCAACAATGCACAAGGCCTGCGGTGGCAAAGAAGCACGTCCATGGCAACAAGGCAAGATGTCTATGACAATATGGCATGAATGGTTGCGGTCCCGTGCTACGAAAGACCCTTCCCGTGGCACGGGAACATAAAATCCTGCCTGCCGTACTACGAAACACCCCCTTTGCTGGCACGGGCCTAAGAATTCTGGCCACTTGCACCTGCCCATCACCTTATTGCACATCAGCGATATATGACTTTTTCCCTAGAGACATGTGGGTAGGGAAAATACTGGAAGCAATTGAGTATTAGCTCTTTGGTTAGCAGGCCTCGGCAGTAGACATAAAGTGGTAGGGGTGGAGGGGCAAATGGGTAAAAAAAAGACGGCGAACAATGATTGTCGCCGTCTTTTGCGGAAGGGACGAGATTCGAACTCGTGGTACGGTTACCCGTACGGCAGTTTAGCAAACTGCTGGTTTCAGCCACTCACCCACCCTTCCGGAAGTTTCGTCTGAAACACACCGCGAAAAATAAAAACAAACTTTCGCGGACTGCAAAGATACAAAAATTTATTGTCTCCACAATTTTTTTTGTATGTTTGTACTAATAATCACAAAACGAATAACCCTATAATGAAAAATAGACTCGACTCTATCGACGCTCTCAGAGGATTTGACATGCTCTTTATAATGGGGCTTTCTCCTCTTATCGTCGCCATCTGCGCTTTATTCCCCGGAGGGGAGGACTTCTGGATTGCAAAACAGATGAATCATGTTGCGTGGAACGGGCTCACCCACCATGACACCATATTCCCTCTTTTCCTTTTCATCTCCGGAATGACTTTCCCATTCTCTCTCTCTAAAAAGAAAGCAAACGGGGTAGAAAAAGGGAAAATATGGCTCGACGTATGGCGGAGGGCACTAGTGCTCGTATTGCTGGGACTCGTCTATGGCGGACTGTTCAACCTGGACTTTGCTAATCTCCGCTTCCCGAGCGTTCTCGGAAGGATTGGTCTCGCATGGCTTGGCGCGGCAATTATATGGATGACGGTCAAAAAAACCGGATGGAGAATAGGGATAGCCGGAGCTCTTCTTATCGGTTATTGGGTACTTCATCTTTTCGTGGCTCCGGACGCTCCCGCAGGGACTGACCCATGCACAAAAGAAGGCAGTCTTGCCTGCTATATCGACCGGGTAATTATGCCGAACCATCTTCTCTCGAAGGGAGTGTATGACCCCGAAGGTCTTGTCAGCACCATCCCGGCGATAGTAACAGCTATGCTTGGAATGTTCACTGGCAGCTTTGTAAAGAAAAAGGAGTATTCGAAGGGACAGAAGACCATTTGGATGTTTATTGCTGCAGCCGTACTCCTCGGGCTTGGACTCCTCTGGAACACCGTTTTCCCGATTAACAAGAAGCTTTGGACAAGCAGTTTCGTTCTCGTAGTCGGTGCCTATTCGGTAGCGATGTTCGCCCTGTTTTATTTAATAATGGATGTCCTTGGATGGAAAAAGTGGGCAAAGCCGCTAAAAGTCGTCGGCCTCAATTCCATTACCATCTACATGGCACAGAGAATCATCAGCTTCGGAGGCATCAATAACTTCTTTTTCAAAGGTTTCGCTTCTCTGTTCCCCGAGCCGGTCGGGAAGGTTATCCTTGCCGCCACTTACATGCTCATATGTTGGCTATTCCTCTATTTCCTTTATAAGAAGAAAATCTTCCTCAAAGTCTAAAGAAGTCTATGCTTGGCAAAAAGGGAAATATTTCTGATGAAGGGCTGCTTGTCGGTATCAAAAATGATAGCGAGAAGGCCTTCAGAGCCCTTTTCGACAGGTATTATCCTATGGTTCTGACTTTTTGCAGGCGCGTTATCGGACGGGGCGAGGAAGCCTCTGACGCAGCGCTTGAGGTCTTTGTCAAAATATGGACAGAACGTCAACGCCTCTACTGCAAAGAGGGCTCTCTGAAACCGGTTATCTATACTGTTTCTAAAAACACCGTTATCGACATTCTGAGAAAGAGAAAGCTCTCTTCCACAAACGATTCCATCAGCGAATCCATAGCTTCCGCCGAACCGACGCCCGAAGAAAATCTCTCCGCAAAAGACCTTCAAGCGATTATCTCCGCCGAACTCGAAAAAATCCCTGAGACAAGACGAAAGATATTCAAAATGAGTAGGTTAGAAGGGCTGTCCAACAAAGAGATTGCCGATGAGGAAAACATAGCACAGAATACTGTGAAAAAGCATATCCATCTGGCGATAACAGACCTGAAAAAATCAGATAATCTAAAAAATTGAATCGCCGGTTACTCCCACCGGGGATTTTTTTCGTTGTTATATGTAGATAGGATTAATCTACATAATAATGAACAACGACAAAGATTATAGCAGACTCCCCGAATCACTCGATGATATTTTCGGAAAGGTCGACTCTGATATCAGCGATGAAACAATAGAAAACGCTTATCTGCGCCTTCAAAGCCGTATCCACGGGAAGAAGCGCAGGAGCCTGCCTCTTCTTTGGGCCGGAGGCGTCGCCGCGTCGATTCTTCTTATTGCAGCAGGAGCATTCGGCTTTTCTGTCTTAAACGACGAAAAGCCTGTAGAGACGGTGTGGAATGAGATCCATGTACCGGTGGGCCAGATGGAAAGCCTCACTCTGGAAGACGGCACTATTCTTCATATAAATGCCTGCTCAAGAGTTACTTACCCCGATAGATTCACTTCCGGGGAGAGGAAGATCTTTGTAGACGGCGAGGTATATGCCGAAGTCACCAGCAATCCTTCCCGACCCTTTGTTATCGAATCCGACAACATTTCGGTAAGAGTTTTCGGTACCAAATTCGATTTCAAATCTTACCCGGATTCACGGAAGGTCGAGCTTGTCCTTGTTGAAGGCAAGGTCAGACTTGAAGTAAAAGGAGAAGGTGAATCCGCTCATTCGGTCGACATGTCTCCCGGAATGATTGCAAGCTATGACAGGGAAAGCGGGCAGGTAGAGCTTAAGGACGTCGACCTCTTGACATGTAAACCATTCAACGAGCGAAACGGGCACCACTTCTACAATATCCCTCTTCAGGATATCGTTTCAGAACTGGAACGCACCTTTGGCTGCCGTATTATCATTACTGACAGTAAAGCCGCCGACGCCAAATATTTTGCAGTATTCTCGAACGGAGAAGGTCCGGAAGAAATACTGAGGGCTCTCGGGAACGGCTCGTTCGGAAGCCCTGTCAAACTTCTTGTCAGAAGCAAAGGAGACACAATCTACGTATCTAGCAAATAATCCATAATAATTTAACTAATGACCAAGATGCTATTAAGAAAACTCTTACTCTCTACGGTCATCGTTATGACCGTTGCAGCGGGGGTGTCTGCACAGAACGTGACCCTTCACAGGAACAACATTTCCGTGCAGGACGCCATTACCCTCCTCAATGAGGCTTCGGGCTATTCCATCATAGTCAATGCGAATGACATTGATTATGGTGCGAAAGTGAGCATAAATGCCGATAATGCCCCGGTCGAGGATGTTTTGAGACAGATCTTCAAAGGACAGGAGATCGAGTCCAGACTAAGCGGGAACAAAATCTATGTTTCCAAGAAAGCACCCCAGCAGACAACCGCTTCCGCCCTGGGAACAGTCAGAGGTTTTGTCCGTGACATTAACGGAGAGCCCCTCGCAGGAGCCGGAATCGTTGTCAAAGGCACCAAGAAAGGCGTTGTTGCCGATCTTGACGGAAGATTCTCAATCAATGTACCAGCCGGAACAACTCTGGAAGTCTCCTATCTTGGATATGTTACCCAGAGCGTCTCCGCCAAGACCGGAAGAGACCTTGTCGTCGTACTCCAAAGCGACATGAATTTCCTCGATGAGCTGGTGGTCGTCGGATATGGAACCCAGCGTAAGAGAAACGTCGTCGGAGCCGTTGAAAATGTAGGCGGCGAAATCCTTGAAAATAAATCCGGAAGTTTCATGACCAGATCCCTCCAGGGACAGATTCCGGGTCTCAACCTGTCTTTCCGCGACGGAAAGCCTACAACTTCCGCCTCGCTTCAGATCCGAGGAACGACACAGTCTATCGGAGCCGGAGGAACGGCTCTTGTGATAATAGACGGTGTTGAAGGCGATCTGACCACGATTAACCCTGAAGACATCGAGAGCATCTCTGTCCTTAAAGATGCATCATCTGCGGCAGTCTATGGCGCCCGCGGAGCCTTCGGAGTCATCCTCCTCACCACCAAGAAAGCAACCGAAGGAAAGGTCTCTGTCGACTACAACGGCAGTTTCCAGATCTACCAGGAAACGGTAAGGCCTACATATGTTACCGACAGCAAGACCTGGTATGAGAACACCATGATCGCTTACGACGGCGCTCAGCACAGGACTCCTCCTCAACTGGGAAGCCTCTTCCCGTGGAGCCAGGAGTGGGAGGACGAATTCTATCGCAGGATAAACGATCCCGACAACAGTTATCTCCCCTGGGACATCGGTCCAGACGGTCGCTACCGCTATTATGGAAGGAATAATGACTGGTACAATGCTTACTACAAGAAAGCAACCGGCGGACAGCAGCATGTAATCAGGGTTTCCGGAGGAAGCAAGAGAGTCAACTTCGTTGCCTCGGGACGTTACTATGAGCAGGATGGTATCCTCCGCATCGGAGACCAGGACTTCCGCCAATGGAATGTCCGCGCAAAAGGCACAGTCCATGTAACTGACTGGCTCACCATCGAGAATAACACCGATTTTGTCAGCAGGCGCTATCATCAGCCAAGAAGTATGCCGCGCTCGAATGTCGAGCTCAACGGCTTCCCTATCGCAGAGATTTATAACTACGACGGATCCTTCACGGCAAACGCCCTTTACTCAGGATGGATTTTCATCGAGCAGGACCGCGCTTATAGGGAGAACCACAAGTTTGATATGAAGAACTCCACCGTAGTAAAGGCAGATATCATTAAGGATGTCCTCACCCTGAGAGCGGATTACTCATATCTATTCAACAACTCCCAGCAGAGTGATGTTCTCATTCCCGTTACCTATTATCAAGGACCCGAAATTCCAGTAGTCTACAAGACTGGCGAAGGTCTTTCCGTTATCGAGAACCACACCCATTACCATAGCGCTAACGCCAATCTCACTTTCTCCCCGAAACTCGGTGGCGGCCACGATCTGACACTTCTCGGAGGATGGAATCTCGAGCACAAAAAGGCCCGCAACACCAGGATGAGTCGCGACAGTTTCCTCCTCGACGACATGGTCAACTTCTCTGTAATGGACGGCATCAATTATACTCTCTCGGACAACGGAAGTTACGATTGGGGATTCATTGGATACTATTATAGAGGAAGCTACAACTACAAAGGGAAATACCTCGCTGAAGTAAGCGGCCGCTATGACGGATCTTCCAAGTTCCCCGCTTCTCAAAGATGGGGATTCTTCCCTTCTGCATCTTTCGGATGGAGAATGTCGGATGAGCCGTTCATGAAATGGAGCCGCAATTGGCTGAATAATTTCAAGTGGCGCTTCTCAATAGGAAAGGCCGGCAACGGTAATGTTTCTCCTTATCAGTATATGGAGCTCATATCTATCAGCCGCACCGGAGCTATCCTCGATGGCAACCGCCAGGCTAGTGCCGGCGCCGGAAATATTATTCCGGACGGAATTACCTGGGAAACAACATCGACAATAGATTTAGGCGTTGATATCAACCTGTTCAAAAACCGCCTCGCTATCGTAGGAGACATTTTTGAAAAGAATACTACCGACATGTATGTCGTCGGAGCGGAAATTCCTGCCGCCGTCGGATATTCGGCGCCGAAGGGAAACAATGCAGACATGCGCACCCGGGGCTGGGAACTCTCTCTCGCGTGGAACGACTCGTTCCAACTGGCCGGCAAGTCCTTCAATTACAATGCTCGTTTCGCCCTCTGGGACAGCCGTTCATTTATCACCCGCTATACCAGCAAAACCAATTACGTTCCTCTCATCTACGCCAACAGCTACTACGAGGGAATGGAAATCGGCGAATTCTGGGGATACCATGTCGACGGACTCTTCGCATCTGACGAAGAAGCCCAGGACTGGGGTCTTACCGCTCAAAGCATCTCCTTCTGGTCCGGCGAAAACATGAGCTGGCAGGCCGGAGACATCAAGTTTGCGGACATCGGTGGCGGCAAAGATGAAAACGGAAACGACATCCCTGATGGTGTCGTCAACTATGGAAGCCGTACTCTCGAAAACCATGGTGACCTCTATAAAATAGGTAATACCTCTCCGAGATACCACTATGGAATCAATCTTGGGGCTTCTTGGAACGGGTTCGATGCTAGTATCTTCTTCCAAGGCATCGGAAAACGTGACTGGTATCCCGCAGGTTCATCAGGCCTGTTCTGGGGCCAGTACGACTATCCTTGGGGCTACTGCCTCCCATGGCAGAACGAGGACAGATGGACTCCAGAAAGACAGGAAGCCGATCCCGACTATTATCTGAAAGCCTATTGGCCGAGACTCAGGGGATACCTCGGTATTTCCAGCAGAGGAACTGTCCGAGCCGTCAATGACAGATATATCCAGAATGCCCGATATCTGCGCCTTAAAAATGTTTCTTTCGGCTACACATTACCTAAGACTCTCACACGTAAAGTCGGGCTGGAGAAGGTTAAATTCTATGTTTCGGGAGAGAACCTTTACTTCTGGTCGCCTCTAAAGAAATATGCAAAGAACTTCGATCCGGAGATGCTGGAAGCGGGTGATTCCGTGGTAGGCACCACCAGAGGAAGCCAGGGTGACGGATACGGCTATCCTATGACTAAGAGTTACACTTTCGGTATCAACCTAACATTCTGATAAGATTATGAAAAAGACAATAATATATATTTCAATGGCGTTGGCGCTCGGAGCAGTCGTTTCCTGCGAAGGTTTCTTCAACGAGGAGCCTGTCTACGCACCTTCTGCCGATAACTTTTTCACAAGCGAAAACGCTCTGAAAGTTTACGCCAACCAGCTTATCGATGCCTGCAGCGTACCCGCAGCAACAATCACCCAATCCGGCCTTGTCACTGATTTGACTATCACCCATCAGGGCGAAGGCTACCTGAAGATTGGAGGATATTCCGCCAGGCAGGCTACCAACTGGGCCGTAGGAAACTGGTCCGACCTGTATAAGATCAATTATTTCATCGATCATATCAAAGATGCCAGAAAGACGGTAAGCGAATCCGTCTGCAACCACTATGAGGGTGTAGGCCGCATGTGGAGAGCATGGTTCTATTGGGACAAGGTCAAGATGTTCGGAGATGTTCCTTTCTATGAGCATGTTGTCCAGCCTAATGACACTACCCTTATGTACAAGGGACGAGATTCCCGCGAATATGTGATGGGAAAGGTCTTGGAAGATCTCAATTATGCAGTTGCCAATTGCTCTATATCCAGCAGCTACGTCAATAACGGCTATGTCAATCGCTATGTAGCCCTTGCCCTTAAGGCCCGCATCTGCCTGTTTGAAGGAACATGGCTCAAGTATCACGGATACAGCGGATGGGAAAAGTGGCTTCAGGAGTGCATTTCAGCATCTGAGGCTATTATGAACTCGGGAAAATATTCCCTTCTGAACACAGGTAATCCGGAAACCGACTATAGCTCCGTATTTAAGAGTGAGGACACTCAGTATACTGAAGTTATCTTTTCCAACGCCTTCAGTGCCGAATTCCAGCGCTACCATGGCGCAACCCAGTACTGGTGGCCGGGAAACGCAGGATCCCGCACCTCCGCTTCTCGCGCGTTCATATATATGTTCCTCAACAGGGATGGTTCCCGTTTCACTGACAAAGAGGAATACTGGAAGACCCAATTCAAGGATGAATTCATTGGAAGGGACTACCGTCTCAAGCAAATAATAGTGAATCCGGACTACTCCAAGAAACTCACCAATGGAACGACCACAAAAGACTGGAGCAAGCTTCTCCCGAACCTCAACACCCAGCTCACATGGTATAGAATCCACAAATGGAGCATGGACGATGAGAAACTAGAGACCACCTCTCTCAGCACCAATGACCTTCCTATTTTCAGATATGGCGAAGTCCTTCTCGACTATGCAGAGGCAAAAGCGGAGCTCTCACAGATGGGAGACGCCGAATGGAGTAAATCCATTGCCCTCCTTCGCCAGAGAGCCGGAGTCAACCCCGCTCCTCCCCAGGACGCTGACCCCTATCTCGTCAACTACTATGGCTCAGAAGTGACTGACAAATGGATTCTCGAAATCCGTAGGGAAAGGGCCATTGAGCTTTTTGTTGAGAACACCTCCCGCTGGGACGACCTTATGAGGTGGAAAAAGGCAGATCTTCTCAACTACGATACAAATGACAGTTACGCCTCTTCGAGACTATTCAAGATGTATGAAGGCATCTATATTCCGGAAGTTGGAAAGCCCTTCGATATGAATGGTGACGGAGCAAACGATCTTTGCATCTATTCCGATAAAAAGCCCACAGAGGTAAAGGGTGTGACCTATGTCAAGATTGACGGTACCGGAGAGCAGCGAATCAATAGCCGCGGCTGCGTAGAATTTGGAATGCAGAGCGTCTGGCTCGATTATAAGTATCTCCACCCCGTTCCTAAAACAGCTATTGATATCAATAAAAACCTTCTCCCTCAGAATCCCGGTTGGGACGATTAAAAATATAAATATAATAGATTATGAAAAAGTTTTTATACATACTTCTAGCTTCTGCCCTTACCCTTGCCGCAGCGTGCAAGCAGGAAAAAGTTGAGCCCATTCTTCAGAGAAACATAGATGCGATGGAATTCGGATACTCCGCCGGATCGCAGACATATGTGATTAAATCTAATGTTGCCTGGACAGCCAGTTCACCTGATGGTTGGATCTCTGCAGATCCTGCCTCAGGAAATGGCAGCGACGAGCAGCAGGTAATCACCGTTTCGGTCGCTGAGAACAATGATGCTAAAAGGGAAGGAACCCTTGTGGTCTCCAGCGGCGAAAAGTCAGTCTCCCTGAAAGTTACCCAGGAAGACGGGTATTTCTTCTTTGACAACGCCCAGATTGCCAATGCCTTCGAAAAGAACTCACCTATCACAGACGAGTATATTACCGTCAACTACCACAAAGCAAAAGCCGGGTATCTTGTCGACGTGACCCCGACAATCACAGGAGATGGCGCGGAAGGAATTAAAATCGAGCCTATTAAGGGATTTGAACTCAATCCGGGAGAAGGGACCCTTTCTATTCCCATAACAGGCGAACCGCAGGCCAAAGGCGAGTTCTCCGTCAATCTTGTTCTCAGTATTCCCTCTGCCGGAATTACTAGAGATATAGATCTTTCTTCTCGAGTCAGACTCCCTGGAGAAGTCTCCGTTTCTGCTTTCAAAGTTCTCCCGAAACTTGCCGTCTTTGACTGGGGCGAGTATGCACGCGGAGAAGGTAACGGAAACAACGGCACCCCACGTTCCTTCTTGGTTTATCTTCTCGACAAGGATGGCAATGTACTCAGAGAGAAGGCCCTTCCTACGGCCAACTGGTTTATCAATAACACTATCTTCTTCAGGAAGAACCGTTTCTGCTTTGCCGGTCTCAACCCTGACACCGACTATATCTTCCGTATTATAGCACGGGAACTCGGCTCGCTCAAAGAAGATTCCGATCCTACTGATCTTGCATTCCATACTCCCGCAGAGAATATTCCCGCCAACGCCATCCTTTATAAAGATTTCGACGACTGGTGGGTCGGCGGATGCCAGATCTATCAGGCCTTCGGCGTCGGCGGACCTGCAGCAGAGAACAGTTGGTTCCGTTACAATCCGGACCTCTCTTCGGACGAGACCAAGGCACGCAAAGACCTCATTACGCGAAATCCTTGCTATGCCGTTCAGAAACTTCTCAATTATGCCACCTCAAAGGGAGGCTGGGTCACCCCTGACACCTGCCCCGCAGTTTGGTCATTCTTCTGGGAAGGCGACAAGTACGGAACAAATTATGGAGATTCAGACTACAAGGGATGGCAGGCACTGATTAACGGAAGCAAAGGCGATATCCGCCACTGCGCCGGAAGTGTTCTACTCGGACAGAACGGTGGCAACCCCGGATGGCTCCGCACCCCGAAACTCGAATCTCTCGGATCCACTCCTTCGAACATTACCGCAACGATCAACACCGCTCCTTATATTGAGCCTTGCAGCTATGAATCTGACCTTACCCACTTCATCAGAGTCGTAGGACCCGGAAAGATCGTCTCTTGCGCAACTATGACAGAGCAGAAATCTGATACTGAAATAGTGGTCAAATGCCAGAGCAACGTTGACGCTACGACAAAGGATTACAACCGCGAATACACCATCCCGACAACCCATGTTGTCAAGATAGAAGGAGCCACCGGCGAAACCAGAATCGAGGTTTGCGGCGGCAACGGCGGTCATCCGGTACTTATCCTTGATGATATTTTAGTCACTAAAGACTGATGATTAATAGTAAAACGACAATTCTTCTCCTCTCTGTTCTTCTCCTTGCCTGCTGTGAAAAGAAAAATCCTTTTCCGGAGGGAGGAGAAGACACAAGGAGGGATTATACCAGCACAACTGGTGTAGACACTTTCGGGGAAGAGAATATCTTCTGCAGAAACGTCTGCCTGTACCGCAACGTCCAGATGCAGGGTTTTGACCTCAGTTCTGACAGGAAGACTGTCTGGTATGTCCAGAACTGGTATCAGACCCTGGTTTGGAATAAAGGGTTCCCGGACAATAAACAGGGCATTTCCTACCAGAATACCGAATACATGACCCTTCAGTATTTCGGTCATGCCACTACTTTTTCCGTCGAAGAAGAAGGGAATGAAAGGTATTTGTGGCTGGGGGCTTACGGCACCCCGAATGATAGCGAATATCACCTTTACTTCAACGAAAAAGTTCTTTGCAGAGTAAAATTCGTTGCCGGAAAGACAGTCAATACAGCTCAGGCTGACGACTATTATTACATCGGAGAATATACAAACATGCATCCGGCGATAGACCCGGAGAACGGACTGATTTGCATCAATTATCAGGACAATACCGGGAACAACGCCAACCGTCGCTGCTTTGTCGTGTACAAGTTCAACGAGGTGAAAAAGGCTCCGTTGAAGGATGTCACTATTTCCTGCGGAGACGCTTTTAAAACGGGAAACGCAACTTCCCAAAATATAACCTCCACAGTTGTCAAATGCCATGACCTTACTACGCTGACTCCTGTGGCCAGGTTCTCTTTCCCGAAAACCAAGTATGGAGCGGGAGACAATCCTGTCTTTTACGACTGGCAGGGCTTCGAGTTCCACAAAGACCGCCTCTATTACTATGAAGGAGATACGAATTACTACCTGACAGGTAATGTTGACAGCCCCTCATATGCCTACCTGACAATATTTGACGACAAGGGACGCCTTGTGGAAAAAAGGACCCAGGTTGCAATTGCCGCCGATTCTGACGCTCAGAAACAATATGGGCTCGGCGTTCTCGGGTGCATGGAGGCAGAAGGGTTGAAAGTTCGTGGAAACGACCTTTATATCGGATTCGGGACCCAAGGGTATTCCGTGTACGACAGGAATTATTACAACCAGATTTTCAAATTCAAGGCTACTAAAAAATGAGACGCATCATTTTTGCCTTTGCATTAGCCATTTTCATCACTGGATGCGGAGTTTTCAGGGGAATAAGCATTGACTCAGGAGATTTCGAGGACGAAAGCCTTTCTGCAAAAGCTATCTCCGTCTTCCAAAGGGTCGCCTCTGAAAAAACCGGGTCTGACTCGTTCGCAAAAGCAGAAAGAGGAGGTTTTAGAATCTCCCTTCAGTCAGATCCTTCCATTCCAGAGGAAGCTTTTGAGATTGTCAGGCCTTCCAAGAACAAACTGATAATCAAGGCCTCAGAAGGTCATGGAGTTCTCTATGGGCTAGGAAAAGTGCTACATGACGGAGAATGGTCGGATGGCCGTTTCACCCCGGGAAAATTCGAGGGGGTCTCATCTCCGGACAAACCGGTCAGGGGAATATACTTTGCCACTCATTTTCGGAATTACTACCATGAGGCTCCGCTTGAAGAGGTAGAAAGATATGTCGAGGACCTTGCCTTATGGGGCTATAATGGCCTTCAGGTATGGTTCGACATGCACCATTACAAGGGCATTGACGATCCTGAGGCTGTCAAGATGATGGATCGTCTCGCTGCGATTCTCCGAGCCGGAGAGGCTGTCGGAATGCGTTCAGGCCTTACAATGCTTGCGAACGAAGGATACAATACGACTCCCGAGGCTCTAAAAGCATCCAAGATCTCTTGGACGGCCCATTTCGGCTGCGAAATTTGCCCGTCAAAGCCTGGCGGAACAGACTTAATCATGAAAAACCGAAGCGAATTTCTCGATGCATTCGCTTCCAGAGGTGTTCATATTCAGAATATTTGGCTATGGCCATACGATCAAGGAGGCTGTTCCTGTCCGGACTGCTCGGTATGGGGAGCAAATGGTTTTCTCCGTATCACCAAACAGCTTTCTGGGATGATGAGAGAAAAACTTCCGGGAGTCTCTGTTGTCCTTTCAACCTGGCTCTTCGATTTCGAGGAGGAGGATAAGGGCGAATGGAAGGCCCTCGATAGAGTTTTCTCTGAGGAAAGGCCCTGGGTAGATGCAATTATGGCCGATTCCCATACGGATTTCCCTTCTTACCTTCGAAATCACCCTGTTCCAGGAAATCTTCCGCTGGAGAATTTCCCGGAAATCAGCATGTGGAACAACTATCCCTGGGGAGGATTTGGGGCCAATCCGCTTCCTGAAAGGTTCTATAGGCTATATCACCAGTGCCCGGATGGCCTTGAGGGTGGTTTCCCTTATTCCGAAGGCAAGTTCGAGGACATAAACAAAGTGATCTATAGTCGCTTATACTGGGAAAAGGGTATTTCCGCAAGAGAGGCTCTTCGAGAGTATGTAGCCTTCGAGTATTCCGCAAAAGAGGCGGATAAGATCTGCGACGCTATCGAGATTCTGGAAAAGAATATGGGTCTTAAGACCCGTAACTGGATTAAGCGGCCCGACTTGTTTGAAAAGAAAATTACCGTACCTGAGGAGGATTTCGGTGCTGCAAAGGCTTATTCCATGCTCCTAGAGGCTGAGAAAGATATGACCGATGCTGCAAAAGCATCATGGAGATGGCAAATACTTCGCCTTAGGGCATTTCTCGATCTCAGACTGCGAGAAACCAAAGGAGAAATCACCCCCGATGTCAACGAAGCCTTCCGCACCCTTATGAAAATCAGTTCTGTCCAAGAGGGAGAATTCGCCGTCAGGCCTCCTTATGTAAAGAATGAAGAATAAATTGATAATGAAAAAGTTAGTTATCATCGTATCTGCGCTCTTTCTATGCTTGAGCGCAGGAGCAGCTGCTCCTAAAGCCATAACCCCGAATGATTTCAAGGGATCCGACACTGAAAGAATACAGAAAGCTGTCAACGCCGCCGCAAAGACAACGGGAAGTGTCACTATCCCCCGTGAAAACAGCAATGGGACTGCAATTTGGATGATTGATGAAGCAATCAGGGTCCCTTCAGGGGTCACAATCCTTATCGACAATGCGACATTGCAACTTTCGGATAGATGCCGCGACAATATGTTTAGGAGCGATAATGTCGGAGTTGGAATTACCGATCCGGTATGGAACCATAACATCGCAATCCTAGGCATCGGAAACGCCGTAATCCGCGGCGCAGCAAATCCCCGCGCCAGCGGAGACGGGCTTAGAAAACTCGCCCTGGACCCTGCGGCAAACAGCGTAGGACACAGAAGCAGCTACGGCTCCGACGCCGCCCGTCCTGAGGAAAAACAGACTTCTGACTGGAGAGGATTCCTGATTCTTATGGCTTATGTGGATGGTCTTAGAATCGATGGCCTCCGGGTGGAATATGCCCATACTTGGGCAATAACTTGCGAGAAGGTCCACCATGCCCGGCTCGAAAATCTCGATTTCTACTGCCCCCAATACCGTGAAGTGGAAGGAAGGACGGTACATACCTTCAACAATGACGGAATTGACCTTAGGGAAGGATGTAAATATTTCAGAATCAACAACATTTCCGGTGTCACCGGAGATGACCTCATCGCTCTTTCAGCTCTGGATATGGGAGAAAAATACCATCAGAACGGGCTTTTGGAGTCTTTCCAGGTCACTTCCTGCGCCCACAACGGTCCAGAGGACGACATAGAGCATGTCTTTATAACCAATGTCAAGGCCAACTTCCAGGCCGTTGCCATCAGGGCCAGCGACACAGCTTCTGTTCACCACGTATATATCAACGGCGTGCAGCAGTGCAAGGACCCCCTCGTAACAACTCCCTACAGAGGAAGCGTCTACGTGCTGAAGGTCGGAAACCATGCTTACGGATCTGCCCCCGAAGACTATAAGATCCATGATATCCATGCGATGAACATCGTCGGGGACGGTCGCTGTCTCATCCAGATTGGCAATCCCATTCGCGACTGCACCTTCCTGAATTGCGTTTACACCGGTCTCACCGAAGACACAGCCATTACATGGACTAAAGAAGCAAGGGAGAGGTCTGTCAATGTCCATGTCGAAAACGTAATCTGGTGCCCTTCCGCAGCTGATAACAGCGTAGTCCCCGAGCTCCAGAAATTCTGATTCCCCGCCAAGGCAAGGCGAGATGGGGTTGACGATAATAGGAAATATTAGTATCTTTGACTGTTGTATTAATAACTGCATAATATGAAAAGAGTACTAAAATTATCCTTAATCGTCGCAGCAATTCTCGGCCTTGCCTTCCAGAGTGCTGACGCCAAGAAAGTTAAGAAGGGTGACGCCCTCCGTCTTGTCTACTGGAATATCCAGAACGGCATGTGGGACGGCCAGGACGACAACTATAACCGTTTTGTCGACTGGGTAGCCGCCCAGAAGCCGGATGTCTGCGTATGGTGCGAGGCTCAGCCTATCTACAAAAGCGGGACAGCCGATAAACTCGACGACATAGACAATTGGAAAAAAGACGAGCCACTCATCGCTTTCTGGCAGGAGATGGCTGCAAGATATGGCCATAAATATGTTTTTATCGGTGGCCACAGGGATAATTATCCGCAGGTAATTACCTCTAAATACCCTATTACCGAAGTTGCCAGGATTACCGGGACGGAGGAGATTATCGTCTCCCACGGAGCCGGTTGGGCTACCATAGAAAAGAATGGGCACAAAATCAATATAGTGACCCTCCACACATGGCCTCAGGCCTACGGCTTCAATGTCGCAGACCGTGAAAAGAGTAAGGCAGAGCATGGCGGAGACTATTTCCGCAGGACTGAGATGCAGTATATATGCGAGCATACCATTGGCTCGGTCGAAGGCTCAGAGAACCAGATGTGGATGATGATGGGAGATTTCAACTCTCGCTCCCGCGTCGATCAAGACACTTATAAGCACCCGGATTTCACAACGGCGTACCTGGTCCACGACTACATCATCGGGAACACTCCCTACTTCGATGTCATCCATGAAATGCACCCCGCGACATTCTACTCCTCGACCGGAGGACAGTCTAGAATTGATTTCGTTTATGCCACAAAGCCGCTTCTGGACAGGGTAGTAAAGGCGGAAGTTCATACCGACAGCTACACGAAGCCGGTCCGCGATGCAAAGAAGATCTCCAATTTCTGGCATCCTTCGGATCACAGGCCGATTATCGTGGATTTTGATATGAAGAAATAATTATTGTCACCATGGGATTATTGGAAGGAAAAGTTGCCCTCATCACGGGGGCCGCAAGAGGCATCGGGAAGGCAATTGCCCTGAAATTTGCCTCTGAAGGCGCTGATATAGCATTTACCGACCTTGTCATCAACGAGGCGGCTGAAGAGACCATAAAAGAGATTGAAGCCTTTGGCCACAAGGTCAAAGCATATGCCTCTAACGCCGCTATGTTCGAAGAGACAGGAACTGTCGTAGAAGAAATCCTAGCCGAGTTTGGGAAGATTGACATCCTCGTCAACAATGCCGGAATCACCAAAGACGGACTTGTCATGAGGATGACAGAGCAGCAGTGGGATGCTGTGATCAATGTCAACCTGAAATCGGCATTCAACTTCATCCACGCCGTTATTCCGTCAATGGCACGCCAGAAGAGCGGAAGCATTATCAACATGGCCTCCATCGCCGGACAGATGGGCAATCCGGGGCAGGTGAATTACGCTTCTTCGAAGGCCGGCCTCATCGCGATGGCAAAGTCCGTCGCAAAGGAAATGGGGTCGCGCGGTATTCGAGCTAATGCAATCGCTCCCGGATTCATTGTCTCCGAGATGACAAACGCCCTCCCGGAGGAAGTCCGCGCCGAGTACATCAAGCAGATTCCGCTCCGCCGGGGAGGCACCCCGGAGGACATCGCCAATGCGGCTCTCTTCCTCGCATCCGACCTCTCATCATATGTGAGCGGGCAGGTAATTGCTGTCAACGGAGCCCTCTATTGCTAATATTTCATCCGAAAGGGGCGTTGTTCACGTCTGAGGGTAGACCTTCTGAAACCCTTCGCAGCAAGCTGCTCGTCCCTCCCACCTGTGGTGGGCCCCTCCCATTCATGTGGCCATGGGCGGCCACAGGTTTCAGAAGGTCTGCCCTCAGACGATGACACCCACGCCACCGACACCTAACAAAACTATGGAAACTGTCAATACCTTGAAGTATGCCGCCACGGCTTTGGCGGACCTTTTCATGCCGAGATTATGTCTTGGCTGCGGAAGGCCGCTCGGAGCACGAGAGCGGCATCTTTGTATATATTGCATGGCAGACCTTCCTCTCACCTACAACTGGATGCGCACCCATAATCCTATGGCGGACCGTTTCAATGAAAGGATTCAGGAAGGGCTGGAGAGAGGTAATCTCCTTAGGCATGAACCTTATGCCTATGCCGCCGCTCTTTTTACTTACAGTTCGGATTCCGGGTATAAAGAAATCCCTCAGGCGCTGAAATATGATGGGAACATCCCTGCCGGGAGGTATTTTGCATCTTTACTCGGAGAAAAACTCTCCCAGTCAGAGCATTTCCTCGATGTGGACCTTGTAATCCCCGTTCCCCTCCATCCGCTCCGCCGCTTCAAGCGGGGCTACAACCAGGCGGAGATTATCGCTCGGGAGGTATCCACAAGGCTCGGAGCCTCCGAGAGCCCATCCGCCTTGAAGCGAGTACGATATACTAAGACTCAAACTAAGGTCCTCGTCCAAGAGAAGGCCGGAAATGTATCCGGCGCATTCAGGGCGAGGCCAATAGCTTTCCAAAACAAAGAGCACATCCTCATTGTAGACGATGTATTCACCACAGGATCTACCCTCTACGAATGCTATAAGGCCGTTAGAGAGCATTTTGACGGCAGGATAAGCGTCGCCACCCTCGCCGTTGTGGAAAGGTAAAAGAGAGTGCCGGATTATTCCTCAGGGCGGCGGGAGCGTTTTTTCTTGCGCTTTTTGCGCTTAGCCTCATCGAAACGGGAGATACTGTCATCACCGACAGCGGAGATGAATTCAGGGGTCGGGGCCTCAACCTCCGGTTTAAGAGTCAATGGGCGCTGACCGTTACGATTCATCATTATAATCTCTCGAACCTCGTAGGCCGGAAGGGGATAAACATTTGAGAGCGAACCTTTCTCGTAAGAGAAATACATTGTCTCCTTCAGGATATCCGTCTTGACCAGATAGGCAAGACCGTCTTCGAATTCCAGAGGCTCAACTACTTTAGGGATACGGGACTGAGCATCCATATATGCCTCAACCTCATAATTGAGACAGCATTTCAACTTGCCACACTGACCCGCCAACTTCTGAGGATTGAGAGAGAGGTTCTGGACACGGGCAGCTCCTGTTGAAATAGATTTGAAGTCAGTTATATAGTTGGCACAGCAGAGCTCTCTTCCACAGACTCCAAGACCGCCGATGAGGCCGGCTTCCTGACGGGCCCCGATTTGCTTCATCTCGACTCTGATATGGAACTCCTCTGCAAAATCCTTTATCAATTGACGAAAATCTACACGGCCATCGGCAATATAGTAGAAGATGGCTTTGGTGCCATCACCCTGGAACTCAACGTCCCCAATCTTCATTTCAAGACCCAGATTGGCGGCAAGAACCCTGGAGCGGATCATTACTTCCTGCTCCCTTGCAATGGCGTCCTGCCATTTCTCGATATCATAGGCCTTCGCCTTGCGATAAATGCGACGGAATTCTGTCGTCTCGAGATCTATGCCCTTACATTTCATCTGGCGAATGACAATCGGCCCCTCAAGAGTAACTATGCCGAGATCGTGACCGGTCTGAGCTTCAACTATTACCAAGTCACCGGTCTTAATGCTCTGACCCGAGCCATTGATGTAAATACCCTTCCTCGAGTTCTTGAAACGAACCTCGAAGTACTTGCTATACTGCTCCTGGTTGACTCCCTTGAGCCAGTTGTACACTTCCAGCTTACAACAGCCCTGGCGGTATGTGCAAGAAGTTTCCCCGGTAGATTCGTCCCTCGACACGGAACAGCCTCTGGAGCAATCGAAATATTTATTATCGTTGACTGATAAGTTCATTATACTATCACATAAAGTCTGTTGACAAGGTCGGTGAAGAGTATCTTCTGATTGACATTCCTCTCCAGGAGTGTCTGAGCCCTGTCAAAATATGTCAATGCGTTGCGGGAGAAAGAACGTTTCACACTCCCGGCAAGGCGGCTGTAATATTCCGACTCCTCTTCAGAAATGTCGGCAATAGACGCGAGCCCCTGCTGAACAAGGAAAATCTTTCTCAGTGCTTCTGATGCAAATTTAAAGAAAGATTTCTGTTTTTCCCTATTTTTCAAGTCCACAAGGGCATCTGCTGTCTCAAGAGCGGTTAAAAGATCGCGGGCGATAAGGGCGTTCATCAGATCGCCGAAGATATCAGCATTCTCCGAATACTCAGCATCCTGCTCCGGATGAACATCCTTGAGATCCTCCCTTGAAAGAGGGAGCACCCTCATGAAAAGGCATCTTGAGTAGATTGTCTTGAGGACCTTTTCCGGCTCATGGGTAATCATCAGAAAGACAGTATTTTCCGGCGGTTCCTCTACCATTTTTAAAAGAGTATTGGCCGCCTGGATATTCATCTTTTCAGGAAGATACACAACAACTGAGCGGTATCCTCCCTCAACCCCGAAGAGAGAAAGCTTATCGAGAAGTGATTTTGCTTCGCTGACAGCAATCACTCCCTGCTTATTCTCAAGGCCGAGGGCGTCATATAACTGATTCTCAAAGAAATAAGGCTTAGAGAGGATAAGCTCTCTCCACTCTGAGATAAAAGTCTCCGAAGTTGGCTTATCCACCGACCCTTTCCCCGCCACAGGGAAGATAAAATGTACGTCAGGATGAATAAGCTTCGATATTTTGTTGCAGGAGGGGCACTCCGAACAGGAATCCCCGTCCTGACGCGACCGGCAATAGAGGTACTGGAGGAAGGCGAGGACAATGGGGAGCGCTCCCCCTCCATCGTTCTCATGGAAGAGCATAGCATGGGGGATCCTCCCTGTATCCACCATTCCACGAAGGGCGGATACAATGGAGCTATTGCCTTTTATGTCGCTGAACCTCATGAGTTTCTCTCTCCTACGAATTCTGCCAAGAGTGCAAGATACGATTTTTCTTTGGAATCCGGAAGAGCTGAAAGGGAAGACAGAGCCGCTGAGATAAATCCTTCTACCTTTTTTTGAGAGAGTTCCAGACCATTTTGGTCGGAGACAAACTTCTTAATCTCCTCTGCAACAGATGGATTATCGATCACTTCGCCCACCTTTTTCCTTATTGCAGAGGCTTCCTCCTCAGATACATTCCCGAGGGCGGCAAGTAGAGGCATAGTGATTTTTTGCTCAAGAATATCGACGCCGGAAGGCTTCCCAAGAACGGGAGAACCGGCATAATCCAGCATATCATCCTTGATTTGGAAAGCGATTCCGAGATTACGGGCATAAGACTTTACTGCTTCGACAAGAGTCGCGTCCCCTCCGCCTGAGATCGCCCCGGAAACGGCTGCTGCCTCGAAAAGCGAAGCGGTCTTACAATAGATGATTCTCAGATAATCGGCTTCGGAAGTATCGCAAGTGGCGGTTTTCTGAAGCTGTAGCATCTCTCCTTCAGCAAGATCCGAAAGGGTCTTTGCAAAAATTCTTATAACTATATTACCGCTCTTTTCAGAGCTCAGGATTGAATCCATGGCCTTCACCAGCCAGAAATCCCCGATAAGGACTGAAGCCGGAGATCCTAGAATGGACATTACTGTCGGCTTTCCCCTTCTCTCCCCACTGCTGTCGACGACATCATCATGGAGGAGAGTCGCATTATGAAGCAGCTCCGTCGCCGCCGCGAATTTCTCTCCGTCAGTAGTCGCTCCTCTCCCGGAGCATGCCCCGCTGACAAGAAGGCAGAGGATTGGCCGAAGCATCTTGCCGTTTCTTGCCCGAAGAGAACGGTTGGTAGCTTCAAGAAGCGATATATCGCTCTTGAGACAATTATCCATTATAGCTTCAACCCGAGAGAGAGAATCCTCTAGATATGTCCTGATCTCCTTGATATCCATTTATTTAAAACTAGCTATAAGCTCTTCGACACTCTTTGGGAAATGGAGAAGAGAGCGGGAATACCCATCAAGCATTCCAGACCGGACATAATGGTCCAAAAGGGCTTCAAAGGGATCGTAGAATCCGTCGATATTGAGAGCGAAAAGACGTCCGCCGAAACGGTCAAGCTTCGCAAGCACATGGGTCTCGATAATTTCATCAAGCGTCCCTATGCCCCCGGGAAGGGCTATTACTGCAGATGCCCCTTCTCTCATAACTTCCTTCCTTTCGGACATCGTATCCGTCCAAATCACCTCGGAGAGTCCCGGGTGGACAACCGGAGCCATGAATCGAGGAAGGACACCTATATGCTTTCCTCCGCACTCATTTGAAGCATCAACGATAACCTTCATCGTCCCCTTTGTCGTTCCTCCGGAGACTATAGTCCAACCTAACGAATGCAGCGCATGAACCAATTCACGCGCCGCTTCGTTGTACTTTTTATCTATCCCGGTGCAAGCCGAGCAGAAAATCGCTGCTTTTCTTTCTTCCATTAGAAAAGAACTGCGAGAGAAAGCTTGAATCCCTTGAAATTGCCGTCTTTAAGGCTCTCTTTTACGTCTTCTTTAATAACTGCAGTATCGACTTTATCTTCATTGAAGAGCTTGCCCATATTGTTGAAATACTGAGCAGAAAGCTGGAGGCGGCCACCGAACTCAATACCGAGTCCAAGACCAAAACCGTACTCAAGCTTATTCTTTGCCTCAGAAGCCCAATTCTTGAGATCCTCATTACTGCCGCTAAGTACAGCTGAGTCAGAACCGGAGATCTGATATCCTACAAAAGGCTCGGCGAAAAGATAAGGGCGGAAAGCCAGAAGATCGGGACCCCACTGGAGGCCGACGGGAATCTCGAGGAATCCACTCTTGAGCTGGAAATCTTCAGTTTTTGTGTTCTCAGAGATTTCACCAAGAGCAACACCCTTGACCTGATAGATAAGTCCGGGCTGGATTGCGAATCCCATTCCGAGATCCACCTTGGTTATAAGACCGACATGATAAAGATTAAGGCTCTTCGAATCTATATTCTTAACCTGTGTTGTTGATGATGTGAGACCGCCGATGATACCAACCTGAGCCGAAGCCTCAATAGCGGAGAAGAGAGAGAATGCAAGAGCAATCGCAAAAATAGACTTTTTCATTTTTAATTATTGAAGATGTGCATTGATTTTTTCTACAAGGGCGCTCTTAGGCATTGCGCCTACAGTCTTGTCGACTATCTCACCGTTCTTAAAGAAGATGAGTGTCGGGATGCTCATGATGCGATACTGCATGGCGATATCCTCGCAGTCGTCGACATTGCACTTAACGACGGTGACCTTGTCAGCCATCTCTTCGGCAATCTCGTCAACTATCGGAGAAAGCATCCTGCAGGGGCCGCACCATACCGCCCAGAAGTCCACGATGACGAGTTTGTCATCCTGAAGCATATCCGCGAAGTTCGCGTTTGTTGCAACTTTTGCCATAACTATTTTCTGTTTACTAACTTGCAAATATAATAATTTTCTAAATATACCTATCAAAGGGACTCTTCTATCGGAAGAACATATGCGCGAAGACCAAGATTCAGATTGTCCTCGTCGAGCTTACGCAAAAGAGCCATCGCCTTAGGAGCCAATTCGTCTTCAACGGCGACAAAAAGAGCATGGTTCTGGGTCGGCCAGGCATGGTTTCCAAGATGGGGCTCTCCGTCAACTGTTCCGCGACCCCCGATTTCTTCCCACTTTGTATATCCCCTCTGCCCGAGGGTCTCAAGGGCCTCGACGATCTCTTCGTTGTAGGCCTGATTATAGGCTATGAATATCGCTTTCATTTTGCTGCTTTTTTAAGTCTGCGGCGCTCTCTGCGCTCGATTATTCCCGAATAGAGGACCGGTATGATTACAAGGGTGATAAGGGTGGAAATGGATAGACCCCATGCTACTGTCACTCCAAGTCCGTTCCATAGCTCTGAGCCCTCTCCTCTTCCGAGAGCCATCGGGAGCATACCGAGAACGGTAGTAAGAGTTGTCATGAGAATCGGGCGGAGACGGCTTCTAGCCGCAATGACAGAAGCGTCGCGGACCGCCATTCCTCTCTCCTGGCAAAGGATAGTATAGTCAATGAGGACGATACCGTTCTTTACGACAATACCCATAAGGATAATGATACCCACCATACTCATCATTCCGACCGCCATCCCGGACAGCATATTGCCGAGGGCGACTCCGACGAAGGCAAAAGGAATAGACACCATGATAACGAGCGGTCCGAGGAAGGACTCGAACTGCGAAGCCATCACCATATAGACAAGAAGAATGATAAGGAGAAGCAGCAGAGTGAGGTCAGAGAACATCTCCTGCTGGTTCTCATAGTCGCCTCCAATTCTCCATGCGAACTCCGAAGGAAGCGGATTTGCATCCATAATAGCTTCCGTAGTGGCGACCGCCTCGCTGAGGGCCTTTCCTCTGGCGACGATTCCATTGACTGTGATATAGCGCTCACGGTTCTTCCTCTGGATGGTAGGAGGGACCTTCGATTCTACTATCTGTCCGAGGTCGCGAACCTTGATTCCGCGTCCCTGGGCATTGTAAATCACGATGTTCTCTATATCCTCCGTACTCTTTCTGAACTCGGGAGCATAGCGGACGCGGATATTGTATTCATCTCCATCCTCGCGGTAGAAGGACCCTACCGATCCGCTCATCGCAGCACTTACTGCAGAAGCGGCGGTTATCGAAGAGAGACCATTCAAGGCCAGCTTTTCCCTATCGAAGTCTATCTCATACTCAGGAGTATACTGATCGCGGCCGAGAATGACCTGCGCAAAGGATCCGCTCTCCATCATCTTTTCGCGGACACTCTTTGCAGCATTTTCCGTCGCCTCGAAATCATATCCGTAAATCTCCAGCTGGACAGATGCCGCACCTCCCATTCCGCCTCCTTCATTGACATTGAACTTCCTGAGTTCAGGGAATTCCCTGAGGTCCTCGCGAATAATATCCGCAATCTCGGCAATACCTCTTTTTCGATCTTCGCGGCTGCCGATATTGATATTCATCGTGATCAGGTAAGTTCCGTTATTCTGCATGGACGCGAACGCGTTGTCAGTATCGGCCTGGCCGAATCTGTAGCTGAGAACCTTGACCTCTGGAACATCCTGAATGATCCTTTCATAAATACGTGCGGCCACATCTCTTGTCACATCCTGTGAAGTACCGATCGGAAGCTCAATAGAGGCTGAAAGTCGGCCCGCATCGGAAGAAGGCATGAATTCGGTTTTCATCCTCGGGAAGTATACGCCGAGAACAACGAAGAATATCACGACTGCAGAGATAAGAACGAGACGTTTATGGTTCATGCACCATGCGATGAACTTGGCATAGCCCGAAGAGATTGCATCCAAGACCTTGTTGACCGGCCCGAAAACAATCTGATAGAACTTTCCATGGTGGTTCTCGTTCTTTAGAAGCACTGCACAAAGCATCGGCACCAGGGTAAGCGCTGCCGTCGTCGAAACAATCATAATGATACTGACGATCCAACCTAGCTGTTTGAACATGATACCCGCCATTCCGCTGATCATCGTCAAAGGGATGAACACGCAGAGCATCGTAAGAGTCGAAGCGATAACCGAGATACCTACCTCTGCGGTACCATGGACAGCGGCCTCCTTGGGCTTCTCGCCTCTTTCCAGATGGGTTGTCACATTCTCAAGGACGACTATGGCGTCGTCCACCACCATTCCGATAGCGATTGAAAGGGCGGACATGGAAATGATGTTGAGGGTGTTTCCAGTCGCAAAAAGGTAAAGCAGTGATGCCAGAAGGGCAATAGGAATCGATAGGACGACGATGATGGTTCCTTTCCATCTTCCAAGGAAGAGGAAGACGACAAGCATGACCACAAGGAAGGTGATTATGATTGTCTCCTTCAAGGAATCGATAGTCCTGACGATATTGTCAGAGTTATCGACAACGTTGATTATCTTGATGTCAGAAGGAAGGTTCTTCATTATCTTCTCCATCTCCTTCTTGACTTTCCTCGTGACCTGGACCGTATTGTATCCGGACTGCTTCTGAACAATGATCTGAGCTCCGCGGACACCGTTGGTGTAGGACTCCTGGGACTTTTCCTCAAGGGTATCGTCCACCCGCGCTACATCTCTAAGGTAGACCACTCCTCCATTATAGGAACCGACCACGACGTCAAGTATTTCCGAAGGGTCTGAGAACTCTTTCTTGATACGAAGAGCGTATGTTTCCGAACCGATATCTATGCTCCCGGAAGGGACATTCCGGTTCTCTGCAGCAATGATTTGGGAAATCTGAGCGACACTGAGATTGTATGCCTGGAGCTTGACCGGATCGCAATATACCTGGATTTCGCGCTTCGGCGCACCGGCAACCGAAACAGTACCGACACCGGAAACCCTTGCCAGAGGCGTTGCTACCCTGTCATCAAGTATCTTGTCGAGGGCTGAGACGCTCTGGTCAGCAGTCGCCGCCATGATCATGATTGGCATATCGTCGACGCTGAACTTGAAAATAAACGGCAGGGAAGCCCCGTCCGGGAGGGACTGGCTCACCATATCGAGCTTGTCCCTGACATCATTTGTCGCCTCGTCTATGTCGGTTCCATATTCAAATTCCAGTGTCAGTATGGAGATGTTCTCGCGGGAACTTGAGGTCACATCCTTAAGGTCCTGGACACCATTGAGAGAGTTTTCGAGCACCTTTGTGAGGTTATTCTCGACATCCTCTGCGGAAGCGCCAGGATACGAGGACATTACCATTATCACATTGGACTCGATATCGGGGAATGTATCAATCGGAAGCCGTGTCAGGGCAAAAACGCCCATGATGGCGAAGGCCAGGAATATCAAGGCCACCGTCACCGGCTTGTTGACGGAAGTTCTGTAGATACTCATGGCTATTTTTTCAGAATCTCTACCTTTATTCCGTCCTTAAGAGCGGACTGACCCTTTGCGACAACTGTCGCTCCTTCGGGAATACCGGAGACAATCTCGTACTCGGCACCCATGTGTCGGCCAAGAGTCACAGGAACGTAACTAACCGTCTTATCTTCATTTACAAGATATACGAACCGCTGACCGGTACCCTCCTGGCGGACAATGGACTGGTCAGGAACGACTATTCTCTTATTGGTGCCGAAATTGACCGTCACCCTGGCGTACATTCCGGGACGGAGAGCGCGGTCGGAATTATTCACCACCACCTCGGCATTGAATGTATGGGTAGCGGCGTTTATCGTCGGATAAAGGCGGACGATACGGCCGGTGAAATCCCTTCCGGGGAGAGCATCTACGGTAAGAGCCACACTGTCTCCCTTCTTTACCTTGGTATACTCACTCTCGGAAATCCCGACCAGCAGCTTGACCGGAACCACCTGCTGGACAGTGTATATCGGCATGGACATCGCGTACATGTCGTTTTTGTCATAATTTCTGGCAGTCACATAACCGGTAATCGGGCTGCGGAGAATCGTATTTTCCTCGAGATTCTTGAGTGTGGACTTTCTCACATTGAAGGCTAGCTCCATTGACTCCAGATCCGCTTTGGCGACTCCACCCTCGTTATAGAGCTGGCGAAGTCTCTCGAGCTCGGTGCTGTCATTGAGGAACTGCATCCTCGTCTGCTCGAGCTGAAGACGGTCCATTTCGACTAGAACCTGTCCCTTGTAGACATAATCCCCGACTTCGGCGGAGAGCTTGCGTATGCGGCCCGCTGTCTGGGAAACAATATTATTTGTGGCATAAGCCTCTACCGTACTGGAATATGCACTCTCGTCGGGAACCTCCCTCAAAGTAGCGGTTACGGTCTCTACGTAGGGAATTTTAACCTCTGCCTGAACCGGGGTCTGGGGAGTCTGGTTTCCGGCTTTCCTGTCTCCGTTCCCGCATGAAGCTATCGAGAGCGCAGCAAATGAAACGGCAAGAATTGTGTGAATCGCTTTCATATATGTATTATCTCTTTTCCAAATCAACATTTCCACTTTCATCGAGGAAATCATATCCGAGCGTCTGCTCGAGAGTGGCCTTTGCGACCACGAAATTATATATCGCCTGACTCACTGAAAGGCGCGCCTGGGTGAGCATCAGTTGGGCATCATTAAGGTCTGTAAGGGTACTCCTTCCGACTTCATAAGACTTTGCAGCAATATCATAGGCCTTTTCGGCGGAGGCAAGCGCATCCTTTGCAGCGTCGCAGGAGCGCATTGCCGTCTCCATTGTCTGGAGATTCTGGCGAATACCTATCCTCAACTGCCTTTCCGTATTGATTCTCTGGAGATCGAGCTCTGCAGCCTGAACCTGTGACTGCTTGATGGCATGGTACCTCTGTCCGCCCGAAAAAATAGGGATATTGAGCGAAAGGCCGACGAAAGAATAAGGAGTCCAATGATACTGACTGAACTTGAAATCGTCTGTCATGGCATTATAGCTATAGGCAAAATTCAGGGCCAGAGACGGCAGAGAGGCATATTTTTGCATCTTTATGGTCTTGGAAAGCTGCTCTGCCTGGATTGCGAGCTGGCGAAGGGAAGAGTTGCCCGAAAGATCGGGGTCGTCATTCTCATGAATATCAAAGAACATATGGTCTGCATAGTCCTCAAGCTTGCCTGCAACATCTATTTCTCTGTCCAAATCCACTCCCATTACAGCCTTCAGCTGCCAAAGAGCGAGGATCACCGAACTCTCGGCATTGTAGACATTCGGAATTGCATTGGCGACATTGGTCTTCGCCCTCGTATAATCCAGTTCAGATGCTTTTTGAACGCGGTAACGCTTCTCTGTCCTGGAGAAATTCTCAACCGCATTCTCATAGACGCTTTTATATACATTGAATGCCTCTTTCGCCATCAGGACAGCATAGAAAGCCTGTTTCACAGAAGTGACAGTCCCGAGACGGGAATTCCTGGCCTGCTCAACGGCCATTTCCACCTGATCGCCGCTAAGCCTGAGACTTTCCCAAAGCTGGAAATTGACAAGGGGCATCGAAGCGCTGAGTCCGGCACTGTAAGTATTCAGTCGTCCGACTGCGATTCCTCCGTCTGAATCGGTATCTCTTTCAACCACAGGAGGCACATAGGGAGGGATTACCGCTCCTGTCTGGGCCATGAGCTGCTGGATATAGTACATCACCGGATCCATAAGGCCCTCGAACATGCTGGCCATTCCGCCGCCTTCTTCGTCATTTCCGCCGCCCATGTACATCACCTGCTTCTTGATGGTCCTCTGATAAGAACCACTCGCGTTTATCTGGGGGAAAAGGGAGGCATATGTTCCCTTGCGGGCATATTTCACCCTTTCGATCTCCTGGTCTGCCACTTTGACAGAAACATTCTCCGACAGCGCTATCTTCAGCGCATCTTCGAGGGTAAGGACAACCGTCGAATCGTGGGTCTCAGGGGGATTCTGGGCAAATTGAGCCGAGGCTTTAAGAGGCAGTAGGAATGCTGCGGCGGCAGCTACGGCTACAATCATTCTATTTTTCATACCAAACACACTACTATCTAATTGATAACCAAAAGACGGCCCGAAAGATTCACATCCTGTCGAGGCCGCCTGTCTTCTACAAAAATCACACCATCAGCGATTCTTCTTGGGAGGTGTGCTGAAATTCAGTTCCTGGCTCTTGCCGTATTTGCCGCACAGGAAGATAATCAGTATGCCTCCAATGATGAACGGAATGCTCAGGACCTGCCCCGTATTCAAGGTATCGTTGAAGTAGAGGACATCCTCCTCCTTTACAAACTCTATGAGGAATCTCATTCCGAAACATACGGTAAGGAAGATTCCAAGCAACTGTCCTCTCTTGAATTTCTTTATATGGTGCTTATAAAGATAGAGGAGGACAAAACCGAGGACAAGATATGTGAGCGCCTCGTACAGGCCTGTCGGATGTTTCGGAACGGTCTCACCGCGAAGCTCGAAAATAAAGCCCCACGGGAGGTCGGTCGGATCACCGTAAATCTCTGAGTTAAAGATGTTTCCAAGCCGAATGCAACAAGCGGCAAAGGAAACCGGAATCACCAGGCGGTCGGTGAGCCACCAAAAATCAATACCCCCGTTCTTGGGCCCGTATTTCCGGCAGAACCAGATAAGGGCGAGAATAATCGCGATTGTCCCTCCATGGCTTGCAAGGCCTCCCTTCCAGGGCATAAAGACCTCTGCGAAACCCTTCCATGTCCCGAAATAATAATGAAAATCATAGAAAAGACAGTGGCCGAGCCTCGCTCCGACGATTGTCGCTATGAGAAGAGTGTAAAGGAGGGGGTCAAGAAGGTTTAGAGAGACCTTCTCGCGCTTGAATATCCATTTCATGATATACCAGCCGAGAATGAATCCCGACACGAATAGCACGCTGTACCATCGGAGCTGGAAGTTTCCGATGTGGAAGATTGCGGGGTCCACGTGCCAGTGGATAGCGAGAAGGTCTGTCATAGCCTCTAATTATTAGTCCTGAATAGCTGCAATACCGGGAAGAATCTTTCCTTCGATAGCCTCGAGCATTGCGCCGCCGCCGGTGGAGACATAGCTCACCTTGTCGGCATAGCCCATCTGGGTAACGGCTGCAACTGAGTCGCCGCCGCCAACGAGAGTGTAAGCGCCCTTCTCGGTAGCCTCGGCAAGAGCCTCAGCGATGGCAAGGGTACCCTTTGCGAAGTTAGGAAGCTCGAAAACGCCGACAGGACCGTTCCAGAGGATGGTCTTGGACTCGAGGATGATCTTCCTCCAATTCTCGATTGATTCCGGAGCGGCATCCATTCCCTCCCAACCATCTGCGATATTGTGGGTGTCGAAGATGCGCTGGGGGGTGTCGTTCTCAAATGCCTGGCCAGCGATGGTCTTTACTGAGAGGGAGACGTTAACACCCTTCTTCTTAGCCTCATCGAGGATAGCGAGAGCATCGGGGATGAGCTCGTCCTCATGGAGAGAAAGACCGATCTTTCCGCCCTGGGCCTTGATGAATGTATATCCCATTCCGCCGCCGATGATAAGGTTGTCAACCTTTCCTACGAGGTTCTTGAGAACGGCGAGTTTAGAGGAAACCTTGGATCCACCGATAATGGCGGTAAGAGGCCTCTTGGCGTTCTTGAGGACATTGTCGATAGCCTTGATCTCGCCTTCCATCAGGTATCCGAACATCTTGTCGTTCGGGAAATAGTCAGCGATGAGGGCGGTAGAAGCATGGGCGCGGTGAGCGGTACCGAAGGCGTCGTTGATATAGCAGTCAGCATAGCTGGCGAGCTTCTTGACGAACTCTTTCTGGCTGGCCTTTACCACAGCCTTGGCTGCCTTTTTCTCTTCCTCGGTTGCATCCTCTGCGAGACCTCTGGGTTTTCCTTCCTCCTCTGCATAGAAGCGGAGGTTCTCGAGAAGGAGAGCCTCACCCGGCTTAAGGGCAGCAGCCTGAGCGTCTGCCTTCTGGCAGTCCTCAGCAAACTGTACGGGAACTCCGAGGCACTCGGAAACATGGTCTACGATATGCTTGAGCGAGAATTTGGGATCGACTTTCTTGGGACGTCCGAGATGGGACATGATGATAAGAGAACCACCCTTCTCAAGAACCTTCTTGAGGGTAGGCATGGCCCTACGGATACGAGTGTCGTCCGTAATCTCAAAATTTTCGTTTAGAGGAACGTTGAAATCGACTCTGACAATGGCTTTCTTGCCTGCGAAGTCGTAACTGTCAATGTACTGTTGCATGATATATATAACTAATAAATATTATTTGCGTCCGCAAATTTAGCAATTTATTGAGTAATCTCGTATATTTGCCACACAATTTTAATCGCCGCCATGACAATAGAATACCCCGCCGAATACTGGAAAGATTATGAACTCGTCGATTCCGGACGAGGAGAAAAGTTGGAAAGGTTTGGGAAATATACCCTGATTCGCCCCGAGCCCAAGGCTCTTTGGGACAAAACCCTTCCTGAAAGCGCATGGACAAAGTCTGCCCATGTGAAATTCACCCCGGGCGCTGGATTCGGCAAGGCCGGAAAGGAGGATAGCGGCACATGGGACCGCCTAAAAAGGATGGACGACCAGTGGCAAATCGCCTACAAGGGGGAGCCTGATCCCGAGACCCATGCCGCCTCCGACCTCAATATCAGCCTCCGTCTGGGGCTGACCTCATTCAAGCATGTCGGAGTATTCCCCGAGCAGGCCCCGAACTGGGAGTTCATCTTCAGTGAGACCTCGCGCCTTGTAAGAATCAACAAGGCCAACGGACTTCCCGCCCCGAAGGTTCTCAATCTTTTCGCTTACACCGGTGCAGCTTCCCTCGCCGCAAAGGCCGCCGGCGCCGATGTGACCCACTTGGACTCTGTACGTCAAGTGGTTACATGGGCTCGTGACAATATGGATCGAAGCGGTCTTGACGGCATTCGCTGGGTGGTAGAGGACGCCATGAAATTCGCCCGCAGAGAGGCCCGCCGCGGAAATCTCTACCAAGGAATCATCCTTGATCCGCCGGCTTATGGACACGGTCCGGACGGAGAAAAATGGAAACTCGACGAACTCCTTTTCGACCTTCTCAAGAATGTCGCAGCTATTCTTGCTCCAAGGGATTCGTTCATGGTCCTGAATCTCTACTCCAACGGCTATTCCGCTATGCTCGGAGAGACTCTCGTCCATGAAGCATTCGGACATGACACCCTCTTCCGCGATATCTCCTCCGGCGAGCTTGCCTTGAAGGACTCCTTCGGCAAGGTTCTCCCCCTGAGCATCTTCGTCAGGGTGAAACGTTAGCGGCTGCAGATCAGCTATTTACACAAAGCAACCCCCTCTATGACGAGGGGGTTGCCGTCTTTAATTTATTGATTTTAAGCCAGTTCCACCTCACGGGCGGACCGACCGAAGTTTCTAGAAGTGGAGACCGATGCCTGCACGAAGGTTGTTGGTGTGGAGTGCAGTACCGTTGGTATTGAGGTTCCTGTTGAGAAGACCCCAGTCAAAGCCAAGGTTGATGCTGAACATACCGATCTGATAGCCTGCGCCAACGCCTACCTTGACGTCATAACGGCGATAGTTGGAGTTCTCGCCATAGTTGTCAGAGGTGGTTGAGCCGCCTACTCCGAGAACAGATCCGCTTCCGGTCACCTTTGAGGAAAGACCATAAGCGAATTCAGGACCTGCGTTGCAGAAGAGGTTACCAGGACCTACAGGAACGCTGAACTTGAAGAATACAGGAACAGTAATATACTGCTCAACAGTAGTAGCAGAACCAGAAATGGCGCCACCGAGGATGCTTGCGCTGGAAGTTCCGGTAAGATAGGAATAATAAACACCCGGAGAAAGTGAAAGACCATCTACTGAGAAAGGAAGGTCAAATGATGCTCCTGCATAGAATCCGTTGAGAGCGGTGTCATTGTCATTACCATTAGCAAAATCATTGTTCTGCTGGAGATAACCGGCACCAATGTGGACCTGTGCGAATGCTGTTGCACCAGCAAGCAGCACTGCGATGAAAGTTACAAATTTCTTCATACGTTAAAATATAAAAAAACAAAAAATATTTTCCGGGGCGTAAATTATACAAAAAGCGAGCCAGAAGAATTTTGCCTATATCTTGACCTTTTTCTTAAGGCCTCTGTCAGAGGCGTTTCTTGCCGCGATGAAGGTGTAGCGGCCAGGCTCTGTCACCCACTCTGACACTCTCTCATCGAAGGAGGCAAGGGAATTCTCCGGAATAAAGATTTCCTGTGTATACTCCTCTCCAGGAGCCAGTAGCGGTGTTTTCCCGAAGCCTCGAAGCTCCCTTTCGGGCTTATCAAGAGTCTTTCCCGGAGCATGGACATAGACTTGGACGACATCCTTCCCGGAGACCTTGCCGGTATTCCTGACAGTGACACTGACATTCCAGCCTCCTTCAGCCTTTTCGACCTTAAGCCCCTTCCATGAGAAGGATGTGTAGCTGAGACCATAACCGAACGGGAAGAGGACCCCCTTCTTGTCAAATGTGCAGAAATGCCTGTAACCCACATAGATACCCTCGTCATAGAGAGTATAGTCAATGTCCTTTACGGTATGATGGGGATGGCCCTTTACCTGACGGTAGAAAGAGTAATTAAAGGGTTTGTCAGCAAAGATTTTTGGGAAATTGGCTGCAGAAGGTTCCCTGTCATAGGATAGGGATACCGTCATGGGAAGATGGCCACTGGGGTTAACCTCTCCGGAAAGAATTGAGGCTACGGTGTTTCCGCCTTCCTCGCCGCTCTGCCAGCAAAGAAGAACTGCGTCTGCCTTGTCAATCCATGAGGTCATTTCCACGAGACCTCCGATATTCAAAATCACAGTAACCTTCTTGCCTTTGGCATGGAAGGCCTTGGACACCCTCTCAATAAGTTCCAACTCATTCTCGGAAAGAAGGTAGCTATGATAATAATCCCTGTCCTTTCCCTCTCCGAAAACGCGGCCTATGGTAATAAATGCAGCGTCGGCGCTTACAGCAGATTTCTCAATAATCTCCACCGGAACCACCTCAATTGCCCTTTCCCTGTCGATGAACCAAGGGCTGCTGCCGTTTATCCGCTTGCACCGTTCCTCCTCCTGAGCCATGTACTCGGCATAGAAGGCATCCACTCCTTCGTCAAGGGCATATCCCGCGTTTGCAAGGCCTTCCTTGAGGTCGACAACGTAGGGACGGTGGACATCGCCGCTGCCGGTACCTCCGGCGATGAAATCATAGGAAGTCACTCCGAAAAGGGCGACTTTCTTATCAGCCCCAAGAGGAAGGGCGGCCCTTTCGTTTTTCAAAAGGATCACTCCTTCGTCAGCTGCTTCCCGGCAGACTGCTGCGTGAGCTTTTAGATCCGGGGCTTCGGAAGGGACATAGCCGCGGAATTTCGGGCTTTTAACTATAAGTTTCAGCACCCTTTCCACGCTATTGTCAAGATCTTCCATACTCAGGGAACCGTCCTTTACGGCAGCAAGAAGGGCTTTGTAGCGGCTCTCGCTTCCAGGCTGGATCATGTCGTTTCCGGCACGGACCATACCGTCCGCATGGTAGCCGCCACCCCAGTCGCTCATCACGGCACCTTCGAATCCCCATTCACCCCGAAGGATATCAGTCAGCACCCTCCTGTTTTCCGCCGCATGGATGCCGTTTACATAATTGTACGAGGTCATTATAGTCCATGGAGCGGCTTTTCGGATGGCGATTTCGAAGTTCTTGAGGTAGATTTCCCGCAGTGCCCTTTCGGAAACGATGGCATCATTGGCAAGGCGGTTGAGCTCCTGATTATTCGCGAAAAAGTGCTTTATGGAGGTCCCTACACCGTTGGACTGAATGCCCTTAATCATTGCCGCGGCTGTTTCCCCCGAAAGGAGAGGATCCTCCGAATAATATTCGAAATTTCGGCCGCAGAGGGGATTACGGTGGATATTGGCACCGGGGCCGAGAATCACGTCGACTCCATATTCCAGGACCTCGTTACCCATCGCTTGTCCGACCTTTTCCACGAGGTCTGTATTCCACGTCGAAGACAGCAGCGTTGCGATTGGAAAGCCGGTGCAGTAGAAGGTCCTTTCGTCGCCTTCCCTCTCCGGTGAAATCCGGAGTCCGGCAGGACCGTCTGCAAGTACTATCTGGGGAATACCCAGGCGGGGTATCCCGTTGACGGTGCCGGCAGCACCGGGAACACCCTTTTCCGAGTTTCCGATCCCGTCGAACGCCTTCGCGGCATTTCCGCCCACGAGGAGAATGCATTTCTCCTCGAGAGTCATTGCCGAAATCACTTCCTTGATATTGTCTTCTCTTAAAACCGGACCTTCGGAGAGAATCGGTGTCGCTGCGAGCACCGCGGAAAGAATGATTGCAGTTAGCATTATATCAGTTATTTATCTTTGCAAGTACTATCTCAAGATTTTACTGTCTTGGTTTTGGGTATTTACTTCTTTAACACTACCGTCCGTGAAAGTATATCTAACACAGAAATGTCCCCAGCCGGAAATGTCTGTTTTGTTTGGATCTAAAACGGCATACAGCCTGCAATTCACAAGTGGATGAAGTGCCACATAAGAATCCAGCGGCATGCCGTCTGGCCAAGGAATACACAGTGGTGCGTTTGGGTCATCTGAGATGATATAACCCAGGTAAGGATGTCCCGAGTACAAAGTTACACTTCCGGACACGTCTACTGGAACATCGGACCCTCGCGGGATAAAATAGATTCTCAAATCCTGGATACGAAGAGTTACATAATAAATCGAAAAAGGGTAGGATGTCGCTTTTAACAAATCGGCTGTGGATACAGGGAAGCGAGCATATTTATCATGTATCTCCATAATTTTCTGCTTTATTGACGCCTCAGGTTGCATATTATCAATTCTCGAATCACTCGGGTGCCAAATACTCAGACTACCCGGCAAGTCCCAAAAGATAAGTAGACTCAGATCATCGATTGGTACCGACTCTGCGTATTTCCCTTTTGGAAATGATCCTATAGGGAATGAATTCATTCCATTGAGTAAAAGAAAGGATGAGAAATCCGGCTTTTCACAAAGCAAGACCTCAAAAACTTCTTTTTGTTTAATTAAAAGGCAATCCCCAATTGGAGGTTTAACAACAACTTGTTCTTTTCCATTCTCCCTGTTGTCATCTTCATTAATCTCTTGTTTGCATGAAAACATAACGACAAGGGCTAAAGGCAAAAGCACGGTATTAAAAAGCTTCGATTTCATGATAAAAATGAACTTCATAGGGTGAATTATTAAATGTATTTATATTACACCAAACAGTAGGAGCATATGACCAAGCAGATTCATCATTGGAGCCATCCCAGCCCCAATTCATATAATAAGAAAAGCCCTCGTATCCCCAAGGAGATGATAAGTACGTGACCGCACCGTCATGCAAATCAGATGGATCATCAAAATAAGATTCGGCCTCTTGCTGAGTAAAAGCCCTATAATCGGGGCCATCAACACCATCATTTGGTCTATACTCCCATAAGTAACTTGTTTGAATACATGATGATCGGTAAGAATAACCATCAATAATCCATGTATGGCCACTACTTGAGCCATCCAGCTCATGATACATCTCAACTACAATTATGGGAAGATCGTTATCGAGCTCACCAACTATTGTAAAATAATCATTCTGGCTATTTTCTGGATTAGAATAATAACTCTGGGTCATTGTTAAACCGAAACTATTCATCGCAGAAACTGACGGCCACGCCCCACTGCCGTTCCAATGATATTCCATCCCAACACTATGCCCAACTTCTGCCATAAATTCTCTGACAAATAATATAGAATCGGCCAGCGCATCCGTCCCTTTTGTTTTGGCAAATAAAGGCCACCTATCAGAAGGATCTACAAGCACGCCATTAGCAAACGTTCCATGATATGAATTAGAAAAACTTGAGATTCCTGTTACTGATGCGCCGTGGTGTAAACCTGTTGGCACGTTCTCTTTGTTGTGCAAATAATTAATAACCTGCGCCATGGCAACAGCTGTACAACCAACAGGACAAGTTTGTACCACATAATTAGTGTCTATCTCCTCTGGATAATGATAGTTCCACGGAAACTTTTGGCCCCACTTGGTTTGTATCAAATGAGGCTTCTCTACTGTCTCAGAATTATATGTTGTTGAAAGCTGCCGTCGAATCCAAACATATTCATCACCATCACCAGACTTAGTCCGAACGGTTTTGCCCCCTCCCCCAATGATGTCGTCAATCATTTCCCACCGAGAAATACTATTAGCATTAATAAATACTTCATCTACGTCATTGTGGATAAAGGAGAGAATACCATTTATGGTTAGATTAAACCAAAAAAGCCATGGTTCACTGTCTATGTCTGATAGTTTGAAAGAACCACTGTCCGAACTCGCCAATACTATTTCCGTGCGCTTATCGCCCGAAATTATCAACCAGCCATTATTATAATTTACGACATAAAAAACTATTTCACCTTCTCTTTCTACAGAATCTATCGAAACAATGTTTTCCGCCGATCTATAAATTGAAGCAAAGAATTTGGCTTCTTCATAGCTAACTTTAAAACCAATATCTGCCTTAGTTTCAATAGGGCCTTGTTTATCAACCAAAGGACTCTCCGCTTGTTCTGCCGGGTGACAGGCAAATAGAATAATGAATAGTAGAATTAAAGGAAATAAATGCTTCATTATATCGATTTAATTCTGACAATTCTATACTAGAGAAAGGGCTACTTCCATCATGTTGGTAAAGGTGGTCTGACGCTGCTCAGGAGTAGTTACCTCACCGGTGAGGATGTGATCCGAGATAGTGAGGATGCCGAGGGCGCGGTTTCCGCTTCGCGCAGCATTCATATAGAGGGCGGCGACTTCCATCTCGACGGCCAGAACGCCCATCTTTATCCATCCTTTCGTGTTGGCGTTTTCCCTGTAAAAGAGATCGGATGACACCACATTACCGACCATGTAATTGAATCCCTTTTCTTCGCATGTATCAGCCGCCTTTCTCAATAAATCGAAATCTCCGATAGGGGCGAACATGCCGTCAAGGTCGTACTGGTCTGCATAGTTTGAGTCGGTGCAGGCTCCCTCGGCGAGGACGAGGTCTCCGATATGAAGCTTTCGGCTGTAAGCGCCGGCGCTACCTACACGAATGATGGTTTTGACGTCGTAGAAATTGTATAGCTCATAGGTATAAAGGCCTATGGATGGCATTCCCATGCCATGTCCCATCATACTGACGCGTTTTCCATTGTAAGTACCTGTATAGCCCAGCATGCCGCGGACTTCGTTGAAACATACCGGATTCTCGAGGAACTTTTCAGCCATGAATTTCGCACGCAAGGGGTCCCCTGCCATAATTACGGTTTTTGCGATGTCTCCGTATTTTGCTCCATTGTGAGGAGTCGGTGTATTAGTTGAACTCATCGTAATAATTATTTGGTTTCCACAAAGGTAAAAATATCCTGAAAAAAGCGTGACCTCTTTCAAGATATTTTCATATCTTTGCACTCTCAAAGGGGTATTAGCTCAGTTGGTAGAGCGCCAGGTTCGCAATCTGGAGGTCAGGGGTTCGACCCCCCTATGCTCCACTTTCTTTAGGCCGGTCATTCAGACCGGTTTTTTCGTTCATAGGCAAGCATCCTGGCGTCTTCCGCGGCAGCCTTTTTCCTATCGTATTGTCTGTCCCATTCGCGGTAATACTCCATCTTCGGATCCTCAAAAAGAGACATCTGGACAGCCGATTCATGGGTGAGTTTGGAGACTCCGAGTCCAACCTGACGAATCGGCGTCTTACCGTCCCATACCTCTGAAAGCATCCTTCTCGCCTCATTTAAAATGACAGCCGTAACATCGGTCGGCTGCTCGGTCTGACACTGCTTCTGGGCTACCGTGAAATCATTGTATTTGACAAACATAGATACCGTCGACGCCCTGAAATTGTCCCTCCGAATCCTATGGGCCACGATACATGCGACATTGAACAGAGCCTTGTCTATATCCTTTGCTTCGACTAGATCCTTGGAAAACGTCCGCTCTGCGCTATAGCTCTTGGCCTCAGCCGTTTCCGTCTCTACCGGAGAATTATCACGGCCGTTGGCGTTCTCATGGAGCTGGTGGGCAAATTTCTGCCCCACGAGGCGGGTCAGGGAACCGATTCCAAGGCTTGCCAACTGGCCGATAGTGTTGATACCGTAGGAAGTCAGTCGTTCCTCTGTCTTTTTCCCCACCCAGAGGAGGTCCCGAACACCAAGAGGCCACATTTTCTCCTCCACCTCATTCTCCCAAAGGGTATGCACCTTGTCCGGCTTCTCAAAATCGGAAGCCATTTTAGCAAGGAGCTTATTGGAACCTATGCCGACATTGACGGTGAAGCCAAGTTTCGACTTTATCTCATCTTTCAACTTTGTTGCGACCTCAACGGCATTATCCGCCTTGCAACGAAAGCTCATGTCAATAAAGCATTCATCGATGGAAAATTGCTGCAGCACCGGGGAATAACTCCGGCAGATGGAGATGAATCCTTCCGAGCACTCTTTGTACCATGCCCAGTCTCCTCCGACTATGACAAGAGAAGGACAGACCCTAAGGGCCATAGAGACGGGCTGGGCCGTCTTGATGCCAAGTTTCTTTGCCGGGATGGATGCCGCTGTAATGATGCTCCTCCGATCGGAAGGGTCTCCAGACACCACGGAAGGCACCATCCGGATGTCGCTCTTACCCTCATTGACCATCTTCACCGCAGTCCAGCTGAGGAAGGCGGAGTTCACATCGATATGGAAGATAATTCGCCGCATGGGCTCTTGCTTCTTGATAATCTTTAGCTAACTTTGCAAAGTAAGTATAAAGATTTGGAACAAATGGGAAAATTCCTTGGCAATATACTCTGGCTTCTCCTTGGCGGTCTTCTTATCGCCGTGATATACTATATAGTCGGGCTGGTGATGTGCATCACCTTTATCGGTATTCCATTCGGAGTCCAGCTTTTTAAGCTCGGGACCTACGCACTCTGGCCATTTGGCCATGAGCTGGTGGATAAGCCCAATGAACCAGGATGCCTGTCAATTGTGATGAATCTTATATGGATTCTCCTCGGATGGTGGGAAATCGCTCTCATCCATCTTACCTTCGGTCTCCTTCTGAGCATCACCATCGTCGGCATCCCATGGGGCCTGCAGCATTTCAAAATGGCCATAGGCTCCATCTTCCCCTTCGGGAAAGAGATTCGCTGATAACTTTTGGCTTTAAATAAACATCACCTCGCGGGCATGGAAGAGGAATCCTCCTCCGACGACATACTCGCGGCACCACGGAGAGAACTGGTCCTCTACAGTGATATGGAGATGACCGGCAAGGATGCATTTAAGCAGAGGCTCCCGCTTTAGATAAGAGATGAAATCGCGGGTAACCTTATCCTCCACCTGCATCTTATAATCTCCGGAGGGAGGAGTCAAATCTCCATTTTCCATAGGTCCTTTCCCTTTCCAGAAACGTTCATCGGCTCGCCAAATTGTCTCTGTAAAGAAGGGGACATGCATGCACAGAACAATCGGAAGTCCCTTGTTGGCTTCCAGCTTGAAACGGCGTACCTGATCCTCGGTGACGTAGCCGAAGATATCATCAAGGGTAATGAAATTGACCCCGTTTACAATCTGCGACTGGAAACGGATATCGAATGGATATGCATCCTCGACTTTGCTCCTGGTCAAGTCCTTAAACTCTTCAGTATGCTCTATCTTCGGGTTGCTGTAACCCATGTCCGGACTGAACTCATGATTGCCGATCGCTGCGATAAACTCCTTTCCGAAGTATTTTTTGACAAGATCGAAATTGGCTTCGCTCTGCCAGTCGATCAGATCCCCGGTGTGGACAATATATTCGACATGCTGCTTCGCCCAGGACAGAGCATCCCTTAGCGCCTCCTCCTGACGTCCTCCGAAAGTCTGGGTACGTTTTGCCATCAATTTCTGCTTCGTCTCATTTTCATGAGGATAGGCGCTAGTGAAATGGGTGTCGGAAATATGAAGCACTGAAAAAGGCTTTTCCAGGCCTATGTTCACCACTGCATAACTTAGGGAAAGACGCTCGAAACGCCCTCGGTTAGGGAAGACTGACGGGTTGTCCGTCGGGATAGTTGAAGGGGAAGACTCCGACGGTTTATTCTCTGCAAATGACGGGAGATTCGCTGTCGCGATAAGCGCTCCGACCGCCGCAGCAGAGCGCATGAAATCTCTTCTGGAAATGTCTGACATGGTAACAAATATACAAGTTTTTTCTGACATTACCATATCCGGACCCGGATTGCGGCCATACATGCCCCGCATTTTTCCTCCTGTTTTTATTTCATAAAACAATCATAATGATTATATTTGTAGACCAACCAATAGATTAACTATAACCAAAATCTCATAAGTATGGCAAAAGACATTTCCCGCAGATCGTTCCTTAAGACCGGAACAGCTGCAGCGGTAGGCCTCACAATGGCTCCTGACGCACTTTTCGCAAGAAAAAAGAAAAAAGAAACGGCTCCCAAGAACCTTGACCGCAAGCTAAAGATACTCGGTGTCGGCGTAGGAGGAAGAGGTTTCAACGACCTCAAGAATATGGAGACAGAGGAGATTATCGGCCTCTGCGACGTTGACTGGAAGTACGCTGACCGCGTATTCAAGCATTATCCCAATGCCAAGAAGTACAAAGACTGGAGAGTGATGTTCAAAGAGCTTCTTCCCGAAGCCGACGCTGTAATGATCGCTACTTCCGACCATACCCATGCTATCATCGCCGCAAATGCGATTATGGCCGGAAAACATGTCTACTGCGAGAAGCCTCTGACTCGTACCGTATACGAATCAAGACTCCTTACCAAACTCGCAGCCAAGTACGGTGTCGCCACCCAGATGGGAAATCAGGGCGCATCAGCTGAAGGCGTAAGAAAGGTCTGCGAATGGATTTGGAACGGAGAGATTGGCGACGTAACGCGTGTCGACGCCTTTACAGACCGTCCGATCTGGCCCCAGGGTCTCGAGCGCCCGAAGGAGATTGACCCGATTCCCGACACCCTAGATTGGGATCTTTTCATCGGACCTGCCCCTTATCGCCCCTACAATAAGATTTACACTCCTTGGAACTTCCGCGGCTGGTGGGACTTCGGTACCGGAGCCCTCGGAGACATGGCATGCCATATCCTCCACCCTGCTTTCAAGGCACTCAACCTCCGCTATCCGACAAAGGTTCAGGGCAGCTCCACTCCGCTTCTGACAGAGTGCGCCCCGAACGCGCAGAAGATCAAATTCATCTTCCCCGCAAGGGACAACATGCCGAAGGTTGCAATGCCGGAAGTCGTCATCAACTGGTACGACGGCGGCCTGATGCCTGAGCGTCCTGAAGGACTTCCCGCAGGAAAGGATCTCAACAATCAGGGCGGCGGCCTTATTTTCTACGGCACCAAGGATATCCTCATCTGCGGCTGCTACGGAAGGGATCCTTATCTGGTTTCCGGCCGTGTTCCCAACGCACCGAAGGTTCTTCGCGAAGTCAAGGTCAGCCACCAGCAGGACTGGATCCGCGCCTGCAAGGAAGATCCTTCTGTCCGCGTTCCTTCAGAGTCCGATTTCGCCCAGGCCGGCCCCTTCAACGAGATGGTCGCAATGGGTGTCCTCGCAGTACGTCTTCAGGGCCTCAACCAGGAGCTCGAGTGGGACGGAGAGAACATGCGTTTCACCAATATCCCCGCTGATGCCACTATCCGCACAATGATCAAGGACGGATTCAACATCACCGACGGTCACCCTACCTTCGACAAGACCTATACCGAGCCCGTCAATGCCCGCAAATATGCAGAGGAGCTCGTCAAGCCTGTCTTCCGTGAGGGATGGGTACTCCCCGATATGCCGGAATAACAGATACTCCAGAATAAATTGATAATCAAATAATAATATGAAAAAAGCACTTTGGGCAGCTGCAGCCCTTCTCGCAGTAGCAGCATGCGGCAACAAAAAGACCGCAAATGAAGTAAAGTTCATCGGTGAGACCGTGACTATCCCTGGCGTAGCAGAGACCGTGAATGGCGAAGAAATCCCCTTCACCCAGGTAGATGCTCCCCAGGTAGACCTCGCTTGCTTCCCTCTTGACGAAGACGGGTATTATCAGATTTTCAACGGCAAGGACCTCGCCGGCTGGAGAGGCTATGGCCGTGACACTGTGACCGCCCGCTGGACAGTGGAGGACGGAGCCATGAAATTCACCGGCACCGGTGGTGGAGAGGCCCAGGGCGATACCGGCGGAGACATCATCTTCGCCCGTCGTTTCCGCAACTTTGAGCTCGAGCTCGAGTGGAAGATCTCCAAGGGTGGCAACTCCGGTATCTTCTATCTCGCTCGCGAGATCAAGGCCCTCGACAAGAAAGGCCGCGAGAAATATCAGCATATCTATCTCTCAGCACCTGAGTATCAGGTTCTTGACAACGAGAATCACCCGGATGCCAAACTCGGCGTAGACGGCAACCGCCAGTCTGCTTCCCTCTATGACATGATTCCCGCCGTTCCTCAGAACGCAAAGCCTGCAGGCGAGTGGAACAAGGCAAAGATCACTGTCTACAAGGGTACTGTCATCCACTACCAGAACGACGAAAAAGTTCTTGAGTATCACCTCTGGACCGATGAGTGGGAGGAAATGCTCCAGAAGAGCAAATTCAGCCAGGAAGCTTGGCCTATCGCATTCGAGCTTCTCAACAAGTGCGGCGGCGAGAATCATGAAGGCTACATCGGCTTCCAGGATCACGGCGACGACGTCTGGTACAAGAACATCCGTGTAAAGGTTCTCGAATAATGAGAAAAGCGCTTTTTATCATGGCCTCTGCCCTTCTCATCGCAGGATGCGGAGGGCAGAAGTCTGAAACTCCCCAGAAGAAAGAAATGAGCCTCCAGCTCTACTCGATCAGGGCAGAGTTCAAGAAGGCCAAAGAAGCCGGTGAGGACTACTCCGACATTCTCAAGAAAGTGGCTGAAGCCGGATTCACCTCTGTCGAGGCGGCGTCTTATAATGACGGCAAACTCTACGGCGACGAGCCGCAGGTTTACCGTAAAAAAGTTGAGGACGCCGGCCTTGTATCCCTCTCTTCCCATGTTTCCTGCCGCCTCTCTCCCGAAGAGCTTGAGACCGGAGACCTTTCGAAGACGATGGAGTTTTGGGACAAGTGCATCGCAGCCCACAAGGCGGCTGGAGTGAAGTATCTGGTCGATCCCTCTATCGGACGTCAGGCCAGCCTTAAGAATCTCCAGGTATATTGTGACATGCTCAATGAAGTGGGACGCCGCTGCAAAGAGCAGGGCATCCTCTTCGGCTATCACAACCACTCCTATGAGTTCGAGAAAGTAGAGGACACTGTCATGTACGACTATATGCTGGAGCACACCGACCCTGAACTCGTATTCTTCCAGATGGACCTTTATTGGGCTGTCTACGGCCATGCCAACCCGGTCGACTACTTCAACAAGTATCCCGGAAGGTTTAAAATGTTCCATGTCAAAGATGCCCGCGAAATAGGACAGAGCGGAATGGTCGGTTTCGACGCCATTTTCCGCAATGCCGCTACCGCAGGCCTCCAGGATTACGTAGTCGAATATGAGGCTTTCTCAACGGAAGATCCCTACGAGTGCCTCAAAGTCGGCGTAAATTACCTAAATGAAGCAGATTTCGTAAAACAGTCTTACTGTAAATAAAATGAGCGAATCAAGAAGAAGCTTCCTCAAGAAAAGCGGCGCAGCAGTCGCCGCTTTTACCATACTTCCGAGAAATGTTTTCGGAAAGATGGGTGGGGACAACAATTATGTCGCCCCGAGCGACCAGATAACTAAGGGAATCATAGGCACCGGCGGTATCGGAAGATCCTCGTACCACTTCACCAGCGACGAGCGCTGCCGACTGATTTCAGTATGCGATGTCGATAAGAACCACCTCCAGAAGGCCCTCGACCTTGGAAAGAAGAAATTCGACGCAAACCTGAAATCTTTCTCCGACTGGAGAGATCTTATTGCAGACCCGGATGTAGACATCGTCCATATCTGCACTCCCCCGCACTGGCACGGACTGATGGCCGCGGCGGCCGCGAATGCAGGCAAGGATATTTTCTGCGAGAAACCCATGACCAGGACCATTGGCGAAAGCAAGAAGGTAGCTGAAGCCGTCCGCAAGAACGGCAGCATCTTCCGTCTCAACACGTGGTTCCGCTTCAAAGACAACTTCTATGGCCTCGGCACCACCGTCGAGCCCCTAAAAAAGCTCGTCGAGAGCGGACTCCTCGGATGGCCTCTCACCGTCCGCATTTCAGGAGCCACGGGCTTCACATGGAAATTCTTCTGGACAGGAAAGGAAAATCTTGAGACAGAGCCGGTTCCGAAAGAGCTCGACTATGACATGTGGCTCGGGCCCGCTCCGTTCAAACCCTACAACCACCACCGTACCCACCAGACCTTCCGCGGATATTGGGACTATGACAGCGGCGGCCTCGGAGACATGGGCCAGCACTATATCGACCCGGTCCAGTACCTCCTCGGAAAAGATGACGACTTCCCCGTAAAGGTAGAAGTGGACGCACCCGAGCAGCACCCTGACGCCGTCGGTATCTGGAGAAGCGTAACCTACACCTATGCCGACGGATGCAAGATCATTCTCGAAGGGGAAGGCTTCGAAAGCGAGGGAAAAGTTCCTTATATCGAAGGACCACTCGGGAAGGTCTACAAAGGGTTCGAGTGCACCATCCCAAATGTGATGGATGTAATTGACGAACTCCCTGATCCTGCGCCGAGGAACACCGATTTCATCGAATGCGTCAAGAAGAGAACTCATTTCGCACTCGACGAAAGGATCGGCCACCACAGCGCAACAATAGTCAATATGGGAGCCTGTGCCCTCCGCCTCGGAAGAACGCTCCATTTCGACCCGAAGACTCAACTCTTCATCGGCGACGACGCGGCCAACCTTCTGATTGACCAGCCGATGAGAGGTCCATGGAAATTTTAAATTGAACTCGGTATGAAAAGATTTCTGATTACTATAATTGCAATCTGCTCTCTTGTTTTCTCAGCATTCGCTCAGGATCAGAGGCAGAGGACTATAGATACTATCATCAGCGATGCTCTTGCAAGCCTTCCCGCCGCGAACGCGGGAGATCTCAGCAGGGAGATGCTCGACCTTGCGAAGAACGCCCCCGAGTCAGTTGTTTCCATCGCTTCGATGATGACTCCTTCCGGCAAGAACTCTGTCTATGAGTACGCTCTTTCCGGACTCGCCGGGTTCGCAACCAATCCCGTCAACGCAGCTTATAAGACTTCGGTAAAGGAAGGTTTTGAAAAGGCTTCCGCTGCATGCAAGGATACCCAGATTAAGGCTTTCCTCGATAGCCAGATAAGGCTTTTCGGGGACTTCGTCCCTGCCGAGAAAGTCGAATCTCTCTCGCTTGATGAAGCTGCTAAACTTCTGAAAAAAGGCACTTCCGAGCAAAAGGTCCACGCTGCTGAACTCCTTTCTACAGCAAATCCGAAGGCTTTTGCAAGCGCTCTTGTAAAATCGCTAAAGGGAGATGACAGGAAACTGCGCGCATCGATGCTCGAATTCGTCGCAGAGAATCCTTCCCTCATTCCAAGCAAGACTGTCAATAAGATTATCAAGGCCCTTCCGAAGGTTGACACTGAGGCCAAGGAAGACATCCTCAATTGGATTGGCGAGATGAAGCTTTCCGGCGCTCTCGACAAGGTCATCGCATGCTTTGATTCTCCTGCCAAGGAGACCGCAATCAAGACTGCAGGTATCCTCGGAGGCGAAAAGGCTGCTGACGCCATCATCGCCGAGCTCGGAGGAGACTGCGACGGTGCTGCCCGTAAGGCACTGGCCTCTTTCAAGGGAGATTTCTCCAAAAAGGTACTCGATGCAATGATAGCCGCAACCGATTCGAAGAAGCTTGAAAGCCTTATCGGACTTGCTGCATCAAAGAGGATGTCCAACACCTCCGGCAAGATATGGTCACTTGCCTCTGAAGGGAATGAGGCCGCCAGGAAAGCCCTTGAAAAGGTTGTGTCCACTGCCGAGACCTCAAAGATTGGAGAAGCCCTTGCAACAGCATCAGAGGCAGATTTCCCCTATCTTGCGAAGGCTCTTTCCGCTTCTGTTCACACCCTCCCTGCCGAGCAGCAGATTGAGAAGATCAAAGCTCTCATGGAGAAAGCCGCAAACAAGGCCAACTTTTACTCTCCCCTTGCCGAGACCGACCTTCCGGAAGCTGTGAAGATATTGACGGATGCTTATAATAACGGTTCTTCCAAGGAAAAAGCTGCAGATGCGCTGATGTTGGCAGATACCAAGAGCGCTATCAAGCCTCTTCTGAAAATCGCACGAGCAGACGCCTCCAGGACTGAAGCAATCGCCGCAAGGTATGTCGATCTGACAGACCGATTCACCTCTGATCCGAGCGAGAAGATTGCCGCATATAGCGAAGCGCTCTCTCTTACAAATGATCCCAACCTCCGGAAAAAGATTATCCGCCAGACTGAGTCCATCCCTACGATGAGGTCCTTCCTTCTCGCATCGAAGTATCTGGATGACAACGCTTTGGGTATTTATGCAGCCAATGCTGTCAGCGGTATTGCCTCGAAGTGCAAAGAGATCAATTACAACGAACTCAAAGCCTCTCTCGAAAAGGCTTGCACAGTTCTGAAAAAGCGCGGAAGCGCCGATGATCTTTATGCTGTTGACGCCATCAACAAGACTCTCGCCGAAGCTACTCCAGAGGTCCCCGCTGTCCTCGATCCAGAGGAGGCCGCTGAAGGATTCGAACTCCTTTTCAATGGAGTGGACATGACCGGCTGGCACGGAGATCTTGACGGCTACAGACCTGTTGGTGGCACGATTGACGTTGCGACCGTTTTCGGAGCAGAGCACAATCTCTACACAGAGAAGGAGTACAAAGACTTCGTCTTCCGTTTCGAATTCTGTTTCCTACGTCCGGGCATCAACAACGGCGTTGGTATCCGTACCCCTACAGGAGTAGACGCCGCCTATGATGGTATGTGCGAGGTGCAGATTCTCGACCACGACGCTCCTATTTATGCGAACCTCCGCGAATATCAGGTCCATGGATCAGTCTATGGTGTAATCCCCGCAAAGAGGATTGTCCATAAGCCTCTCGGAGAATGGTCGACAGAAGAAATCCGCGTCGAAGGCAATCACATAAAGGTGACTGTCAATGGCGAAGTCATCGTCGACGGTGACATAAGCGAAGCTTGCCAGGGCCACAATGTCGCTCCCGACGGCGGCACTGTCAATCCGTTCACCGTAGACCACCGCAATCATCCCGGAATGTTCAATGAAAAGGGATATATCGGCTTCCTTGGCCACGGAACAGGCCTCCGGCTGCGCAATATCCGCGTTCTGGACCTTACTGCAAAGCAGGCGGCACAGCCGGCTAAAAAGAGCCGGAAACGCAGATAAATCTTTCGTTCCGATTATATTTTCTTAAATTTGTCGGATAAAAAAAGAACGAATGGCTTCGAGAGCAAGGAAAATAATGAAAAGGCGCCTCGTCAGCGCGAAGATTTCGACGGTGATAAGCATATCGCTCGTCCTCTTCCTTGTAGGCGTGGCCGCCCTTCTCCTTGTCAACTCAAAGTCGGTTTCCGACTATTTCAAAGAGAACATGCAAGTATCCGTAATCCTCAAGCAGGACGTTCCTGACGAGGAAGCGAAGGCTTATGAAAGCAAACTTGCTGCTCTCCCTTGCATAAAAAGCACTTCTTTCATCTCCAGGGAGCAGGGCCTCTCGGAGATGAAAGAGATGCTTGGCGAGGACTTCCTCAAAGTATTCGAAACGGCGCCGGTACCGGTGTCCATAGACGTTACCCTCAAGGCCGACTATGTCTCCCCTGACAGCCTCGACGTCGTCAGAAAGGCCGTCGGAGACTCTCCCCTTGTGGATGACGTCATCTACCAGACATCCCTCGTGGATGCCCTGAACTCAAACATGAAGAAGATTTCCCTGGTAATCGGAGTATTCATTCTTCTACTTCTTTTCATATCCTTCGTGCTGATCAACAACATGGTGCGCCTCAATGTATTCTCCAGGAGATTCACCATCCATACCATGCAGCTCGTAGGGGCGACAAAGAGGTTTATCCGCTCGCCTTTCATGGTACAGGCCGTTTTCCAGGGTCTTTTCGCTGCCTTCATAGCTATATTGCTATTGACAGCCGGTCTGTTCTTCCTCCGCAACGAGTTCGCCCAGCTGTTCAGCGTATTCCGCCTTGAACATCTTCTCCTTGTGGCCGGAATTGTTGTCCTATCCGGACTCATTATATGCACGGCGAGCACATTTTTTGTTGTAAACCGGCTTATCGGTTTTTCAAAAGACGAATTATACTCATACTGATATGGCAGAAAAGAAAGATGACAAGTCAGCAAAGATGGCTATCACCAGGAAGGGCTTGAAACTCATGATAATAGGCCTTCTCGTAATGATTGCCGGATTCATTCTCCTCTCCGGCGGAGGCAGCAAGGACCCTCAGGTGTTCAATTATGACATGTTCGATTTCAGAAGACTTGTTGCAGCTCCGATAGTGATTATTTGCGGCATAGTCATCGAGATTGTTGCCATAATGGGCAAATTCAAAGACAAATAAAGCATATGGACTGGTGGCAAGCGATACTGCTCGGAATAGTCCAAGGACTTACCGAGTTCCTACCCGTCTCCTCGTCGGGGCATCTGATGATTTTCCGTGAGTTCCTCGGCGTAGATGCGGAGGGCTTTCTGGATTTTACCGTCCTCGTTCACCTTGGCACTGTAATAAGCACTCTTGTAGTGTTCTGGAAAGTGATTTGGTCCCTCCTAAAGGGCCTCTTCATGTTCAAATACAATGACGAGACCGACTACATCTGCAAGATTCTCGTTTCGATGATTCCGGTAATGATTGTCGGCTTCTTCTTCAAGGACTTTGTTTCAGGCCTCTTCGGGGAGTCCCTGACGGTCGTCGCCATCGCACTCCTTGTAACAGCCCTTCTCCTATTCTTCTCCGATGTGGCCTCCGGACCGCGCGGATGGGTAGGAACCAATACCCACAGGAACGGCATCTCATACCTTCAGGCATTCCTTGTCGGCATCGGCCAGGCTTTCGCCGTCGTTCCGGGACTTTCCCGCTCTGGGACCACCATCGCTACAGGCCTCATGACCGGAGTGAGAAGGGAAAAAATGGCTCAGTTCTCCTTCCTGATGGTTCTCATCCCAATCATCGGTGAGCAGTTCCTGGATATTGTCAAAAGCGTTTCAGAGACTGGACATTTCTTCAGCGGAGAAGTTAGCGGAATCTGCCTTGTACTAGGGTTCCTGGCCGCTTTTGCTTCTGGCCTTTTCGCCTGCAAGGCGATGGTCGCCCTCGTTAAAAAAGCCCGGCTCAGCTGGTTCGCCCTCTATTGCCTTATTGTCGCAATCCTTATTTTCATATTCAAATAATGGCAGAGCGACACCTGACATACTTTGTCTCGGACGTCCACCTCGGACTACAGGTAAAAGATGCCTCTAAGCGCGAGAAGCGTTTCATCTCTTTCTTAAAATCCATTCCCGTCGATGAGACAGAATCTCTTTACCTACTCGGAGATATCTGGGACTTTTGGTACGAGTATAAAGAAGTTGTTCCAAAGGGATTCGTCCGCGTTTTCGCCGCCCTCAACGACCTTATGGATTCCGGAGTGAAGGTCTATTTCTTCCAGGGGAACCATGATATCTGGTCATACTCATACTTCGAAGAGCTCGGAATGATTCGCTGCACTCAGCCTCACCTTGTGAGAATCGGAGATAAGAATTTCTGCCTTGGACATGGTGACGGCCTCGGCCCCGGTATGATCGGATATAAGATTATGCGATGGGCTTTCCATAACAAAGTGCTGCAGAGAATGTTCTCTTCCCTTCACCCGCGCTGGGCCTTCGCTATCGGCACCGGCTGGTCAAAAAGAAGCCGCCTTGCCAAGAACGAGGAGTATATCTTTAAAGGGAAAGAAGAGCCCCTCTACCGCTTCTGCGAGGAGTATATGAAAAAGAATCCTGTCGATATCTTCCTCTTTGGGCACTACCATTGCCTCACCGACGTTCCCGTCGGAAACGCCCGTCTACTGATAATGAAAGATTGGATGGACCGTGACTCATGGATTATCTTCGACTCCGAGGACGGGTCCATAAAGATTCACTAGCCGCCTTTATAGTAGTCAGGGACTTTCACCTCCGGAGGATCTTCCCAGAAGATTGACCAGTAGAGACGCTTGAAAGTGCCGTTTTTCCACATCTGCACGAGCTCTTCCAGGTCCCTGTCCGCTCCTTCCGGATCGTACTGGGACTTGAGGTCATTGTCGAAAATCTTAGCCACGCCCTGCCAGAACGCAGCGGCAATGCCGTTTTTATACTCTTTAATTATAGAATATGACGACTGACTGGTCTCGCGGTCGATGAGTTTAAGGAGAAGTCCTCCCTGAGAGATTGTCATGTGCCGGAGCGCGCCCTCAAAATCGGCGAAAAGGTGCTTCTGGACCTCTGTCATGTATCGATCGCGCTGGAAACGGTTCATCTTGTCCGCTTCTATGGTGCTGTCAATTTTATGCTGGAGACTTGCAGCCGCTTCGGCATACGGATATACCTTTGCGAAGTTATAGACCAGTTTATAGTATTTCCTCCAATCCTTGTCAGACCTCTTTCCATGACCGAAAATCCATACCGGATCTATGGTGTCATAAAAAGTTGTATCGCCGTTCTCTACCCTGTAGGTGAGATAGCCGCCCTTTGAAGTCGAGGCGTCGGAGAAGATCTCCTTACGGGCAAGGGCTTCCCTCTGCTCCTTCGCCCTTTTCATGGCCTCGCGAATATGGTTCTGACCGAATGAGACCGTCGAAACGAGCAGGAGGAGAGAGACGAAAATATATTTGAACGCCTTTTTCACAGTCTGCAAAGTTATAAACAGGAGTGAATTATTGCAAAATTCTCGCCATTTAATTATTTTGCAACAAAATACCGAGAATATGGGCAACTTGTACAGAGCCCGGATTGAGGCAATCCGGGAAATGATGAGAGAACACGGGTGGGATGCAGTAGTGCTCAGCGGAAGCGATCCCCACTCCAGCGAATATCCCGCCGAGCGGTGGAAACAGGTCGAATGGATTTCCGGCTTCACAGGAGAGGCCGGGGATATTGTGATTACCCTTGACCATGCCGGCCTATGGACAGATACCCGGTATTTCATTCAAGCGTCCCGTCAACTCTTTGGGACGGGAATCGAGCTCCATAAATTGCGCATTCCAGAGGCCGTTCCCATCCCAGAGTGGCTTGCCGCAGAGGACTTCCCCTCTGCCGGTGAGACAGTGACAATTGCTGTAGACGGCCTTTGCCAAAGTGTCTCCGCCATTGACAACATCTCCTCCGCCTTCGAAAGCGAGGGGAAAGATGTGACAATAATAAGCGTTCCTGACCTTATATCCGGCCTTTGGAAAGACCGCCCGGAAATCCCCGTGAGCCCTGTTATCACCCTCGGAGACGAAGAAGTCGGAGAATCGAGGGAGAAAAAGCTCATCTGGATAAGGAAGTTCCTGATGGCCAAGGGTTGCGATGCAATTCTTCTTTCCTCCCTGGACGAGATAGCTTGGCTTCTCAATGTCCGCGGAAGCGATATTGAGTATAATCCTCTCGTCATCTCGTACCTCCTCGTAACGATGGAGACGGCGGAATGGTATGTCAGAAAGTATCCATTCACAGCCCCGGACGAAGAAAGCAAAGACAGTTTCTATGAGATAGCTGCCGACGGAGTAGTAATCAAAGACTACTCCGACCTAGAATTGACTCTTGGAGGAATGCTGGAGATTGAATCCCTTGAAAGGATATTCGTCGACCCTTCGACGCTCAACTATCACGTATATAAATTACTGCTTGACAACGGATTGGGAGCATCAGTCGCGGAAGGTCCTTCGCCGGTGCCTCTCCGGAAATCGGTAAAGAACAAGGTAGAGATCGAAGGTATGAGAGAAGCCCATCTGGAGGATGGACTTGCAATGGAAAAATTCCTCTGGTGGCTTGAAAATCAATTGGTTCTAGGAGAGAGAGTAGACGAGTGGGATGCGGCGAGAAAACTAGACAGCCTCCGCGCCCAGATTCCCGGATACCGAGGAAATAGCTTTGAAACCATCTCCGCCTACGGGGAAAACGCCGCTCTGCCCCACTATGTCACCCCAAGGACCGGCTCGGCTGTACTCGAAAGGCGAGGCCTCTACCTGGTTGATTCCGGAGGGCAGTATCTGTTTGGGACAACTGATCTTACCAGAACCATCCCCTTAGGCCCTTGCTCGGCCCTTGAAAAAGAGGATTACACGCTTGTCCTTAAGGGACATATCGACCTTGCCAAAGCCGTCTTCCCGAA
>Ga0256404_1000682_pt1 | contig 86919 bp, 76 predicted proteins | sample RumenRJG_01DNA_FD_185990 | JGI IMG/M metagenome (GOLD analysis project Ga0256404, IMG submission 185990) | Bovine rumen microbial communities from Lethbridge, Alberta, Canada - RJG_01 | ecosystem: Host-associated > Mammals > Digestive system > Stomach > Rumen | place: Canada: Alberta | collected...
GGCCCCGTGACACACTCCCCCCGGCCCCCTCTAACTTAGAGGGGGAGCTGCTCAACTTAGAGGGGGAACAGCCGCTATCACAATCGGTGAATAGTTGCAAAAAAACGTGCTGTAGCAAAAATAATTGTGCATTGTGCATTGTGCATTGTGCATTTTTTACTACCTTTGCGGCGCTTTTTGAGAAACTCTCAAGGTTTCCCGTGTGATGGGAAATTAAGGCAAACTTAATTTTTAGTAACACAACAACTTAAACAATGAAGACATTTCAACTGAACGCCGAGCCCCGCACTGACCTCGGCAAGAAGGCTGCAAAAGCCCTGCGCAAAGAGAACAAGATTCCGGTGGTGCTCAACGGCGGCAAGCTCGTCGAGCTCAAGGACGGAAAGTATGACGGCACGCTGCTCGCCGGCGAGAAGGTGGTGCCCGTGGGACGTGACGGCAAGGCCATCATCACCACCGACCTCACTGTCAACGCTGCCGATGTGCGCAAGCTCATCTATACGCCCGAGATTTTTGTCATCGAGCTGACTTTCGACGGCCAGACCAAGAAGGCTGTGTTGAAGGACATCCAGTTCCACGCTGTGAACGATGCCATCATGCACATCGACCTGCTCGAGGTCTATGAGGACAAGCCTGTGACGATGGAGGTGCCCGTGCATGTCGAGGGCCACGCTGTCGGTGTGAAGGCTGGTGGTAAGCTCTACCTGTCGATGAAGAAGGTGAAAGTGCGCGGCCTCTACAGCAAGATGCCCGAGACCATCATGGTCGACGTCAGCGACCTGCAGATTGGTCATGCCATCAAGGTGCGCGACCTGCAGTTTGACGACTATGAGCTGGTCAGCGCCAAGGATCTGGTCATCTGCGGTGTCAAGGCTACGCGTGCTTCGGCCAACGCTGCCGCTACCGATGAGGAAGAGGCTGCTGAGTAAGGCTCTGAACGACCAACCAACCGCGAATTTCTGCAATGCTATCGATGGCTGTGGAAATTCGCGGTTTATCATAACCCAATCAAGTGATGAACCGATTGTTGAACAAGATTCTTGCACTGTTTGGCAAGAACCAAGAACAACCTGATCAAAAGGAACCTGAGCAGATGAAATTTTTAGTGGTAGGCCTGGGCAACATCGGCGCTGAGTATCAGGGCACAAGGCACAATATAGGCTTCACCGTGGTCGACACGCTGGTCGGCCAGGCTGGAACGACATTCACCACACAGCGCTATGGCGACGTGGCGCAGATGCGGGTCAAGAACCAGCAGCTTGTCGTGCTCAAGCCGTCCACCTACATGAACCTCAGCGGTGAGGCTGTGCGCTACTGGGCGCAGAAGGAGAAAATTTACCTCGACCACATTCTGGTGGTGGTCGATGACATCGCTTTGCCCTTTGGCACCATTCGCCTGCGGGGCAAGGGGGCCGATGGCGGGCACAACGGACTCAAGAGCATCGACCAGCTGTTGGGCAGCCAGCAGTATGCCCGGCTGCGTTTCGGGGTGGGAAACGACTTTCCGCGTGGGGCGCAGATTGACTATGTCTTGGGACACCCCTCTGCCGAGGAACTGGCCATCCTGCCCCAGCGAGCCAAGGTGGCCTGTGATGCCATCAAGGCATTCTGCCTGTCGGGCATCGACTTTGCCATGACCCACTACAACAACAAATAGTCCTTAACTCAATGCACAATTCATAATGCAGTGATGCCACCCGTCCGCCGCAGGCACTCATTATTAATTATGAATTATAAATTATGAATTATGAAAGCGTTATCCTTTGCATGCGACTATATGGAAGGGGCGCATCCCGAGATTCTGCGCCGCCTGTCCGATATCAATCTGGACAAGAACACAGGCTATGGGTTGGACCCCTATAGCGAGCTGGCGCGCCAGCTCATCCGCCAGCAGTGCGGACGCGACGATGCCGATGTGCATCTGCTGGTGGGTGGCACGCAGACCAACACCATCATCATCGATGCCATGTTGCGGCACAACGACGGCATCCTTGCGGCAACCAGTGGACACATCAATGTGCATGAGGCGGGAGCCATCGAGGCGTGTGGACACAAGGTCATTGCCATGCCGGCGCGCTTGGGCAAGATTGACATCGATGCGCTGGAGCACCATTTGGCCACGGTCACGGCCGAGTTTAATGCCGTGGGATGGGAGCACTATGTGATTCCGCGTGCGCTCTATATCTCGCAGCCCACCGAGTTGGGCACGCTCTATACGCTTGACGAATTGCGGCGCTTGCGTGGCATCTGCGACCAGTATGGGCTGTATCTCTTTGTCGACGGTGCCCGTCTGGGTTATGGCCTGATGTCGCCTGCTTGCGATGTGACGCTCAAAGACTTGGCCAGTCTGGTCGATGTGTTCTACATCGGTGGCACTAAGGTTGGCGCACTGTTTGGCGAGGCTGTCGTGGTGCTCAACAAGGACATCCGCCTCACCCGCGGGCTCATCAAGAGTCACGGCGCGCTGCTTGCCAAGGGCTGGTTGCTGGGTGTGCAGTTTGCCACACTCATGACCGATGGCTTGTACTGGGACATCGCCCGCAACGCCATCGACCAGGCCATGCGGTTGCGGCAAGGCATGGTCGACAAGGGATATCAGCTCTACATCGACTCGCCCACCAACCAGCAATTCTTCGTCGTCGCGGACGACCGTCTCGAAGCCTTGCAACAGCGCGTGGGCATCGACATCATCGAGGCCGCCGACGACACGCACACCGTCATCCGCCTGTGCACCAGCTGGGCCACCACCGATGCACAGATCGACCAACTCCTAGCCAACGTCTAGAAGCGCATGATGACTTTTGACAATAGCACAGTGCGGCGGCAAGATCGGCTGTTGGACCGGCAACGGGCCGACCAGTTGCTGCGCACTGCCGAGTATGGCACCTTGTCGATGGTCGACACCGATGGCATGCCCTATGGCATACCGATCAACTTTGTGTGGGACGGCGACAGTGCCATCTATTTGCACTGTGCCCCCGAGGGCCGAAAGCTGCGGGCGTTGGCTCAAAACGACCATGTGTCGTTCTGTATTGTCGGTCGCGTCAATCTGTTGCCTAGCCAGTTCACCACCGAGTATGAGAGTGTGGTGCTTGCTGGCACTGCATGCATCGACCTTGACGACGATGAGCGCCGTCGTGCCTTGCGACTGTTGTTGCTGAAACTCTCGCCCGATGATGTCGAGCTGGGACTGCGCTATGCCGAGAAGTCACTGCACCGCACGCGCATCATTCGTCTCGACATTACCCATTACTCGGGCAAGTGCAAACGCATGCCTCACTGAACTTGCAATAAAATCTCGTGCCAACGAGCGCAGAGCCGAGCTTGCTCGAGCTATGCTGAGTGCAGCCGAGATTATCTAAATCTAACAACAATGAACGAAGTAAGAATTGACAAGTGGCTGTGGGCCACACGCATCTTCAAGACACGCACCATTGCCACCGATGCGTGCAAGCTGGGGCGCGTCACCATCGGCGGCATGAATGTCAAGCCGTCGCGGCTGGTCAAACCGGGCGATGTCATCGCTGTGCGCAAGCCGCCGGTGACTTATACCTTCGAGGTGCTGGCAGTGCTCAACAACCGCGTGGGGGCCAAACTGGTGCCAAACTACCTGCGCAACATCACCACACGCGACCAGCTCGAACTGCTCGAGATGGTGAAGATTGACGGATTTGTCAACCGACAGAAGGGCATGGGACGACCCACCAAGAAGGATGGCCGCGAGATGAAGGAGTTTACCGACGAGGCTTTCTTTGGCTTCGATGATGCCTTCGACTGGGACGAGGACGACAATCCGCTCTGGACCCAGGAGGATGACGAGCGGCTCGAGCAGAAGTAGCGAACAGCGAACAGCTAACAGGGAACACTCGTTTGCTTGATGTTGTAGCTTTTCTGGCCAAGATATTTGGATTTCTGACAAGCATTGCGTAACTTTGTCATCTAATTCAACCCAAAAACACTACGATTATGTTACTCTATGCTATGTCTATCGCGGCAATGACGATGAGTGTGATGTTGATGCTGGTGCTCATTGCCGTGTTTGTCTGGATTGTGAAGCGCCGGTCTGAGCGTGTGGGCGACTCTGATGTCGAGCACGACACAGTCGACCATTATGTCGTGATGCACGGACAGCCAGAAGCGGCAGTTGTGCTCGACGCGACACGTTCCAACGAACTCGATGCTGTCATTCTGGTCTACGACCGCCAGCTAGTGGTGGGCGGTGAGGCCATCAGCCGTGAGGCAGTGACTGGCGTGACATTCAACAATGCGGCCAACCCATACGTCAACAACAACTACCAGCTGGTGTTGACAACCACACTGCCCGTTCGTCCTGTCATCAGGGCAGCGCTCGGTAGCGATGCCGAGTGGGCTAAGCAGGTCACTACTGATTTGGCCCAGTACATCAAGTTAATGAATAATGAATGATGAAAGCCTCGGCATGTCGCGTGTACGGCAGCCGAGGCTTTTGGCTTTTCTTGTTTCTGTTCAGCGGAATCGTGCCTGTTCGGCCGGCGAGCACATAACCGAGCTTGCTCGTTAATGGCCGAGTGTGGTCGTGGCGTTCACGCGGCACGCCGCGTTGCTGCATTCATAGCATTCAGTCTTTCTCAAGATAGGTGTAGCCATACAGACCCGAACGATAGTTGCGCACAAAGTCGTTGCCTTCCTCGCTAGTGATTTTGCCTGAGCGCACACTCTCGTTGACCCACGACTCGACGTTGCGCACCAGCTGTTTGGGGCTGAACTGCACATAGTCAAGCACCTCGGCAACCGTCTCGCCATCAATCACCTGATCAATCTCATAGTGGTCCTTATACACGTCGATGTGCACCGCATTGGTGTCGCCAAACAGGTTGTGCAGGTCGCCCAGAATCTCCTGATAAGCACCCACCAGAAATACACCCAGATAGTAGTGCTCGCCCTTTTTCAAGCGGTGGACTGGCAGCGAGTGGGCAACACCCTGCTGCGAGATGAAGTTGGCAATCTTGCCATCGCTGTCGCAAGTGATGTCCTGGATCGTTGCCAAGCGGTCGGGACGCTCGCCCAGGCGCTGCAATGGCACCACGGGGAACACCTGGTCAATGGCCCAAGAGTCGGGCAGCGACTGGAACAACGAGAAGTTGCAGAAGTATTTCTCGGGCAGCATCTTGGTCACACTGCGCAACTCCTCGGGGGCATGCTTCATGTTCGACACGATGTCGTTCACGTCGCGGGCCACGCTCCAGAACAACTTCTCGACCAATGCGCGCGTGCGCAGGTCAATCAGGCCCAGACTGAAACGGTCCAAGGCCTCCTCGCGAATCTGCAGCGCGTCGTGCCAGTACTCAAGCAGTCGTGTCTGGTTGATTTTGTCCCAGATCTCATACAGGTCGCGCACCAGCTCATCGTCATCGTCGGTCACCTGGTCAACATCGTCGTCCCATTGTGGCAGTCCGGCTGTCTCAAGCACGTCGAGCACCAGCACCGAGTGGTGTGCAGTGAGCGAGCGGCCGCTCTCGTTGATGATGTTGGGATGCTTCAGGTCGTTCTTGTTGCTGGCATCGACAAAGGTGTAGACTGCGTCATTGACATACTCCTGGATGCTGTAGTTCATTGAGTGGCTGCTGGCGCTGTTGCGCGTGCCGTCATAGTCCACTCCCAGGCCTCCACCGATGTCCACCAGCTCGATGTCGTAGCCCAGCTTGCACAACTGCACATAGAACTGCGATGCCTCTCGCAGTGCATTCTTGATGCGGCGAATCATCGTCACCTGACTGCCGATGTGGAAGTGGATGAGCTTCAGGCAGTCCATCATGTTGTGTTCCTTGAGGTAGTCAAGCGCAGTGAACAGCTCGCTTGTGTTCAAGCCAAACTTGCTGCGGTCGCCACCGCTTTCCTCCCACTTGCCGCTGCCCGAGCTCGACAGTTTGATGCGGATGCCGATGTTGGGCTTGATTTGCAGCCGCCGGGCAATCTCATCGATCAGCACCAGCTCGTTCAGCTTTTCGACCACCAGAAAGATGCGGCGGCCCATCTTTTGCGCCAGCAGGGCAAGCTCGATATAGCCACGGTCTTTGTAGCCGTTGCAGATGATGGGCGAGTTGGCCTTGATGTCGGCCATGTTGATGGCCAGAACGGCATGCAGCTCGGGTTTCGAGCCTGCCTCCAGACCGATGTTGAACCTCCGTCCATGCGTCACCAGCTCCTCAACCACTGGTTGCATCTGGTTGACCTTGATGGGATAGATGATAAAGTTCTCGCCCTGATAGTCATATTCCTTGGCCGCCTTTTTGAAGCAACCAGCCAACTGCTCGATGCGGTTGTCAAGGATGTCGGGAAAACGCAACAGTGCAGGAGCCGAGATGTTGCGCGAGCGCAGCTCGTCCATCACCTCCATCAGATCGACCGAGACACTGCTCTGCTTGGGGGTCACTGTGATGTGGCCCTGCTCGTTGATGCTGAAGTATTTTTGTCCCCAGCCCTTGATGTTGTAGAGTTCGGCGCTGTCCTCAATGCGCCATTTGTTCATGCCAGTCAACTTGTATTGTTTTTTCGGGTTCAACAATGATTTCATTTCTGAACATCCCCTCCCCTTTCTCAAAGGGGAGGGGTAAGGGGTGGGGTTTGGATAATCTTGGCTGCACTTGGCAATTGATGCAAGCATCATTGCGCTCGTTTGCACAAGATTTGGAAACAACCAAAACCCAACCACAACTTTCAATCTACAAAAATACACTTTTTTTCGCAATTCTCATGATTTTTTGTCCGACAATCTTTTTTTTTCGCTATTTTTGCACCATTGTACGGTCACGCCGCAGGGAATTGTAGGGCCACGCCGCATCCCTACAATGCAACTGTAAACTATAAACTATAAACTGGACTAAATCGTGCGTTACTTCATGAGACTGAGCTATCGTGGGGCCGGCTTCCACGGATGGCAAATACAACCCAATGACAACAGTGTGCAAGAGACCATCGAGAAGGCTATGGCAACTGTGTTGCGCCACCCGGTCGCTATCACCGGTGCCGGGCGCACCGACACCGGTGTCAACGCTCGCATGATGGTGGCACACTTCGATGTCGACACTCCCATTGCCGACACCGCCCTGCTGGTGCGCAGCCTCAACGGCATAGTGGGGCGCGACATCGCCATCTACACCATTTTCCCCGTTCATGACGATGCCCATGCACGATTTGACGCCACCAGCCGCACCTACAAGTATTTTGCGCACACGCTGAAGTCGCCCTTCCTCTATCCGCTGAGTTGGCAATGTCGACCCGACCTTGACTTTGACATGATGAACCAAGCCGCTGACCGAATCATGGACTACCGCGACTTCACCTCGTTCAGCAAACTCCACACCGATGTCAAGACCAACAACTGCGTTGTTACGCGCGCGCACTGGGACAGGGTAGGGGAACAGTGGGTGTTCACCATCACCGCCGACCGCTTCCTGCGCAACATGGTGCGGGCCGTGGTGGGCACCCTCGTCGAGGTGGGCCTGCACCGCATCACCATCGACGACTTCTGCCGCATCATCGAACAGCGTGACCGATGCAAGGCCGGCACATCGATGCCGCCACACCCCCTCTTCCTCTGGGATATCACTTATCCGTATACCATATTATAATACTCAATTCACAATTCAGCGAACAGTGGGCTGTTCTCGTCCTGTAGAACCACGGCGTGCCGCGTGACCACCTACCATGCATATTATGGGCATTTGATGGATTTAGATAATCTTGGCTTCGTTTCAGCAATATTCAAGCAATGTTGGATAACAAAGGCTGCGCCTCAACAAACACAAGCAAGCTTGTATTTAAAGGGGTCTGAAACTGCCACGCACCCTCCACGCGATGGCAATCAGAAGTCGTAGCCCAGCGAGACAAAGAAGTTGACGCGGTGGGTGTGGCTGTTCCAGCCTATCGTCGCTCCCAATGGTCCCACAATGCCGCTGTTGTAGTAGTAGCTCAAGCTGGCACCCCACAGTGGCTTGTTGTCGAAAAGTTGGTTTAGTTGGTCGTTGTGTTCGCTCACACCGCCGTCGATCAGCAAGTAGTGCTGACCGAACAGACGTTGCTGCACGCGCAGTGTCAGGCTGACGAGTTTGCTGGCAAAGAACTCGCAATGTCCCACGCCCACCATGGGCAACTGCTGACGGAAGTATTTGCCAAAGCGCAGCCCGCCTGCCACATTGCTCGCCGTGGCAGGCAGGTCATCGCCAAAGAGCAATCGACCATGCACGCCGGGACGCAACCAGGTGCTGGGCGACACGGCAAACGTGGTCTGCCACATCGCCATCACCGAGCTGAAGCCACTGTGCCCCTTCCACTGCGACAGGTTGTCGGTGTAGTAGGCATATTCGGCTTCGGCACGAGTGCCACGAGTGGTGAAGTAAAGGCGGTCTTGGCTGTCATAGCGCACGCGCGCATGATAGTTCAGGTAGCGCTCGTTGTGGTTGAACATGTTGATGCTGTGCTCGTTCTTCAGGCTGTTGAACACATGATAGTGCTCCCAGCCCAGGCCCAACTCGCAGTCAAAGTTCATCGCATCCACCCCGAGCAGCTTGACATTGGCGTGCTGATAGAGCAGCGACAGGTTGTCGCTGCGCTTGCCGCGGCTGTAGTAGTCGTTGCTTTTGTACCACAGCTCATAGCTCACGCCCATGTGCCGCCATTGCCAGGGCTGGAAGTCAAACCCCAAGCGCAGCATTGACCGTAGGCCCAGGCGCAGAGTCAAGTCCAGTTCTTTGCGATGGCGACCGCCCAAAAAGTAGCGCCCGTCGAGTTGGGCGGCAAGGATGTCCTCAGTGTCAAACCGCAGTCCCACCGAGGCCTCGATGGTCTTTGGCTCGTGCGTGTCGATCAGGCCCATCGACTCGTCGTCGGGCTCCGACAGATGGTTGATGTCGCGCAAGTGCATGGCATAGCCACCGGCTGGCGGCACGCCAAGGCGAGACTTGAGCAACTGCAGCGAGTCGAGCTGCTCGCGCGCAGCACGCTCGCCACGGTCGAGCAGCGCGTTGATGGCACTGCGCGTAAAACTGCCGCTCGTATAGCCGCGCACGGGCACCTTGATCAGCACATCGCAGTATTTCTCGTTGTCACGCGCACGGCGGCTGACATCGCTGCCGGCCGAACGCTCCATCACATCCATCAGTGTGCGATACTGCTTGTCGGTGCCCAGCCCCAGGTCAAACTTCACACCGATGACGATGTCGGCACCCAGCCGGCGTGCAACATCGGCGGCAAAGTTGTTCTTGGCGCCACCGTCCACCAGCACCATGTCGCCCGTATGCACCGGCGTGAACACACCCGGAATCGACATGCTCGAACGGATGCTCTTGACCAGCGAGCCACTGGTGAGCAGCACCTCGCTGTCGCTCACCAGGTCGGTGGCCACACAGGCAAACTGACGTGGCAAGTCGGTCAGAAAGTTGATGCTGTCGGTATAGCCCTGCAGATAGTAGGAAAAGGTCTTCTCGATGTTGGTGCCGCGAATCAGGCCTCCCGGCTGCGGGTCAATGTTGTCACGGACATAGAACTCACGCTCATATATATAGGTGTTGAGCGCTTCGCGCTCGGTCAGTGTGTTGTGGCGGTAGTTGTTGCGGTCGAGAAACAGGTCGACCCAGTCCATCGTGCGAAACATTGTGGCAATGTCATGGCTGTCGTAGCCCACGCTGTAGAGTGCGCCGACAATGCTGCCCATGCTCGTGCCCACTACCATGTCGACCGGCAGGCCAGCTTCCTCAATCACCTTCAATGCTCCGACATGAATGGCTCCAAAAGCACCACCACCACTCAGCACCACCGCCACTCGCGGGCGGCCTGGCACACTGTCATTGCTTGCGGGTTGTGCTAGGGCCGACCACCACAGCAGGCACATCAGTGTCATGCAAATGAATTTTCTCATAAGTGTGAAATCTTATTTAAGCTAGTTCGCAGTATTTAAGGGCATTAAGTGGTTATGGTCGTTGTGGACAATGACTTTAGGCTTCTTGTGGGGCTATAACGATTAGGCATCGGCTCCACAACTTCACTACTTAACGACTCCAATACTTGAGATTTGTGGGTACAAAAGTAAGCATTTTTTTCGATATGGCATCGTCAACGATTGACATTCAGCGATAAATGCCATGAACTACAGCTCCCCCTTCATTGCATGGAGGGGGAGCTGAACCACTGAGTGGGTGCTGGAGCCAGTCAGAACTTGGGCATCATGGCTTGACGATGCGTCTGACGGTGTGGTTGCCATTGACGGTGGTGGCCTCGACCAGATAGACACCGGCAGGCAGGTGGCCCAGATGCAGCGTGGCGTTGTCCGCATGGCACTTCTGCTCGGCCACACGCGCACCATTGGGTGCCAGTACGCGCACCAGCTCGAGCGGGCTGCTGGCAACCACGTTGACCACATCGCGCACCAGCGTTGGGGTGATCATGATGCCGTCTTGCCCTTGCACTACATCATCCAGCTCACTGCTGGCGATGGTGAGCAGTGTGGGCTCATCAAGGTCGCCGTAGATGACGTCGCTGACCCAGCGCACATGTTCGTTCATCCACAGGGTCTCGCCATCAATGACTGTGGCAAAATAGACACGCTTGCCCGCCTCGTCGGGGTTGCCGGCGAATAATGCAAGCAATAAAACTGACTTTCTGGAATATCGACTGTCAAAAAGTGGATGAAAAGTGTGGCAGAAATGTCGCACTGGACCCCAAAAACAGCACCAGAATCAGCTCAAACAGGCAAAAAACACCCAAAAAAGCACTTTTTTCAAAAAAAAACGCCAAAAAATTTGCACAGTCCGACAAATGGCAGTACCTTTGCATCGCTTTTCGGAAAAATAAGCCGATTGGCACAGTTCGGGATGTAGCTCAGTCCGGTTAGAGTACGCGTCTGGGGGGCGTGGGGTCGCTAGTTCGAATCTAGTCATCCCGACTGAAGTAAAAAGGTACTGAAAATTAGCAAGATAGCTAATGAATCAGTGCCTTTTTTCGTACCTAAATGGTACAAAAATCGCCAAAAAAAAACAGCAATTTTGCAACATTTTGGTGTCATTCGCAACCCTTCGCAACATTCCACTTGCAAGTACGCTTGCAAGTATGCTTGCAAGCAAAAACACTGGTTTTTTGCTTGTTTCAAGCGATTCTTGCCCCTCGGAATGGAGCTTGTTGCAATGGGAAAAGAGAGGAATTTGCAAGCGAAATTTGCTCAACTTGCAAGCGAACTTGCAAGCGCCACTCCGCAATGCGCTGATTTACTGCAAAATGCCACAAGTTTTTATTATGGCAAATACAAGATTTTTTCTTGATGAGCGTGGCTCGAAAGCCGGCTCACCGTGTGTGTTGAAGGTCGCAATAGCGCATAAGCAGAAGACTGCTTACCTGTCGCTAAGCGCAAAGTTGCTCCCATCGCAGTGGGATAACGCGAAAATGAGGGTTGTCAACCATCCAGACCAGATGCTGCTGAATGTTTACGTTTCAGGCATCAAGCAGCAAGTTGACACCCTACTTCTTGAACTGGCTCGTGATGGAAAGTTGGATTCTATGACTGCCGCTCAAATCAAGGCTCATTGTGAACTGGCACTCAACCCCGAGAAAGCTGCCGCAGAACGAAAGAAGAACTTGTTCGTGACTCGCTTCTTGAAGTTCGCCGAGAGCAAGCGAGCAAGCACCAAGCGAATTTATATGGAGACATATAAGCGCATGAAGGAGTATGCTGGTGCGAGGCTTGATGACCTCAGCTTTGAGGACATAACCAAGGAGTGGATAATCGGTTTTGACACCTATATGGAGCCACAATCGCCGTCGCGAAATGCCCGAAACATTCACCTGCGTAACATCCGTGCCGTGTTCAACGAAGCCCTTGATGATGAGATTACTACTTTCTATCCGTTCCGCCGTCTGAAGATTAAGAATGAGGCTACTCGCAAGCGCAACCTCAAAGTTGAGGACTTCCGCACGTTCATCAACTTCCCTTGCGAGAAGCACGCCCAGCAGTACCTCGACATGTTCAAACTGATGTTTATGTTGCTGGGCATCAACGCTATCGACTTGTGCAATCTCAAAGAGATTGACCATGATGGTCGCATCAACTTCCACCGTGCCAAGACTAATCGCCTTTATTCTATAAAGGTGGAGCCCGAGGCACTGGAGATCATCAACAAGTACCGCGGCGAGAACTGGCTGCTGAACATTCTCGACCGCTATGCTGATTACAAGGACTACACCAAGCGCATGAACCGAGCCTTGAAAAAGATTGGCCCGGTGAAGCGTGTGGGTCTCGGCGGCAAGAAAATATATGAGCCGCTATTCCCCGATATATCAACGTATTGGGCGCGTCACACATGGGCGACTATCGCTGCAAGCCTTGACATTCCCCGTGACACCATTGCCCATGCTCTGGGACACGGCAACAACACTGTCACGGACATCTACATCGACTTTGACGAGCGCAAGGTCGATGAGGCCAACCGCAAAGTGTTGGATTGGGTTCTATATGGTAAACGTTGACCCTACCAATCAGCTTGCCAATGACCCTGCCGATGAATATACCAATGAGTGTATCGTGCCATATTGACTATTGCCCTGCCAACGTCATAGACAATGACCTTACCAAAGACCTCACCGCTTACATAAACCATGTGTGAAGGTAGATGACAATCTAAAATTGCAAAGCATTGAAAATCAAGCATCTTGTAACGAGCGGCAAGGTGCTTGATTTTTTTCAATAATTTCGGCTTTATGTCGAAAAAACACTTATGCTTGTGGTCAAAGATTGTTTGTATTCATACAATCTTGTAAACTTGCGACTCCTTTTCGTCTAAAATGTCACAAGACTTGCGCATCGGCTTGCGCATTGACTTGCGCAAGTTCAAGCCCAACAAGTTAAAAGGCAGATGTTTAGAAAAAACACCTGCCCTGTATGGCTTGCGCAAGTGACGCTCTTTTCAATCGGTCTGCACTTTGTAGAAGTCGCCTTTGAGAAGGTTGCTCATGCCGTCCTCGGTGAAGGTGGCCGTGAGCTTGGCGCAAAGGTAGCGTTTGCCGTCGATGTGGAACAGCGAGCGGACATTGGGGATTTCATCGCAGAGGAAGGAGAAGGTGTACTTCTTCTTGCGTTCAACTTCGGTGTAGGTAGTGCGCTGCACGCCCTGGCCGTAGGCTCGGTTGTTGATGCGCAGCGACAACTGCCGTCCGCTGTAGATTATGCCCCATGTGATGGTGAGCTTGCTTGTGTCGGTGAGCACCGCCGGCACAGCGTATGAATAGGTCATGTCGAAGGTGTCCGTCCATGGGTGCGGCAGCCGAGGCTTGCATTTGGTGTAGTCGCCCCACCAAAAGGCGACAAAGAGTTTGTCGAACACGGCACCCGACTTGTCCTGCTCGCCATTGCTCACCGAGGGGAACGCTCCGAACTGAATCACCACATCGGGGTCAACGACCTCTACACCCGGGCGCCGCCCTGTGTGTGTCTGCGAGGCGTTGGCCTCATCGTCCTCGCCGGTCTCTCCGCAGTCGAGGAACACGAGATTGCCGTAAGTGTCATCCGTCTCATCGATCCATGCCGGAACGATATTCATTTCCTCCACCTCATCGGGGTGCTCGCGGTCGAGCATCAGCGTGCCGAAGCGGTTGACGGGCACCAGTCGGCACACATTCCCCCACTTTAATGCCTCGGAGTTGATGGTGAACGGCGTGGTGCGATACTCCACACGCTTCATCACTTCGAGGACAAAGTAGGTGTCAATGTCACGCACATAGTGCAGCCCCCATTTGCCGCCCGGGTACTGGGCATAGTCGCTGCGTCCGCCGCCGGTGTCAAGCACACTGTCTTGCGGCAGGTCGCTGGCGAACAGGTCGGCGAGCGTAGCCCACTCGGTACATTTGACCGTGCCGTCGGCTCGTGTCATTCGCTCGATGTACCATTGGGCGTTATAGATATTATCGAGGCGGTGGCCACCATCGGCGAAGCCCTGGTTGAGCATTGCCTTATAATTGCTGTCGCTATCCTCCTCGCTATTCACCTCCACGCTGAAAGCGTCAATCACCTTGTCGATACACACAAGCCCTGCACCGCTGACGTTCTCGGCAGTGACCGAGCAAGTGACCTTGTTGCGTGCGTGGTCAATGTCAAACTCCATGAGTAGGAATTTTTCAAGTTCCATGAAAAATTCATTGACCGTCCAATGAGGCAGCGCAGCCGCCCATCGGCGGTTGCTCCATGAGTACGGCAGCGTGTTGCACACAAGCAGGTACTTGTATTCAGATTGCTCCCACTTGGCGAAGTCGTAGGCGTAGCCGAGCGCGTCGCAAATCTTCTTGGTGAGCCATAGAAGATTGGGCTGAAACGAGAAGCCTTTGGTGAAGTCCGTGTCCTCGTCATCATCGCCCACTACTTTCCATTCATACTTATTGGCACTGGCGTTCCATCGGGCGCAGTTCTGCAGATTGCCGCTATAGTTGTTCACCCACGGCAGAGCCGTATAGTCTTGCCATCGTGCCCACATTTGGGCAGGAGTCATATAGACCGCATCCTCCCAACCGGGGCGAGGTCCCGACATTCCGCCCGATGAGATATTGTCGGGGTGAATGTGTGGCCACTCGCCCAAATCCAGCTCGTCGATATAAGTTTCATCGAAGTGCGGATAGAAGTTCTGATAACTCCTTTTTTCAAGGAACTGCACCTTGACGCTTTCATTGGTGATGCCTGTGATGACCACGGCACCCACCTTGCGGAACTTGGTGTCTTGCAGGACTGCATTGAAAAAGATTTTGTCGGTGTCAACATCTTTTCGTGTGAGGTGTCCGAACACGGCGATGTTCTGCGGACACTCGGCAAGCGGCAGTTCAATCTCCAGCGAGTAGTCGTCCGCGTCAGTAAAGATACGGTTCTCCGAAACGTATTCTATTGACGAGCCTTTCTTCAAGGCAGCTTGCTTGCCGTCGATTTGTAGTGATATAGCCATATTAAATTCGCACTTCGTGCGAGGTTTATAGTTTAGTGTTTAGAGTTTATAGAAACCACTACCGCAAAAATATAGCGGTTGAGATACTGCAAAAGTAACTCAACCGCTTAGACGTTGAAAAGACGAATGTCTAAACTCTATTAGATGCAACTATCAAGTGTAAAATTTCAATCAATCTCTCAGCACTGCCACTTCGGAACTTCAGTGGTAGAGTTTTTATCTGTTCTTCAGTTATAAAAAAAGAGAATCCTTGTAATCTTGAAAACAGACTTTCATAGTTAATTTTAACCTGTTCTTCCATTTTTTTACTCAATGCTTCATTATTATCTTCAACAAGATGCATGTATAAAGCATCATCTCTCATTGGACCATGAGGTGCAAAAACAGTTCCCTGAGGTACTATGCATTTATCTCCGCCAGTAAACGGAGCAGCAAAATGCACAAGATATTCTAATTCCGTATCTTCTGCTACTTCAAAAACATTTTCGTCTATCTTTAAAGACTCGATATATTCACGTGTTGCCATAGGATTTTTTTATGCCACAAAAATAGTGAAAAATATTTTACTTGCGTCTATTTTTGGGGGATTTGTTATTCATCAACCTTTGATAATCGTCCTGCGCTTGCTTGATGCCGAGATCGCCGGTCACGGTGTTCACGGTGACAAACGGCTCGTTGAGCCTTTCATTCAAGCGAGCGAGCGTTTCACGCAGGGCTTTGTTCTCTTGAACAATGACTGTCGGGGCCTGAGACTGCGCCAGCACTGCGGGAGCAGTGATCGTGCGGCTCACATCGGTTTGCCTCAGACTGCCGATAGTGTTTGTCCGCTGCGCATAGTCCAGCGCCTCAATCAATGGGCGAGCCACCGGCGAGGCGAGCAGTCGCTGCGAAGCCACCCATTCCCCTGCGTGCACCACACCTGCCACCTCATCGACTCGCCCGGGACGGGTGAAGCCGCCCTCGGCGTAGCCCTGTGCCTGTGATGCCTGTTGCTGCTTCTTGATGGCGGCCACCTGCATCATTCCAGCGGCCACGGCCATAGCCGCCGCAATCGGGGCGATGACGTAGCCCACCACCGGGATAGCCGCTGCCGATGAGTAGGCGTTGAGCGCCGCCGTTGCCGTTTGCGCCACGGCTTGGATAACTTGCATGGCAAACAACTTGCGGTTCGCCTCGTCCTTGACTTTGGCGACCTCTTTCTGCTTCTGCTTCTCCAGTTGCTTCGTCTTGTACTTGTTGCCCTCGGCCATGCTGACCTCACGCTCGTAGCGCTTCTCAATGGCGGCAGTCTCAATCTCCATCTCAGCCTGAACCAGTGAAGAAAGCTGCGAGAAGATTGAGGACATTCCGCTGGTCAGAGCCTCAACCGACTTGGTGAGTGCCTGCCCCCCGTCACCATTGAGCCAATCGAGCAGGTCTTGGTTCCACTTCTCCAGCGCGTTGCGGTCTTCCTCGCTCCCTGCCTGGTTGTACTTCTTCTTCAGGGCGAGCTTCGCCTTTTCGTAAGCCTCATCGATGCGCAGTTTCTCTGCGGCATTGTCGCCGGCAGCCTTGACTTCGGCTTGGTACACATCATCGAGGTTGGCCATAGCCGCATTGTACTGCTCCAGATTCTCGGCTGCGTTGTTGCCGAAATACTCCTCTTTCAGTTTCTTCAGCTCGTCTTGGTGCTTCTTCTCGGCATCCTCGGTCTCCTTGCGTCGCCGCTCCATGTCCTGCATGAGCCGTTGGCGGTAGTTCGCCTCGGCTTGCAGCCGTTCCTCGGTGCCTTCCTCCTGAATTTCCACAAGAGCCCGCAGGTGGGCGAACTCGATGTTCTCCATCTGCATGTCGTAGGCTTGCTTGGAGAGTTTGCCGTCGAGGTAGTCCTGCTGCGTTTCCGCTTTCAGTTCCTCGTAGCCCTGTTTTTCATCGGCGATGCGGCGTTTCAGGTCAAGCTCGTCGCGTTTCTTCATCTCCTCGGCATATTGCGCCGATATGGTCAGCCGCTCATTCTCCGACAGGTCGGTGTGAGCCAGCTGCTTTTGATAGAACTCCGCCGTTATCTCATTCATGCGCTCGGTGTACTTCTGGTAATCAATGACCCCGGTCGCGTATGCGATACGGTTCAAAGCCTCCTGCCTCTCTCGCCACTCCTTTTCCGCCTTGAACTTGTCAACCGTGGCGGTTGATCTGCCGCCACGTCCGCCACCATGTCCGCTGCCGCTGCCCGTAGCACCGCCGGTCGGTGTGTAGGGCGTGAAGTCCACCGTCTGGTTTTCGAGGTCTTTGGCGGAAATCTCGTATTTCTCGGCAAGCGTCTGGTTGGCCTTGTTCAAGGCTGCGATTTTGCTCTCCGTCTGCTTGCGTGCCGCGGTGGCGGCATTCGCCGCCGCCCTTGCCTGGTCCACCTTTTCGTTTTCTCTGTTATAGACCTGCTCACGCTCGCGCTGCGCCGTGTTCGACTCCCTGATGTCTCCCAGAGCGTAGCCTTGCGCCTTTTCCCGTGCTTGCTGCTTCTTCTTGTCGGCTTGCCGCTGCACCTGTTCAGCGTGAGCCGTCTTCTTCTGCTCATCCTCACGCTGCGTTTCCAGCGTACCCTCCAGTGCCAGCAGTTCTTTCTCGTTCTCCTCAATCTTGGCGGCCGCCGCCCTCGCCCTCGCCGAAGCGATGATGGCCGAGGTGAGGTCGCGGTACTGCTTCGCCGCCTGCCCAGTGAGAATAGCCTCGGTGGTGAGGTTTCCGAACACCGACGGGTAGAGCTGCTGCAGCCGTTTCGCCGCCTCGATGCGCTTCTCCTTTGAGAGTGCCTCGTTGGTGGCTTCCTTGTAGAGCGCTTTCAGTCGGGTAATCTCATTGGCCGAGAACTGCGCCGAAGCCTCGTCTATGTTCGTCAGCGACTGCTTCCATTTCGCCATCTCCTCGCGCTGCTCACGGAGCCTTTGGTTCGCCTCGCGCGTCTTGTTGACGAAGTGGGCGATACCGGCTATGACTGCCGATAGAATAGAGAGCAGCAGTCCCCATGGTGATGACTTCGTGAGCAGGTGGAAAGCGGTGTAGGCAGCTTTGGCCTTGCCAATCTGCCCGGTCAGCCCGAAGAAGGCCACTTTCAAGGCCAGCGTCGCCGTGGAAAGCGCCTTCATCGTCCCCTGCGAGATCACGAGCCAAGCGTAGTGCGCACGCAGGGCGATGGTGCTGGCGTTCACCGCCACCTTGTAAACCGTCCAAGAGATGGCAAACGTGATGATGGCCGCCTTGTATTTGATGATGAAATCGACAAATACCGACATCACGCGCATGAGCGCCGAAGTGCCGCTGATAGCGTAACGCATCACCGGCATGAGTTTCTGCCCGAGCGCGGCAGCCATCTCGTTGAAGCCCTTGCGAGCCTTGTCGAGTTGGGCCTGAACCGTGTTGTTCTGCACATTGTATTCTTTCGTGACCGATGTCGCCTGGTCAAAAGCCCTTGAAGCCTCCTGCTGCTGTTTCTTCACCATGTCGATATTGCCGGCAAGTGCGGAGATCACCTGCGCCGCACGTGCTCCGTTCTCGCCCATGTCCTTGAAAACAGGGGCGAGAACGTCGATGTTGCCGAGTTCGTGCAGCCGTTCGAGCAACATCAGCAAACCCTCGTTGGTGTCTCGTGTCAGTGCCTCCTTGAACTTGGCTGCATTGATGCCGGTCGCCTTGATGACCTTGTCCTGCTGCTTGAACATATCCATGACCAACTTACTGACGGCGGTCGCCGACATTTCCACCGCCTGGCCCTGCGAGTCAAGCACAGCCGCGAAGCCCATGATTTGCGGAATCGTCATCTTGGCTTGCGCTCCCACGCCCGCCATTCGCTGCGCGAAGTTGGCGAGGTATGGAGCCGACGCGGTGCAGTTCTGCGACAGCTCATTGATGACCGAGCCCACGGCAAGCAACGACTGCTCCACGCCGAGGCGTTGCTTGTCGCCGAATATGTCGGTCAGTTTGGAGAGGGTAAGCGTCGCTCCCTCGCCCAGGTCGTCAAGAGCCACATTGATTTGGTTCGCCGCCTTGACGAAGCCCAGCACGTCCTGCTCCGACTGCAAGCCGAGCCGTCCAGCTTCCTGCGCGAGTTTGTTCAAGTCCTCCCGGCTGGTTCGTGTGTCAATCTTCTTGAACTGCTCGTTCAGTTTCTCCACCTCCTCGGCTGTCATGCCCGTAAACTTGCGGACAGAGGCCATTTCAGCGTCAATGTCCGCATAGACCTGCACAGCGGCTTTGCCGGCCATGACGATGCCGGTCACGGCGGCAGCCGCGCCCATGATACTCATCTGCCAGTCGTTGAGCACCCGATTGAAACGCTGCCATTTCGATTCAGAGAGCGTAAGTTCCCCGTTGACTTTAGCCAGTTCCTCTTTGACCAGTCGGATTTTAGCGGTGTGTGCGTTCCACGCCTCGCTGCCTCGTTCCATGTAGTCCAGCTGCCGGTTGAGTGTTTGGAGTGTCTTGTTCAGCTCTTTGGGTGTAGCACGGTCGAGGCGCAGCATGACCCGCTCCACCTGCTGTGTGGCGGTCTCGATTTCCCTCATCTGCCTACGGGTGTCGCCGAGTTCACGGCGCAGTTTCCGCAGCTCCACCTTGTTCCCTGCCATAGCCGCTTTTGCGATGGCATTCTCCAACTCCATTGCACGCTGCTTCAGCATTTGCAGGACTTGGAGGGGTTGCTGACCGTTCACGGTCAGGTTGACCGTTGCTTGACTGTTTATGTTGCTCATAATTTGTTGAATTTTTCAACAAAATTAGAAACGGCTATCGAGCGGTTAAAAGACATCCTAACAACACAATAAAATTGTGGTTTTATCGTTTGTATATTTATAACAATCAAAGGATATGGAATCAATATATAGCAAAGATAAATATGGAATTGTCAGGAATAGATATGGCAATTTCCACATTGGTAAATATAACTTTCGGTATCAAGGTAGGAAACCAAGGTTTGATATGTATGGAATAACTACCAAGAAGAGAGGGATTGGAGTGAGTTCATATATTCAATGGATTGAACAAATGCTTCCAACCGATTATCCTTTTGAAATTAGTGAGGAAGTATTTAATAAAATCAACATCATCATAAGGAACAATGTGGCTGAAGTCAAAAACATTTTATCCCTTCAACCAGAACAAGAAATGAGCCATCAGTTAAACAGCAAATTCTTCATCAAAACTGATAGGTTCTATTCTGCCCATAGTATCACATTAATATCTTCAACGTCAGGTTCAGAATTTTATGATGAAATATTAATTGGAGAAAATGAATTTCTTGAATTGAACTATATTTCTACTTCATTAACACCATCATATCATATTAACAAAGGGGAATGCTTTTATTTAAGTGATTTCATATTTGATTATATAAAGGAAAAGACACTTCAAACATCAGCATTGCTTAAAAACCTTTGTGCTTCTATTTACAAGCCATCCCCTTTGGATGTACCATCTCTATAAATAACCCGTGACATTTCTTGCAAATAGACATAAGATTTGAAAAATCATAAGCCTATAAAAGACATTGTCAACCTCGCCTATTGGCGAGCGAAATTTTCAATCCTTTGCAGGAACTTTGCCAATGTGCAACATTGTGCAAGAAAGTGAAAAAATCGAAGTGCGTAAATGGCTGAAAATCAGTCGATATTTCGACGAATTTTCAGCCTCGATTTACGGAAATACACGATTTGTTAAGGATTGAAGAAATTAAAATGCTGTATATCAGCATTTTCTGGGGTACGGGGCTGCGCCCCGTTGCTGTCTGCAAAGACCCCCCGACCACCCTACGGAGCGATTTAGAAACTCGCCTTTTAGCCCGAGCGGAATGTGCGGTAAAATCGCCAATGTGAGCCGATGAACCGAAAGGCACTTTCGGTTTCGGCGGCCCACTTTGGCTTCCGCTTTTTCCGAGATTTTCGGCGAGCCGAAAATCGTGTGACGAAATTGTGCCTCGAACTCGCTTCAAGGCTTGATTTTAGATAATCACGGCTACGGCTCGGCAGAGTTCAAGCGAGCTTGACTCTGCACTCGCCTTGCACGTGATTTGTGATTAGACGATGTCGATGTGCGGTGGAGCGCAGGCAAGGGAGCAAGCGATTGAGGCGCAAGAGTGTGTGCAGGTGAGCCATAGGCGTTGCCCGAGAACTTGTTGAGCATTGGCTTTTGCAGTGACCGCAATCGGGTGTCAGCGCGGCGAAGCAAGCCGACCCCCGACTTGCAACGGAGAAAGCGCATGCGCTCGGGCAAACGCCGTCCATAGCGAGCCGATAACCGCAGGTGTTACACTTTCTTGCGCCGATTGAGCGCGACGGACGCAGCCGCAGCGGAGCGGCACATCGAAATCGGGGCTTGGGGTTGGGGCATAAAACAATGTGTTTACACTTCTCTGTCCTCGCACAGCAGGTAGTGGGCATGGGCAGCGACCGGAGCAAAGAGTGAGAGTGAAACGTGCCGCAGACCGGCGGCAGTGTGGTGCGACTGTCCTTTCCTCTTGACAGCGCAACTCGTTTGCGCGTAACGGAGAACCAATCGTGGCAGCGTGTGGCTCATCGCTGACGACCGACCGCAGGGCGGTTTGTCAGCGATATGGCAGGAACTGCGAGCCACTTGGACCGGGCAAATGTAGTGCAGCGAATGAGTGTGTCAATGGCAGTCAGCGGCGATACCCCTTTGCGGCACGCAAAAGGCGTGGGCTTGCTTATGATGTCGAATTGGGGTTGGAGCGCAGCGCATACCCCAATATACTCGAACATCAAGAGCGAGCCGAAGCCGTGGGGTGTCGGCGCGAACAGACTGCCATGCCAGACACTTTCAGCAGCGCAACGAAATGCCGAACAGTCCAACTTGCGCCACGATTGATGAGCGGTAAGGCGCAAAGCACATAACGCAAACAACCGCAGCGCAGCGGAGGTTGGCTTGCGTGTGAAGGCTGCCGCTTGCAAGGACACCCCATAAGCGCAGTCTTGGGGTGTCCCTGCAAGCACGAGGCCAGCCTGTTGTGCCTTGCGTCCTGTGAGCGAATGAAGTTCGTAGTGTAAAGGTCCAGAGGAAAATCAGGACACAGAGAGGTGGTCTCAGCGCAAGCCGAGACCGCCGAGCGTCAAGCACCATGTACTGCCGACAATCAAGTGCCGAACTTTTTGTGCAGGGAGCGTAGTCCACGCCCTGCGTGCCGTGTGAGGGTGCTTTTATTTGGCAATGCTTACATTGAAACAAAGGGCGGGTTTGTGGGGTTTTCAGCGGCTCGATCCGCTGATGATTGAGACGAAAAGGCCTCGCCTCGCGGCGAAGCCTTCACCATTAACATAAACCTTAAAAACTTCATTTCATGAAAAAATTATTTACCTCTTTCTTTCAGCCAAATGATGATGATTGTACCAACGAGCAGCCCTGTGAGCAGGAGCCACGGCCACCACGTCACGTCGGGAGGCTTCATGATACCCACGTTGTCACGGGCGTAATGGTCTGCCTTGTCGATTGAGCGGTGAGCCGACAGTGTGTCCACCTGTTCAGCAAGACGCGCAGCGTCGCGCTGAACGATGTCGGCTTTGCCCAATCGTGCGTGTTTGCCCCGCAGGACAACCGAGCGCAGCGTAGGTTGTACTGCACCAAGGGCAAACTGTTCAGGCAGATCCATCGCCGTGTCACCGACCATTTTGCCGATTTCAGCAAAATGGTGAGTGGGTATGATAATCTCGAAGCTGTCGATGTCGAGGGAAATGCGGCTCAACCACTGCGACCGCGAAGTGGTCGCAATGGAACTTGAGCCAGCCGCCTCGATGTCGTACTGCTCTTTCGTGGTAGCCGTGGTTTCCTTATGACTTCGGCAAGCCACGAGCAAAACCACAGCAAGCATTGCCGTGGTTGTCGCGCGTGGTGTTCTCATAGTCCGAAGTGTTTAGCGATGCAGGTGCGGTGCAGTTCTACAATCTTTGCCTTGCCCTCTGGTGATGAGAGAAAATCCACGTCCTCGTGGTTGTCTTGGAACAAGTTTTCTGTCAGCACCGCAGGGCAAGCTGTGTTCTTCACCACATAGAAATTGGCTTGCCAATAGTGTTCGCTGGGGATGGAGCGGTTGCCGCGCAACCCCATGGCGATTGCGGTATCGCAAAACGATTTGGCGAGCCTCTTACTCGCTGCGGAGCATTGTCGAGCCACATAGACCGCGAAGCCTCGTGCTGTGTGCCACTGCCCGTCAGAACCTGCGGCGTTGACGTGGATGCTCACGTAGACGCAGTTCTGCGTGCCGAACTTTGAGCAAATTCCGTTGACGTACCGGCAACGGAGCGAAAGTTCGGTGCTGCCCGGTCGTGGCACCTCGTCGCCTGGCATATCGACAAAGACGAGCAAGCCGAGTGCTTCGAGTTGTGGCTTGAGCAGGTTGATGACTTCACGGCTGAACCTGTACTCACGGAACTTCTTATCGGGCGAGCATTTCCCCGGCACGTTGCTGCCGTGCGCCGTGCCGAGGATGACTACTTTATTGGCGGTTGTGTTCTGCATCATGATTTCTGAGTTGTGTATAGTCTAATTTGATTTTCTGCGACCATCACCGAGGCGGTGCAATTAAAGCCATGGTTCTGTGAAATTTCTCCAATTAGTCTAACGCTACCATTCGATGTTACTTGATCTACTTTCAAAATAGCAGTAACAGAGTATGATAGATTGTCCGGGTTGGCATTATAGATGACCGTGGTCTTGGGGTCGTCTTTCAAAATCTGCGCAAATTGCGCCACAGTGATTTCGGTCTGCGCCTCATCGCAAGTAACCGCCTTGTAGAGCGGTGTTCCTCTGTAGTTTTCTCCGTTAAGCATCAGCTCGTAGGCATCGGGATTGTTCTCGATGGCATACGACTTTTGCGTGTATTCCGGTGTTGTTTCGGGCGCAACATTGTGGAACTTTCCGTCGCTGCCCTTGTAGCGCAGCGACCGCTCTTCGCCCTCGGTGACTTCCTGCGGTCTGATGTTCATTACTCTCTTTTTCATAACTTATGCGTTGTTTATGAACAGTCTAATCTCATTACTTGTCTTGTTGACGTATGCGTCAATGACATCTGTCTTATTACCTGCAAGTGTTCCCTCAAGCCGCACCTCACTCAAATCCGCATGGATTTGATTGGGACGCAGCAGGACAATTCTCTCATACGAGCCGGAACCTTTGGTGCGGAAGATTATCGTTGTGTTCGGGTCGGCAACGATGATGTCAACCAGTTCGCTTGCCGAGATTTCAGTCTTTGCCTCGTCGCAGGTGTAGGCGTTGAACTTTTTCTGTCCTCCGCCTACATATTGGCCGGAGAATACGAGTTCGTAGGCATTGGGATTGTTTACGACCGCATAGGATTGTGCGGTGTTACCGCCATCGGGTGCGATGTCGTGCATCTTTCCGTCGCTGCCTTTGTAGCGTACCGACCGCTCACCGCCATCGGTGAATTCCTGCGGTCTGATGTTCATCACTTTCTTTTTCATTGTTCTTCGGTGTTTGTAAAGTTAATAGTGGGACGTTTTCTCTCAAGTTCTTGCTTCTTGGCCATCATCTCCATTGCCTGGGTGACGATGGCTGCGATGTCGTCTTTGTTCTTGACAATGACGTTGAAGGTGTTTGCCGCCTCGCGCAACTCCTGCTTGTCGTGCGTGCTTTCAAGCACCGACTTCCATTCGCAGAAGATGTTGAACGCGCCCATGAGCAGCGTGAAGAACGGTGCGGGCAACACGACGGAAGTCAGCACGTCGATGCAGGAAAGGCACAACATGGGGAGAAAGTACTTGGTTGCTTTCTCGGTGGTCATTTTCAATGCCCGGCTTGTTGTGACTTTACCTGCGAGTTTCGCCTTGCGCAGTCCGGCGATGAAATCGACGGTCATCGCCAGTATCACGGCGATGTATGCGATGGCGAGCCACACGGCATGGATGTGTAGTGAGGCGTTTTTGAGTGTTTCGATAAGAAAATCCATAGATTTCAGTCTGATTATTTGGTTGTTAAAGAAATTGTTTGTACCTTTGTAGCATTCAAACGATAGGGCCGCTGCTCTGTCCGTATATATGGATGTCGCTCTTGCTCATCCTTGTCTTTATAGGTGTGCTCTCGCTCACCTTTTTTTGTGCCTACCGCTCGAAAATCCATTCGAAGCCCTCCGCTGTAATAGCATTGCTGACGTGGAACGGCACGATTGGCGTGACGAGGTTTTGAGCCAGCAGCCTCTGCCGCTTGCGAGCCTTTTGGTTGGCGAAAGCGAGTCCATAGAGCAAGCGCACTTTGCGGTTGACAAAGTTGCCTTGTTCGTTCTTCCTCATCAGCTCCACTCTTGACTTGCCGTATGGCACATAAGGGCGACCACTACTTATGTCCGTCGCTTCGTTTATGAAGAAGCGTGCTTCACACTGATAGTCTTCGAATTCATCAAGTTCGAGATTGTCATGAGGCAGCACTTTCTTGGAAATTTTCACTTCCTCGAGTGGCCCGAATGTGATGGTGTCGCAGTCACCGACCACATTCCAGCCTTTGCGCAGTTCGCCATGATCCTTGATGCCATTGATTTTTCTCCTGTTCCGTTTTCTTGAATATCGGAACAGATATGGCGTGTAGCCTTGCCGCACGAGCGCGAGTGCGCCATGCAGACGCAAGGCTTCAATGCCGCGGTTGATTTCTATGGCGAGAGGGAAATAAGTCTTGTTTACGGTGTAGCCGTCGCTGCCGAACACGGCTTGCCGCAGTGCTTCCAACTGCTTGCAGTGCGCTGCAGTCATCACTCCTGCGCCATGCTGCGAGGCTGCCGAGAGAAAGAACTGCTGCAATTCTATCTCTCGCTCGCCAGTGGCGAGGTTGTAGCCGAACAGCTGTATGCCGATTCTGTTGGTGTCGATGAGGCATACCGATGCTCCGTCGACCACAGCCCCTGCGCCTTGCACGGTGCGCATCTTGGCTTGCAGGGTGGAGATGTCGGTCTTGGCGTTGGCGAGCGACGTGACGTGCGCCACCGTCATTGCTCCCGCCTGGCTGGTGTTGGCAGCAGCGATTGAGCAGGTGCCCAGCCCAGCGAAATCCTCACCTGTTCGCACATCGTGCTTGGTGAGGGAAAGATTAATCTTTGAGGCATTGCCTGTTCCCTGGCGAATGTCGGTCACGACATAGCCAGCCGCTTGAATCGCCGCCAACTGCCATCCGTGCTGTTGAGCGGTGGACTGCAAGGCGGTAACCGCCGAGCGCACCTGCGGCAGCGAGGCCTGTAACGACATGATGGCTTGCACATGGCTTGCTGACATCACCCCGGCTTGCATGTCGGTTGCCGCCGACAGCGGCACCGACGAGGTGAAGGTCGCGCCGTTGCGCAGACTTCTGCCTTTTAGTGTGAGAAACATGTGCTCCATGTCGACCATGCCGGTAGCGTGGGCGACATCATAAACGACGACGTATTGCGAGAGCATCGTTTTCCAGTCATCGAGGATTTGCCGCTCCGCGTCCGTCGATGCGGTGGCGAGCAGGTCGACAATATCTTGCAGCAGCTTGCCGACAGTCTCTGGCGAGATGGACTCCTTTTCTGTCTCGACCCGAAAAGCGGAAACGAGTGAGGTGAGTTGTGAAATATCAATCATAATCTTTTGCGATTTTGTTGCAAAAGTAGATTGATACGGTTGCTCAGCAAAAGACACGATTTTTGGCGAAAAAATTGTACCTTTGCAGCCACTATGACACGAGAAGATGCGATAACTTTTTGCCGTTATTATAAAGGTGAGGATGAAAGTCCTTATTCAGACCAAAACGAATCGATGCTTTGGTTTTATGAACGTGCATGGGTATATAAAATGTTTCATGAAGATACTGATAGTTTTGGAATAATGTTGGAAGAATACTTATTCTCAGGGCTTTCAGACTTTGAGAAGTTTGATGATATACCGATAACTCTAAAGGCTTTATTGTTCAATCGTTATTGTAAGACTGCTCAATCTATGTTGTCCGCAGTAGAACCTTTCAAAAAATTTTATCATAAGTATTACACTGACCATCAATGATTGCGCCCGAAATCTTTTGATAAAGCAGAACATAGGATGCCCGTGAACGAGCGTCCTATGTTGTCTTCATAGAACTCTTTGATTCGCATGACCGAAGCGTAATACTTTCGCGAGAACCAACGGCGGCGTTTGCGCTTTTTGGCACGGCCGAGATCGCCGGAGTTTCCACGAGGCGTTTCTCTGCCGGTGCCGTAGTCCTGCCACAAGCCGTATTCGAGAAAGGCTTGTGAGAGGCCAACCTCGAAAAAGCGACCGTCGGCACGCACCGGGAACGCCTTTGGCGATGCCAGCAGTGCGCCGGTGTCGATGACACCAAGCAGCGTGATTTGCTCCTGCCAAATCTTCAGCATGGTGTCATTGAAGCCGTTGACGAACTTCTGTCGCTGTTCAAGGGCTTGTTGCTCGGTGATGTTATTCCCACTCGTCGGCATTGTATCTCAAATCGGTATAGACATCGACGGCGATCTGAAAAAAAGCGCAGGCGCAGCCCGAGAAAAAATATCGGTCAATTTCGTTGAACGATATTCTCGGGTCAAGGTAGATGCACTGCTGCTCCAGTTTGGTTTTCTCCAAAATGAGCAGCGACATGAACTGGCGGAACAACTCGCGCATGGTGTCCATGCAGGTGTTGCGAGCCTTCATGTCATCAATCTTGTGGCGCATCGCCATGAACACTGTCTTCACACGGCGCGTGCGCGGTGTGTTGTTCAGCTCGGTGAAGCCGTTGGCGATGTCGCTCACGCAGACAAATGCCAGCGACTGCTGCATATTGTCAAGCGCCTCCTCGAACCCGTCCAGACCGCTGACACGGCAAAAGGTGAAATGTTCACTTTTTGCGAGGCGGTTGGTCGCGGTGAGGTGTTCAAAAAACTCGGTCGCGTTCCAGCGACCATCGGGAAACAGATTGATCATTTCGTTGGGAATTTACGATTTAGTTCTTCATACTCGCGTGCTTGCGCATCGAGTTCGGTGAGTGCCCGCCAAGTGTCGAGCGAGAGCACTTCTTTCTCTTTGGTGATGTCGCCTTTAGTGAGGGCACGAATTTGAGCGTTGACGGCGTTTTGCAGCATTTCATACTGCGAACCGCCGTGCTCAATCATATTGCCGTCGGCACCGCTTGCGTTGCCGGCCGGCTGAAAGAAGTGCTTGAACACTTTGGCGAAAAGGGCTTTGATCGAGGCGAACCAATAGAAAACAGAAACCCTTTCTTTGTCACAAAGTTGAATGTTTTCAGCATCGTAGAGCTGCTTTGCCATCTCATCGAGCAGGTTGTCCTGCTTGGTGGCTAGATAACCCTGATAGAGGTTATCGCAGACGATGAACGTCTCAAACGGCACTCCCTCGAAGTCCGACGGCACGGCTCGGTGTCTGCCGATCCGTGCGATGCGGACGGGCATAGTCGGCAGCGTGTCAATCCAATCGAGCGAGGTAATGGCGGCGATGATTTGCGGAGCAAATATGACAAATTCGTCTTTAGCGAATTTGCAGTACCAGCCTTTGCCGTAGCGGTGCATTACCTGCATACCCGACCATCTGAACAAGCAATAAGTCTTGACTTGTTGCGATGGGAAATTCAACGAGAGCAGACCGAACAAGTAACGGAGTTGCTTGTCGGTCAAAACTTCCCATCCTGTGGGAAGTTTGAGGTCGATGTTGACCACGGGTAAATCAGAAGAAGTAGCCATGCGCTTGTTTTTTGTTCTCGAAGATGGGTGGTTCAAAAAGTTTGTAGGTAGCGGATTGCCGGAACTCGGGGAATAGCGCATCGTGCTTACGCATGTAATCCACGATGTCGCGCAGCGACGGCACGTTCAGGGCGTTGCCCTGCAGTGCCGCCACCACGACCGAGCGTAACCGCTCGATGACTTGGGCGTGGCTTCGCTGCGTGAGCGAGAAGTCCCACGACATGGCGAACACCTCGTCACGGAACACGGCGAGTTGTTCCGGCGACACATATTCCTCGGCGATGCGCTGCTCAATGTCGATGGCTTTAGTGCGCAAGCCTAAGTAGTTCGCCCACCGATGGTCGGTGAAACCGCAGAGGTTGGCGAGGTCGATAAATGGGAACAGCGTGGCGGTGAACCATCGGCGAATGGTGGTGTCGTACCATTCCGTGATGCGGAACAGGTACGCCACCAGCTGCTCTATGCAGTCGTCTCGGCTGGCTTCGAGCGAGGCGATGAGCCGTGCCACGCGGTCACGGCTTGCCGGTACCACGTTCTGGTTGCTCACAATGCCGAAGCCATTGGGCGTGAGCACCAGGTCGAGGCTCGGCACGGCACGCATCATCGCCTCATGCGTCACGACGCACGCGGCGGTGACGCGCACCGGCTCGTCGGGGTCGAGCGTGAGGAAGGTGTCGGCGAAGCCGTCACCCACGAACTGCGAGAACAGCCACCGCTCAGCGGTCTGGAGCCACGGCAGCACGCGGTCGAAAAAAGGCGTTTCGCCTCTCGCTGTGGCGAAAGCGTTGGGCAGGTATCTGCGCAACTGCTCGTCATTTGTTATCAGTCTTGTTGCCATTGTTATCGGGATTGATGGTTACACTTTTTGCATCCATGTGCTCGTCAAGTGTCGTGAGTTGTATGAACGGCACATCGACTTTGCAGCCCTGCCAGCCGTTGAAGCGTATGATCATTTGATGGACGGTGAAAAGCAGGTCGTGATACGGCTTTTGCAGGGCCTGGGCGATGGTGTAAAGCTCGCGCTTGTCGCTGCCGCTGTTGTTGGTCTGCGTCTTGCCGGGCACCGAACCTACGAGGTTTGAGTGTACGCGCATGGTGAAGCAGACCATGTTCACGGCCTCCTGAATGTCGGTGCTCCAGTCGCCGCCCTCTTTGGTGTCGGAGTCAATCTTGTTGATGACGACCTCGTGCTGCACCTCGCCTGTGGGAGCCACATAGAATGTGGAGAACCACACCTTGCCAGCGTTCTCAACGCCGGTGAGGAAGTCGAGGATCTGCTGTTTCTCACGGACTATGCGTTTCTGTTGCTGGTGGCGGTCGGTGATGCCCTCGGCCTTGAAAATCGAATCCCAATATTTGTTGGAGATTTCGATTTGGTACTTGATGGGTGCGTTGTTCTTCAGTTTGGCCTCTTTCGCCATGCCGATGAGCTGCTTAATGTTGTACCACTTTCCGCGGAACAGCGAGCCGTAGTACGGTATCGGGTAATACGTGCTGTCGGGTGTAGGAACACGTGTCAGCACGGCGAACTTGCGCGACTTGGTGCGGACGCGCTTGCGCCCGTCATCGCCGGGGATGCGTCCGAGACGAATGGCGAGGTCGCGCCACGGCGTGTTGATGTCGAGCAAGTCGATTACCTCGATGTCCTCAGGGCGTGCTACGGACTGGCGCCAGTTGGCATAGAGGATTGAGCGGATTGCGCCGTCTTTGTCCGCAGGGGAAAGTCGGCAGTAGCAAGCCTCTTTGCGGAGCAAGCGCACAATCCTCGTGCCCTCGGTGTTCAGTATGATCACCGAGACACAAAAGGCGAAGTGCTTGAAGTCCTGGCAGACCCCGAGGAAATAACTGGGCAGCGCGTTGTCGAGCAGGAAGTCCTCGACCTGCTGCTTGACCGTAGCGGTGCACGCCTCGGTGTCGTACTTCAATCCGCTGCCGTAGCACACTTCTGCATTGAACTGCTGGCAAGTGGAAAGCGTCTCATCGTCCTCAATCAGTTTGAGGATATTATAGGGCATCATGTTGTCGCCGCCCCACGGCATATAGGACAGCGACTTGTCGATGATGGTTGGCACCATATCAACATCTTCCTTGAATACCTTGCCCGAATCCACCTGAAACGCCGCCGAGGCGTTCAGCGAGGGAATGTTCTCTACACTATTAAAATTTAACTCCATAATTCTGCGATTTTAACACCGCAAAATTATGGAGTTAGATCCGATGCCTAAAAGACAAGTTTATTTGTCTGATGAAGGAGATGCGCAAGCAAAAAGTTCTATTATATCTTTTTTTAAATCACGAAGAACAGCGGAATCGTTACGGCTTGACCATCTTGTGGTTCTCGGTTGTGCCGTCGGCGCGGGTGATGACCATCACGTTCACGCCGCTGAAAGGCCTGTCGCTCACTGCGCCAGTGATACTGACGTACTTCACGCTCGCAACATCGGTCGCGCCGGTGGTGATCACTTCCTCAATGCCGGTGACGATTTCTTCGCCAGGCCGGCGAATTTTGAGAACGCGTGGCGCAGATGCAGATGTGGTTACGCTGTCTAAGGGAAGATAACACCGATGAGCCGGCAATGTGCCCGTACGGCTAAGGATGAACTTGTCGCCGTAGAGCACATAGCCCGACGTAATCTCCGTGTCCTCAAGAGAGCCTTTCAGCATAGAGGTGTAATCCCAACTCGCTCTATTTGATTCGACCGTGGTGACTTCATCCATGGGAGTCTCGCTATAGAGCAGCACGCCCATCCTGCGCGGTATAAAAGGCGGATGGTCGCCATCAGACAAGAGTTCTTCGATTTGCACCTGGCCGGCGCGTGCCGTCAGCCCTATGCTGGGGAAAAGGTGGTGGTAGGTGCGGCTCTAGTCATCGATGCGCACGCCCTGGTTGTGTAGTAGTCGCTGGTCACGTTCTCGTTACGCAGCCCCACTCGCACTTGCCCGAAGGGTAGGTGATGAGCTGATTCATAGCACTAGATCAGTGCAAGTACTATTAAGCGGTTCGTGATTTGCATAGTAAACTATCATTTGAAAAAAAGCGGGTGCCTCAATCACAAGGCACCCACCCTTAGTTCATAAATAACATTGTCGTTATTTCACAACCTTCACAGTGCGGGTTGTGCCATCGCTCAGCGTCTCCACGACGATGTTAACACCCTGGAAGGGCTTATCGCCGGTCATTCCGTTCATGTTGACATACTTCACGCTGACCACATCGGCGGCGTTGATATTGTCGACACCCGTAATCACGCCACCCTCGTCGGGAAGCTTAATCTTGAGCGTGCGAGGTGCGCCGGCAGCTCCACTGCCATTGACAGTCTGCCAGGGCAGGCTGCAACGGTGAGCAGACACTATACCACGCATACTTAAGATGAACTTGTCTTCATACAACACATAGCCCCCAGAAGCATATTCATCAGCACTGCCCCACAGCAGGCTGGTTGCTCCAGGATCAATTTCACCGATGTATTCGGTGGTGATATTGAACATGGGTTCCTCAAGATGTTCGGCATAGAGCAGCACTCCCGTATTCATGGGAATGATATCATACTCCTCAACTGTCACCTCGTCGTTTTCCACACCGGTAACCACGTAGGCCGTTACGCCTTCGGGTACTTCCAGATTGTAGGCTCCGTAGTAGGTAGCCCAGTGGTTGCGTCCGGGGTCTAACACCACGCCATGCAGGTAGGCTTTATATATGGGAGCCACAATGATGTTATATTCAGGCATAACGAAAGAGAAGGTGCCGTCGCTATTGGCAGTTACTCCAATGTCGGCATGATCGAGGATACCTTCACCGTCAATAAAAATATTCAGTCCGGTTGCGACAAAGTCTTCGGCAGGAGTCGCAGTGGGTGTCACTGTTACCAGGGTACCTGCGGGTACGCCATCATTATCGGGCTGGTCGGTAGCGATTGTGCAATGCGCCAAGTCATTTCGAAGCGTAATCTTGTGTCTTATATCCTGGAACTCTGCGTTTATCCACACCCCATAGGGATATTCGGGCATAGTGAAGGTGTAGTTAGCAGGTAGGTCATGAGTGGCTACTAAGTCACCATCAGGATGGAAGGTTTCGCCAACCTGCGGTGCATGCTTTGGTGCCTGAGCTTCACCTCCGTTGATAATCCACTCGATGGTGATATTGTCTTTGTCACAAATGTAGCCATAACCGGGGTTTACGGTGAGGGTCACGATATCGCCTTGAGCGGCTTCAGTCTTGTCGGCCTTAATGGTGCCGCCCTTGAAATTGCCCATATCATAGAGGATTACAGGGCAAGGAGCATAATTGATTTGCAACTCTTGGTTAGCTATGTCGTAGATGAAGCGATAAGTGCCGTCCCCACCGATAATCATGTTGTCGCCTTCATTTGGCTTCACACTGGTAAAGGTATAAGGAATGTTTATAGCCACATGGTCATATCCACCATTGTTAGAGCCTATCCACACACCCTCTTCAGCTCCATCAGGCACGAGGAAAAGCTTAAATTGGAATCCACTGACTGCTGAGAAATCAATGTAGAACTTGTCGGTAGAACCTTGGTACGGTCGTAATTGATAATTGTTAGAACTCCAGCCAGGGCTGTCGTCTGTTACGCCTCCCCGCAAGTAATAGCGGTCGGCAGCGCTTGCGGCCATCGAGGTTGTCAGCATCATAGCCATCAGTGCGAAGGCTCTAAACCATTGTTTAGTAATACTTTTCGACATACAATTGTTGTTTTAGAGTTAATACTACTATTTAATTAGGGGCAAAATTACACATAATTTCACAATTTACCCCCCGAATGTTAAATAAACCTAAATAGTATAAATTCAACAAAATTATGCAGAATGCTAATCAGACTGTTAGTGTGTTATTTAGCATGGTTCTGCTGGATTTGCAATCCAGCAGGATTGAGTATAAACATTTATAATGCGCAAATTTCGGATTGCAAAATTTGTGCAAGTCGAATACAATGCCAAGCCTGCTTGAACATTCTTGAGACACAGCCAAATTTATCTAAATCCTTATACTCAAATGCGGTCGGATTACAACCACGAAGTGCTCGCGACCGAATGGGAGCCCGAAGGGCAAGCGCAATGCGCGCAGCAAATCCGACCGAACTAGAGCCATAAACAAAGCAAATTCCCGAAAAGTCCAAACTTTTCGGGAATTTAGCGTTAAGACAAGTCTCCTTGTGTTCTTGAGACTTTATGTTCTTATGTCTTATCGGGTTACTCGGTGACGCGCTCCAGCCACTTCACCATGCTCCACATCACCACCATGGCGATGAGGCAGATGACGAAGAACACGGCCCAGCACATCCACAGCGACGGCAGCTTGTTGAGCATCACCGGGCCAATCCAGATGAACAAGTTGCCCAGTGCCGTGGCACCCAGCCACAGACCCTGGCAGATGCCTTGCAGGTGCTTAGGAGCAATCTTCGACACAAACGACAAGCCCAGCGGTGAGATGAACAACTCGGCAACCGTGAGGAAGAAGTAGGTGGCAATCAGCACCCACCACTGCGACTTCATAGCTGTCTGTTGCGCCAAATCCATGGCACGGAAGTCCTCACCATTGGGATAACCGTTGCTCATGCTCACCACAAGGTAAACATTTTTCTTCAATCAGTGGACTTTGAGATGCGAAAAATTCAGAGAAAAATTTCCAATCCGTTTACCTCGAAGATGCAGCAAATTCGTGCCTGGCGAATTTGCCCGGAGTTGAGCAACTTGAACTGCTGCGTTCCCTTATAGAAATTGTATCGCAATGGGATGCAATTTTTCCACTCCTGGATCTCTCCCGATTTGGTCCAGAGCTTGAGGTCGACGGGGTCGCCGGCCTTAAGCATCTTGCGTAGCGTGGATATGTGTATTGATTGTGCCATCAGTTGTAGGTGGGATTATAGGGTGAAGTGAAAATCCTGTCGTGGTCCACGGAGAGGTAATCAGTTTGCAGGTAGGTGCGCCTGTCTGCATACTGATAGGTGAACTTGACTGAGTTAAGTTCGCCGTCGCGGTCGTGGATCTCGCAGGTGAAGTCGGTGATCAGCACCTGCGGCATATAGGTGGGATTGTAGGAGCCGTAGGTCTCCTCGGAATAATCCTCTCGCTTGGTGGCCATCCTCACGTCGTGAGAATAGAAAAGTTGCTCAATCCACTTGGCTTGCTCGACTGTCAAGCCGGAAGTCTCGACCTCATACTCCTTCTCGTTCTGCTGGTTGTAGAACGTGGAGATGCGGTTCGTGACCGCGATTGAGCGGTCAACTTTCGGCTTGTGCGTGGTGACCGCTTGCAGGTCACACCGCTCAAAGACGTTGAAGGCATTGCGGAAATAGAGCGAGAGCGGCGGCTCGTGCGGCTGCACATAGAATGTGAAGGCACGCGCCCCGGCATGCACGCTGTAGGCGTGAATGGTGATAGCGTCTCGCGGTCGGCCCTGCGCCGGACTTTCGACAAGCCCCATCATCACCTCGTAGGTGACTTCGAGCCGATGAACGCGGTCGTAGTTCGACGTGCCGCAGTTCTCGGTGAGTTGATAGACGCGCGGCTCGCCGCCGTCGATGCCGTCCACGCTGGCCACTACCTGGTAGCGGACGGTCTCTTGTGAGCCGGCCGCGATGAAGAAGTGCAGGAACTCCGTAGCCAGTGGCGACGTAAGTTTCCCTGCCATCGTGGTGAGGAAATTGTTGCGCAGAAACTCGCCGATGTCACCAGTGAAGTGCTGTTCAAGATACAGGACTTTGAAGGTGGCCAGGGTTTGCGTCGCGCCGTTATGCTTAACGCGCAGCGCAAACTCATCGAGCGAGATGTCGCGGTCGCGCAGGTAATACTCGATTACCGAGCGCAGGTCGTGAATGGTGATATTGTGGCCGTATGGAAAGTGCACGGCGGAGAAGATGGTCATGTCTGGAACATCGAGCATGATCTCTGCCTCGTTGTCGTCGGTGACCGAAATGGAAATGTCGGGCACCTGCGACGAAAACATCAGTTCGTCCAGCCGGGTATTTAATGTTGCTGCCATAGTTGTTGCCTTTTGTTGGGACAAAATTACTTTGCCACCGTAGGTTGGCAAAAGACAACAATTCGGGTCATGTGTGTCCCTGGGTGCCTGGTGTCGGTCGCTCACGTTCCGCCATGAATGAGAAAAGCCGCATTGCTGCGGCTCTCTCGGAGTGGTGGGCGGTGCTTACCATTCCTCGCAAGGGGTGATAATGTCATTGCCGAAGGCTTGTTCTTCAATGTCGTAAAACTCATCGGAAAGGCTGGCAAGATACTTGAAATTCCAGCGATTTTTCTTCATCTTCAGCAGCACAGAAATCAGCTTTGAGGCATGCTTGATGTCAAGTGCGCTAATGTCCACCTTGCAGTAATAGGGGTGCAGCTTCTTCAGCAGTTCGATTTGTTTTGTTGTTGCTTTCATTGTCTCGGTTGTTTTATGGTGGGCGGCTTGCGCTCGCCCACCTTGTTAGACTTCAAATTACTTGCTCTCTTTCTTGGCGCTCTTGCGTGCGGCTTTCTTCTTGGGTGCGCTCTCGGTGAACTGCTGCGGCTCATCGCAAATTGCTACTCTCTTGCCGGCTCTCACAATCTTGGGCAGGTATGTGTCGAGGCTTGCGGCAGGAAAAGCGGCTTGTTGGGCGGTGATGTCCTTTGCGCTTGTACGGGTGAGGGTGATGCCTAAAACTTCGCTCAATGTCTTTGCATCATCGGCAAAAGAACCATAAAAATCGCCCATGCGGAAAAGCAAAAGTGTGTCGGGGTGCTTGTGCTTCATGGCTTCAAAAGCCTTTGCCAGTGCGCTCTGCTCGGCGGCTTGCTCGGCTTCGGGTGCTGCGCTCTCCTGCGGTGCGGCTTGCTCGGCTTGTGCCTTGCTTGCCTCAACGTCAGCCATCAATTTTGTGTAAATAGCTTTGGGCAGGATTGCACCGCTGCGCTTGCGCAATAGGAAACAATAGCGTAACGCCTTGATGGGCTGGGCGAAGAAAAATTCATCGCTCTTGGTGTTCTCACTGAGGCGGTAAACGTGCCACATTTGGCTACCGCTCTTAACTTCTCGCTTGCTTGCTAAAATCAAATTTGCCATAATGGTAGAATTTAGAAATTTATGAATAGTGTTATTAACTCGGTGCTTGTTATTGCTCGCAATAGACATTGCAGTAACTAACTTGTGTACCTTGCGACATAGCCATTTGTGCGGCTTGCTCGCTTGCCTCATCAGCCGTGCTTGCCTCGACTTGGAAAGTGTGTACCTCATTATCGAAGTCAACCACATCAACCGTGAAATTATTGAGTGCGGTAGAGCGGTAAGCTTTTTTACAAACTCTGCTCTCGGCTGCGGCAGAAGTGAAAAAGTACGATGTGTTGTAAGGAGCTGTCATAACTGTATGAATTTTTAGGAGTGAATAAATCATTGATTACGTATATCGCGTATAAGCTTTTTACGGAACTTTATAAAGTGAGGCAGGAAAGTGACCGGCAGCAAGGCTTGCCCAAAAATTTTCTTCCCGTAGGGCTTGCCATTTTTCGGGCGCAACCCTAAAAATTGAAGAGAAATTTTGGAGCAACTTGTATAGCCTTGCAGAGAACGGCTGCCCTTAACTTTGTGACGGAAAAACTAATACAGGGCGATAGCAGTAATCAATTATTCACCTAAAAATCGTTATGGCGGCTCCCCACATCGTGCCACTTCTGTAGCACCCGAGAGCAGATAAAACAAAGCAAGGAGAAGAACGGTGCCAGCCGTTTCCTCTCCTTACCCTGAAAAAATAGAACTGCCACCGGCAGTTTCTATAAAACAAAAAGGGTGAGCCATTGCTGACCCACCCACGGCTACGAAAGCCAAAGTTAAAATTTAGCGGTTATTTGTTGCGATAGTCGATGTCGCCGATTACATCCTCTGGTGTATAGTCGGCAGGAAAATCCTTTGTCAAGATAAAGTGCCACACATGAGACTTGCCACCCATTCCGCCAAAGCCTCCGCTCTCGGTGATGATGATAGCGTCCTTGTATTCCCAGCCACGCTTTGCCATGTAAGCGAAAACGCTCATGGGTGAGGCAAACGAATACTTCTTGTCGCGGCTGCTGTCGTAGATCCAGCCGTTGGCATACTTGGCCTTTTCGGCGATGCCGAAGTCAACCAATGCGTTCACGTCTTGCTTGAACAGGTTGTACTGGACGCACATCACTTCGCAGTACACTTTCACTTTCTCGGTGCTCTCGCTCGTTTGAGCGTTGGCAGCTATGCCCATGACGCACAGTGCCAGGATAAGCATTACTTTCTTCATAGTCGGTATTATTTAATGGTGTTGTATTCTGTCTTCATTTCGGGCATGATGTCGAGCATACGCGAATATTCAGCCTTGACTTCGGCATTTGCGCCAGTCGAAGCCGGAGCAAGTTGCCGCTTCATCATCTTCATTGATTGAGATGGTGCTGAACTTGAGCCGGTGTATTTAGCGTAGCTGATAAAATACACCACTTGCGAGTTCATCGTTTCTAACTGTAAGATGATGATGTACTGCTTGTCTGCACTTAAAAAGCCGAAATAATTATTCTCCTCATCCTTTGTGACGTAGATATAACGCTCAGCCATGAAGCTGACAAGTTCATCCATACTAACAGATGTAATAGGAATAATGACGGACGAGAGAGTTAACGCCGAGTTTGTAAACGAATAACCGACGATTGAAACAGGGTATTTACCAGTGTACAGAAGGATTTTGTCGGTTTCACTTGCCAAAGTGTAACCCGACATAAAACTCTTAACCGTAGATTTGCTCGCGCCAAATTGTAGGCACGGAATCTCATAAGTGTTGTACTTGGGAGTGACCGTGACCTTGAACGACTTGTTGCCGTTGCGAATGTAGGTCTCGCCTACATGCTCGGCCTTAACGCCAGCCGTCGAAACGCTTGCGATAAGCTCGTTGTCCGAAGTCCAGCCAGTGCTGCCGCCCGGGATTGAATACACACTGCCAACTGCCAAAGTTTGGTTTGAGTAGTTTGGCTCATCGTTATCGCTGCCGCATGAAGCAATAGCCAGCGGCAAGATAAGCAACGTGAGTAAAAGTAGTTTCTTCATAATACAAACGTTTTTGAAGGTGAAACATCTGTTAATTGTTGGCAAAGGTATGGCCCAAAAGTGCGCTCTATCTGCACAGCAAAAAATATTTTCAAAAAAAAGTGGCAAGGTCGGTTTATTTCCGTCCCTGCCATGATGCAGATAGAGACCGCAAGGGTTGTTAAATCTTTTTGATTTGTAGTTTGAACAAATCAGTCTTTCTACCGTTGAAAGTGTAGCCGATGCCAAACGAGAAATTGAAACGGCGTTTCTTTTTCTCGGTTGTAACTTCACTTGATCTGTGCTGCTCGATTACAGCAAAATTTGGTTGGGCGTTTGTTGGTTCCATGATTCACTATTGTTAATCGTTACAATACTTTATTAACATCGCATACATCATTTCATACAATCCTAATGAAATGAGTGTTGTGGCATCACCATCGTGATCAATTCCTACCGTTGCAGTCCTATCATGTGTCAATACTAAATTTATCATAGTTCCCAAATATGCTGCTTCTGCCGCAACGCGGTCGAGAGTTTCCCACTCCTCGCCGTCATTATATATTTTTGCCTTGGGATTTGCCCCTAGTTTGAGCAGACGCTCCATTTCTTTTACCTGCAATTTACACACAGCGACATATAGGTCAATGTCGAGCTGTGTTGCACCAAACTTCGTGAGTTGAGATTTGTCTTTAATCCAGAACACGTCTTCTATAGATGCGTCTGTTTCATCGCTATAGATAAAACCTGCACCGCTTTGACCATAGTCAATGTATGGGATTTCGTCGTCGAATGAAAAGTTGCTGAACTTGTCGATGAGGATTTGTTTGATTTCTTCATTGAGCTTCAGCGTTTCGCGCACTTTTTCCACATAGCCGGATTGCCATCCTTCGGGTTGTTGAATGGCACGCTCTACCGACATGGTGATGAAGTGCAACGGAATATACACACTCCATGTGTAAAGTGCCGGCATCGGTTCGCCATCGGGAATGGTGGCAAGCGTTTTCCGCAACCTTTCTGGAGCCGTATTAAGCAATGCGAAAGCGATTTCTCGAATTTTATCTTGAAAAATCATGAGTTATATTTTTGCCGCAAAGATATGGCTCAAAAGTGCGCTCTATCTGCACAACATAGAAAAAATGCACTGTTTAATAAAATTTTCAGCGTTAGTACATTGTTTGAGTGTCGCAATCACCTGACGGGGGCAATGGCAAGCCACGACCATCAACCATAGTTAGCGGAGTGTAGCCGTCACGAAGTGCGTTTGTGTATTCGGCAAAAGCATAGATGTAATGCCCATTGTGCGCTTGCTCGACTGCGAGTTTGAACCATTCGACATATTCGGGATCTCGACCGAGTGCAAATCGGGAGAGTTCCCGATATTCCTCGATGATGCGCAAAGCGTTTTCATGAGGAGTCATGTCGGAATAATCCCACGGCAGATTGCAGTTGTGCGTCAATACGGCCAATTCATTATCGGTTGTATCGCAGAACAAACCGCAATCTTTCCAAGAGTTTTGCTTCACGGTTAGCCAACAGCGATAGCCAGCACCGTTTGGACTGATGTAAGCACAAACACGGAATTTCTCATAGCCTAGTTTATGAAGCTCGGCTACAGTATCGAAATATTTGACAAACTGTTTATGATAATCCTCCATAGTGTTTATGCGATTAGTTGGCATAGGCACGTGGCGAGCAGGACTACCTGCGGTAGTGATGGCAGCGACGTGTCGGTGCGGTTAGCGAGGTAAGTGTCAACGAGGACTTTGCGAAGCTGTTGGGCGGTAGCCGGCTCTTTCATCAGCTCGAAAAGTTCGTGGTCAATCTCTGCGCACTTGTAGAAGTTACGCAGGGTGGAGATGGCATAACTACTGGGCGAGTTGCCCGGAACACGGGGAACGAGCCGCCAGAACGGCTCACCGCTCATGTGGTAGTACGGCATCCCGATATTGGGCTTGAAGTGAGCGATGTGACGCGTGTAGCGCAAATCGTTCAACTTGAAAGCCGTGAGCAGAGCCTCGCTCAGCTCAATCTGAGGCGAGCGAATGATGCCGCACTCCACCAGGTCGATGACTGCCAACAGCAGCAGCGGCTTGTGCGGTGCCAGCTGCCCACCTTTCTTGTTCACCGAAAGGTGGTCAAAGCACTGCAGATAATATGCCAAACCCTTATCGCCCATCATTCAACGTCCTCAATCGCGACATCATACTTGATGTCCTCGGTACGGGTCAATTCGATGTTATCAGCGGTAGATGTATCATCGTTGGTGAAAAATCGGTTGTTTTGACCGATTTTCCAACCGTTCAAGAAACCGCCATCGGGGTAGATTGAAAGTTTCTTTCCTGCAAAAGAAATCGTCAACTCGCGCCAATGCGTGAGCGTGCGACGCTCTTGCGACACGATGGGTTGAAGTGTGCCCTCGTACCTGTCGCCATGCTTGTCGTTGAAGTCTTCAAGCCAGCGCTCTGCAATATCTTTGAGATATTGGTCACGCAGATAGCTACCGGCAAGTGCGGCTTGAATACTTGGTTTCATATTCGGCTCGTCGTACTTCTCAATCTTGAATGAGAGTGAGAAGTCTTTGCCGATTAGTTTGACAAAGTGTTCCACAGTCTGCAGGGCAAGTACGATGGCAAGCACGCTTTTGAGGTGTTCGTCCTGATAGAACACTTCAATCTTTCCCTTGTGCTGCTTGCAGTGTGCGAGGAACTGCTCAACAATCCCCTGGGCATTCTCTTGAATGATTGCGCCCAAAGTCTTTGAGTTGATATTGCGTGAGCGGTTTCCGCTAAGTCTGAAAATCTTGGTGGTCGGTTTCGGTGACGTGTCAACCGAAACGGCATTGATGGCCGGATTTTCAACCTGTGCGCAATACATCGTTTCGTTAGCCCATTTGTCGTTGAGTGAAGCAAATTCGGCATTGTTGGTCACATAGAGCAGACCATCAATGTAAGCGATAGGATAAACGCCCTTTGCCGCAAAAGGATTGTCGAATATCTTCACATCTTTTGTCCAGCCCTTGATGGCTTGCACCATCTGGATGATGGGCACATTCATGGGCGCATGGCCCTCGGCAGCGATGCAGAATGTGGGTTCAAGCCCTCGACCGGCGAAGTTGTTGAGGTGCTGGCCACGCCAACTGTTTTCAGCATCGCTGTAGTTCCATGTCGAGAAGTCATTGGTGACAAACAATGTCGGTGCGGTGCTTGCCTTTCTGAAAGCACGCTCCAGCTCTTGAATCGACAATTCATGAGCGTTGGGCAGCAGCGCGGCGATTTCTTTAGGCAGATTTTCAGCCGATTCTTCTTCCTCCTGAATCCACGCAAGCGCCAAATCAATGTCGATATATTTCATAAATCGCAAAGTGAACTTGTCAAGGATTACATCCTTTGTGTTGCGCTGCTTGGCTTCAAGCAACATTCGCTTTGCGATTTTCACGACTGCGTTCATGATAACCACGCTCGACAACTGATTGGCATAACCCGCGCCGCCGGGGTTGGTGTCGAACACGCAGAGGTGGCCGTTGGGCATGATGGCGAAGTCCACCGCTCCGCGCTCTTTGCCGAGGTGTTCGACAAGTGCTTGGGTAAACACCACGCCCAGCGTGAACAACAAGTTGGTTTCGGCATCACGCTCCGAGATCCAACTGTTGCTTCCCTTGTGGCGCAAACGGATTTCGGCAAAATCGGTTTGGATTAGTCCACCAATGATGACGTTTCTTCTGATTAAAGATGGGTCATAAGAGCCGTGGCATGGTCTGCGCTGCCCCACATCTTTTCCGCTGATGACGTAGTGGAAACGAGGCTTGTCCGGGTCGCGTGGGAAGACGGGATTCATGTCATGCGGCAGTTTCAGCGGATTCTCGCGGTCAGCGACTTCCGTCTCTATCACCGCACGACCGCATCGCTGGCAGTAGCAATAGCCGAAGCCCTGTCCCTCGTTGTAGTAGAGAATCTTGGCATAGCCCGTGTCGCGGTTGCTTCTCACCGAGAACAAGTGCGGGTCTTTCGGGCCCGAAGTCCAGTCATCGGTGTCGATGAGCTGTGCGCTGACATGGGTATAGACATTGTTGTCAAGGATGCGCGTCTTGTCCTCATTGATGTCGGGCATGAAAGCCGCAGGCTGAATGAGCGTCAATGCCTTATCGTCATTCACCGGCCAGTTTATCATGTGGTCGAGTGCGTTGGCATCATCAATGACGGTCTTGTTTCGGTTATGATAGATTTGCATGAATACCCTCGCGTCCTGGTACTGGCTTGACGTTTGCACGCCACGCACGGTGTAAACGACACCATCAACGACTACCGCATTGCCGGGCGCATATTGTGCGATGGCCTCGCGCAGCGAGTAGGTCGGATTAGATGAGCTTGAACTGTTCACGTAGTCACGTTTGCCGCTGGGGTCAAGGTCAAGCGACAGCACGTTGACCGGCATATTGGCATTCGGCGAGAAGCGATGCGTTGCCCAATAGGTAATCAAGCGAGCGTTCAACTCGTCGAAATATTGCCATTTTAACTTGTTGCGGAATCTTGTGTTGGTCGCCGTGCGCAGAGCCACCGCATAGTCTTCGAGTTTGAGACTCAACTCGGAGTAGCAACGGCGGTTGTGCTCTGCCGCTTTTTGCACCACATAGTTCAACTGCCCCTCAAAGATGGTGCCATCGAGCAATGCGGTCAACCCGCTGCGTAAGTCTCCGCTCAACGGCTCGGAGCATTTGCGATTGAACAATTCATACATTGTGCCCTCGGGTTCTCCCAGCATCTGGTCGGGGCTAACGGTAGCATTGTTTTGGTCAACGATTTCTTTGAAGCCACTTGGGGTGGCCTCGATGCGGAATGGCGTGAAGTAGTCCACTACCTTTTGGTTGAGACTACCGCCATGTGCGCCCTCGGTGAAAACTCCAAAGGCACGCACGAGGAATGAGTTGACGTGACGCTGCACCACTTGCGGACTTTTCAGATCGACCGACGGCACTTCGACGGGTCGGCTGATAATAGTCGGGATAGGATTATACAATGTGCGCAGACCGATAGCGTCAGAGCCGCACAAGGTGATGCACACGCTGCGCACTTTGTTGTTACGTCCGCTTCGTCCGGCACGCTGCTTGTAGTTCGACGGCATGGGTGGCACCGAACTCAACATCACCACTTCAAGATTGCCCAGGTCAACACCCATTTCCATCGTTGTCGAGCAAGCGAGAATGTTAATCAAGTGCTTCTTGAAGTCAAGCTGCATTTTTCTCGCAATCGCCTTATCGACTTGGGCGGTATGCTCTGCCTGAATGAACAGTTTGGGAATAAGGTGGATTGAATACAGGCGGTCGGCAAACACGCCGTCGTTTCCCCACAGGTTGTGCTCATAGAGCAGCTTGCGATTTTCTTTTGCCCACGCTTCGAGTTTTTCGGGCGTGGGTTCACCGCTTGCCGAGCCATGATAATATGGATATGGCGCCCAGTGTTCATGCAAATTCTCGTCAAGGTCAACCGGGATGCCACCCGAAAGATAGGGCGAGAAGTGTTTGAAGTTATTCTCGATGGGACGCAGGCTGAATGTGTGACGGTCGGCACTGTCGCTGGTCGTGTCACACAGATACACGTTCTCATAGAGCTTGAAACTGATGTTGGTGAGATTCATACGAAGCACATCACCGCGCTCGGGAACGTGCCTTGCGTCGTCCTCATCGTAGTTCGTGGCCGTTTCCAGAATCTTGTTCTCGGGCACTTGAACGGTCTCCCACAGGGCATCGACCACATTGCTGATGCTGTCGAAATATTCGTTATAGGCATCGTTCAATGTCATGGTGTTGTCGTCGCGCACAATGAGCTGGCACAAGTAGCGTGCCACACGCGACTGCGTGAGTTTGCCCTCCTCCATCACAGGCTTGCGGGCCGGACGGCGACGCGGCCTCTCGGTGGCGAAACGCTGGCACTTGAAGATGTCGATGGGGTCGGTGTCGTTGATGCGCAGGAAGAACGACTGGTTACTCCTGATGTTGTAGTCAATGAACACTTGAATGAGATTGCGCCAATCTTCGAGGGTGATGGTGTTCGCCTCATTCTCCATGAGTTCATTGAACTGCTCCACGGCTTTCGGCAGTTCCTTGATGTTCATGAGCTGCGGGTAGCAGGTCTGGAACAAGCCCATCGTCTCGAACGATGCCGCCGAGGTGAGGTGCTTTGCCAAGTACATCATCATGATGCTTTGCACATATCGCCTGACGATGATGTCGGGGATTGTGCCGTCGTCGTTCAGCTCGTCGCTGTCGCTCGACCGTTTGATGAATTGCGAGCAGAATGTTGTGCAATGGCGGTCGTTTTTCAGCAGTTCGGCAATCTCCATCCACGAGATGCTGTCTTTGAGCTTTGCCCTTTCTTTCTTGCGCTGCTGGAACAATGCCTCATATTCATCGGATTCATCGTCATATTGACGCATTTTCTTCGTCAACTCGTCCACAATCTTCTTCTGTTTCTCGGCCTCGGCTTTGCGGCGGCACAATTCGGTGTAGATGGTGCTGTATAGCCACATCCTTTCTTGCTCAAGGTTTTGCTTGAGCGTGGCTTTGGCGGCTGCCTGACGGCTATCGACAAAGCTGATGAATTGCTGTCCGTCATGTAACATAATCGAGCCATCGGTGGGCGGCTCGGCTTTGTCGAGCTGGTCAAGCACCGATGGAGCGAGCAGACGGCTGATGAAGTCGGCCGACAAGCGGAACTTCATCATTCGGGTGTCTTCCAGATTGCCCGAAGCGTCGTTCTCCATGTCTTTCTCGTTGGTGCGTGCGCGCGACTGCTTGCTGTTGCAATAGGGGCAACGGCACTGGGTGTTGCCCACCACGTGCCACTCTCCGGGCTTGATTTCTCCGGGCTGCACTTGGATGAGTTGGTCGCCATCGACCTTGAACTTCACATTGTTATCGCCATGGTTGTTTGCCTGGTTCGACAATGCGAAGATAATGTATTTCAAGTCACCGTCCTCATCGTCGGGGTCGGGCAAGTCGAACATATCGCTGTCATCGGTAGCGACTGACTTGTATTTCCAGTCGTTGGTGTCAACCATGCCCACTGCCACATATTCGCCGCAATTCTTGCAGCGGCTCAACTCCAGCAGCGGCACTTCGTTGCCGTCGTTGGGTGTTTGCGTATAGATGCGGAACGAGCCGTCGGCGTGCTCGGTCAAGCGCACAAACAAGCCATTGTTGGGCACGCGGTAGAAATAATGCACTTTGAGCTTCATGTCGGGCACAGGTTGTCCTGCGGCACGATAGCGCACTTCCTCTCGCTCGCACATTTCATCGACGAGCCGAAGCTGTGTTTCAACATCTGTGGTCTCGGGGAACAACTCATTCAGCGGAACAAAATCTTTGGCGAAGATGGTTTTCCAGCGTTGCTCGTCTTCGCCATGCGGAATGTTGTCCTCGCCCACGCGCTTGCCGCCTATCACCTCAACTTGCTTGGTGCTCAGTCCTGTTATGCCGGCGATGAATTTGCGCAGTTTCTTGGTTTCTTCTTTGGCTTTCTCCGGGTCGTCGGTGTTGCCGAAAGTTGCCGATGAAGTGGCAAAGCGCACATCGGCGGCGTCCACATTGAAAGCCAGCAACACACGGCGCAGCAGCAATGCCAACTCGGCGGCGCCCGCACCGGTGTAGGTGTGGGTCTCGTCGATGGCCACCCAGCGCAGACTTTGCTGCTTGGGGTCGATGAGCGCCGCGTCGGTGCCACGAAGCAGGATGTATTCGAGCATCGTTGGGTTAGTGAGCAGGATGTCGGGCGGTGTCTGCCGCACCTGTCTGCGGGTATAGAGCATTTTGCCGAAACGGTATTTCGTCTCGCCGGTCGCCTCGTCAACATATTCGCCACGCAGCTGCTTGATGCGTGCGCGAAGTCGGTTGGCCTCGGTTGAATTGTCATCGGCTTTCGGCTCGTTCTCGGGAAGGTCGCCATTATACACCGTGTAGGTGAGATTGGTGCCTTCGAGCAGTTGTTCCAGTCGCTCTTTCTGGTCTTCCATGAGCGCGTTGAGCGGATAGAGGAAGATGGCCTTGATGGTGCGGCTTTGCACCACATCACCAGCTCCTTGTTGCAGCAGGTCATAGACCAACGGCAACATGAAGCACTCGGTCTTACCCGAACCTGTGCCCGTGGTCACACAGATTGACTTGGGCTTCTGCTCGCCCTTTATCTCAACCGTGCGGCGCAGCAGGTTGTCCCACGATAGATACTGGTGCTCGTAGGGGGCGTAATACTTGCCTTTTGGCAAGATCTTGCGCCACAGGTTGCCCACGATGGCCTCGGCCTCGGCAGCCGTCACGCTGTGCACGGGCAGGTAGCTGTTCATGCACTGCACCACCGGCTCGGCGTTGTGGGGAGCGAACAGGTCGCCAATCAGCTTGCGCAGTTGCGCGATGTAGCTGGCCTGGCTGTCGTTGCTTGACTCACCGCACCACATCGAGAGCATGGTTTTCTCGACTGCGATGCGATTATTTTTATATAACTCGGCAAAGTTCATATATCGTAGTTTATGTGGTTACTGAATTATTTCCTCGGCAAACCGCTCGAAGCCGTCAAGGTCTTCGTCGGTGAGTTCGTCGCCGCGCAGTTCGAGCAGCGGCTTGCGGATTTGCTCCTCGAAGTCTCGCTTCGAGAGCCGACGCAGGGGCATGAATACGAAGAAGTACATATTGTGCTTCACGGCTTGCCGGAAGCAGTCGAGCACCGAAATGTAGTCATATTCTTCGGCCCATGTGTCTGTATCATTCATCAGGGGGAAACGGCAGGTCAGCGACTTGGCGTTTCGCAGGTCTTGGAAGATGATGCCCCAGCGGTCGCGCACGGCGGCATCATTGTAGTCCACGTCAATCGGCTCGGTGCCCTCGGCGTAGTTCCAGAACAGGAACCGCTCGTCGTCGGCTGGCTTCTCACCCTTTTTGTTGCCGAAAACCAAGTACAGAAAATCGGGCGCGAGCGCGTCGAGTGCCGTGGCAGGGTATCTCATGCCTTTCTCCCATGCCGCCAGTGCCGCCATGCCTTTGTCGGGATTGCCACTGATGTTGATAAACGGCTCGGCAAACAAGCCGGCGAGGTTGCCGCACGAGTAGTAACGGTAACCTTGACGGCTGAAATCGGCGATGGCCACGCGGCGGCGGTAGATGACCGGCAGGTTCAGTTGCTCGCCGTCGTCAAGATAGTTGATTACCTTGCCATCAAGATACACCTCTTTAATCAGCGTGGGACGAAAGACTTCCACCTCGGCGCTGCCGATGTGCAACGTCACGGTGGGGCGCAACGGCTCGAAGTCAAGCGGGATTTCATCTTGCTTGACGGCCTCGGTCACGCTGCCGTCGTCGCCGATGGTGGCGTAACGGATGGCGCAATTGTAGAAGTCGCGCACGATGGGCTGCGCCCCGTCAAGGCGTGGCAGGTAGCAAGCCTCAAAGTTGGGCAGTTGCCGCCCTTTCACGGTGAGGCGCAGCGTGACTTTGCCGTATGGCGGTCGGCTGTCGGCCGTCCATTCGGTGAAGTACGCGCCTTGCTTGTATTCCAGCAGCTCAATCTCGGTGTCTTCATCGGGATTGGCCCGGGTGATATCGTCTTTGGTGGCGAAGTGGCGGGCTATCACGTCGTCGCTGCCGAAAATGAGCGGCAGCAGTTCCTCGTCGCCATACTTTTCGTCAATCCACTTCACATAGCCGCCGTCCTTATAGTGGATGGTGTCGTGGTAGAGCCGTGTGGCGATGCGGTCATAGCCCTGGCGGTTGTAGAGCGTCAGCTCACGGTCGCCGCTTGTGAGTGTGGCTTTGTCGTAGATGAGATACCAGCCCCACGGCTCGCTCTTGCCGTGACGCTTCGAGCGGAACGGCTTGAACTCCACCGGCTCGCTGGTCGAGGCGAGGTGCAGGTGCCACTGGCCGCTGAACACCACGGCGGTTTCGCGCTGGGCGTTCTGCAGGCTCGTCCATTGGTCAACGCTGCCACTGATGCGCCACAGCTGCAGCAGGTCAGGCGAAGCCTCACGCTGCAACTCATATTCCTTGCCGTTATTGTCCATGGCCACGATTGCCAGACTGTCGAACTGTGCCGTGGGCACATCGCCGCAGTTGGCAGAACGTTCCACACCTACGGCCACAAAGCCGGTTTCCTCATCGCCGGTGTTGGAGAAGGTGATGGGCGCATGGCTCCAGTCCACATCGGCCACGGCATTGCCACCGTGCAGAAAGCGCACTCCCACCTTGAGCGATTTCAGTTGCTCGGGGTGCGCAATGCCCCACAACGACATGCGGTCGTAGCGCAGGTATTGGTGCAAGCCGCCGCGCACTTCCTCGGGGCGCAGCCACAGGCGCAGCGTGCGCGACATGGCGGTGTAGCCCGGGGCGTTGGTGATGACCCATTCCAGACGGAACTTGTCACGCAGCACCTTGTCGTTGGCGGTGCGCATGGCGGTCACGAAGCGGGTCACCTCGCTGCCGCCGGCAAGGTCTTCGTCGTTGAACGGCAGTTTGCCGTTCAGGATTTCCTGCATATAGTCGTGCAGACTGTGCCGCTTCACGCTCTGGCGGAAACTGATGGCGCGTGAAGCGTCCTCGATGTTTTCGAGGGTGTAATCGTCGTGGTGGTAGATGCGGCACAGTGCTTTGAGGAAGCGCAGCTTGTCGTTGCGCCCCAACTCATGGCGAATGGCGAGGCCGCCCAGCACGTAGGCCGAGTAGAGCCAACGGCGGTTGCCGCCCTCGTCGCTATAGACGAGTCGCCGCCAAGCGAAGCCCGACGTTTTCCAAGCGGTTTCGAGCTTGATGTCGGGGCGAGCGTCGAGTAGCGGACACGAGTTGCCGCTTTGATAGCGCCGCTTGTACCACTCGGCGAGATAGACAAGCAGTGCTGCGGCCCACGGCTGCTCACCATGCAGCCTGTCGGTGCTTTGGGCGGTGACTGCCGTCTCCAGCTCGCCAAACTCGCTTGCGCTCAACCGCAGCTGCCACACCCAGGGGCGTGCGGCGTCGAGCGCGGCGATTTTTGCAGTCAGTTCGCTGCTCAGTCTTCCATCTTTGTTGCTATCTCCCATGTCGGTCCTTTGTAGCGGTTGCGTAATTCTTTCAATGTCATGGTGCCGTTTTCGCCGCGGTGGATCATCGAGTGGCAGTTGCTGCACAGCGGCACCAGGTCGGTGAGCGGGTTCACCTCATGCTCGCCGTCGTAGGTAGAGATAGGCTTCATGTGATGCACCTCAATGAAGCGTGTGCCGGCTTCGCCGTACAGCGCCTCGAAGTCCATGCCGCAGCACTGGCACTGGTAGCCGTAGTGGGCGAGGCAAGCCTTGCGCAGTTCTGGATTGCGCCAGGCTCGCTCCGTTTCGATATGTTTCTTCGTGCCCTCGGTCAGCTCACGGGGCTGTGGCTCGGGCGGTGCCGGTGGCGGTGTGGGTTTCGCCTTTTTCTTGGCGGGAAACTTCTCCTGGAAGTATTTCGTCTGCAAGAAAGCGGCGTACATCTTCAACGCTTGCGAGAGGCGGCTGCCGCTGGCGGTGTTCGCCTCACGCAAGGCGGGGTCGGTCTGCACACGCGAGCGAGCGTCTTCAAGTGCACGGCGGTCGCGGAGCGCATACACCTCGGCGCACTGCACGCCGAAGTAGATGCGCAGCACCTGCGGCAACTGCTGCTCGGCATACTCCATCAGGCCGTCCACATCGCCCGTGTGGGTCGCCTCCAAAAACTCACGGAACCTCGGGCGCAAGTTCTCAGCCGTGTATTTCTTTTCCTCGCTCGCCATGATAATTAATTTATCGACATATTGCGTTTCGACAATTATTTATGATTTGTTTAATTTTATCATTATCCAACCCCATAAATTTCAGAATGCAACAAAGCAAAAGAATACGTAGTTTCTTGAAATGCTGGAGCAATTCTCTACCGTCAACAACATTTTCTTTCTTTCCAATTGGCAGAAGATGCGAATAATGATTTCTTGAATCTACAATTTCGTTTATTGCATCATCGCCAAAATCAACTTTGTTGATGCTATTAAATTCTGAACATAAATTCCTCAAAATGATATTAAGTTTCTTATTATCTTCTATAAAGCGACAATAATAACCCTCAATGGCTTGAACAACGGCTAAAAAATTAGCACTAGAGAAGACATGTGTGTTACCTATGCTAGATATGAGATGACTTCGTATTTGGTAAATATCTTTAGGTTCTTGAAACCATTTAGTAATTACTTTCTGATAATTATCTTCTAAGATTTTGTAATCAAAAAGATAATATTCACCATTTAATTTTGGCGAATATTCTTTTCTGAAAAAATTATGAAGTAGAATGATTTTAGAACTATTTTCTTCTTCACATAGGCTGATATTTTTACATTGCACCTGTGATAACGTTGCAATCGACAAAAATTGTTCAAATTGTCCATTTATATTCAAAACTTCTTGTATGCTAATTTTGTCATCAGGCTTTATAATGAAATCCGTCCTTTGCTCGACAATCATTCGCACTCGTTGTCTTTCTGTATTTAACAGCGCTTTTGGTTGTAGCGTAATCGAAACAGTATCGACTTTTGTCGTAATAGCAAAGTTGTCATCGTAGTTATTTGTGATTCTGTCCCACGTTTGGTTATCCTTCAAAAAATAAGATATTATACTCGGGCAATACCAAAGTGAAAGTTCATCAAATTGCACAGTTGCTTTAGTGAAAACCATTTCCTCTAAAGAATCAATGTGCTTGCCTATAATTACATAACAAACACTAAATTTTAATAAAGAGAATGAGCAATTTGAATGCCATGATAATGAAGAAAAGCAATCTATTAAAGTGATGTCTTTACCATCTGAAGACTCTCCCCAGATTATGGGTTGCCGTCTATCAGAATTAAACATTGCTAAGTCATCGTCATAAAAACTGCCGATGAGCTCAAGCTTAATAGATTCAGTTGGTATATAATTCACTATTCCCGCAATTTTTTTATCTTCGTTGTCGGGAAGCCACCAAATACCTCTTATCTCGATTTGTTCTGTCATCGTCTTTTTATAGTTTCTTGATAATAGGCTTAAAGAACTTGATAAAACGCTCGGTATAGTCCTTATACCAAACGAATATATCTTGATACTGTTTGGGGTCGGTGAAGTCGCTATTCAAGCGATAAAGGTCAATGCTTGATGTCTTTTTGCCATCAAGTCGCCGCCAATCAAGGGTAGCACCTATTGATGCTTCGGCATTTTCCTTATGTGTTAGCAGGGCATCAAAAAATTTCTTGTCCGGGTCATCAGAAATCCACAGTTGTATGGCAACTTTATTCTCTCTTGAATTTACAGTGAGATTGATTTGGAAATTGGCACGGCCTATTGCTATGCTCATCCAATGGTCGCGTGACGGACGGTGTGGGCGGAAATGACTTGATGGATTGTTGTCCATAAATTCCCTGAAAGCAGTCCAAAAGCTCAATTTGGCATTTTGCCCATCAGTATAGTTGTCTGATGCGTTTTTGGTTGAATTCCGCACATCTCTTGACCAGTCGTTGGGCTTGGCGATGACATTAAATCTCGGTGCCACATCGCCACTTGTACCAATCTTCAATAGTTGGATTTCAATGCCGAAGAAATTGAAGTCACTATCGGTGATGCGGTTGAGCCAGTCGATGGCGGCACGGTGTTCCTCGGTGAATCGCTCGGCAATCCAGATGATGGTCACAGCATCAAGACCGGCAGCATAGGTGAGGATTTGTCCGAGGTGGTTGTGGTCAGTTTTTTCAAGTTGGTTCTCGATGAGAACATAGTGGTCATTGCTGGAGTCCTTGCATAAAATGTCGGCACGGAAAGGTCCGACAGGTTTCTCCTGCGATTCAACCACAAGTTCCGACAGACCGATTGACTCGGCAAGTTGAGCGATATTCTTTTCCTCGGCAAGCCACGGAGTGAAGTCGCTCGCCTCATTGTCCCAGCAGTCTCGCAAAGGAACAATCTCTATATTTGATAAATTCAGTTTCGTTGCCATAGATTCATATTTTATTCATGTCTATACTAATGCCTGCATTTTTCATCTCTTTTGCAAGTTGAAATTTCCATGAGTCATTTTTATCTATTGAGACATATAAAACACCTGAAAGATCACTGGGAATTTCAACACCATCTTGCACAAGTGCGCAAACTCTGTTGCGACCTAATCTTGCATAAAGATACCCATGCTCAAAAATCACATTTTGGCGTGCACGAGGCTTCAATGTTGCATTATCTTCATTGACAGAACCTCTATCGCAATTAGTGTATATTACAACTCCAAAATCAGCATCTGACAATTCTTCAAATTTCTCAATTATGGTTTTACCAGAATTAGGTTGCTCTTTTAGAATTATAGGTTCGCACTCCAACTTTTCAAGAAAACGTGCAACTTTCTCAATATACTCTTCATTGTGTCCATGAACAATGAAGACTTTTGTTGTTCCAGTTGAGTTTTTTATAGGGGAACTTTTAACTTCCACGGAATCAACAATTTTATTTAACGCATTTAATATGCCTAAAATTTCTTGAATAATTTGAGGACGATAGCAGTATTTTTCAAACCTTACAAATAGGTCTCTAACTTCTTGCTCATAAGAACCTACCTTGATACAAGATAAATAAAGATTAACAAGTCCTTTCCAATCTGCATAAGCCTTGCTATCTTTCAAAGTATAAGCCGTGTATGTTCTAATGACACCTCTTTGTGGAGGAACAAAAGAAATACCTTCACGAATTTCATCACCTGTACGAATAAGTTCGTCTAATGTAATATTACTCATTTATTCCATTGATTGAATGTGGGATTCGATAAACTCTTGCTCAAACATATCAAGGCCATACTTCAAATAGAGCTGGCGGTCGATGTCTGATATTGACCGTGACCAGTCTATATCAGAGTTGTCTGTGAAGTCCTGAATTGGAACATATGCCCATACAGCTGGTGGGGTATGTTGCGTGATTTTTAAGGTACCCACTAGGCATCTTAAAAATTTAGTTCTTAGATATTTCGCGCAATTAATCGCCTCTTTTTCTGTGTCAAAAGCACCAATACTAATAAATGTTGATGTGGCAGAATCCCCTGGCTTACCAATTTCAGACTTGCCAATTATTCGTGCTGGCACTGGATTGCCTACAGTTCCAGCGGCTCCGTCTGCCTCAGAAATAAAGACTTTATGTTTTTCTATATTGTTGTTTTTAGGATAACGAGGAGATAAGTATTTTCTAAAAACATATTTCCAAACACGATTAGAGCCAACAAGACCTAAAATGCGATAAAAATCACTTTCATTATCAACAATATCATGAAATACGTATGGCAGGGCTTCAATCGTTGATGTTTTAAGCTCGTATTCCTCGTTCGGACCTAATTCAGTTACGGCAGGGCGTTTAGATTGAATGTATCTTAAGCGATCCATTGCGCTGTTCGGAAAATCAGTCAAAAAAATGTCATTAAATTTTAAATCAGATCTTCCTCCAAACACTAATGATTTAAGACTCTCCGAATCTTTGAGATCAAATTTTGAAGCAATTCCTCTTAGAGTATCATTTGGGAGAAATTTTTTTATAGGGGAGTATTGAGCATTTGCATTGCGCAAAATGATTACAATACCGCCATTAATACTCACACTTGGGAAACAAACGCTTGAGTCTTGAGAAAAAAATGCAACTCTAAGATGAGGATCGTTTAACATTTTTTGATTCCATATTGCAGGTGTAAGACCTGCATTAAATAAGAATCTAGCTGGCGAAATCAGAGTATATAAATCGCACAATGCTTCAGCCAAATTATAGAAATAATGATAAACTGGAGCTTGGCGATTATTTACATTATTAGTTTCTTGATATGGTGGGTTGCCCACTACAGCATCAAAATTTATCATAGCTTTACTTGTTGTGCCATTCCAATATCCGAGAGACTTAATTGCTGCTACAAGACCGTCTTTGTCTGTTTTGGCACGTTCAATTAGTTTATCTGCTTTAATATTTAGTTTTTTGTCAGGTTCACGGAAGCCCATAAGGGTGCGACGTGTGATGCTCGCCGCCATCGGGGTGTTGCAAATCACGTAGATGTTTTTGCCCACCACGTCGTCCCACGCGGCTTGCTCCTCGCCAACCGAGAGGTTGTCGATGGGGTTGTCAAGCAAGCCCACCTCCTCGTAATACTTCAACAGGCGGCGGTACATCGTGTAGGTGACATAGAGCGGATAAAGCCCCGTCTTGGAATTAATCTCCAGCACACGCGAGGCGATGCCTTCGCCCTCGGCAATCTTGTGGAACACGTTCTCGGTCACGTCGCCGTGGTCCACAAAGCGAGGCTCGGTGGTGTCGATAAACTCGACCACGTTGCCGTCCTCGTCGAGCACGGCTCGCTGGTTGTCGCCGTCGAACTTCTCGTTGAAGAAACAGTAGCCGCCCAATGTGTCGCTCATGTGCATATTCACCACGCGCCACGGGGTGAGCACCGTCTCCTTGTCGGGATTGTGGAAGGTAGAGAATATCCAGGCGATGCGCTTGATGCGGTCGTCGATGTGCATCGAGTCGGCCTCACGGGCAAGGGCACGGATGCGCTTGCCGGCAGCGGTGAACACCGCCGGATTGTAGCACTTCTTGAACTGGTTGAACTTTTGCTTGGTCACGCCACGGGGCATGAACTCTTCCCATGAGGCGGGATCGACCAGCGATGTGAAGTTGTCGATGGTGATGCCGGTGTCCTCGTCGTCGAGCTTGGCACCGTAGATGAGCAGCGGTATGCGCAGCGAGATGCCGCGCAAGATGGTGATGCGCTTGTCGCGCTCGTCGCGTTTTTTCTTCTTCTCGGCACGCTCACGCTCCAGCTCGGCACGTTCCTCGGGCGTAAGATCTGCTTCAGCTTCCTTGCCTTTCTTGCGAGCCTCACGCATCTTCTGGCGGATTTCGGCACGCTTTTCTTCCAATTTCTTGCGTTGCTCAGGGGTGAGGTTGTCAATATCCAGGGCCGAAGCCTTTTTGGGCTTTTCCATGTTGGTAGTCTTGGCAATCTCAGCTCCCAGCTCATTCAGCTCTTTCAACTCGTCGCCGGCGATGTCGAGCAATGCGTCCACATCGTAGAGGCTGGTGTCGTTGAAGCCGTTGCGCACCACGCGGTCAACATAGACCTGCTGCAAGCGACCGAACAGTTCTTCGGCATCATAATCCACCATCTTGCCACCTTTCAGCGAGATGACGTTGCAATATTGCAGGAACTCATCCATGTTGAGGATGTCCTGCTGCCTGTCGGTGGTGGTGGCGCTGCGCTTCTCCTTTTGGGTGAGAGGCGAATTTTGCGGTCTCGGCGATGGCATTGAGGGTGCGCTCAGGCGCGAAGTCGAAGACGTAGCACTCGGTCTTCATCTTGCCCTCGCTGTTGATGTAGGGCGACTGCACACGGAAGATGGTCTGCATATAAGTGGCCGCCGAAGTGGTGTCGCTGCCTTTCATGTAGAAGACGGCAGTCCACGGTTTCACGGTCACGCCGGTAGTCAGGCGACCGCAGGAGATGGTGATGGTGCTGGTGGCTTCGGGGCGGTCGCCGATGGCACTAAGCACCGCGTCGAGGGCGTTGGAGCGTGTCTCGTCGTCATCACCGTCACCAGCCACATTCTTGATGGTGAAACGCTTGAAAATGCGGTGCTTTTCGAGCAACGCTTTCATGGCCTTGGCCTCTTTAACGCCCGGCACGACCCACAGGGTGTGACGGAAGCTACGACGGAAGGCATCAGTTGAATAAGGATAGTTGTTGCTATCGTCTTTTGTGCAAAGCAAGTCAAGGAACGAAAGTACATCGTCCTCATGTACGAAACGGCCTACATGTTCGGGCGAAGGAAGATCTGCGAGGTCTGCTTTCTTGTTGCCCGTCCACACACGGAAAAACTCACTAAACTTGAACGTCTGACCCTCCTCAACATAGCCGCTGACGAGCTTACCGAGGTCATAGGTGTATATGTTCATACGCGGCAGTTCAGCGTAGGGGTTGGGTTCGCCCGGGTACTTCTTGTCCCACTCGCGTTTGGCTCGCTGTTCCTTGGTGTAGTCCCAAGTGTAGATTTCGCTGTCCTCGAAGTCCTCGTAGAGGTTGAACGGCGTGCCCGAGAGGTGGAGCAACTTGGTGCGCTCTTTGGTGAGCCATTGGTCAATCACTCGCTTGCCAAGCGCGGTGCGCGTGCCCTCGTGCGCCTCGTCCACCACAACCAGGTCCCAGTTGGTTTTGAGGATGTCCTGTTTCAACTGCTCATCGTTGTCGCCGCCAACGAGCGTGGAACGGCGCAGGTACTGCATCGACACGAAGAACACCAGGCGGCATTTGCCGTCGGTCACACGGCGATTGAGGCTGTAGAAGTCGCCGCTCGACTCATCATCGGTGCGTGTGGCATAGCGATAGTCGGTGCCATCGAAGATTTTCTTGAAATCCTCGTGCCAGCCCTTATCCACCACGGGGCGGTGGGTGACGATGAGCGTGCGCTTCACGCCCATGCGCCGTGCCAGTTCAAGGGCGCACAGTGTCTTGCCGAAGCGCATCTTGGCGTTCCACAAGAACTGGCGGAACTTGTCGAGCGGAGTGTAGGTGCGGTCTTCACTTCGGCCTGTGCTGGTGCAGAACTGCCTCAACGCTTTAGTGATGGCCTCAACCTGCTCGGGTCGAAACTCGATGGCTTCAACGGTCTCGTCGCCAAACAAGCTGTCGCTCTTGGGTTTGCCTTGATATTGTCCAAACGTTTGATATGTTTCCATACTTCCGTTTATTATTTGTTTACCTTTTTACTTTTATTCTCGTTGATCACGTCGAGGAATTTCTGCTGACGTGTTCCTTTGTCCTTGAAACTTTGGTTGGTCAGATTGTCACGATGCAGGTCAATCTTTCCGATAAAGTCCTTGATGCGGCACAGCCGCTCACGGGGCTTGATGTTCTCGGGTTTCAGGGCTTCGAGGACATCTTCGTCGGGGAACAGGCTTGCCGACTGCTCGGCCTTGATTTTCTTAATCTCAGCATCGGTCTTTTCGGTCGGGTCGTAGCCCGGCAAGCCGTATTTCAAGCCGTCCATCTGCCACAAGTTCCACGAAATGATATAGGCCGCGCCTTTCATTTCGCCCTCGCCAAGCAGCGTGTCGAACTTGTCGAAGTAAAACTCCATAAAGGTGACAAACAACGCCTCGCGAGCGAGGAGCAGGTTGTCGCCTTGCCACTCGAAGCCGTAGGTGGCACGCAGGGCAATCTTTGCCCACAGCAGCCACTCGGCAGAGGTGGTGGTGTTCTGCCCCACAACAATAAGCTTGCGGTCGAGCAAGCCGATGCGGTGGCGCAGGTTGCGGATGGGTTCACCGCTCACGGTGTCGTAGCGGCTCACGAGGTACGGGGCTTCACCGCAGGTGATTTCAATACGGCGTGCGGCGACGTAATCTTTCCACGTCTTGCCCTCGGTGTCGGGGAACACGATGTCGCCCTCGGTTTCAATCCACTCATGGGGATTGTCGGGGTCAGGGCGGTTGAACACGTCGGGGCGCCCGAACCACGCCTCATCGACGAGGTTGTTCTGTGCGTTGCACACCCACGATGGGGTGAACACCTCGGCCTTGTCCTTGACGCGCCGCGTCTGTTCTTCGAGCGACTTGCGGGCGCGAGGGCGCACAATTTCGCCATTGTCGCCAGTGACTGCCTCAATGGTGATGGGGTCGGAAAAACCATAACCGGCTCCTCGCTCGGCGTAGGAGTCGGTTGCCCAATAGATGTTCTCTTGGGTGGTATGGTCTTTGAGAAGCCGCTGAAAACTTTCGGGATAGTTTTCGGCTAACCAGTTCTCTCGGATGTCAACAGGTATGTCTAATGGTTTCTTTTTCGCCATATTTTATATTGTTATCTCATGCCTAAGCGTTCCATTTCGAACACCATTCCAAAGATGTACATTGCTTGCATGAACTCCAGAGTTTCATCACTATGATAGAAATTGTTTTTGTCAATTTTATCCTCAGAGTGTAATAATGCTAATGCTTGGAACTGCGCATTCAATTTTTTAGCGGCCTCGGTGTCATAGCCAATTCCAATTATGTCAAGCACATATTCGTCCATGGCATAAACTCCACGAGGCTCAAGTAGAGTTTGAGGTATGCCCTTTTTTTGCAAGCTATCCCAGTCAATATGCCAATGATATACTGCTCCAATACCTGCATAGATAGGCCACAGGTACCATACTAAAGGGAATAATGCGTCTTTATGGGTTTTTCCACGTTCCAATAGTTCTTGCCTTAATGCTAAACAAGTGCGTTTCTTTTCGACCATTATCTCTGGAATATGGGGCATTTTCTCGTTAGGCTCGAGAATTCCCATTCTTCTTGCTTCAGAGATAATGTTCATAGCCATTGCTATATCATTGTCGCGACGTTTGATTTTGCCAGATTCTTGAGCTTCGCGAACAGATTGTCTCAACACTTCTGCCTCTTTGCTATCTCCCACATTATTCTTGAAGATGTCGCAGAATTGAAATGCCTCTTCAAAATGCCCCATATTTTTGTATGAGGCGATAACGCCTCTAATGGCATTAGCATAGTTGTTGTCCAGCTGATATGCCATAAGAAAGGCTTTGTTTGCCTCGATATGGTTGCCTTGTTGCCCATATATAGAAGCCATATTGACCCAAGACTCTTTGTAGTCTGGGGCGATTGAAAGTGATTCGTTGAAGAGGGCTATTGCATCATCAAGCTGTCCAATTTGCAATGCACTAACTGCCAATGTGTGGCACCAAATTGGGCAGGATTTATCACATTCTTGTGGGCATGAGTCTCCTGGGCAATCTATTTGTCCATCAGAGTCACGCCAACAAACGCCTTTTTTCTTTAAGAAATCAAATAATCCCATAATTCCAGTTTATTTATCGGTGCTTTCTGCTTGCACTGGTGTGTATATTTCATAGAGCTTTTTCACTTTCTCAGCAATTTGGGTTCGATAGTCTTCGGGAGCGATGACTTCGAGGTCGGGGCCGAAGGAGAGAATCTGCTGCTCCAGCTCCAGGTTGGGGCGCACCTCGATGGAGAAGATGCACTGCTTACGGTCAACCACCTTTTGCGACGGGTGTAGCGGCTTGCTCTCCAAGTAGGGATAGCGCATAGGATTGGCGCGGAGCATGATGGACTGCGCCGTTTTGTGCCGATGAACGGTGACGCCCACCACATCGTCGAAATGGTGGTCAAAGTCTATCTCGGTGTTGATGTAGTATTCCACACCGGGCATCGGCTCAAGGCTCACGATGCGGTCGAGGGCGAGGTTGGTAATCTCGCCGGTGGCATCGTTGCGCCCAAAGGCGAACCAGCGGTTGTTGTACTGCTTCAGGTAATAAGGATGGACGACAAACTCAATGTCACGGCCACCGTTCTTATAGGTGTGATAGCTGATTTTGAGCACTTTGTGGGCGGTGACGGCATCAATAATCTGCCCTAAGTATTCCAGCCCTTTGAGTAAGGGGTTCTGCTCAAAGCACACCACACCGGCACTCTTGCCGTCGAGGTTGAAGCGGCATTCGAGGTTGGTAATCACCTCCTCGATCCATTCATATTGCGACAAGCCGCGGAAACGGGTCAGCATGATGACAACTTGCTGCAGCTGCTGCGCCTCGGCCTGGCTCAGCGGTTGCTGATTGATGCTGAAGCTCGGGTCGGCATAGCGGTAGTAAACCCGCTTGCCGTCGCGGTGCTTCTCTAGTTCGATTCCATAGCTGTCTTCCATGAAATTGATGTCGTCGAAAATTTGCCTGCGACTCACACCGCCCTTGATGTTGTAGTCAATAAGGGCTTGCTCGCACGCACTGATGAGGTCGTCGATATAGAAGCGTCGATGGGTGTTGCGGAAACATGCATCGAGCGTGCGGTAACGAATATTTGCGTTCTTATTTATCGGCATATTGTTCTTGCTACTTTTTTCGCAGGCTCAATAAGATTGAAAATCTTATTGTAACAACCTACAAAGTTACTAAATTATATTTTATATAAAGTGTGGTTATTTCGAAAATGTGGAAAACTTGCACGAAAAATCGCCGAAAGCCGCATTTTCAAAGCTATTTGAGCCCGTTTTCAGCGATTTTTTGAGCGAAAATCACTTCAACTCGTCGCCCCACATGAAGTATGCAATCCACCTTTCGGCTCCGTCGGGATTGAGCAACGAGAAAAACAAGGCGGGATTCTGGTCTTCGCCGCCGTCAGTGAAGTATTTCGCTTCGGTCTCGGGTTTGAGACGGAACTTGCGCAGCTCACTGCCGCTGAAGAAAGTGATGGTCTCAATCGGCTTGAGGTCGTATTTCCCGGGTTGGCATAACTCGTCGCCAAGCATGCCAATCTCCACGGCAAGCGACTGGTTGGGCTGCAAGTTCGCCAAGTGTGATTGAGTGAGTGGCACGTTTACATTAGTGCCCTCAACGGTGAGGCTGGCCAGCTCCACCTTGTGGGCGGGCGGCAGGTTGTTCTCGTCAATGTCGTAGTCCCAGAGCCACAGTTTGCCTTTCACATCTGTTATCGGCTCGTCGAAAATGTGTGCATCGGTCAGGTGCCAGTAGTAGAGCTTATCATCATTGCTCTCACCGGCAGCCCAGATGCTGCGGGCGTTGTCCTTATCGATGCGCTCCACGGTGACGTAGCCGATGATGGCGTTGCCCGGCATATCGGGGAAGTCGGGCAGGTTGCCGAAAATCTGTTCGTTGAATATTTCCTGCACCCACTCGATGGGTTCGTTATTCATCATGCGCTCAGAGGTTTTCTTACTGGTGTGAATGAGGATGCGGCCCGGCAGTCGCTTGGGTTGCCAAGTGCGGTTTTCAACGTCTTTGATACCAGCAACGATTAACGAAGCCCACGGTTGCTGAACTGATAAAACTTTCATATTTGAAGCAGTTTTTTGAGGGGAATAATCCATTTAACTGCCGCAAAGGAAAAACCTAACTGTGCGCTCTATCTGCACAGCAAAAACTTTTTTTCAAGAAAAGCACAAAAAAAACACTCAAAGAGCGATTTCTGTGCAGCCAATATATAAAAAAGCGCAAACTGCGCATTATACAAATTGAAGGTCTTAGGACAAACCTAGCAGTCGATAATGATAGCAGTTCACGCCTATGCGGCGAGAACCACTATACTTCCGTGACTGCTTAAAATTGAAAGTGTCCTAAGTTCTCAATTTGTCAGGAGTATAATGTTCCCTTGTTTCCTCGATGTCTGTCAAACTTGACGTTTGACGCTGCAAAATTAGGAAAATTTTTCTAATTGGCAGGTGATTACGAGGAAATTTCAACTGTTGAGCGGATAGTTGCACGTAAGCAACAGTTTCGCTCTGGGTGCTTTGCCCGACTTGTTAAACACGCTCGGGTAGAGAACCAGCTCGTCATCGTTGGGGCGTTGCTCCCAAAGAATGTCGCAGCCTTTGTTCCAGAGGAAAGACTTCGACTGCTGGCCGCAAATGACGGTGAACCGCTCAAAGTCTCTGAGAAGTCCGTCATTTTCGAGCGCACAACCAGCGAGCGTGCCGGTAAGCTCGAAGGTGATGTTGCCTCCTCGCGATGCGAAGCGATAGAACTTTTCATTCACTGGAATGACAAGTTCTTCGTCGTGGCGGAAAGCATAGGGCAGTTTGGCATGAAACACATGACTGGGGATGTCATCCGCGTCATACGGACTGCGAAGCTCCTTGCCCAGTGGTGTGTCAAACTCATGAGCTTTGGTCAGCAAGACTGAAGGCTCATGGACGGCAGCCCACTGGCTCTCGGTGCCATCGGCTTTGGCCAGCACATCGACGAAGCCGACACACTTGCCGGTAGGCAGGTCGGCGGTCGGCGGCAGGTTGCCGAACAGTTGATGGTTGTTGACTGCCTGGAACCATTCCAAAGGAACGTCAGACATCAAGAAACATGGGAGCGCATAGATGTAAAGGCGGCATCCCTTTGAGAAATGGTCGCCGAAGATCGCATTTCTCAAGCCTCGTACAAGCATTGTAGCGAAAGGCTGCTGAATGAAAAGATTTCTTGTTTCCATTACAGTTTTTTAGTTGGTTTAACTTTCCCCCTCTTTAGTTTGGGGGCTAACCAAAACTGCAAAAGTGGGCATAAACAGTGCAGCCTATCTGCACTTCAAAAATAATTTCTTATCGCCGGTTTTGCTTGCAAAATGCCAATATTTTGAAAGCAAATTACATACCAATGCCGTGAATGTGACATTTTTTCACTACAGTACGCCACTACTGCTGATGCTGAAAGCATTGCGGTAAGGGAACTTCTCGCAGCCGATGTAGAGGGTGTCGAAAGCGTCGGTGCCATCGGTGCGGTGTTCGAGCAGGTTCTCCTCGTTTTCCGCGAGTTTTTCGCCGCCTTTGTCCTTTCGGAAGCCGTTGCGCCCACGAACTACTCCTGCCGTTTGAATGGCAAGGATCAGGTCGTCGTTGTTTTGGCGGTTGAACATCGGCATGAGCCGTTGTTTACCGGCAAAACCCTGGTTGATGAGCAGGTACTTCTCATCGTGGCGCATGGGATTTCCGAGGTTGATGTCCTCCACCTGCCAGCCGTGCCGCTCGAACTCGTGGCACACCACCCAGTGGAAGTCCTGCTCGTTGACGGCATAGTTGCCGCCGAGCGCGGTACTGTCGTAGTAATAGACCACGACCTTGCATTGGTGGTGGGCGTAGTAGCGGCAAAAGTCGTCAATGAGCGCAGGTATCTTGCGCTCGAACTTCGTGTAGAACGACTTGATGACGTTGAGCCGTCGGCCTGTTGGCTGCCCGGCCACAATCCAATTGATGTTGGCATTGTAGTCCATGCCGATGCAAATGGGCGCAAACGGGTTCAAGTCCTTGTCGGCTCGGCAGTCGAGTTGGGCCTCGTTGAAGTCGTAGCCCAGACTGTCAAGGTATTCAAAATCGCTGGCGTTGTACTTGTGGCCCTCACGCATCGACGAATAGAAGCCGTCTTTGGCGATGCCTATTCGTTGACAAAGTATTGACGTTTGGAAAGTCTTTGGCGTGAGGTCGCGCTTCATCTGTTTGATGTAACTTTCGCCCAGTAGTTGTAGATTTTCAATGCTGCTGTATTCTTTGTAATACACCGCCACGGAGCGCATTTTGTTCAAGTCCTTATCGAGCCGTCGCAGATAAGTTCTAAGGTGCTTCGGCACGGTCGCGCCCTGCGCATTATAAGCACGGATGCGCTCTTTGACTTTCCAAATCTCATAGATAGTGGCCTTTATCGTCTCGATTAAGTCCACGTCCATCTTATCTTGATAGTGGAGAAACCACGAGCCTTTTTGCGTCTGCGGCATATCGCTCAAAATCATGACAGAATGATTAAACGAGTGATGCCCGAAGTAAGACTTGATGCCGCCGTTCGCCGGTAGCGTCTCATCTTTAAGCCGTTCATAATCTATGAACTTGGCCTCGTCAATGAGCAGCCATGAGAGCGTGAGCGAGTTGGAGCTGCCCGGTCGGTCTTGCGAAATGATAATGGCGCAAGAGCCGTTGTAGAACGTGATGACGTGCTCATATTCGGCAGGCTCGATGATGGGCTTGCCGAAAGACTTGGGCGGTCGCCGTCCAATCACATAGTGAACACCTCTGATATAGCCCCATCGTTTCCACGCGGCGAGCAAGCCCGGGATGGTGTTCGTCAGTCCGTGCTTGTAGGTCGGCACCACGATGCCGCCTGTTGAGCCGGCCATGCGTTGCATATTACGCAACACAAAAGGCGAGGCGATAGAGTCGGTCTTGCCTGTGCGTCGCCCTGCGACAATGACCGTTGTATTGGCACCAATCAACTGCGTCAGTCGCTGCGGCGTATTAAAGTATATTTGTTTCTTGGGATTTTCCATCTTCAAGGGTGTCGGGTGGGAATAGTGCGTTTTCTTCGAGGTCGGCTTCCTCGAACTCGATATCCTCTATGTCGATATTCTCGGCCTGGTACTTATGCAGCAGCTCCGCAATTCGCTCATTGAGGTTAGGCATGGGTTTGATGCCGAGCACTGTCGGGTCGTCGGTGGCGGTGAAGGGCTGCACCACGATCAGGTCATACGGCACGGCTTGCTCGTCTTCAAGGTCAACACGGTTGAACTTGGCGTAAGAGCTGGCCGCCTTTTCCATTGTCTTCGAGTCCTTGCGGCTCTTTGCCATCTGATACGTCTCCAGTATCATCTCGTTGAAGCGATAGCGGTGGAAATCGCGCGTCGCTTGCGAGAGGTGCGGCAGCAGTGCCTTGACAATGGCAAGGTCGCTGTAGGCTTGGGTCTTATTGATGCCATGGCGTGAGATGGCGTTATCGACAAACTGGCGGTCTTTAGCGTCGGGATTGGAGAGAAACCAGTTGTATTCCTCACGAATACGCAGCACCCGAAGCACGATTGCCTCGGTGTACTTCTGCCGCAGCTCGTCCTCACTGGTGAACAGGTCGAGGCGGCAAGCGTCTATGGGCTTCAACTGATGCATAGTTTATTCGTCGTCTTCCATGTCAAGCAGGTTGCGATGCACATTGTCGATGGCAAGCGGTGAACCCACCTGCGCCAACATCATTTCCTGGTGCAGGAGTTTCACTTTTGAGCCGGCCTTGCCACGAAGGTAACGTTGGCTCACCTCGGTAGAGCGGTTGCCAATGTCTTCCCTCAGGATTTCGGCAGGAATACCGAGTATTACTGCCATGTCCGAAATCTTCAAGTAGATGGAAGCGAATTGTTCGACTTGCGTCAGTTGTTCTTCAGTGTAGGTCATAACGTCAATTTTTGAGCTAACAGGTCGTTCAGGGGAACGGAATGATTGCGGATTAAATCTTCAATTTGGGTGTGCAAAGTGATGAACAATTCGGGGTCGGTCGTGACCACAGCACTCTCGCTTCTGTTACCTCGTGTTAGATTTTGAGATGTGATGATGCTCACCACTTCGCCACGCTCGCTGCGTACCAGCAGCACCTTGCTGTGGTTGTCTGCAAGGTAGGTGGTGGTGATAACCTGCGTGATGAACGCCCACAGTTTGAGCGTCTTGTTGGTGGCCTTGTGGTCGAGCACGAGGTTGAACCGAGTGACGAGGCCGGACTTCTCGATGAAGAACAATCGGCGAATGAACTCCTCGCTGATTGAGAATGAGGTCTGCCACACCTCGGACTTGCCGAGTTGTTGCAGCACCCAGTCGAGCACGTCCGCCACCTGCAAGGCGTTAGAGAGATAAGCCTGATAGGGCTTTTCTCGCAGTGGCTTCAAAAAATCTTCTATTGAGGCACTACGTTTCATCTATTTGAAGTAATTTTGCAGCGTTAATGAGAGGTCTAACGAGTGGGGCGACCACGCCTATTCGTATTCGTCTGTTTTTACAGAGGCTTCTCACATCGGCGGCAGGTGAGTCCTGGCCGTTTTTTCATGTACTATAGATGCCTGTATTACAATATTTCCAACTCTTTGAGGTCCGCGGTGAGCTTGTCGGTGGGATTGATAACCTTGCTGTAAAGCGCGAGGATCTGGGCTTTCAGTTCCTCGCTGGGCTTTTTGGCGTAGCGTCCTTTGGCAAGGTTAATCATGCGCACCGCCTTACGGCTTTCCTCACGGGCTTCATTCTCCATGACCGCTGCGCCGTCTGTGCCGGTGTAGTGGTCGTAGGTCTCCCAGTTCGAGTGGAGCTTCTTGTCGAGGTCGATAAGTTCTTTAAGGAACGGATAACGGTCACAGTCGCGAGCCGGATTATCCTCTGTCGATAGCGAGCGCAACTTCAAGTGCAGTTCGCGCATCCGTTGCACAATGCCCAGGTTCTCGACATAGAGAGCCTGAATCTCATCGGGCAGCAGGTCGTGGTCATCACGCTTGCCCTGTTTGAAACTCTCGCCGGTGTTGGGGGTCAAAACTTTTTTGGCAATCACGTTTACCTGTGATTGCATCTCCTCAACCTGCGCGTGCGTGAGCTTCTGCAAGCGGAACGAAAGTCGTTTCTGCAACTGGCGTTCAATGAACTCGGCGTTACGCCGCGGGTTCGCCATCAGATTGCGGTACTGGATTTGATTGCCCGTGAGTTGTAGCAAGTAGAGTGCTCCTTTGGCGTAGTCGCGCTGCTCATGGGGCAAGTACAGCCAATCTTGAATTTCTTTCGTAAACTCTTGGTTCATAGCTTATTATTCACATTTGAAAAGAATATGAGATTCTTGTTATAGCCTTGAAGCAGTTTCTTCATGGCGAGCAAAGTCTGTCCTGTGGTCACAAAGTCATCAAAAACTATGATGTTAGGCTCTTTCGGCAAGATATTCAGTTCAAAAACCGCGTTCACCCGCTGCTTTGTGTGGCAAAACGCCACATCCTCGTAGAACGGAATATCGAGCTGCCGCCCAATCTCCTCACTGATGAGCGTGGCGAAGTTCTTCACTTTGTGCCTACGTTTGGGCGAGGTGCAGATGCACCAGCCGCCCTTATCGAGGTGGAAGCCCAACATCTCCCTAATGACCGGCACGATGCTGTCGGCAAAGAACCGCACCATGTCGGGGTCGGCCTTGATGTCGGTGAGTGTTCTGCCGTACACCGACTTCTGCCAGATGGAAACGAAGTTCACATTCGAGCGGCGCGTCAAGCGCAGTTTGTAGGAGAAATCACACCTTGCCTCGATGGATTTGTCCCACGACTTGCGCTTCTGCACGGCAAACAAATCCTTTTGTTGGGCGCGGCTCTGGGGTGCAGCGTCGCCGCCGGAATGAAAGTCGAGGGAACTGAGGTCGCTTACAGGAAAGGTCATGTCGCGCAAGACCTCTCCCATATCGACGGCAGCACCCTCGACCCGCGAGTGACTGTCAGCCATTCCGGTTAAGGATTGGCCGCAGCCGCTTGTTTCCAATCGGCGATTCTCTCGGTGAACTCGTCAGCCGCCATGGTGTAGTCACCTGCGTTGGCAGCGACTATCTGCTCATAGACCGCCTCCACCTCTGCCGGTGTCTTGTTGGTGTCCTCGGCAACAGCGATGAACAAGTCATCGAAATTGTCCGTCGTGTAAACGGTGCCGTTGTACTCGATGGCGGCAGTCGAGGCCTGTTCAGGCTGGATGCTTCCGTCCTCGGTCTCAATCTTGCCGTAGTAGAACGGAGCGGGGCATTCGTCGGTGGCCTCCACCGAGAGCGTGGTGCTGGTCGTTCCCGTCGGGCCTTGCCCGAGGTCTTGCGCCACGGTCGATTTGACGAGCCATGCGTCGCTGCCGACCACGCGGAACTTGCCCGGCACGGTCTCGACGAGATAGACGCAATCGTTGTTGTTGACGTAAGCGGCGAGCGCCGAAGCGTCCACACCCACGCCCGGGTGAACAGCGGTCAGCTTGTTCAGCTGCGTCATCGAGGGGTATTCACCCTGCGCCTCGCTGGTGAGCTGCGACTTGTCGGGCAGGATGTCGATATACTTCCAAGTGGCATCGGCTGCCAAAACGAAATTGCCGACGTAAGCGGCGGTGGTCAGTCGCCCGCGGTTGTCATGTGCGAGCGTGGGCCACTTGACGATTTGGTCTTTGCCGATGTAGTAGATGCGGCGCTTGATGCCGGGGAGCTCGGGAGTTCCCTGACACCAAGCGAGCGATTTCAATATACTGGTACAATTCGTTGCCATGTTTTTACTTCGTGATTAGTGGTGAATGACTATTAGGCTGCCAGTTCGATGACTTTGAGCTTTCGGTAGTCGATGGACTCGAACTGCACGCCGAAGAACATGGTGGCGATGTACGAGAGTATGAACGGCTCGTACTCCTTGACCATGACGCTCTCCACGTCGCCCATCTGGTCGTAACCCACGAGCATGTTGCTCTTGGGCGTGACGTGGATGAACTTCGAGTCGGCCTTGTTGAACAGCGGCACGATGTGGAGCTTGCCGTTGCTGCCCTCCACGGTGTTCTGCCCGAACTGGTTGTAGTAGTTGATACCGGCATGGGTGAGCAGCATGGCCTCGTTGTACTTGTCGGCGAAGTCCTGCGAGCAGTACATGTTCAGCTCCTGGGCACGCAGACGTGGGTCGAGCGAGTAGAGGATTTCCTTTGCGATGTCGAGCGCGTTGGCGGTGGTGATTTCCTCGGTGAGCTTCATGTAGTTCTTGTTGGCCACGCTGATCTTGTCGGCGGCGATTTCAGCAGCGGTGATGGTGTCGAAGCCGTCGAACAGGTCTTTGGTGGTGTCGCCGCTTGCGTTGCGTACACCGCTCCAAATAGCGTCATTAAGGCTTTCCGAAAGCCCTTTGGCGATGAGCGTGAGCACATGGAGCGCCGTGGGTGCCTGCATCTGGCCGTCACCTTTGGTGGCCGCCATGTAGCCGAGAATGGTGGATGCTGCGGAGTTCGGCTCGAACTTGCAGTGCACGGAGCCCATGAACGTCTCAAGGGTTCTGTATTCCACATTGAGATTGAAGTCGGTGGAGCGCGAGGGCTTGTAGGGCCCGAACTGCGCGTTGCCGCTGATGGCTCCCACGTTTTCCTTGTAGCGGATGCTGGGGCGAGGAGTCATGTGCTGGATGGTGTCCTGGCACCCGATGATGGGCTGCATGAGCAGTTCGGGTCGCCACTTGGTGGCGGCCTCCTGGAACTGCTCCAGCGAGGGGGTGATGTTGAGTTGTCCTGCCATATTACTTTGAGATTAGAGATGAGCGAATTTAGGGAACTTGGTTGAACAGCTTCTTGGCGTTGTTCACCTTGTCGGCGAACACGTCAAAGGGAGACTTGGCGGTCTGTTGCGGAGCATCGACCACCACTTGTGACTTTTCGGCAGGGTTGGCTTTCAATGCCTGAACCTGCTCGGCGAGTTCGGTGTTGCGCTTGTCGCGGTCAGCGATGGCACGCTCAACGGCGAGCGCTTGCTCTGCGGTGAGCTTCACACCGTCCTCGCCCACAGCGAAGCCCTCGATGTTGAGGACTTCGCCAAGGAGCGAAAGGGACTGGAGCATGGTTGCGGATGGTTTGAGTGTTGGGGAAGATGGATGATTATTTTCGTTATGACTAGCTTTTTCTTTCATTTCAGCTTGGGGATTTCCGGCGGATATTTGTTCGTGTTCGGCCTCCTTGGCGGACTTGAACAGCGAGGCAATGGCAGCGATGAAACGCTCGATGAGCGTCTCATTGCGGCTGTAGGCTGTGGGTATGTTCGGAATGGGCATACCGGCAGCCGCCATCGCCGAAGCCACCGCGTCGGTGAGCACCGGCTTGGTCTCGCCCAGGTCGGTGATCTCATCGACAAAGCCCCAGGCCTTCGCCTCTTTAGCGGTGAGCCAGCCGCCTACTCGCATGAGGTCGAGCAGGTCGGCCTCGGGCTTGCTGCACTTGGCCGAATACATCGCGGCAACATTGTTGTCGAGTTTGTTGAGGTCTCGGATTGCCGCCTCGCAGTTGTCGCGGACAGTTGCGAGCTGGTCGGCATTCAGGCTTCCCCACTCGAAAAACTCCGCGCTGCACTTGTGCACGAGGTACATGGCCGATGCGTCGATGCTGATGTGCCTGGCACCGAGCGAAGCGATGGTCGCGGCACTGGCATTCATGCCCACGAAGTGGACGGTGACATCGCCATGACGTTTGAACGCCGAGGCGATGGAGATGGCGGTCGCCAGCGAACCGCCGAGGCTGTCGATAAGCACGTGGACCGGCTTGCCCTCGTTCTTGGCAAGCACATAGTCCACATAGTCGCGGTCGAAGTCGTAGCCTCCGACGTAGCCTTTGAGGTGGAGATTGTATTTAGTCTGTGGCATAATCGTACTGATTTTTGCCACAAAATTATAAAGGTGCAAGTGCCGCATAAAAGACAGGAAAATATACCCTCTGTTTCAGATATTATTTTTACCTTTGCAGTCTAATAGATGCAAAATATGGCTGAAAATCAGAACATAGAGTACAAAGAATCGTGGCGCGACGAATATCTGAAATGGATATGCGGCTTCGCCAATGCGCAAGGTGGCAGGATATACATCGGTATTGCCGACGATCAGAAAGTCGTGGGTGTCAGCAATTCCCACCGCTTGCTGGAAGATATACCCAACAAGATTGTAACAACGCTCGGCATCGTGTGTGATGTCAACCTGCTGGAGCGCGAAGGCAAAGACGTTATCGAGATAGTCGTTGAACCGAGCAATATGCCCATCGCATATAAAGGCGAGTATCACATACGCAGCGGTGCGACCAAGCAGCAGTTGCGTGGCGTAGCCCTGCAGCAGTTCATCCTGAAGAAAATGGGCTTGTCGTGGGATGAGATTCCTACCGAGGTTGGGATTGACAAAATCGACCGTATAGCCATAGAATATTTCTTGCGCAAAGGTATCTTCCACAAACGCCTCAGTCCTGAAGCCATCAATTATACGACCGAAGAAGTATTGCAGAACCTGCAACTAATCAACGATGAGGGAAAACTTAAAAATGCCGCATTGTTGCTGTTCGGCAAAGACCCACAACGCCATTTTGTCTCGGCTATATTCCGCATAGGTCGTTTTGGCGGAGAAAACAATGATTTGCTATCCCAAGACACTATTGAAGGGAATATTCTTCAGATGGGTGACAAAGTGGTCGAAATCCTAAAGAACAAGTATCTCATTTCTCCAATTCATTATGAGGGAATGGTAAGGGTCGAGACGCTTGAAATTCCCGAAGATGCCCTACGAGAGATATTGTATAATGCTATTTGCCACAAGGAGTACACAGGCGCACATATCCAAATGCGCGTTTATAATGACCGCATCACTATATGGAATCAAGGTGGATTGCCATTCGGTGTTACCATTGACTCTCTTATGGAACAACACTCCTCTCACCCTCGCAACAAAAATATTGCCAACACATTCTTCAAAGCCGGTTTCATTGAGGCTTGGGGTCGTGGTATCGGGAAAGTTAACGATGAATTCAAGAAAGCTAACCTACCTCTGCCGAAGTATGAGGAGCGAGAAGGTGGTTTTATGGTGACAATACAACGTCCTGAAAATGTGCGCAATATGTTTTCAGGCCCCTCAAGCACTCCCCAAGTACCCCCCGAGTACCCCCCAAGTACCCCCCAAGTTGACAATCTTGTTTCACGAATGGGAACGGAATACTTATCAATAACTGAATTGTTAAACTTGATGGGACTTCGTGACCGCAAATATTTCAGAGCAAATTTCTTAACGCCAGCCATTGAAAAAGGATTTGTCGAGCTGGAAATTCCTGGGCAGATACGAAATCCGAAACAACGTTACAGATTAACAGGATTAGGTCTGGGCTATCATGGATTTATGAAAGGAGCAAAATAATGACCGAATAAAAGCCGTGTGGGTCGTTATGACCTCACGGCTTAATTTTTGTGGGTTGTCGGATGCTCACGTTTCGTTGCAAAAAAAGGCGAGGCTTTTACACCTCACCCCGAAGCGAAAGCCTCAGTGGCTAATCGCGGAAGACATAGCCATTCCAGAAAGTGAAGCCATCCAAGAAAATATCTCTTGCGAAAGCCTTGATGTCAAAGTAATTACGCAGGTACGAGGGCATCTCAGCGTAATAGCCGCAATCCTCGGCAAGCTGCTCGGCGTAATCTTCTTCGCTGTCGAACTTTCCGCAATAGGCCTCACGGAACTCATAAAAGAGATTGTCGCCGTCAGTGTAACTGCCGTACTTGCAATCAAGGAAAGCCTCGAAAGCCTCCTGCTCATCCTCATCAAGCCCGGCGAACTCGCGTACATTGTCGAAATCCTGTTCTGTGAAAGAGCCCTCGCGGTAGAACTGACCCGGGAATCCCATGTAATCTTGGAACATGTACTCCGGATCCTGCTCAAAGCGGTGAATCCAGCGGCAGACCATCATGAACTCCTCGTAATCGGCGCAAGCCTCGATGGAGACCCATGCTCCGCGCAGCGACCCCGAGGCGTATGCCCCGTATGACCCCACGTAGATAGCCGCTACTTCCTCATCGGGGTGAGCGATGAACTGCTCCAAATCCACTTCCTCAACCCCGTAGGGATTGTTGATGTTCTCGACAGCCTTTACAGGCTCTTGTGCCTGGGTGCTTTGAGCACCGCTCGCAACTTCTGAAAATTTGTGATTTTTCTCCATGACAGTGAAAAATTTATTGTGAAACAATCGAGTGAACTTGTAATCGCTCTTATTTGAGCTTTTACACTGCCTGCAAAGTGCGACGGCGAACACTTAGCAAGGATTGACCGAAAAAAATTACCCCTCGCGGGCCCGAAAAATTTTAGCCGGCACGGTCTCAAATTTTTTCATTTTTTTCGACCGTCAACATCGCCTGTCCTTGCGTGTTAAGACGGTGCATTAACTTTGCAGCGTAAAAGCCAAAAAGAGCCGATGCCCACAAGGAGCGAGTGTGCAGCGATAGATTTTGTCATGGAGAGCGCAGCAATCACATCAAGAAGTGAGCGATTGCGTCCAACAAAGCACCGGCCATGAGGCGTAAAGCCGAGAACACAATCCCGAAGGAGAACAATGAAGGTGTGGATTGGGGCAGTCGCCCACCCGAGGAAGTGCCGCTGCGTGGGGGCGTTCGCTGCACGCACCCAGTGCGCCACGGAGCACTCCATTGAGCGCAGTCGCCGATTAGTTCAGAAAGTCTGCCGTTCACCGCATTGAGCAGAGGAGTACACCAAGATACAAGGGCAACCGAGTCAGTAAGCGAGGGTTCAAGGAGCAGGATTCAATGCACGCCGCCGAGCCGATTAGAACCAAGATGGGCAGGAAGCCGAGGCTTTTCCGCAATACGGCAGACTGACAGCGACAATCAATGAGAGCCGTGATATTGCGTAAAGTAGGCGAAGAATAGCCGAGCGGTGATGATTGTGTGCGTCCATTACGCTTTGCCCGACACCATTCCATAGTTACACAACGACATCAAGGCAATCAGCAAGAGACTTGGACGGCTCCACGGAATGGCTGCTCCGCCACCAGTCACGTGCCACATCGGGTGAGGATGAATCACTTATTGCCCACCGATGATGATAAAAAGGCGACGGCAAGCGTTTCCCAACGACTGCCGCCTAAAGTAAAAAGGTATTTCTTTGTATGAAAAAAATCTACATAGTTCTATCTGGTGATGCTGCATGGGATTAACGCTTTCTGCGCGTAGAGCGTGATTTCGACCGTCCAGACCGCAGGATCGCCGTTAGGCGTTCCTGTGTCGCGCGTGACTTTCACGATAGGTCGGGGCTTCTCACGCTGCCCGATGATGTACGACTGGCCATTGCAGTCGGTGACGATGTAGGCGACGTGCCGCTGCAGCGGCAAGGCATCGAGGGTCTTGAAGCGCAGAGTGACCTGCTCAATCCTGCCGTTGTTGTTATAGATGGATTCCGCCTCGCAGGTGGGCACGCCGCAGAACGCGATAGGTGTAATGTCGGTGAACACGCCCACAGGAATACCGGCGAGGTGCTTATACATTATCTCACGCTGCAAATTCACCGAAGGCACATGCCCGATGAATTTGATGCCCGGAAGTGATTGAGTCTGTCTCATAAAACTGTGGAACTTTTTGGAAAGTGTGGAATATTTTGGAAAGTGTGGAGAACTCTGCTGTTTTTGGGGTACTTTGTCACGTGGCTATAACTTTTATTAACGGAATTAAGATTTGTAAACAAATCAGAATTTCTCGCCTTTTTTGCCACGTGGCACCTCTTTTCCCGCCTCTTTCATCTTGTGACGGTACACGTCACGCTTGCGTTTATAGATTTTGAACAGCGTGTTGAAGTTGGTCTCGGTGGTGTCGATACCGTGAGACTCCATCCATGTCCAAATCAAGTCCTGCTTCTGTCGCCCTATGTGGCCGAACTTTTGGAGGTCGTTCCACAGCGCGATGACAAAGCGAGAACGGATGCACCGCGCCAGCGACTTGCGCCCGGAATAAGAGAGATAGTTGTAAATCCTGATGTTTCTCTCCTTGAAGTAGGGAACTTTTATCGGCACGTACCCCTCGCCCGGGCCAGGCACGTAAGCGAGGATGGGCTTGCGCATCAGCCCCAGTTGTATCACGTCATTCTCGGCTGAGTTTCTCGGGAACTCAACTATCTCGCCATACTCATGCACAACCCACTGCGCAAGGTAAGTGTCGAGCTTCAGGTATATGATTAAATCTTCATCCATGTCCGTTATGTTTGTACAAAATTAGTGACGGTAACTGATGTCTTGAAAGACGATGACTTCCAGCATCTCGTTGAATCGGTCTGCGATGCGAGTGCCATACTTCTCGCGGATCTGCTGTGAGTCAAGGTTGGTCGTGATGCAGGTGAACTTCTGGTAGAGGTAGCGGTATTCGAGCAGGTCAATCAATGGATTGGTCACATTGCCGAAGTCCAGGACTTCCGCCGGCTCTTTGCCCAGGTCGTCGATGGCAAGCATCCTCTCACTGCGCAACTCGTTGAATTTCGCCCTGTCCTTGTAGATTTCCACGACTTCTTTAGCGTCCACGAAAGTAAGCTGAACCTTGTCGTAAGGGTTTGCCCGGTTTCGCAGGTGTTCGAACTGCTTACGCTCACTGAGGAAGTCAATGGCGGCACGCAGCGCATATAGCAGCGTGGTCTTGCCATTGCCGCAAGTGCCGCACAGCATCACGCCGAACTTCGGGTCGGGCAGGGTGATGTAGTGCGCCATCTTCCGCAGGTTGTTGACGGTGTTCTCGTCAAGCTGCACCTTGTTGTGACGACGCTCGACCTCAAACATGTAGTGGGCCGCGAGCAAGTCCAGCGCGTCCTGTTCACTCATGTTGAACCTAAAACGAGCCGCCGTAGTCCGATGCCTTTTTATCTCCGACATCAGTTCCCCGACGCGCGGCAAATTTATCTTGCTTGCCGCTGCCTTTAGTCCTTCGCTGCTCATTTTCTTTTTTCTTGTTAAACTGAATCCGCGCCCAGTCAAAGAAATGTTTTCTGAAGTCGCTGAAGCTGGTGTGCCGTGTTTCTTTGATGTTCACCTCTTTGACGAAAGCGTCAAGCATTTCAAGCAGTTCCTGCTTGGTGCTAGAAAAACGCATCGCCATTTCATCTAAAGAAATCTCGGCTTTTTTCATTTCTTCAAAAAACTTCAAATTTTCTTCGCGCACAGATTGTTGTGATGGGTTATTTATTATATTATTATCTTCTTTGTTTTTATTAGTTGTTGACCGTTTGCTCGATGGTCTGTAACTGGAATCCGCTTTTTTTTCAGCCGAATTTCGGGCAGGTTTTTCGCTGCTTTGAGGGCTGGAAAAACCATCGGAATAAGGGTCAAAATCCTCATCTTTTTGTGCGATTTGGAAGCGGTCATAATTGCATACAGTTATTATGGTCGCCTTGCCTTTTCGCACACAAGTCACCATGTCCGACCTCTTGAGCTTGTTCAAGAAGTCCTTGACACCATCGTTGTTGGTTCTCCATCTTAACGCTAGTTTGCTCTGGCTGCTTATCACCTGACCACGTTCCTGTGTGTACTCTGCTCCCTCAAAATAAATGATCTTACGCTGATAGGCGGCAAGCATTAAAAGGTCGCACCAACGGAAGAAATATTTTGGGTCGCTTGATACCCAATGGTCGTATATGCTCCTATATAATAAAATGTACCCTTTCATGCCTAAAGTTGTGCTTTCCAGAAACGGATAATCTCACTTCCTAAAAAGAACTTGCGGCGGTTATTGCGCCGGAAGCCACACCGAAGCAACCCCTGCTTGACGTATCGGAGCAAGGTATTGCGGTGGATGCCCAGCAATTCAGCAGCCTCCTCTATGGTATAGCGGCTATTTAGAGCTGCTTTCGGTTCGTAGTTTACCATCATCTTTCTTTTTAGGTGGAAACAATTGCTCACGAGGTTCGCCAAGATAATTAGAGATAATCTCTTGGCAGTTGTAGTCGGGCGTGTTCTCTCCATTCAGCCATTTGCGCACGGCGATGGGTGTACGATGCGTCAGTTCAGCGATTTTGTCGATGAATGCGACGCTCGGGTGCTTCTGCGACTGTGCTTCTTTGAAGTAGTCAACGAAAGTTTTTCCTTTCTTCATAGTTGTTCTTTAAATTATTTATTAAAAAAGTCCGATATAATTTTGTTATATAAAATATAAGTTGTAACTTTGCAGCGTGTTTGACAGCTGAAGTACAAGTTACACTTATATAAACGGCTGCAAATATAATAAAATTAGATGAGATAATCACAAACTTTTTAAAAGAAAATTTTAATATAAAACATATATGAAAACTCGACGTCTTGATTTACAAGAGATTAGGGTGAAGCACAAAATCACCCAGCAAAAGATAGCGGCTGAGACCGGCTATCCACAGAGTTTTATCTCGCAGATTGAGCGTGGTAAAGTCTCTGTGCCGCTTGCGTTTATCGAGAAGTTGAGGGAGGTGTTCAACATAGAAGATGTGGATGACTACGTTACCTATATAGAGGTCAACAAAGTCCCAGTTGACGTGGCTGAACAGATTGATAACGAGCCACCTAAAGCGGTGGAGGTCGAAAGCCGTGATGCCGTCCAAGAGACGCCGCCCACAGCAGACCAATTGACCATTTCTCGGCTTGTGGAATTGCTTGACAAAAGCGAGCGGCGCAACGAGAAATTGGAAGCGGAAATTGAGCGGTTGAAAGCCGAACTTTCGACCCTAAAATAGGTCGCTTGCAAGTACGCTTGCAAGTAACAAGGAGCGAGATTATAACTTATATATTAACAGGCGATTTCAGTACTATTACAAATCCCTGGGGGGCGTGGGGTCGCTAGTTCGAATCTAGTCATCCCGACTGACAAAAGAAAAGGTTGGTAAATAGGCAGTTAAGCCATTTACCGACCTTTCTTTTTACCAAAAATAGGGGCAAAATGCCGTAAAAAAAAAGGACTGAAACGCACATTTTTTCAACCTTTTTCAACCTTTTTCCCTCTTTACCTTGTACATTACCTTGTACGTACAAGGTTCGGGATTGGAAAAGTTGAGCGAATTGCGGAGTAGGTCGGAATGAATTTTATGGCAAAAGCAAAATTCTTTCTCGACACACGGCGAAGCAAGCCGGGGTCGCCATCGGTCTTGAAGGTGGCAATCGGTCACCGCGACAAGACTTCGTACATTTCACTGACTGCACGGCTGCTCCCCGAGCAGTGGGATGCAGAGCACTCACTGGTGATCAACCACCCGGAGCAGCAGTTGCTGAACATCTATATTATGGGTGTAAAGCAGCAAGTTGACCGAACCATCTTTATCCTTGCCGACAATGGCAGTCTTCAATCTATGACTGCCAATGACATCAAGCTGGAGATTGAGCGCAAACTCAATCCCGAAAAAGTCGAGGAAATGGAGCAAAAGCAACGTAGCAAGAACCTGTTCGCTGCACGTTACTTGAAGTTCACGGAGAGCAAGATAGGCAGCACTCACCGCATTTATATGGAAACATACAAGCGTATGTTAGAGTTCGCCGGTGAGAAGCTGAATAGCCTTGCTTTTGAGGACATTACAAAGGAATGGATTATCAGTTTTTATAACTACATGGCTCCACAGTCACCGTCACGCAATGCCCGCAACATCCACCTGCGGAACATTCGCGCCGTGTTTAACGAAGCGATTGACGATGAGGTGACTACGTTCTATCCTTTCCGCCGTTTCCAGATTAAGAATGAGGCTACCCGCAAGCGTAACCTCAAAGTTGAGGACTTCCGCAAGTTCATCAACTTTCCCTGCGAGGAGCACGCTCAAAAGTACCTTGACATGTTCAAGCTGATGTTCATGCTTCTGGGCATTAACATCGTTGACTTGTGCAACCTCAAAGAAATTGATAGTGAGGGGCGTATCAATAAAGGCAAGGAGCACAAGAAATACGAGTTCGGACGACAAACCAGCCGCAGGTCTGCCTATGCGCCCTTTTGTTGCACTTTGGGTCGGGCGGGGGAAAGAAAAGGCTCACCGATTGGCGAGCCTTTAAGGATGCGGTGTGTGAAATGTTATTTCACAACGAACTTTTTGCCGTCTTGGATGACGATGCCCTTGTAGTCATCGCCAACGGGCTGACCCATGAGGTTGTAGCGCTGGCCGCTGCGGGGCTGCGCTGCGTTGAGGTCTTGGACACCAGTAACGGTGGCCTCCTTGAACGTGGCGTTCACGTAAACGGGAGCAGCCGGCATCTCGAAGGTGAAGGTGTTCAGATCGGTGCCAGGGATAATGTCCACTGAGCCGCCACGCAGACGTATCAGTGCGCCGCTTGGCTCGGCCTCGGGGCTGAAAGTCACGGTGAGCGTTTCAATCTCATAGCCGTTGTCGGGGGTGACGGTCAGCGTCACGGTCTCGCCGATGGAGGCGGCCTCCTTGTTGCTGGTCACGGTGCCGTGCTCAAACGATTCGGGCACATTGATGGCTAACAGCGGCGACACCACGGTCAGGTGAATGAGGGATGCATTAAAATTACTAACAAAGGTAACAACGCTGTAGGTGACTCCAGCCTCAAGCGTGGCTGTGAATTCCAAGTCTTCACCTTGCGATTCTTCATGATTAAGAATATCCTCTCCAAGCAACACCCCAACTCCAGGCAAGAGCGAAGCGTCGCCAGTGGTGCGGAAAGTGTACTCACCGCTCACCGGAGGGGTGAAGGGATACATAAAGTCTACGCCACACGGAGCGTAAATCTCATTCTCGCCTACCGTGATAGGAGCGATGTCGTACTTGGCCACGTTCAGGATGCCGCTGCTGTCGCCCTGTGGAAGCATAGTTACAACCGAATAGGTTACACCCGCCTCAAGCATGGCGGCCGCACAGGGTGTTTGCTCCGGTTCTTGGGGCATGCCCATCGATATCTTCTCTCCTTCTTCATCCAATGCAACAAGGAACATAGCCTCATCGTCACCATTCAACGTGAAGATGTAGGCACCGCTCTCGGTGGGCGTAAAGAAATAGACTGTGGGTTCGTTGACCAAAGCCACCTCGTTGTCGCCCATTTGGAGCACGTTGTCATCGCCAACCGGCGACCCTCCATCCTCCGACACGTTCAGGTGGATGAAAGCGCCATGGCTGGTACCTACACGCACTCTAAAGGCGTAGGCGACTCCTGCCTGAAGCGTGACGGTTATATTTATGTCTGTTTGATTAGGTACACAGTAATCTATCACGTCATCTCCAAGCATCACCGCCGCTGCGGGATTCAATGCAGCAAAGCCAGAGGTGCTGAAGGTGTACTCACCGCTCTCTTCGGGAATAAAGGGATAGTAGAATTCATTACCATTCGGAGCGTAAATCTCATTATCACCCACCGTGATGGGAGCGAGTTCATACTTGGAGATGTTCAGGATGGGAGCAACGTCGTTGCTTCCATAGACATTAGCAATAGCCATAACCCCATAGGTGACATTCGCGTCGAGCATAACGCCCGATGAGAGCGTTTCTAACGGTGGTGCATAGCCCATTGCAATCATATCGTTTCCCGAAGATATCTGTACCACCGCATCCACGTCACAATCCATCGTGAAGATGTAGGCTCCGCTCTCGGTGGGCGTAAAGGCATAACTAATCATGTCGACAACATTCACCTCGTTGTCGCCCAGTTGCAGGGTTGGCATCTCGCCCGACCCGCTGATGGTGACATCGGCGGCCGGCATGGTGAAGGAGTAAACGCTGCCTGACTCTGTGATTTCGACAGGCTCGCCATTGGCGGTCGCGGTGAGGCTGTTGATGGTCACGCCCGCGTTAGCCGTCAGTTTCACATTCTCCCCCTCGAAAGCCACGTATGGCAGTGGTCTCAACATATTCAGGAGGCCGGCGCTCGCGGCGTCGGTGCTGACGAGATAACCCTTGCTCACGACGACATTCGCATCGCCGGATTCACCTTCAAGATACGCACGTAAACGCAATTTGTACGTTAGCCCGGCCTCCAGCTTCTGTGTCCAAGCAAGGTGGCCGACATAAGTGTTCGTCGCCTCGTCTAGTTCGGATAGGGCATCAGCATAGTCTGGGCTATCCATGTTGATTGCAAAATCTAGTTTCACATCCGACGTACCGACGAACACATAGTAGTCGGTCTCCTCGGGAGTAAACGACAGATAGACGCCATCGTTAGTGATGGTGAACGGGCCGTTGTCGCCCACCTGGAGCGGCGTGAAGTCCTGTGCCCACACCGTGGCGGTGGTGAGCAGTGCGAAAAGAAATAGTAATACTTTTTTCATACGCTTAAAAAATATAGTTAATAATATCGTTAACCTGTTGGATGAATTAAATTTGTAAATTATTGATGTTAAGATAGTTGCACATCCTGTTGAATTTTAGTAACTTAGTGGTGTCTAATCAAATAAGTAGAATATTCGTAGATATGTGCAACTTTGTCGCAAAGTTCGGAAAAATTCTTGAGATCTGCAAGAAATTTGCAGGAAATCAAGTAAATTAGAAAGGAAATGCCCCTCGTTGCGGTGTCGTATCCACTTTCTCCGATGTGGAGGTGGTGGCTCTTTCCATCACCGCAGAGGCAATGAGTATTGACAGTGAGAATTATCTCTTCAAGAGGCTGAACACGGAATGTCCTGGAGCCATTCCCAATCTGATTACCCGTCGGCAGTACAACCAACGCTGCAAGAAAACCATGAAGCTTGGTGAAAATATCCGTCAGTCCATAGCTAAGGCGGAAAAACAAAATGAAAGTCCTCGTCGCCGTGGCGCGCAAACTGCTCATCGCCGTGTGGCACGTGCTGCACGACCAGACCGACTACAGGGACTTCGACCCGGATCGATCGCTGTCCGACAACAACGGATAGCACACGATATACCGTACATGGAAAGGCTATTATCTTTGTGGTGGTCTTGACCCCGTCTGCAAATTAACCGACAACATGGACGGCGATGAAAACCAGTCTATAGCTTCGAGCTCGAAGAGGAAAGTACCAATTTTTATTTCTCAAGCGCGGCTTTATCAATACTGTCGCGGGGCATAGACTTGCGCGGTGGCATTCATACAACATTGTTTTTTGAACAATAACGGGACAATTTGCGCAACTTTTATAGAGGAAAGATACGAAAAGTTTCTTGTTCATTATGGCATGGACAAGCCATAAACTGATAGAATGATTTTGTTCATTACATTTTCCAGAGGAGCGCTCCCCTTTTTTGCGCCGTTCAACGCCTTTAGACGCCTTTCAACGCCTCATCGGCTTGCAGGAAAACGCTGTACATCAGGTGTCAGGAGGTTTTTAAAGGTTTTGGGAGGCGCAAACTTGGCTTCTATCAGGCGCACAATAGAAACAAAAACCCGCTGCATCCCAGCGGGTTTTATGCGTTAATTTAGGGTCATGAATTGAAACTGAAACTGTTATCGATGATTGTCTATTACATCAAGAGAACCTTCCACTTTTTCTTCTTCGGGTTTAGTCTTTATCGATGAATTTATTGATCTGTTCTTGAATGTTCGGAGCTAATGGGGGTATCTTTTTGTTTTTCTCAAATCGGCGCAGTTCGTCGATGTTCATGTCCACCTGGTTATCCTTGCGCTGTTGCTTGTATTCTTTTTTGTCGATGTAGGCGTAATCGGTGGCATAGGACTGCACTTGGATGAGGTATTCTGTGCCTGAATGTCTGTGCCGTCCAATAACAGTGAGTTGTGACATCACGAAGTCGTCGGTTCTTGAGTTTCCGACCGAGTCGGTGCGATAGACCTGATAAATAGTGGTCGAAGTGCGCTGTTGTTTGACGGTGTCGGGGACAAACGTTTTACCCTTTTTAGCGGCTTTTTCCTGTTTCTCCTTGTTCTTGATGTGATTACGGTAGGTACTTAAATTGAAAGACACCGTGCGAGTGCGCTCCTCTGCGTTCCAGTAGATGTAACCCAGTTGACAAATGCTGTCGGCAATGATCTGTCGCCCATTGCCAGCGTCGGTCAGGGTGATACTGCCCTTCTGTTGCAGTCCACGTATTTTATCATAATATGATTCTTCGGGCAATCTTGCGAATTGGTCATACTGTCCTGATGTGCTGCTGTAGAGGGCGCGCCAAAACCCGCTTTGCGCCTTTGAAAGGTGGCGTGACTTAGCGGACACCTCTTTCTTTGCGATATTATAGGCGTTGTCAATAACGCCGGCGCGGTAGTAGATGGGACCATCGTCATCGATATAGACATCGCGGAAGTAGGTCTGGCAATAGAGTAGATCCTTGGGCTTTACCACGACCTCGGACAGGTCATAACCGGCCTCGTCAAGGGTAATTCGGCCGTCTGTGATGTCAGCTATGGCGATCGTTAGGGGCTTATAGGCCACTTGCGACAAATGGATAGTGGTGTTTTCGCCAACACTCTCAAGCCAACCGTCAATATCGGTACTTGCAATGAATTTGCCTTGGGTGGTTGTAACTGTTACATAGGGGATTGGCATTCCATCGCCATCCACCACTTGGATGCGCTGCGCATGCAATGGTATTACGCATAGCAGCATTAGGCAGGTAATAAGAATCGTTTTCTTCATCATCATGAAAACTTGTCAATAACTATGTGTAAATAAATCCGTTAAAGTATACCAGTTTGTAAGCACTGCAAAGATAGTGATTATTTTTCTACTTGCGTTTACTTTTAGGGGATTTGTTGTTCATTAGGCGTTGGTAGTCGTCCTGCGCTTGCTTAATGCCGTGGTCGCCGGTCACTTTCCACTCATACTTATTTGCGGAAGCGTTCCATCGGGCGCAGTTCAGCAAGTTGCCGCTATAGTTGTTCACCCACGGTAGCGCCGTATAGTCCTGCCAGCGTGCCCACATTTGGGCAGGAGTCATATAGACCGCATCCTCCCATCCGGGGCGAGGTCCCGACATAGCACCCGATGAGATATTGTCGGGGTGAATGTGTGGCCACTCGCCCAAATCCAGCTCGTCGATGTAGGTCTCATCGAAGTGCGGATAGAAGTTCTGATACGAGCGTTTCTCCCGGAACTGCACCTTGACGCTTTCGTTGGTGATGTCGGTGATAACTACGGCACCCACCTTTCGGAACTTGGTGTCTTGCAGAACGGCATTGAAAAAGATTTTGTCTGTGTCAATATCTTTTCGTGTGAGGTGTCCGAACACTGCGATGTTCTGCGGACACTCGGCACTTTTTCGATTAAGCGAGTGCAATGCAAGCTTGCTTGGACATTGCCGAGCGTGAGAAAAATATCCAACGGGCAGTTCAATTTCCATGCTGTAATCGTCCGCGTCTGTAAAGGCACGGTTCTCGGAAAATCGGTGCAAGGCGAGTGCAATGAAGCTTGCTTCGATTGCCGAGCCGCAGCCCGATTTATTTAAACGTATTCGATTGACGAGCCTTTCTTCAGTGCGACCTGCGCTCCGTCTATTGCCAGTGATATAGCCATATCAATACGCCTTACGGCGTGGTTTATAGTGTATTGTTTATAGTTTATAGACTGCTGCCGAACACGACAAAAGCGGTTGATTTACTGCAAAAGTAAACCAACCGCTTTAGCTATTAAAAGACGTTGTTATATCAGTTGTTGTCTATTTTGCTGTCTTTCTTGAAACGAGCAATTTCCTCTTGGGAGTCGGTCTTATACCAAACCATTTCGGACTTTGTGAGTTTATTGATGTCACACTCAATAAATATCTTGGTTTTCCCATCATGTTCCATTCCGGTGAAGATGTTCATGTGTGCTGTTTCACCAACTCGATAATGTAGGTCTGTAACCGTCCATCCTTCATCTGGCCAATTTGATTCATAAAGCTCAATTCGCCCGGAATAAGAAGTTTCTGGATAGAACACGTATTTAACTACACTCACGTCTTGTATTCTACTATCGAACACTTGTGTCCAAATGCCCTCAAGTTTGCTTGAGTCAAAACTCTTGACATCATCATCGCCGCATGATGTTGTTGCGAGAAGTGTAATTGATAAAACGATGAAATAAAGATACTTAAACATTCTCATAACTTGAAGATATTTTTTATTACTTGTAAAATCCAATCAATCTGTTTTTATTGATTAGCTTTGAACATGATATGCATATAGTGCCCATTCTCATAGCCGAAGCGTTGTATGAGAGTTGAACCGTCGTAGATAGCCTCCAGCTGCAGGGTTATGCCGTTTTCGGCAAGTGAACAGAACGCTTTCGGCTGTTTCAGCTCGTCCTGCGTAAACTTGTAATACTGGCTGTTGTTATTAAACACTATGCGGATGTGGTGCTCAGTGCCGTCGTAGTTCAAGTTCAGTGGCATGACATTAGGGATGAAAGCCCATTTTACGTGAGAGTAGTCTGTGTCGTAGTCGAAGCCATAGCGGGCAGTGATGGCCTGCGGAGAAATCTCGGCAAGTGCATGGCTGAGTTCTTCGTCAGCATCCACAACCTTTGAAATCAGCGATACGGGAAAGTTTTGAAAGAAAACATGCAGCATCTTGCTGTCTGACACATTGACCTGTACGCCGTCGAAGGTTTCGCTATGGGCTATGGTCATAGGTCGACCAGCCTCGTCCGTTCCTTCGATGCAATCCTTGTTTTTGTAGATAATGACATACCGGCCAGGGTATTCGCCCGAAATGTTCTGCGCATAGGTTTCCTTTTGTTTGCCAGTCAACTGCTTCACAACATCGTCTTCGTTGCTGCAAGATGCGAGAGAGAGCAATGTGAACAATAGCAGGATAACGCCTAAAAACTTTATTTTTCTCATATCTTTATTTTTATAATTATTACAGTTTAGTAAACGAATTAAAAGCAATGATGTTATATCAAGTGAAGATTTTTAACTATTATTATATTCGGTAGGATTACCTGCGCTTGTTCTTCGGACTTTTGTTATTCATCAGCCGTTGGTAGTCATCTTGGGCTTGCTTGATACCGAGATCGCCGGTCACGGTGTTCACGGTGACGAATGGTTCGTTGAGCCTTTCGTTCAAGCGAGCAATAGTCTCACGCAGGGCATTGTTCTCCTGAACAATGACAGTCGGGGTCTGTGACTGCGCCAGCACTGCGGGAGCAGTGATCGTGCGCGACACATCGGTTTGCCGTAGGCTGCCGATAGTGTTAGTGCGCTGCGCATAGTCCAGTGCCTCAATCAACGGGCGAGCCACCGGCGATGCGAGCAGTTTCTGCGAAGCCACCCATTCCCCTGCGTGAACCACACCTGCCACCTCATCGACCCGCCCGGGACGGGTGAAGCCACCCTCGGCGTAGCCCTGCGCCAGAGATGCCTGTTGCTGCTTCTTGATGGCGGCCACCTGCGTCATACCTGCGGCAACAGCCATAGCCGCCGCAATCGGGGCGATGACGTAGCCCACCACAGGGATTGCCGCCGCCGATGAGTAGGCGTTGAGCGCCGCCGTTGCCGTTTGCGCCACGGCTCCCCTACGGCCACTCTGCATTCCTCCTTTAGGGGGTTAGGGGGACAACGCGGGTTAGTGGGACTAGAACCGAGGATGACCAAACGAAGCCTGGCCACACTTCGCAGTGCAGCCAGGCTTGCTGATGATTAAAAATATTACTATTTCATTGACCGTTGGCTATTAGCTTATAGCTTACTGCTTATCGCATTCAATAAACGGCCTTGGTGCTGTTGACCTTGCCGTCGGTGTAGCGAGTGACCACAATGTTGAGGCCCTCGAAGGGCTTGTTGCTGCTCATGCCTGCAGCGTTGTAGTAGGTCACGGCACCCACCTTTCGGAACTTGGTGTCTTGCAGAACGGCATTGAAAAAGATTTTGTCTGTGTCAATATCTTTTCGTGTGAGGTGTCCGAACACAGCGATGTTCTGTGGACACTCGGCACTTTTTCGATTAAGCGAGTGCAATGCAAGCTTGCTTGGACATTGCCGAGCGTGAGAAAAATATCCAACGGGCAGCTCAATCTCCAGCGAGTAGTCATCGGCGTCGGTAAAGATACGGTTCTCGGAAAATCGGTGCAAGGCGAGTGCAATGAAGCTTGCTTCGATTGCCGAGCCGCAGCCCGATTTATTTAAACGTATTCGATTGCCGAGCCTTTCTTCAGCGCGACCTGCGCTCCGTCTATGATAAGTGATATTGCCATAAGTTAAGCGGTTGATTTACCGCAAAGATAAATCAACCGCTTTATGGTGTAAAAGACGATACCGATAAATTGGAATTTATTGGTCAAGCGGATAGGGGAAAGTATAATGTTCAATTCCAAAAGCGCGAAATTCACCATTGATAAAAGATACTTTCCAAGGATGGTAAGCCTTCAACAGTTGAGTCATTTCTTCGGCAAGTTGCTGATTGTCGCCGGGCTGGAGGACCTTAACTTCACATTCTACAAGATTGCCGTGCATGTCAACTCGTGCTTGTCGGATATTGAATATGATGCGTTTGACATTGGCGAGTTCGGGATACTTTTCTGTTTTCAAAGGAAATAACTTCCGTATGTCAGAATTGCTCTTGACTTTATCGAATGCGAAACC